>Ga0209417_1000196_pt1 | contig 161627 bp, 144 predicted proteins | sample RifGroF2_FD_184002 | JGI IMG/M metagenome (GOLD analysis project Ga0209417, IMG submission 184002) | Groundwater microbial communities from Rifle, Colorado, USA - Groundwater F2 (SPAdes) (version 2) | ecosystem: Environmental > Aquatic > Deep subsurface > Groundwater | place: Rifle, Colorado... | reverse complement strand
ATAATGATAAATTAAAAAATTAATTAACTTATCATTATGAATCATCAGTATAAAATTACCAAGCAAAACTGTCCCATTTCTATTTTTAAATATTACTAAATAGTCCCATTTCTATTTTTAGTTAACACTCAACCCTCACTTCCTCCACCTTCACCTTCGACACAGACCAAGATTGGGGTCCTATCTCTTGGCAAGCTGATACCCCCGAAGATACGGACATTAAAGTAGAAATCTCTATAGATAATAGTACTTGGAATGAAATAGAAAATAATATTGCTTACGCAGGAAGAGGAAAAACCATAGCCTACCGAGTTACTCTGATCAGTCAAGATGGATTAACCTCTCCTACCTTTCAAAGCATCTCTTTTGGTCAAGCAGATGGCGATATATTAGCCCCTACCTTTGTTAGTAACACCCAAAACAAATTTTCCAAAGATACTACGTCTATTACTTTAAATTTAACCACTGATGAAAACTCCACTTGTCGTTATTCCAATAATTCAGCTATCACCTACGACAGTGGAACTCCTTTTACCATAACTGGAGAAATTTCTCACAACTCTCAATTAACTGACTTAACTTCTGGAAATTACACCTATTACGCCATCTGTCGAGATATTAACAGTAATGAATCCACTTACACCCTAACTTTTGAAATAGCTCCCGAAGAATTAAAAGAAGATATATCCTCTCCCATCATCAAAACCAGCGAAGGAAAAGAAAAGATGAAAAACTCAACTATCTATAGTGATAAAAAAGAAATCAAACTTCAAGGAGAGGACGAAAAACTAAAAGATGGAACTATCAAAATCTACCAAAACTCTAAAAAAATAAAAACCATCCAAGCTGACGAGCAAGGTAAATGGAATCAAAAAATAAAACTAAGCAATGATTTCTCCGGTTATATCAAAATTAAACAATACAATGAGTATGGAACTTTAATTGGAGAAAAGAAAACTAAAGTTAAAGTCGATAATGAAAAACCAGAATTCACCTCTTTTCCTAAAAATCAAACTCTAGTCACCAGAGGAAAAACTAAGCTAACTTTCTTAGCCCAAGATAATGACAAAATAGATAAATACAAAATCTATCTTGGAGGTAAGATTTATAAAACTAAAACTAATTCTTTTGCTATCCCAACTAACACTCCCCAAGGCACTCAATATCTGAGAGTGAGAGCTTATGATAAGGCAGGAAATTCAAGTTATAGAGAGACTTTTGTTTTGGTGAGGTAAAAAGTTTGTTTTTATGTCTTTGTGAGGTACTCCGAAGCAATCTAGGTTTGAATATGTTAGATTCCTGGACTCCTGCCCGCCAGTGCCAGGCTATGGCAGGCTGGGCCACGCAAATTCCGAGTACGTAATTTACTCGCAGAGACACTGTTTTTTAGACGCAGCACCGCTGTGTCTCTACCCCTCTTCCTCCTCCCTTTTTAAAAGGGGAGGGCAGGGAGGGGTTAGAAATTTAAATATCAAAAAATAGAAACCCCCTCTGTCCTGCTGGACATCCCTGACCGCCAGTGCCAGGCTGTGGCAGGCGGGTCCCCCTTTGATTACAAAGAGGGAGAGGGGGAGATGAGTACTTCGTAGAGCTTACACATTTGACAGTTATTTTTTGTAGGAGTAATATTTACGTTGTGAATGCCTTGTTTTTTAAATCATAAAAACTTTTAAATATTTCGGTTAAATCCGTTTTTTATTTTTTTAAAATTCAGCGAGAGCGAAGGTTCTTGCGAGCGAGAATAAACAAATTGTATGAAAATTTTTTCATTAATGAAGACTTTGTTATGGCAAAAAAGTGTCACTCAGAATAAGAGTGATTTCTTGGTTTTAGAAAAAGATGCTGATTTTGAGAAAATAGGAAAAAAAATAAATGATATTATAAAAAAACTTTATAATGGTCGTTCTCTAAGAATCCGAGCCGTGGACGCTGGCTCGACTAACGCTGAAGAAATAGAGTTAACAGCTTTAAGTAATGCTTATTATGACATTGACCGTTTTGGCTTGAGTTTCGTAGCTTCTCCTCGGCATGCCGACATGCTTTTTGTCACTGGTCCAGTCACAAGAAATTTGGAGCAAGCCCTTAAAACAACCTACGAAGCTACGCCTAAGCCTTGTATCGTGGTAGCTGTTGGCGACGGAGCTTGTACTGGCGGAATTTGGAAAGGTTCTTATGCTGTAGTAGGCGCCGTGGACAAAGTTATCCCAGTACACATCAAAATTCCCGGTGAGCCGCCTGCTCCGACAGAAATTTTACAAGGAGTGCTAACTGTTTTAAAAAATATCAAATAAAATATTATATGTTGGAACAAATACTTAATTATAGTATAGGATTTTATTTCATTGGACTTAGCTTGTCAGCTGGCGTTTCTTTTTTTGATAAATCATACAAAAAAGCAACGATTTTATTTATTTACTCTAATTTAGTGGGGCTTTTATCGGGAATAATTTATTTCGTAAATTTTTTTCCGCAAAGAATTACGCTGGCTCATTTCGATTGGTTTTTTAAATTTGCTCCTCAATTAAATTTACTTTCCGCTATATTTTTTATTTTAGTAAGTTCGGTGGCAATTTTAGTTGGAATATACAGCTTAAGATATTTAGAGCTCTATAAAGAATCATATAATCCCAAGATAGTGCAACTGTTAATGTCGCTATTTGTCTTGGGAATGCAAGGTGTTTTTATTGCCAATAATTCTTTTTCATTCTTGTTTTTTTGGGAGGCAATGTCCATCACTTCTTTTTTCTTAGTTTTTTCTGACCGAACTAACAAATCAATTAAAGCAGCTTTTCTTTATTTTATAATGACTCATTTGGGGGCTTCGGCTATTTTGGGAGGATTTTTAATTTTGGGAAATGGCTCATTGCTATTTGATTTGGACAATATAAAAAATGTCTCACAAGATTTGAGTTATGACAAATTATGTTTGGTGTTTTTTCTATTTTTATTTGGGTTTGGATCAAAGGCGGGGTTAGTGCCTTTTCATGTATGGTTGCCCGAAGCGCACCCTCAAGCTCCAAGCAATATTTCGGCACTGATGAGTGGATTGATGCTAAAGGTGGCAGTTTATGGATTTGTTTTTATAACTTTAAGTTTAGTTAGTATCCCAGCCTGGGCAGGGTTAGTAGTTATTTTTTTGGGGTTATTGTCGGCGATGGTGGGGGTTCTTTATGCGACTATGGAAAGGGATATTAAACGCGCTTTGGCTTATAGTAGCATAGAAAATATGGGAATTATTTTTACCATGTTGGGATTGGCTATTTATTTTTTGGCTAATAATTTAAATAGTTTAGTGGCCTATGGCTTGATAGCTTTTGCAATTTTTCATGCCATCAATCATGCGTTATTTAAGACAGCTTTATTTTTAAGCAGTGGAGTAATTATTAATCGGGTGCACACCAAGAGTCTGGATGCGATGGGGGGAATTGCAAAATTGATGCCTTGGTTTAGTGGAGCTTTTTTGCTAGCTATTTTAGGTTCTTTGCCGTTGCCACCTTTGGGAACTTTTTATGGCGAATGGGGATTGGTTCAAAGTCTCATTGCTTTAATGCATCAAAATATTTATTCTCCAAGCGTAATTATTCTACTGTTAATAGTCTTGGTTGTAATTGGATTAGTTAGCGGTTTGGCAGTTCTGGCGATGGTAAGGATATTTGGTATCTCAATGTTGGGCTTGCCACGAAATATCAAGATGGAAAGAAGAAGTGAAAAAACTGATTATTTATTAATTCTTCCAATTTTAATTTTAGGAGTGGCATTTATTTCACTTGGTTTTTTGGCCAAACCCATTATTTCCGAACTAATTTTTCAAATCCAATTTTTTCAAAACCAAGAAAGTATAAGTTTAGCGCCTCTAAACATATCATCCTTGTTTGTCGGAGGGGCAATTTTTATTTTTGGATGTTTAATTTATATCAGCAAAGATTTATTTTTCAAAAATAAAAAAGAGAGAAACCACAAGACTTGGGATTGCGGCCAACCAATTGACTCTATAATGCAATACAGCGCCACCGCTTTTTCCGCCCCGATTAGATTTTTCTTTCTGACTTTTATTGGAAGAAAGAAAGTGCTTCAGTCTGAACCTGTAGTTAAGACAAATCCCTGGATTAGAAGATATTCCTTTGAATTATCAATCCGCTCAGTTTGGAGTGACGCATTGTATCGTCCAACTGCTAGAGGATTATTTTTACTAGCCGAAAAAGCGCGACTGATTCAAAATGGCCGAATCCAATATTATATTTTATTTTTACTATTTGCTTTAATTATCACTTTAATCTTTGCCTTATGAATCCTATCATCGCCACATTAATTCAAATAGTTTTTATTTTATTAATTGCGCCACTAGCCCCTGGTTTAGTGCGCTTTGTTAAGGCGCGTTTACAAGGTCGCAAGGGTGCTTCTCCATTTCTTTCTTACATTACTTTGTTTACATTGCTACGAAAAGAAATGGTCATTTCTGATGTTACTTCTTGGATTTTTAGAGCGGTGCCTTTTGTAGTTTTGGGAAGTTCAATTGCTTTAGCTATGGTATTGCCTCTTATTTTTACAGGAGGAAGTCTGGCTCAATTGAGTGATTTCTTAGTGGTGGCGGGGATACTGGTTGTGGGTTCGATATTTTTAGTTTTGGGAGGATTAGATGCGGGAAGCGCTTTCGGGGGAATGGGCTCTAGTCGTGAAATCACTATTGCAGCTTTGTTGGAGCCAGTAGTTATTTTGATTTTTTCTACTTTAAGTTTCATGACTAATTCTTCAACTATTGATGGAATATTAAAAAGTCAAATTAATTTTTCTGAGCCATATCTTTTATTAAGCGTGATAGCTTTGATTTTGGTAGCCTTGGCAGAGAATGCTCGTTATCCAGTGGATAATCCAGCCACGCATCTTGAGCTTACAATGGTGCATGAGGCGATGGTTTTGGAATATTCTGGAAAATACCTGGCCTTATTGGAATATGCTTCGGCTATAAAGTTGACTGTTTTTTCGGTACTTATTGCTAACTTTTTATTTCCCGCTACTTTACTAGATGCTTTTTCCTGGAGCGCAGGAAATTTATTCGGGGTTGTATTTCTAGCGATTGCAAAAATAATAGCGGTTATGATTGGTTTGGCTTTTCTTGAGTCTATGATAGTGAAGATGCGCTTTTATCGAATGAGTGAATATTTTTCTATCGCTTTTGTGGTAGCTTTTTTGGCGATGCTGGTGGCACTCTTATCTTCTTACAACGATACTCCGATAAAATATTATATTATATTTTCTATTTTCACAGTTATAAGCGTGGTGCTTCTTTTTGGAAGAGTGCGATTAAAAGCAATTTTACGTTATTATGCTTTTTCTTCTTTATCAATTGCCATGATTGCCTTGAGCTTGATTTCAATAGTGAGGAAAGAGGAAATTATCCATCTGTGGATTTTTGCGATTTTTACTATCATCACTAAAGTATTGGCAGTGCCATACGTAATTAGTCATATCGGACATGTTAAAAAAAGTTTAACTAACCTACCATCATTCTTGCGCCCTGGCAAAAGTTATTTCTTAGCTATTATTTTATTGATGTTAATTTATTTTACTCTAAAAAATATATCAATTGTTGGTTTGACAGAGTGGAATGCTCTTCTTTATACGGCAGTGGCGTTAATAGTTTTGGGAATTACAATGATGATTATCAAGCGAAATATTTTTTCGCAAATTGTGGGTCTTTTGGTGATAGAAAACGGTATTGCGGTTTTTGTTTTGGCCACAGTTGGATCACTTCCTTTGATGATAGAATTTGGAATCTTTGGTGTTACAGTTGCGACTGCCTATATTCTGGCTATTTTGAGCGCTCAAATTAATGATTTATACGGTAGTACTGATACGGATGATTTGCGCGAGTTGTCAGAATAAACGATTGATATTTAATTAAATTATTAGTAGTGCTAATTAATTTATACAAAAAACAATCAAACAGAGCCTCCTCCCCTTTGAAGGGGAGGATTGAGGAGGGGTTAGAAGAGTTTTCGATAACCAAATTAAATATAAAGTTTCGCACCTCCCCCAACCCCCTCCTCCCGAGGAGGGGAGGATCTCTAAATTAACTAGTATTACCCATTAAATTTTATGAATCCAATTTTTATAACCATACCTTTTCTAATAGCTTCTTTAGGATCTTTATTTCTAAAGACAGAAAGACAAGTGCGCAGAATTAATTTATTCTTTTCTATTCTGGGAGGAGGAGCTTTGATTTTTTATGCGCTGCCGTTTGTTTTGCATATTAGAGGAAAAGAAATTAGCCAGTGGTGGCTGATAGATAGTTTCTCGGCCCTACTTGTTTTTTTGGTGGCCTTCATTTATATCGTTACGACAATTATTAGTACGCGTTATATCGGTCATGAATACGAGGAAAAAATTATCAATCTGCATCAATATAAATTATATTTTTCTTTGTTTCAAATGTTTGTTTTATGCATGATTTTAACCCTAGCTACTAATAATACTTTAGTGTTGTGGTTAGCGTTGGAAGGAACTACTCTTTTTTCTACTTTCTTGGTGGGATTGTATCGCAAAAAAACCAGCATGGAAGCGGCTTGGAAATATATGATTTTATGTTCAACCGGTATTAGCTTAGGATTGGTAGGAATATTGTTGTTGGGCTATGGAGCACACGAAGCGGGTTTATCAGGCGAAAACATTTTTTCCATCTACGCGCTTATGGAAAATTCCCAGGCCATTCCTCATGATGTGATCAAGCTGGCTTTTATATTTTTATTTATTGGCTTTGGAACTAAAGTTGGTTTGGTGCCGATGCATAATTGGTTGCCTGATGCCCATAGCAAAGCCCCATCTCCAATCTCGGCTATTTTTTCTGCCATTCTTTTAAATATTGCGCTTTATGCAATTTTGCGGTTTAAATTTATTGCTGATAGCGCTTTTTCAGATCCAAGCTGGACCAATAATTTATTTTTAATTTTCGGATTTTTTTCAATTATTCTTTCTGCCTTAATGATGTTAATTCAGACTAATTATAAAAGAATGTTAGCTTATTCCAGCATAGAGCACATGGGACTAATATTATTTTCTTTGGGATTATCCCCAATCGGCGCAATGGCTGCAGTAATGCATATGATTGGACATACTTTTATTAAATCAACTTTATTCTTTGGGGCAGGAGAAATTTTAATTGGCCAAAAAAGTACCAAAATGGAAAAAATAAAAAATATGTTAATTAGAGCTAAATACACTAGTGTTTTGTTTATTTCAGCAATTTTGATGATTATTGCCATTCCACCTTCGACTCTTTTTATGAGTGAGTATGGAATGTTCAGCCAAGCCATAGTAATTTATCCGATACTCACGATAATTCTTTTTGTCGCTTTGGGAATTATTGCCTATGCGATGTTATCACTTACTATAAATATGATTTTTGCGACTGAAAAAATAGAAGATAATATTGAATATAAAAAAGAGCGATGGAATATCACACATACTATTATGACAGTTGAATTAATTATGGTAGCTATTTTAGCGATGTGGTTCACGACCAGTGGAGGAATAAATGTAATTAATAATATTGTAAAAGATTTTTTATTTATTAAATAACAAGTTTCGCAAATATTTGTAAATTCGTAAAAGATTTGTAGATTCGTGGGAGAAAAAAATAATATGAAAATTCAAGAAATTCTCAAAGAGCTTAATATTTTAGAGACTTCTCTTGGCGGAGATGACTTAGTCTTAGCTAAAGTCTCGCGAAATGATTTAGCGGTGGTAGCTACGAAGTTGGTGGAGAAGTATAAGCTTCCATTATCTCTTCTTTTTGGAACTGACGATAGAAAAGACCTCGCAGAGTCCGAAGCGGACCACAGGGCAGGAAAAAATAGCTTTGGCGTACATGTTATTTTCAGTTTAGATAAAGAAAATAAATGGCTAAAACTTTCAGCTGAAATTCCTGCCGATGATGCCCAATATCCGGCTTTAACTGAGACTATTATGGCGTCTCATTGGTATGAGAGATATCTGCAGGATATGTTTGGGATTATTCCGGTGGGGCATCCTGATTTAAGAAGATTGGTGCACCACGAAAATATTCCAGAAAATACGCACCCGCTTCTAAAGGATTTTATTTGGAATACTAAATTGCCAAAAGATAATGTGCCGTACCCGATGAATCATGTGGCAGGAGAGGGCGTATTTGAAATTCCAGTTGGACCGATTCACGCTGGAATTATTGAGCCGGGACATTTTCGTTTTAATGTGGCCGGAGAGAGAATTTTAACTTTGGAGGGAAAATTATTTTTTACCCACAAAGGAGTAGAAAAATTAATGGAAGGAAAAACTGTCAGCAAAGCCCTACCTTTTATCGAAAGACTCTCAGGCGATGCCAGCGCTTCACACGCACTAGCTTATTCAGAAGCCGTAGAAAAAATAAGTAGCTGTAAGGTTTCTAAAAGAGCACAAATAATAAGAATGATAATCACTGAATGCGAAAGAATTACGATGCATGTGCATGATTTAGCTAATATTGGAGGAATGGGAACCGGCTACAGCTTTATCGCAGCTAATGGTTTTCGGATTAAAGAGAGAATGATGCGATTGTCCCAGGAAATTTGTGGTAATCGTTTTTGGCGAGGCATGATAATTCCTGGCGGACTAAGCAGAGATTTAAGTAAAGAAGAATTGGATAAAATTTTAAAAATTTCGACTGAAGTTTGGAAAGAAATAGATAAAATTGTTGCAATTGCTCTGGACAGCGAAGGATTTTTGGATAGATTGCAATATACTGGTGAACTTCCCAAAGAAGCTGCGCTAGCTTTTGGGGCAGTAGGACTTCCTGCTCGTGCTTCAATGATTAACCGCGATGTCAGGCGTGATCATCCCTATGCGGCTTATGGAGAATTTCCTATTTGCGTTATCACCAAAAAAAGTCAGGATGTTTTTGCTCGGTATCGAATGCGGATTAAGGAAATTGAGCAATCCATAATTTTATTGGATACTTTAGTTAAAAATATTAAAGCGGGTGATGTTTTTAAAGAAGTTGAAATAAAAGATGGTTTTGCTTTGGGCGCAGTAGAATCATGGCGGGGGGAAATTTTAACGGCTTTGCAGATCAAAGACGGAGTTATCGAAAGATGTTTCCCACGTGATCCCTCCTTTTGTAACTGGGCGCTGTTTGGAATTATGGGACCAGGCAATATCGTCCCGGATTTTCCACTCATCAATAAAAGTCTAAATCTTTCTTATTCAGGGAATGATATGTAAAGAAAATGTGAAAATTAAAAATAAATTTAAAAACGGCCGTTGAATATTTCAGCGAGCCGTTTTGTTGTTCTAGATATTTTCCTCTGTTTATGATTTTAATATAACCACCATTGCTCCTTTTTCTTTCCATTGATTCAAAGAACAAATTCCCAATGAACATAGTGCAAGATAAATAATAGTCCAAAAAATTAAAATAATAGGAGTGACAATAAAGACAAGAAAAAAAGGAAGAAAGAAAGGAAGGCAGATAAGAATGCCTGAGATGGTTATGGGTAAACTGGACATAAAAAATGCTACAGGATATCCGATAATAATAGAGCTAAGCCAGATAATAAAAATACTATACTCGATGTATTTCTGAACACGTGATTGGAAATTTTCACGTGCTTTTTCTGCGGATTGAATTCTGTTGGAAATCGCTTCAGATAATTTTGTCTGGCAAACTTTTCGCGTAACCAATTCCATCTCACCACACTCAGGACATCTTTCTCTGATAGTAGCTCCGCACACTGCACAAAGGTCGCCACTCTCTTTTTCATGATTGCATTTATCATCATTCATCTTTATCCTCCTCCGCTTGGCGAATGATTCCGGCGTATACTGGATTTTCTTCCAGAAATTTATCCTCAGCTTCTTGCAATTTTTTGCGTTTCCATTTATCCCAAAAAATCATATCCAGAATGAGAAATGACATACTTAATGCCATAGCAGTCACAACAAATACTGCTAATACCGCATTGGTATGTGATGCAATAATATAGTAATGATTAAATAAAGCCCCTATAAGGATAAATATAAAAAATCCAATAATTGCCAACAATCCTATGCTGAATCTCTGTGTATCAATTTTTCCTCTTGTTTCTTTTTTGGATCGATTTCTAGCAGTAATCGCTTCAGATAATTTTGTCTGGCAAATTTTTCGGCCAATCAATTCCATCTCACCACATTCAGGACATTTTTCCTTTAGCGCAATCCCACAGCTCGCACAAAAGATATCATAGCTCGGATGGCTACATACTAACTCAGCACCACACTTACGACAAAATTTACCATATTCCTCTTCGTGCTTGCAATTATTTAGATTCATTTTTTTCTCCTTTTGGAATTCTATTTTTGTTATGAATACTTGATCGATATTGCGCATACAGAATTTTTGTTAAAAATCCTGACGCAAAAGCTAAACAGATTAGGATTATTATCCATAAAACAGTGGCTGTGTTATGGTTCACAAAATATTTGTAAATACTTGCCGTTAAAAAAGTAATATTAGAAATCCAACCCGCGCAGAGACAGATCCAAAAGTATTCTTTTCTGAGTTCTTGATAACTCGCATCTTTGTCGTTTGCCATAATCCAAGCAAGAAGAAAAAATACCAGAGTAGTTAAAATCATGCCAACCAGAAGATCAACATTTTCAGTTTTCATTGCCAAGCCTCACTTGTTAATATTAAATTGTTAAAAAACATCCCATAATAGGTAACAGTGTAGGTTAGTACTTATGGGGTTGTTTATCAATAAAAAAATACAAAAATATGCCAATAAATATGTAAAATCAAGCATTTTAATGATTAGTTTATCAAAAATATTGACAAAATATATATAATTATATATAATTTAGTGCACAAGAAAAAAGTTTTAATTTTGGTTATTTAAAATTGTTTGGAAATTGTAATTTGGTTATTGGTTATTGAATGTAATATGGATAAAGATTTAGTAAAAATTTTAGAAAACGCTGGATTTACGGAGAAAGAAGCGGAAGTTTATTTGGCGCTATTGGAGTTGGGACAGGGCAATGTTACCGATATTTCTAAAAACACCAAACTTAAACGTTCTATCATTTATGTGATCTTGGAAGGATTAATTAAAAGAGGTTATGTGAGTGAAATTCCAGAAAATAAAATTAACACTTATCGAGCTATTGACCCCTCGGTGATTTTGAGCAAACTAAGAGTTTCTTATAAAAACTTTTCCCAAATGCTTCCAATATTTCGTTCTTTAGGAAACACAGGTAAAAAAAGACCGAAAATTACTTATCACGAAACTAAAGAGGGAATCATAAACACTTGGGAGGAAATGAATAATGCCTCAGATGCTTTTTTTATCTCATCTTATGAACGTGTCGAAAAGCATTTTCCAGGAGCAATTGTGGACTGGGTGGAAAGATACAAAAGAGGAATGATAACGGGAAAATTTCGTCATTTGGTTTCGGATAATCCCGCTGAGCTCGAGATAGCCCAAGAGTTTTTAGCAGTGGAACAAAAAGTGCGAACTTTGTCTGACCTCAAAGATTCACAAATGGATTTTACAATTTACGGAAACAAACTAGCCATCACTTCTCTGGGCGAAGAGCCTTTCGTAGTAGTGGTTGAATCACAGGAATTAGTAAACTCCATGCGTCCGATATTTGAATTGGCTTGGCACAAGGGAAAAGAAATCAAAATTTTAAAAAAGTAAGGTTACTTTTTATTTTTAGATATCAATTGAAAACAAATACCGCAGAGATTTTTTTCTGCGGTATGTTTTTTATTCATTGATGCCACTTTCTTCTAGCGCTTTGGTGGTGGATTCGTTTTGTTTTTGGGTAGCAGTGTTGATTTTATCTTTAGAATTATCGTAAGTATTAACCATACTGGAGGGGCTGAAAGGATTAATGGTTTCTTCCTTTTTTTCTTTGGTAGTTCCTGCGCAACCTGATAATGCCGGAATTAAAATCAATAGACTGAAACCCAAGATTATTTTTTTCATTTTAGATTATTTTAGTTTGTTAGCTTATTAACATTTTAGCATAAGAAAGGTATTTATAACATAAATACATCAAATACAGTCCCACACTTTACGACTAAAATAAAAATAAATCAACTTGAAGAGAGCGTTAAGAAACTGACACCTAGCGAGGTGTCATCCTCGAAAGTAAAATTTCTTGGCGAAGAATGAGCCTTAGAAATTTACTTATCGGGGATCTCAAAAGATATATAACAAATATTTTAGGAATACGTGTGGCAGCTGTGCCCTGAGGCTTGTGCTTTTCAGGGTTTTTGTAACCTTTTTTTGCTCGCCTCGCTAAAGCTTGTCGAAGCGGGCTGTCAAAAAAAGTTAGTGAAAAATATTAAATACTAAAAACAAAGACACAGCAACGCTGCGTCTCTACAATTTCTATATTCTTAAATTCCTAAACCGACAAAGTTTCTAACACTGCTTCAAAATCTTTGGGAAGCGGGGCGGTGAAGTTAAATTTTTCTCCAAAAAGTGTAAATTCTATTTGACTGGCGTGAAGCATATGACGAGTGGCACCTTCAAATTTTTCATAATTTTTCTTGCGGTATAGATTATCGCCTACAATCGGGTGCCCGATAGCGCTAAGATGGACGCGGATTTGATGAGTACGGCCAGTTTGCGGGGATACTTCTATGAGGGAAAAATTTTCACCCAAATCTTTTATAACTTCATAATTGGTCAGCGCTTCTCGGATTTTAGTTTTAGTTCTCTTGCCAGCAATAGTCTGTTTGCGGTAATTAGTAGTTCGCGCCAGGGGTTTATCGATAGTACCTTTTCTCTCTAGCGGTATGCCATAGGAAATAGCCAGATATTTTTTAGCGATAGTTTTTTCTTTAAACATTGTTTTAAATTCCAAGAAAGATTTTATATTTTTGGCAATAATTAAAATTCCTGAAGTTTCTTTATCGAGTCTGTGAACAATCCCAGGGCGCGATTGAAAAGAATAGGTGTGATCATCTTTGAGTTTGGCGATTTCCGGGTAGGTAGCGATTAACCCATTAACGATAGTATTTTCTTTTTCATTAAAATCAGGATGAACTTGAATGCCAGCCGGTTTATTGATGACAAGAAAATCATCATTTTTAAAGATGACGTCTAATTTTATTTTATCATTAGAGATTAGAATCTCTTCTTTTTTTATTAAGTTTATTTCTATTTTATCATCAAGGGCGGTTTTGTAACTAGGTTTAACAATTTTATCGTTTACCAAAATCTTACCTTCTTTAATTGCTCGAATAAAATCTCCTCGAGATAATCCTGTTAAAGTTTCTTCAGTTAAGCTAAAATTAGCTAAAATCTTATCCAGTCGTTTATTTGCATTGTGTTCTTCTATTATTAAATCCATATTTTATTGTTTTTAAATTGAATTAACAGGTGTTTGTTAGTTATAAGCTATTATCTATCAAATAGCAAATTTATTTGTCTTCGCGAGGTACTCCGAAGCGATCCAGAAAATTCAAATATTTTAACACTTCTTTAATTTCTAGATTGCCACGTCAGGAGTTTTAAATCATCTTTGGAGATAATTTAAACATCGCAAAGACGAGAAAAAAGATTGCCACGTCAGGAATTTAAAATCATCCACGTGGATAATTTCAAGCCTCGCAATGACAGGCTCCTCCTTTTGCTATAGGGGTTAGTGAAAAATTACTATTCATAGTAAAGAATGTTAAAATGTTAATATGTTAAAATGCTAAAATGACTTTCTCTTGCCAAAAATAATCCTTTAGTATACACTAAAACTAAGATAATTATTAAGAAAAGTTAATATTTATAGAATGTTTTAATTCTATCAGTTTTCTTGATAATTTCCTACTAAATAGGAAATTTTTATTATTTTGCCTTTAATTATTAATTTGGGAGTTGGCAAAACCCAAAAAGCAAGTTAAATATAATGAGTAATAATATTTTAGACAATTTGGTTGATAGTGTGAAAAAAGAAGCTCCTCAAAAAAAAGAAGAAGCTAAGAAAAGTCTTATTCCTGAGGACAATTCTGTGATGGGCAAACTTTTACAAGCGGCTAACGTTGATTTCCCAGAAATAGGAGACGTTTTAGATGGTGTAGTAATTGATATTAGTCCGCACTCTGTGCTTTTGGATTTGGGAAGTTTTGGAACAGGAATAGTATATGGTAAAGATACTAGAGATGGTTTAAGGGGAAACACTAAATTAAAATTAGGCGACCAAGTGCATGCTACTTTGACTAACTTGGAAAATGAAGATGGCTACATCGAATTATCTATTCGAGAAGCTTCTTACGAAAAAGCTTGGGAAGATTTGGAATCCAAAAAAGATAATGAAGAAGCTGTGGATACTCGCGTATTAGATGCTAATAAAGGAGGTTTGATGGTGGAAATTAATGGAATCGGAGGATTCTTGCCAGTATCTCAACTTGCCAGTGAACATTACCCACGAGTAGAAGATGGAAACAAGAATAAAATTTTAGAAAAACTGAAGAGACTAGTCGGTCAAACCTTATTGGTTAAAATCATTGATACTTATCGTGATGAAGAAAAATTGATCGTAAGTGAAAAAGCCGCTATGAGTGAGAAAGAGCAAGTGATGATTTCTCGACTTAAAGAAGGTGATACGATTGAGGGCGAGGTAAGTGGAGTAGTAGACTTTGGAGCCTTTGTTAAATTTTTGCCTGCTGGCGTCAAGGAAGGTGATGATTCTATCGATGGAGATAAATTAGAAGGCTTGGTTCATATTTCAGAATTAGCTTGGCAGTTGATTGATAATCCAAGAGAAATAATTAAAGTGGGCGATAAAATCAAAGCTAAAATTATCGGAATCGATGAAGCGAGAATTTCTCTTTCCATTAGAGCACTTGCGCAAGACCCTTGGAAAGAAGCTCAAAATAAATATGAAGCTGGCAAGGTTTATACAGGAAAAGTTGATAAAATTAACCACTTCGGAGCGTTTGTTTATCTAGATGCAAATATTCATGGATTAGCTCACGTGAGTGAATTTAGCGAGATGTACCCTGGTAAGAAAATGGAAGAAATGATGGAAGCTGGCAAAGAATATAACTGGAAAGTGCTTTCTATAGAACCAAAGGATCATAGAATGGGATTGGTTTTGGTAGATGATTCCCTAGGAGCTGAAGTTAAAGAAGGAAAAAAATCAGCTAAAAAAGAAAAATCAGAAAAAACTGAGAAAAAAGCAACTAAAAAAGTAGCTAAAAAAGAAACTGTAAAAAAAGAATCCTCCTCCGCTAAAGCTACGGCGGACGAGAAAAAAGTTTCTGAGAAATAAATCTTAAGTTTTGTGAATTAGAAAAGCCGTAGGACTTAAGATATCCGCGGCTTTTCGCGTTAAATAATTTAATTAAAAAATAAAAATATGATTATTTCTTTTAATGGTGATCATGGATCGGGAAAAAGCACTGTAGCTAAAAAAGTAGCTGAAAAACTTAATTACCCTAGATATTACATGGGACAAATTTTTCGAAAGCTAGCCGAAGAAAAAGGCATGTTACTTTCTGATTTTCAAAGTCTTTGCGATAATGATCCTTCTGCAGATAAAAAAGTGGATGAATATTCAATAGAGTTAGCAAAAAAAGAGAAGGATTTTGTAATAGAAAGCCGTACTTATTGGTATTTCGTACCGGACTCAATCAAAATTTATTTAAAAGTTGATGAGAGGGAAGCTGCTAAAAGAATTTTGAAAGAGATTGACGCGAACGCCGCTCGAAAAGCTGAGGATAAAAATCTTGATTCCTTGGAATCAATAATTATTAGTGAACGAGATCGTACAGCGCGTGATGATAAGCGTTACATGCAATATTATGGAATTAATATTCGTGATGAAAAAAACTATGATTTTGTTCTTGATACAAGCAATTTATCCAAAGAAGAAGTTTTTGATAAAGTGATGGATTTTATCAATTCGAAGAATAATGTTTAATTAAAAAAACAAACATCTCTTGTGTGTCATTTCGACTAAATAAATTTCTGTACTCGGAAATTTATGCATGGAGAAATCTAAACTAAATTATCAAAAAATATCTAATTGTTTGTTTGAGATTCCTCCACTTCTAAATTTTTTGAGTACAAAAAATTTATTCGGTCGGAATGACAGATTAGTTAGACTGGGTACAATTCGTAAATTCGTATCAATTCGTAATTCGTAGAGAATAACATGAATAGTTTAATCAAAAAAATTCAAACCTTCTCGCATCAATTTGACCTTTGGCAAGAAGGCGACAAGATTGTAGTGGGAGTTTCAGGCGGACCGGATAGTGTCTGCCTTTTGGATATTTTGGTGCGCTTGGCTAAAAAAAGAAAATTTGAGCTTATCGCAGCGCATATTAATTATGGTTTGCGCGCTTCAGATAGCGATAAAGATGAAATTTTTGTGCAAAAACTAGCCAAGAAATACAATTTAAAATTGGAAATTTTGAATGTTAGGGATATCGCACCCCCCCTTAATCCCCCCCTCGGAGAGGGGGGGAGGGTGATTGATAATCATCTTCATAAAGAGGAAAAGAAAATGCCTAGCGAAAACGAACTCAGAAAAATTCGCTATGATTTTTTTGAAAAAGTTAGACAAGAAAATAAATTTAATTTAATCGCCGTGGCTCATAACCAAGATGATCAGGCGGAGACAATTCTGATGCGCTTGATTCGCGGAAGCGGTCTCTTGGGACTACGCAGTATTCGCCCAAAAAATAATTTAATTATTAGACCGTTACTGGACACTAGCCGAGAAGAAATTATTAATTATTTAAAAGAGAATAATCTCAAATATCGAATTGATAAAACTAATCGAGAAAGCAAATTTCTTAGAAATAAATTTAGAAATAAATTAATCCCTTTAATTGAAAGAGAATATAATCCAAAAGCCAAAGAAACGCTAGCCAATTCTGCAAGCAGTATCGCGGATGACTATGATTTTATTTTTCAAAGTGCTGAGAAAGTTTTTAAAAAAATTAATTTTGATGCAGAAAAAAATATTTACTCTTTTGACTCAAAAAAATTCGCCAAAAACCATCGAGCTTTGCAAAAACAAATTTTGCGCAGAATTATTTTTGATTTAAAAGATAATTTATTTAATATCGAGAGTGCCCATCTGAATGAGGTTATTAAAATTATCGAAAGTAATAAAAATAAATCTCAAAGTATGAAATTTAAAGGGTTGAAAATTAGCAAAAAAGGTGATATTATACACATTGGTATTGAGAAATAAAGATAATTATTAAACAAATAAGATAAATAAATGGATAAATTTTTAAAAAATGTTTTAGCTCCAACCCTGATAGTATTCTTACTTATATCAGGTTTAATGATGATATATAAATCACCCGCAGTTAAAATAGAGGATATCGCTCTATCTAAATTAGTCAGTCAAATAAATAGTAACGAAGTTAAAGAAATCGTTGTTTCCGGCGGTGAATTAAAAATTGATCTCAACAACGGAACTAAGGAAAAAGCCTCCAAAGAGGTGGAGAGTTCATTGGTAGAAACCTTATCAAATTACGGAGTTAACAAAGAAGCTTTACAAAAAGTTAATATTGAAATAAAAAGAGAGTCTGGTTTTGCCGTCTGGGCAAGTATAATTTTGCCTTTTCTCTTGCCAATTCTTTTAATAGGGGGATTTCTTTGGTTTATGATGCGACAAGCACAAAGAGGAAATTCTCAGGCGATGTCATTTGGAATGAGTAAGGCTCGAATGCTAGATCCGAAAGATAAAAAGAAAAGAACAATGTTTAAAGATGTAGCCGGAGCCAAAGAAGCTAAGGAGGAGCTGATGGAAATAGTGGAATTTCTTAAACATCCTAAAAAGTTTCTAAATATGGGCGCTAAGATTCCCAAGGGAGTTTTGCTTTTAGGACCTCCCGGAACTGGTAAAACTTTAGTGGCTAAAGCCGTAGCCGGAGAAGCAGGTGTTCCATTCTTTAATATTAGTGGATCAGAATTTGTGGAGATGTTTGTCGGAGTAGGAGCTTCTCGCGTAAGAGATTTATTTAAACAAGCTAAAAAAAATGCGCCAGCTATTGTATTTATTGATGAGATTGACGCAGTGGGCAGGCACCGTGGAGCGGGTCTCGGAGGAGGGCATGACGAACGCGAGCAAACTCTTAATCAGATATTAGTAGAAATGGATGGTTTTGAAACCGGCGCCAATGTTATTGTAATGGCGGCTACTAATCGTCCCGATGTGCTTGATCCAGCCTTACTTCGTCCTGGAAGATTTGACAGGCGAGTAACTTTGGATTTGCCGGATATTAATGAGAGAAAAGCGATTTTGAAAATTCATTGTAAGAATAAAAAATTAGAAGAAGGTGTGGACATTGCAAATATTGCCCAACGAACTCCGGGGTTTTCGGGAGCGGATTTGGCCAATTTAGTTAATGAAGCTGCAATTTTATCCGCGCGAAAAAATAAAACAGTAATTGGAATGAATGAGCTTCGCGAATCAATTGAAAAAGTAATGATGGGACCAGAAAGAAAGAGTCGCGTGATTCGCAAGGATGAACAAAAAATTGTCGCTTATCATGAAGCTGGACATGCCTTGGTGGCAGCTTTTTCCAAACACGCTGACCCGGTGCAAAAAATTTCGATTATTTCTCGTGGTAGTGCGGGAGGTTACACAATGGCGGTACCAACTGAAGATAAGATGTTGCATTCTCGAGGATATTTCCTAGATGAAATTGCCGTTTTGCTCAGTGGTTTTGTGACTGAACAAGAAATTTTTGGTGACGTGACTACGGGAGCCTCTAACGATTTAGAGCGAGCGACTAATATGGCGCGAAATATGGTAACTCGCTATGGGATGAGCAATCTCGGGCCACGCACTTTTGGTAAAAAAGAAGAATTAATTTTCCTTGGGAAGGAAGTAAGTGAGCAAAAAAATTATTCCGAAAAAACTGCCCAAGATATCGATACGGAAGTGCATAATTTAATTGAAGGAGCGAGAAAAAGATCTCTGGAAATTATTATTGAGAAAAAAGATAAACTTGATAAACTCGCTGAAACTTTAATTGAAAAAGAAACGATTGAAAAAGAAGAATTCGATGAGATTATGGGCATAACCGGAATGGAAGAAAAGATTGAGATGGTGGAGAGGAAAGAAGAAAAATAAACTTAAAAACTGCCTTTTTTAATAGGCAGTTTTTTAATCTCTGCATTCCTCTTCCCCCCTCCCCTTTGAAGGGGAGGGTAGGGAGGGGTTATCCTTTTGACAATAAACATGTTTTAAGATAGGATAATTTTAACAGTGGTTTTAAGAGAAAGAGTTTTTTTATTATCAATATTTCAAGGAGGATGGGGCATGGGAGATAATAATAAAGAAAGGACGAGCAACCTTTTCCGTAATCATAGAGGTGGTCCAGAGAAAGGAGTTGTGAGTAGGTTGGTAGAAAATTTTGATTTGGCAGAAATTAAAAAAGAAAATGAAGCTCTGAAGGCGAAATTGACAGAGGTTACCAAAGAACGGGATGCTTTGTTGGGCAATGCATCAGTAAAGACTGCTGTTATTTTGCCTGTAGCAACACTTGATCCTACGACAGTTGATTTGAGTGGCTAGTCATGAGGTTAGGGAATTTGCAGACAACTCGGCGATGTTGCGGGATTAGATACCCCGTATTTGCAACTTGCAATTATGACATTCGCCAGACATTATCAGTCTTTCAAATTCCTTAGGGATTCGTCATGAGGGCAAAGGCCCGCTATCGCAGAAGCGAAGTGAATTCCGAAAACGCTAGGGGCACATTGTGCAACTAGCGTTTTTTAATTTTTTATATTAAAAACAAACCTAGTCTTTTAGATACGGCCGTATCTGAAAGACTAAGCTAGAAGAGTTGGCAAAAGAATAAAAAGAAGAGTAAAATAAGGGTAATAAAAATAAAATATTATTTATGAAAAAAAGAATATTTATAATTCATCGTTGGGATGGGACGCCGGATAAAGATTGGTTGCCTTGGGTCAACGGAGAATTGGAGAAAAAAGGATATGAAGTGAGTGTGCCAGAGATGCCAAATGCAGAGGAGCCGAAGATAGAAGAATGGGTTCCGTTTCTATCAAATTTAGTGGGCGAGGTGGATGAAGATACTTTTTTCATCGGACACTCTATTGGTTGCCAAACCACTATGCGATATTTGGAAACTATTTATCCTGCGAAAATTGGAGGAATTATTTTTGTGGCGCCTTGGTTTAATCTCATGAATTTTGAAGATGAAGAAAGTAAAGCGATCGCCAAGCCTTGGCTGGAAACACCAATTGATTTGGAAAAAGTAAAAAGTGCAACAGATAATATTACTGTTTTTATGTCTGACAATGATCCATTTGTACCACTTAGTGACAAAGAAATTTTTGAAAGCAAATTAAATGCTAAGGTGATTGTGGTAAGTAATAAAGGACATTTTACCCAAGATGATGGAATAAAAGAATTACCAGAAATATTAAATTTAATAAAATAAATGTTAATTTATTTAGCCTTATTTATATTTTTTGAAAAATCCATCTACATTGTCATTCCAGAAAGTATAATTTCTCGGCGAGACCGCCAGCTGGCGGAGAGCCGTAAGAAATTAACTTATCCGGAATCTTTCTTGATATATAAAACAAATCCACTTATACTTGAGATTCCACATAGATGATTTTCTAAAAGCTCTTCGCCAGCTGGCGGATCGCTTAGAAAATCTATCTTCTGGAATGACAGAGAATTATAAATAACGTTATTATTTTTTACAAATAAATTTATGCAAAAACAAATAGTTTATATTCACGGAGGAGATTCTTTTGATTCCCATGAAGATTACATCAAGTATTTAAAAGAAACTGAGTTTTCTCTAGATTGGTTTGTGCAAAAGAAAAAATGGAAAACATCTTTAGCAGAAGAGCTAGGCGATGAGTTCCAAATATTGATGCCGGATATGCCCAATAAATTTAATGCTGTCTATGAAGAATGGAAAATTTGGTTTGAAAAAATGATGCCTTTCATTAATGATGGGAGTGATTTTAATCGGGCATTCACAGGGAGGAATATTTCTAGCTAAATATTTATCAGAAAATAATTATCCTAAGAAAATTGGAGCTATAATGTTAGTTGCGCCAGTGTATAACAATACGCCAGAAGTGGGAAGTTTCAAAATAGAAAAATCTTTAAATAATATTTCTACCCAATGTGAGGAAATTCATATTTTTCACAGCAAAGATGATTTCGTGGTGCCATTTAGTGAAATGGAAGAATATAAAAAAGAACTGCCTAATGCCAAGTTTCATATATTTGAAGATAGGGGACATTTTTTACAAGAAACTTTTCCGGAGATAATTGAGGAGATTAAGAAGATAGGATGAAAATTTTCGATGTTCAATTTTCAATTTCCAATGAATTTCCAATGATTGAATTTTAAAAACTTTTATAAAATTAAAAAGAAGCCGGAAACCCCCCTATGGGTTTTCCGGCTTTATTACATTTTCTATCGCACGTTTATTTATTGAGAGGAATAGCTTGCTCGAACAGTCGAAGGAGTTTATCTTCGCGGTGCAAGAAATCTTTCTCTGGGTTGAATCTTTTCCCATCAAGATAGGAATATGCAACAGCAGCATCGTTAATTGCCGATTGCATATATTCAGAGTTGGAAAATAGACGTATTCCAATTCGACCACTATTTTTTTGACACTCTTCGACAATCGGCCTTAAATTTACAACTTCAACATAGATATCACCCTGATAATCATAATGCCAAACAGAATGTTCGTCAGGCTCAAATGCATCAGGGTCATTGCATATCCAATATTCTCTCATGGATATCGTGCCTAAAATTCGATATAAATGACAACATTTTTCATCAAAGAACTGTTCCATCTTTTTTACGCATTTATTTTCCTCTTTAGCCGCTTTGTGCCAAAAACCCGAATCAACGATAACGCCAAAACAATCATAGCGTCTGGAGTTGTTGGAGTCGGCATAAATTATTGTTCCCGGAGGGAGATTCTTTTTGGACATTTTTAACTCCTTGTGGTTTGGGGTTAAGCAAACTGTGAATTTATTGCGCCTAAATTCCTTGGAGAGATTATGGCAAATTTAAATAAAAAAAGCAAGGCTTTGCAATAAATTATTGCATTTTTTAGATAAGATTGCTATTATCTATGTTAGCTAACGACTCATGGAGTCGTTAGGTTTATTGAGTCCACCAGTTTTTGTGGAATGGATGATGAGTAGCGGCGAGCGAAAGTCTAAGGGTATCGATGGGAAATCGCTGATTTCCCGAGAATAGCGTGAGTGAAATCTCAATACCTACGCGAGAGGAGATTGTCGCCCCGCGGAAAAACCAATCCATAATTAAAAGCGAAAGGCTTACTGGTGGCCTTTCTTTTTTTATTGACTAAATGAGGAGTTAAGTATAATATAAATTATAGTTAAAAATATTTACGGAGCATGGTGTTAATGGCTAGCACGCGCGGTTTGGGACCGTGTAGTTTGGGTTCGAGTCCCAATGCTCCGACATTTATATAAAATAAAGAATATGTTTTTTATTTATATCTTGCAAAATAAAAAAGAACAGATATATATTGGTCAAACAAATAACCTAGATAATCGTTTGTATCGACACAATAATAACGAGTCTAAATATACAAAGAATAAGGGCCCGTGGAATATTATTTATAGCAAGGGATTTGATACGCGTGCTGAAGTCATGAAAGAAGAGAAGTTTTTAAAATCAGGGAAAGGCAGGGAGTGGATAAAGAATAACATAAAAAACAGATGTTAACGACTATCACGTCCGCCTCGGGCGGATAGTTTGGGTTCGAGTCCCAATGCTCCGACAAATAAAAAATAACCCTCGTTTGATGGGTTATTTTTTGTTAATTAGAAAATTGAGATCCCACATAAGTAAATTTCTATAGCTCTCCGCCAGCTGGCGGATCGCTAAGAAATTTTACTTTCTGGGATGACAAATTGTGGATTCGGATAGTTTAAATTAAAATAAACCCCATCTGTCCTGTCGGACATCTCCCCCTTGATTACAAGAGGGAGAGGGGAGGTTGCTTCTAGAAAATTCTTTTTTTGTAGCGTTTCATTGAAAGGGCGTTGAGGATAACGCTGACTGACGAAAAGGCCATAGCGACTGCGGCGATAGAGGGGCTTAGGAGCCAGCCGGTAATGGGATATAGAACTCCAGCCGCCACAGGGATGCCGACAATATTATAAAAGAAAGCCCAGAAAAGATTTTGTTTAATTTTGTTTAGTGTGTAATTACTTAGATCAATGGCAGTGACGACATCGCGCAAGTCATCTTTAATTAAAACTATTTCCCCAGTTTCCATCGCCACGTCCGTTCCCGAACCTAGGGCGATTCCTAAATCCGCTTGCGCCAGAGCAGGAGCATCATTAATTCCGTCACCAATCATGGCGACTACCCGCGTTTGGCGGGAATTTCCGATTTCCCCGCCTGCAAACGCTGTAGCACTGCGGGCAGGCAATTTCCAATTTCCAATTTGTGCTCCTTCCTGAATTTTTTTTATTGCCAAAGACTTGTCTTGAGGCAACACTTCTGCAAGTACGTAATTAATATTAACTGTTTTTGCTATAGCATTTCCAACTCTTTCATTGTCGCCTGTAATCATTACTACTTCTTTACCCATCTTATGAAGAGAAGCAACCGCTTCTTTAGAATATTTTTTAAGCGTATCCGCTACGGCGATGATTCCGATGATTTCTTTGTCTTGGGATAAAAGCATAGCAGTCTTTCCCTGATTTTCCAGAGCAATCATCCGTTCTTCTATCCAGTTAGTATCAATGTCGTTTTCTTTCATCAGTTTTCTGGTGCCAAAAAATATTTTTTTATTTTCTAATTCAACTGTTACGCCATAGCCAGGCAGAGCTTGGAAATTTTTTATTACTAAAAATTCTATTTTATCTTTGGTGGCTTTATTGACGATAGCTTGAGCTAGCGGATGCTCGGAATTTTTTTCAACCGAGGCAGCGATTTGTAAAACTGTTTCGTTCGAAATATTATTTTTAATCGCAACTATATCTGTAACACTGGGCTCACCTTTAGTTAGGGTGCCTGTTTTATCAAAAACGACAACATTTATTTTTCTGGCAACTTCCAAGGCCTTTCCGCTTTTAATCAGAATTCCATTTTTAGCGGCCAACCCTGTGCCCATCATTACGGCCGTAGGAGTAGCCAGCCCCAATGCACACGGACAAGCAATAATTAAAATGGTAACTAAAATTGTGATAGCAAAAGATAGTGGCTGTCCGACGAGTAGCCAAATAATAAAAGCTAAAATAGCAATTCCAATCACAGCGGGAACAAAATAAAAAGAAACTTTATCGGCTAAAAATTGAATCGGGGCTTTGGAACCCATAGCTTCATCAACTATTTTTATAATTTGAGCGAGCATGGTGTCAGCTCCTACGCGCGTGGCCCTAAATTTCAAGACTCCCGTTTTATTAACGGTGGCGCCAATCACTTCATCACCTTCCTTTTTTTCTACGGGGATGCTTTCGCCAGTAATTGTTTTTTCGTCTACACCGCTGTAGCCATCAATAACAATTCCATCTACTGGAATTTTTTCTCCAGGCTTAACTAATATGATGTCGCCCACTAGCACCTGCGAAATGGGAATTTTTATCTCTGCATTATTTCTGATGACGGTAGCTTCCTTAGGCTGGAGGCCGATTAATTTTTTGATAGCCTGGCTGGTTTTCCCCTTGGTAATAGCTTCTAGATATTTTCCCAAGGAGATAAAGACAAGTATCATAGCGACACTTTCATAATAAAGGTGAGCTGGGGTTTCTATGTTTGAAAACATTAATACTGAAATGAACAAACTATAAATATAAGCCACGCTGGTACCGATAAATATAAGAGAATCCATATCTGGAGAGAGGTGCCATAGCCTTTTGAATCCATTTTTCCAAATATCAAAACTGGAAGCGATAACCAAAGTGGCTAAAATAAACTGAATAATTATTTCATAATTTTCTGATAATTTAAGGGTAGGCAATTCCATCATTTTGTTTAGTGCTATATAGACAATGGGTAAACTGAAAATCAGAGCATAGAGAAAGCGTTTTTTTAGTCGAGTAGCCTCATCGGGAGTAGTTTTTATGTGATCATGATGATTGTGATCGGACATTTTTTCATTATGATTTTCTTCAGTTCCGCTGTAGCCTGATTTTTCGATAGCCTTTTTTATTTTATCAGTGCTTGTTTGCTCAGCATTAAATTCGACGTAGAGTTTTTCGGAAGCAAAATTAACATTAGCAGAAGTGATGCCAACTTCTTTCTGGAGGGTATTTTCAATATTGGCTGCGCAAGAAGCGCAATGCATACCGGATATTTTTAGAACTGTTTTTTTGTTGTTATTCATATATTTTTTAACCTGTCAGTCACGACTGACGGGTTTTTAATTAACTACTTCGATGGTACCCGTAACCATTCCCATCCAACAGCTAAATTTGTATTTGCCTGCTTTTTTGGGAGTGAATTCCTGGATACTGGTTTTGCCGACAGTCAAGGCAATTTCTCCTTCAAATAAGCTTTTGGCAATAATCGCATTAGTGCAACCACTGGTCCCTGTATCAGTAATTTCCCATCTTACTGGTACATTGGATTGAACTTTAAATTTATTGGGTGAGTATCCTGAGCTTGAAGCATTCATCTTTATGACTTGCTTGCCATTTACTATTGGTGGAAGATTTTTATCTGCTATTTTTGGTTCAATTTGAGTTGGACTATTTTTCAAATCAGAAGTAGGAGTATTAGAAGCTGGCGCAGAAATAGATGGATTTTCTCTACTGCCCAAATTACTTAAACTAGAAAATCCCAAGACATTTAATTGCGAATTAATGTTAAATAATGCAAAAAATAAAACTAAAATTCCAGCTACTTTTAAAAATCTATTTGAAAGAATGCTCTTTTGGCAAAATTTAACGCTAGAAAGCCCAATTCCCAAAAGCATCGGCAAGGTTCCCAGAGCAAAGGTAAACATAATTAATCCTCCTTGAAGCACGCTACCTGATATTAGAGCTAATCCCTGAGCGGTTATCGTGAATCCGCAAGGCAAGAAAAAAGTCAGTGCCCCCATCAAAAAAGGCATGTGGCGACCCTTGAAACGAGATTCATCAGCGATAGTTCTGGTGATGAATTTCGGCATAGTAATTTGGAATTTTTGTAGTGTCTTAATCCCAAGCATTTGAAGCGCCAAGAAAATCATCATTATTGAAACAAGTATGACAAAAATCGGACCTAACTTCAAAGAAAAGTTTAATTGACTGCCAATAGCTCCCAATAGGGCTCCGAAAAATCCATAAGCGATAAGACGGCCAGCATTAAAAATTAAATGAGGTTGAATTTTTTTCCAGCTAGAATCATCAGTTTTATATAATTGGTTCCATTGTTGAGACATGGATAAAATTATTCCGCCTACCAAAGCGGCGCAACTGGAAATCCCAGCGATTAATCCAAAGATAAAAAACATAGGTAAAGATGAGGAGGCGCTCACATTAATTAGTCCTGACAGTCCAGTACTGTTTAATCCCAAAAAGCCCAAGATAATCAATAATCCTATAGTTAAGATTATAAAAAATTCTTTGGGTTTAAAATTATTGGGTTGTTTTTTTAATGATGTATTTGGAGTAGTAGAGATGTCAGAAAAAACATAGCCTTCTTTTTTAAAAAGCTCAGTTAGTTTTTGGGGTTCAATTTTTTCTCCGGTGTATTCAATAATTACTTCTTCTTTGGGGGATGAGGCGTCTACTGATTTTACAAAGTCCAATTCCAATAATTTTTTTTCAATTATTAATTCGCACGATGCGCAATGCGTTCCTGAGACTCGGTATTTATATCCTCTTATTTTTTTATCCATATAAAATAATTTATTTGTTAAATAGTTTGGTGAGCTTTAGAATCTCTTGGGTCATTTCTTGTTTTTCCTTTTCATTTTTACTATCCATCGCGTGCTTAAAGCATGTGTTCAGATGGTTTTCCATAAGCATTTGGTGAGCAGAGCGGAGAAGTCCCACCGCGGCCAGATTTTGCTGCATAATATCAATACAGTATCTATCTTCTTCTACCATTTTGATAATACGCGTCATTAAACTATTGGCTTTCTTAAAATTAATCAGCGCTTTGGCTTTTTGATCGGTCATGGTTGTTATTTTAATAATATTAATACCTATACCCTAGGTACAGGTATAATAGCAAAATGGGAAAATAATGTCAAGAAGTTTAACATTGCTGTATTGTTGAATTGCCAAATTGTTGTTAAAGATTATTTGACATTTTTTCTATTTCTTTGTATATTATAAAGTCGCAGAAAGTGCGTAAATAGTTGTTTTCATAAATGCCAATAATCTAATTGGTGAAAGAAATAAAAACATTTAATGGGGAGGATAGCATGAGAATTTTATTTCATATCAGTATTCTTTTTGAAAAAGAAGGGAAAATTGAGGACGTTGTTTTTGAAAAAGAAATTGAAATGGAAGATATTCCGCCAGCGGAGATGGATTTGTATCTGTTTGATGTTCCAGAAAATGATCCTTTTGTAACTAAGCGAAAGAAGGGTGTTTCCTCTTCCTGTTATATGAATAAAGAATGGAGAGGCGAAAGCGACAGGCCTCTTTATCGGATTTTTTTAGAGACTTGTGAATGGGATGGGAATCTTGAGAAATATTATGAATGGGATATTTTGAGAAAGTCTTTTATTTCAGATGGATGGAAAGAGAGTGAGGGATTGTAGATTAGTTGAAAATAGATAATTTCTTTCGAAATTGAGTTTTAAGGGGTTTAGCCAAATTTTGGCTAAACTCCTTTGGCTAAACTCCTTTTTACTTTTCTTTGATTTCAATATACTATTAGATTATGAAAATAAATTAATAATTCTAGATATTTATGAAAAAAGAATTTTATATAACTACCACCTTGCCTTATGTTAATGCGGAGCCACACGTGGGTTTTGCCAGTGAGATTGTTTTGGCCGATGTTCGCGCTCGATTTGAAAGAATTTTGGGCAAAGAAGTGATTTTTAATACGGGAACGGATGAACATGGTTTAAAGATTTGGCAGAAAGCTAGAGAGGCAGGAGTGGAGGCACAGGACTACGTAGATGAGTATGCGGCTAAATTTGATGATCTCAAAGAAATGCTAGAACTCAGCTATACTAATTTTATCCGCACCACCGATGAGAATCATAAAAAAGCTGCGCAGGAATTATGGAAGAGAGTGGACGATAATGGTTATATTTACAAAAAACAATACAAAGTAAAATATTGTGTCGGTTGTGAATTGGAAAAAACTGACAGTGAACTAGTGGATAGATATTGTCCGCTTCATCCTGGTAAAGAATTGGAAATTATTGAAGAGGAAAATTATTTTTTTAAGTTTAGCGCTTTGCAAGATAAGCTTTTAGAATTGTATAAAAACAATCCAGAATTTGTCGTGCCGAATAAAAGATTTAATGAGATTAAATCTTTTGTCGAAAGAGGTTTGGAAGACTTTTCAATTTCTCGTTTAAAAACCAAAATGCCTTGGGGTGTACCGGTGCCAAATGATGATGATCAGGTCATGTATGTTTGGTTTGATGCTCTGACAAATTATATTTCGACTTTGGGTTGGCCCGGCAACCAGGAAAATTTTGAAAAATTCTGGGGGACAGTTGATGCGCCTAATGCGATTCAAATTGCCGGCAAAGACAATCTTCGTCAGCAAAGCGCGATGTGGCAAGCAATGCTTTTGGCTGCCGAACTTCCCACCAGTAAACAAGTTTTTATAAATGGTTTTATCGGAGTAGACGGACAAAAGATGAGTAAATCAATCGGCAATGTTATTTCGCCTACAGAGATGGTAGAAAACTTTGGGATAGATGGTACAAGGTATCTTTTATTAACCAAAGGAACTTTTGGAGAGGATAATGATATTAGTTGGGAAAAAATGACTGCCAAATACAATGCGGATTTAGCAAACGGTCTTGGAAACTTAACCAGTCGTGTGATAAAATTATCCGAAAATTTAAATTTGGAAATTGAAAAAAAAGAAATTATCTTTGATGAAGCTAGTATTAAATTAGTAGAGAGTTTTGACTTAGATAAAGTGTTAGAAAATATCTGGCTTATCGTGAGAGAGGATAATAAATATATAGAAGATACTAAGCCTTGGGAATTGGCAAAAAACAATGAAGATGAATTTAAGAAAGTGATGAAAAAATTAATTGAAGATTTGAATTTTATTTCTGAGCTATTAATTCCTTTTATGCCCGAAACATCTGAGAAAATTAAAAAAGCTCTGGAGACTAAGGAAAGGGTGATTTTGTTTGAACGAATGAGATAATGTTTTAGATTTCTCCACTTCTAAATTTTTGAGTACAAAAATTTATCCGGTCGAAATGACACCCCTGTGTTCTTTGTTTATTTGTTAAAATGTTAATATGCTAACGTGCTAATATGATTATCGATTCCCACGCTCATGTAAATTTTAACGCTTTCAAAGATGATGGCGATGAAATAATCAAAAAATGTCTGGACAATAATGTCTGGGTGGTTAATGTCGGCGCAGAAATTCGCACTAGCGCGCGAGCAGTGGAATATGCTAATCGATATGAGGAAGGGGTATATGCGATTGTGGGTCTTTATCCTTTGCATATAAAAATTGATGATAGCTTGTCGGACATTACAGATAATGAGGATTTTAACTATCAAGAAGAATTTATTTATGAAGATTATTTAGATTTAGCAAAAAATAAGAAGGTTGTGGCCATTGGTGAAGTTGGATTGGATTATCACTACTTTAAAGAAGGAGATAATGTTGAATCAATAAAAAAAAGACAAGCTGAAATTTTTATTGAAATTATCAGGTTAGCAAATGAAGTTGATAAACCTTTATCGATTCATTGTCGGGGCGTAAAATCAAGAAAGGAACTTGATCACGCCCGAGCAGATGCTTATAAAGATTTGTTAGAAATATTAAAAAACAATCCGGTTAATAAAAAAGGTGTGCTGCATAGTTTTGTGGGTAGTTACAAGACGGCGCGAGAGTTTCGAGAGTTGGGTTTTAAATTGAGCTTTAATGGGATTATTACTTATTCAGAAAGCTATGATAAAGTTTTGACAGATACGCCAATAGAAGATATTCTAGTTGAGACCGACTGTCCGTATCTCACGCCTCGACCGCTAGCTAGAGATGAGAGAAATGATCCAATGAATGTAAAATATGTGATAGAAAAAATTGCGAAGGTAAAAGGGATGGAAGTGGAGGAGGTAATTAAAATTGTAGAGAAAAATACAAGGGAAGTGTTTGAAATATAGGTACATGATTAATTTTGAATTTTAAATTTCAAATTTCGAATCAATTTTTAATAATTTAATGTCAAAATTAAATCAGATTTTTCTTTGCTTACCATTGGGCAAAGATAATAAGATTATCGATTTGTCATCTTGAGCGGAACGATAGTAGAGTCGAAAGATCTCAGTTGATTTAAGGCTAGAGATTTCTCCACTACTAAATTAATGAGTACATAAATTTATTCGGCCCGCTTCGCAGTAGCTTTAGCGAGGCGAGTCGAAATGACACATGTTGTATTTTTTTTATGTTTTATTGTTAAAATGCTAATATGTTAAAATGTTAACGTGCTAACATGTTAACATGTTAAAATGAACTCTTATGAAAATTGGAATTGTGGGATTACCTAATGTTGGAAAATCAACTTTGTTTAAAGCGCTGACCAAAAAGGCAGTGGATATTAGCAATTATCCTTTTTGCACTATTGAGCCCAATGTAGGAGTAGTAGAAGTGCCTGATGAAAGATTGGATAAATTATCCGAGATGTCCAAAACTCAAAAAATAGTTCCAGCGGTGGTAGAATTCGTGGATATTGCGGGGCTGGTAAAAGGAGCTTCGGAGGGTGAAGGTTTGGGAAATAAATTTTTGGCTAATATCCGCGAAGTCGATGCAATTTTGCAAGTGGTGAGAGTTTTTAAAAATGATACTATTATTCATGTGCATAATGAAATTAATCCTGCTGAAGACATCGGGGTAATCGAAACTGAATTAGCTTTGGCTGATTTTGAAACGGTGAACAAAAGAATTGATAGGTTAAGTAGGGATGCCAAAAGAGGAGATAAAGAATCTATTGCAAAATTGGCCGTGGCAGAAAAAATAAAAGTTGCCCTAGAATCAGGCAAGCTTGCTAATGAAGCAGAGCTGGACATGAAAGATGAAATGACTAAAGTAGCTGTTGCAGAATTATCGTTGCTCACCATTAAACCTTTTTTATATGTATATAATGTTTCAGATTTAGATGAAAAATTAGCTCCTGAATTGGAATCTAAATTACATGTAAAAATTGATATTAAAATAGAAGAAGAACTAGAGCAAATGACTAAAGAAGAAATTAAAGAATTAGGTTTAAAAACTGGGCTAGATGAATTGATTAAAAAATCCTATGAGCTTTTGGGACTGATTACTTTTTTAACCACTGGCGAAAAGGAAACGCGCGCTTGGACCATTAAAAAAGGCTCTACTGCGCCAGAAGCAGGGACTGCTATCCATAATGATTTTAAAAATAAATTTATCTGCGCCGATGTTATTGCTTGGGATGAGCTAATTGAATATGGTTCAATGAGTAAAGCTAAAGAAGCAGGCAAAGTAAAGCAAGTAGGCAAAGATTATATTATGCAAGATGGGGAAGTGGTGGAATTTAAGATAGGAGGATAGCGGGAAAATTTCAAATTACAAATTTCCCCGCCTGCCATAGCCTGGCACTGGCGGGCAGGCAATGTCAAATAAATTTACAATGATTAAATTTCAAATAATTTAATAAAAATGAAAATGTCTGAAAATAAAAACAAAAAATCAATAGCTATTATTCCAGATGAAAGAATAATCGGAAAAATATATTATTTGCGTGGTAAAAAAGTAATGTTTGATCGTGATTTGGCGATGCTTTACGATGTTGAAACTAGGGATTTAAACAAGGCTGTCAAAAGGAATGCAGACAGATTTCCTGATGATTTCATGTTCCAATTAAGTAAGGAGGAATTTAAACTTTTGATGTTCCATTTTGGAACATCAAATAAAGGCCGAGGTGGTACAAGAAAATTGCCTTTCGTTTTTACTGAACAAGGCGTGGCTATGTTGTCTTCTGTTTTAAAGAGTAAACGAGCAATTCAAGTAAATATTCAAATTATTCGTACATTTACCAAACTTCGTGAAATACTATCGACTCACAAAGATTTGCAGGTTAAAATTGAAAAAATGGAAAAAGAGAATGGGGAGAATTTTAAAGTTATTTTCAAAATCATAAATAAACTTATAATGACGGATCCAAAAAGCAAGGAATTAAAAATAATTGGATTTGATGATAAGAAGAAATAGAATATTTATTTCAAATGATTAATAAGCGAAAGAAACTCTCTGATTTGTAGGAGAGTTTTTTATTTAGGTGAAATTATAATATCCAGATTTTAGATATTGACTTTTTGCATATACGATTATAGTATATGAATAAGACTATACAAACAAAAGAATATGCTGATTTTATCCAAAGATTAAGAAAGGCACGATTGGAAGCTGGGCTTAAACAGATTGAAGTGGCCAAGAAAATGAAGCGACCGCAATCTTATATTTCCAGAGTGGAGTCAGGAGAATATAGGTTGGATATTTTGGAAGTGAAAAGATTCGCCAAACTTTACAAAAAGAGTATTGATTATTTTTTGAAATAATTATTTAAGAAAAAAATAAATGAAAAAAGTGCTAATAGTTACTGGAATTGTTATTGGAATTTTAGTTGTTCCATTTTTAGGAATGACAATCTCACCAACTCGCGAGTTGATTATGGGATTGGCTCCAGATGAGGCAGTTTTACAACTAGCAGATAAGATTGATAAGAGTAGAGCTGAGAATGAAAGCAAAATCCAAGAGTTGAAAGTTATGAATTATGAACAGCAAAATAAAATTCAAGAGTTACAATCCTTAACAGAGGAGCAAAGAGCTCAATTTGAAAATCAAAAAAGCGAATCGGCTAAACAGCAAATTAATACTGAAAAAAAGCAAGATAACGTTAGCAACTGTTTGGAGGTAAATGAATTATTTACTAATATTCCATCAAAACCCAGTGGGGGATGTAGTCGCATGGGTCCAAATAACATTGTTGATATGTATAAGGAAATTAAAGATGGATATGAAGAGGCTAAAGATAAGGATGATGAAATTTCAGAAAAATGTTTTAAAAAATATTTAGATGTTTTGGAGCCAGCTTATAATAAATATCTAGAAGCAAAAAAACTTTGTTTATAAACTTAGAAAACATATGAAAAAATATTTGATAATTATTGGAGTTACAATCGGAATTTTAGCTGTTCCATTTTTAGGAATGACAATCTCTCCAACTCGCGAGTTGATTATGGGATTGGCACCAGATGAGGCAGTTTTACAATTGGCGGATAGGATTGATGATAATAAAATTGAATTACAAAATGAAATTGCTAATAAGAATAATAAGATAAACGAATTACAATCTTCTATAGATCAACAAGAAATGAAAATTCTAGAGCAACAAAAACTGATTGACACGCAGAAATCTGATGTTGCTTCTACGAGAGCGGAAAGCCAGGTTACGGTGGCTACTGTCATGAAGCAGAAAGACTGCTCTATAGATATGAATAAATATTGCGTTTCTGATTCATTCACTGATCCTGATAAATTTAAAAAATTTCTAAAAGTTTATGAAGAAGACTTTAGTAAATCTGAATATGAAAAATATAAAGATAAATTTACTAAAGAATTTAACAGTTGTCAGGAAGCGTTAAAATGTAAATAATTTGAATAAAATAAATGTATGAATAGATTTATAGTAAACAATAAAGAGCTTTTGATAACATTTTTCTGTATTTGGGTGGGCACAGTTTTTACGGTGGGAACATTTGTCCTATTTAAAAGTAATGAAAATATAAAAAATACTAATTATGAAATTAGAGAATTGAAAAGCGAATTAAATAGTATCTTGTTTGTTCTTGCTGGTGTAAAAGATTCTTTGGCTGGTATCGACGATATAATGACTTCTGACTTTAGAAGAGAGAGAGTGAAAGAAATAATGCAATAACTTTTTAATCGAAAAGAATTCCTCGGGGCTTGCCCCGGGGTCACAAATACATTCCCAAATTAGCGATATGCGGATATAATATCCATATGACAGAAGATAAACATATATTCAAAAGACACAACAAGACTCTCTTACTCTATCACATAGTGTTTCCTGTAAAATACCGTCGATCTGCTTTGACTCCAGCAGTTGAAAATACTCTTAAAGATCTATGCTTGGAAATAGGAGTATGTTACGAAATGAACTTCATAGAAATTGGAGCAGATGATAATCATGTTCACTTCTTAATCCAAAGTATACCAAGCATGTCAGTAACAACAATAGTGACCAGAATAAAGAGTATTACAGCTAGAGAAATATTCAAGAAACATCCTGAAATAAAATTATTACTTTGGGGCGGGAATTTCTGGACATCAGGGTTTTATGCAAACACTGTAGGGCAATATAGTAACGAATCAATGATAAAAAACTACATTAAAGAACAGAGCGTAAATTACAAAAAGATATACGAAGAACAACTGACTCTATTTTATTAACAAAGGCTTGGAGCTTGCACCAGATACCTCGGGGCTTGCCCCGGGGTAATTCATTTAAACTAATTTTGAGTGTTATTTTGGTAATATAATTTTTTTAACTTCAACAATATAAAGATTAATCGAGATATATATCTTAAGCCAATTTTAGAAAAGGATTTTCAATTACGATGCCCATTCTGCAACAATGGTTTATTGGAGATGGAAAAAGAAACATTAGTTGAAAAATCTACGGAGATATCTAAAAAAGAATACGAAATAACAGAAGAAGAATCTTCATTGGATAATAAATTTATTTCATTTTTAAGGTGTAATAATAAAAATTGTAGAGAAATATCAATAGCGAGTGGCAGTGTATCTGTGGATAGCTATGACACTTGTGATTGCTATCCTGTCTGTGATCATGATTGTGTCCAATATGAACGTTATGTTAATTATTACAAAATAGAATATTTAAACCCAGCAGTAAATATTATTGAAATTTCCAATAATATTCCGAATGATATTAAAATTCTCCTTAAGGAATCATTCTTTTTATTTTGGTGCAGTCCTTCTTCAGCAGCGAATAAAGTGAGGGGAGCCTTGGAACTCATCATGGATGAACAAAAAATTGATAGTAAAAAAGTTAATAAAAAGGGAGAAGAGTATATTTTATCATTGCATAGTAGGCTTATCGAATTTGGAAAAGTCCATGGAGGGAAATATGAGGAGTTGTCAAAAATATTAATAGGCATAAAATGGTTATTAAATGCAGGAAGTCACAAGGGAGAGATAGACAGAGAAGACCTACTTGATGCTTATGATGTTTTAAATCATGTATTGTTTGAAATTTTTTTACGAGAAAATCAAAAATTAGATGTAGCGGATCTTTCAAATAAATTAAAGAATAAATTTTCAATCAGATAAAATTACACGACCGTGTAATTTTATCACCTTTTGAGAGTTGGAAATTGGGAAAGAAGCTTTTGAGAAAAATTAAAATAATTTGATTCTAAAATTTTGCTTCAATAAGAAAACCGGATATTCCTTGTGGATTATCCGGCTTTTTTGATCTGATGTTGATACATTTCGCGTTACCTCCCGAAAACGCGAAATGGATTATTGGGAATGTCCAGCAGTTTTTTGGCAATCTCTCGAAAAGTTGAGAGATTTACCTGGTAGTTTATTGGCCAGGTTGGTTGGGATTGTCGGTCCAGCGGCCAAATCGTTATCCAACATCCGCGCTCAGGATCAAACTGACTATCGGATGCTGATGGGTGTATTATGGGCTCGAAAGATAAAAATATCATTAATAATGAAAAAACTATGCGATATTTTTCTTCGCACTCTTTGCAAAAATATACAGGAGTGAAGACTGCTGGAACTGGTCCATTTTGTGCTGAGTATATTTCCGGATGAACTCCAAAAATTATTCGCACATAATCTTTTGGAGGTGACATTGTACACGTTGGACTAAGACGTAAATCTGCCCATATGTCCGTTGTAACTTTTTTACCACAACATGAGCAATGCGCTATTGCTGTATACACGCCATTGATTTCGGTTTTGTGTATGATTATACTGCCACCATTTATTATCAGCTTATTCATCTTTTCCTCCATCGAATATTATTAAGACTGCTCAAATTTAGTAAGTACTATTTTGAATATATCAAGAGTGACGATATAATGCAAGGGAATGAGGGCTTTAAACATAGGATTTTGAACGTAGGTTTTGCTGTTTGACAATAAGCCATTTTAGGTGTATAATATAATGTTATGAAATTATGGAGCGTTATTTAATTAGTCTATAAATAAGGGAGATGATCATGAAAAGGTCTATACTTTTAGCAGTATCCTGGGGTTTTGTTTTTATTTTCGCTACGCTTCTCGGTGGTTGTTATAATGGCGTTGCTCATATCAGAGCAGGCATAGAAGATCATGTTAATAGAAATAGCACCATAGATACATGTCTTATATTGGTGGCGATAGCCCCGAGGATACTTCACGGAAAATATTATTACGACAGGTGTCTTTTCCAGGGACCGGGTAAAGAGACTTCGTGGGCATATTGTCCCAAGAATTCTTTGGAAAGCGGAAAAATGACACTGGGTCGGGACTACATGGTTCACGCTAATTTTTGGGGAAAATATGGGAGCACCATCGACCCCAATGAAGGATTTTTCTTTGATGCTGACGGGGAAGTTATCTCCTGTCAAAAATGAACGGTGCATAACGCACAAAAAGGAGTTTGTCGGATTTTCGATAGAACTCCTTTTTAATTTTTTTTTAAAAATCTTGACGAAAGGGCTAAAATTTAATAAGATAAGTTAGCAGTTGGAGAGGGAGAGTGCTAATGTCATTAAAACATATTAACATTTTAACATATTAGCATAGCGCATAAAATTATAAATATAGAATAAAATACATAACAAGAAATATATAATGTGTAATTTTGAGACAATAGAAATGTTTCATGTTCCATGTTGTATGTTCCATGAACTATTATGAGCAAGCAAATTAAATACGACGCCGATGCGCGCAAAAAAATTAAATCAGGTATTGATCAAGTAGCTAATGTGGTTAAGGGAACCTTGGGACCGAAAGGACGCAATGTTATTTTGGACAAAGGTTTTGGCACTCCGACGATTACGAATGACGGCGTGAGCATCGCTAGAGAAATTGAATTGGAAGACAAATTTGAAAATGTGGGTGCATCTCTGATCAAAGAAGTGGCCAATAAAACTAATGATACAGCCGGAGACGGCACAACTACTTCAACAGTGATTGCCCAAGCTCTAATCAATGAGGGTTTAAAATATGTCGAAACTGGCATTAATCCAGTAGGAATCAGAAGAGGAATGGAAGACGCCAAAAATGATGTTATTAATATTTTAAAAAAGAATTCCAAAAAACTAACTTCTCGGGAAGAAATCGCGCAAGTAGCCACTATCTCAGCGGAAAACGAAGAGATGGGAAAAATGATTGCGGGAGTGATGGAAGAAGTTGGTAAAGATGGTGTGATAACTGTAGAAGAATCACAAACTTTTGGAATTTCTAAAGAAATTGTAAAAGGAATGAATTTCAGTAAAGGTTTTATTTCAGCTTATATGATTACTAACGCCGAAAACCAAACAGCGGAAGTTAAAGAAGCACCAATTCTAGTAACGGATAAGAAAATTTCTTCAATCTCAGAGATTCTTCCTATTTTAGAAAAACTTACAAAATCTGGAACCAAAGAATTAGTGATTATCGCGGAAGATTTAAGCGGAGAGGCTTTGGCCACTTTGGTAGTAAATAAACTTAGAGGAGTATTAAATGTGCTGGCTATTAAAGCGCCTGAATTTGGAGAATCCAAAAAAGATATGCTTGAGGATATCGCAGTTCTAACTGGAGCGCAAGTGATCAGCGAAGAAAAAGGAATGAAATTGGAAACTGTGGAATTATCTGATTTGGGGGAAGCGCAAAAAGTCATTTCTTCCAAAGATGATACGACGATAATCGGTGGTAAAGGCAAGAAAAATAAGATTGATGAAAGAGTGGCTCAGATTAAAAAGTTAGTTGAAAAATCCGAGAGTTCTTTTGATAAAACTAAACTTAGTAAAAGAATGGCCAAGCTTGCCGGAGGAGTAGCTGTAATTAAAGTAGGGGCTGTAACTGAAACAGAGCAAACTTATCTGAAGCATAAAATGGATGATGCTCTAGCAGCCACTCGCGCTGCAGTAGCGGAGGGAATTGTGGCTGGCGGAGGAACAGCTTTAGTGAAAGCTGTTGCTAGTTTGGCTAGTAAAAAAATAAATGGTGATTATGAATATCAAGCTGGTTATAATACTTTGCTTAAAGCTTTAAATGAGCCACTTCGCCAAATTGTGATTAATGCCGGAAAAAGAGAAGCGGCTGTGGTTTTAAATGAAATAGTTAAAAACAATAAAGTTAACTATGGTTATAATGCCAAAGATGATAAATATGAAGATGATATGATAAAGTCCGGAATCATTGATCCTTTGAAAGTTACTCGAACTGCTTTGGAAAACGCAGTCTCTGTCTCTGCCATGCTTCTTACAACTGAAGCGGTGATTACAGATTTGCCCGAAGAAAAAGGAGCACAAATGCCTCCGATGGGCGGAGGGATGCCGGGGATGTTTTAAAAACATAGAGCATATATCATATAGCATAGATCATGCAACATGTAGCAAAAAGTAAAAAACTCTCTTATCTCTAAGAGAGTTTTTTTATTTCTGGTCATTCCAGAAGATAGATTTTCTAAGCAATCCGTGGTGGCGGAGAGCTTTTAGAAAATCATCTATGTGGAATCTCAAGCCTAAATTAATTTTTTATATAACGGAGATCCCCGATAAGTGAATTTCTAAGGCTCATTCTTCGCCAAGAAATTTTACTTTCGAGGATGACACCTCGCTAGGTGTCAGTTTTTTAACGCTCTTTTCGAGTTGATTTATTTTATTTTATCCGTAAAGTGTGGGAATGTATATGAGATGTTTGATATGTATTCAATTTAATTTTTTTAAAAGCAATTCAACAATATAACAATCTTATTTAGTTTGACTTTTTGCAGTACTCTTGTCATAATGAGCTACTGCAGAAACGGATAGTTTTTTATATTATTAAAATATGGATTAGGAGGTAAAGAAAATGAAAAGACCTCAAAATTATAAGAAAGTGGAGATAGCGTTAAAAGTGCTTTTAGAAAGTAGTTATTTAATAAGCTCACTGGAGACAGATTTCCAATATATGCGCAGGCATGACGGCGTAGACGGAGAGCGAAAGGATGAGCATGATTCAGTACAATATTTATCTTTGTATATTGATTTTGTGAGCGATGTTAGCATCAGTATTCCTCCCAAGAAAAAAGATGATGAGTGGCGTTTCCGCAATCGTGGAGGAGGAGGGCAATCACCGCGAACTTTCAGAGCGCTGGTAGTTCTAATGGAGGCTATCAGAAGAGACAATGAAAAATCTTTAGTGGAAAGTAAAATCTATAGCGACGAAAATATTTCAGAAGCGCTGGATTTTATTTTAGAGGATAGTTATTGGATAGAAACGGTTGATATCGGGAAGCTTTATAAACAAAGACAGGACGATATCGATGGAAGTGATGAACCCATTCAATATTTAGCTTTGGGCATAGATTCTTCGGGAAATTCCGATATCCATATTGCCATCTATCCGGGTAAGCATAGAGAATTGCGTTTTCGAAATTCTTTCGGTGGAGGAAAATCGGAGCGAGTACGAAAGGCTTTGATTATTGTCATGGAAGCAATTAGGCGGGATAATGAAAAAAATCCTGAACCATAAGTTCGAATCATGTAGCGCGGGGCTTTGTCGGATATCTGACGGAGCCTCTTTTAATGAGTAAAAAACTAAAATTTTAAAACCCTCTCTGTCCTATCGGACACCTCCCCCTTGGGTACAAGAGGGAGGGGGGAGGATTCGTATATTCGTACTAATTCGTAATTTGTAAAGAAATCTCGTAGAGAATACCGAAATTTGACTTTTTTACTTTTAGAGACTATAATAGACTATGTTTAAAGAAGATTTAAAAAGAAATAATAAAGAGATGAAAAATACTAAAACGGATAAAGTGTCTGTTTTTTCTTTGGCGTTTGAGCTGGGTTATATAGTGGCAATTCCGATTGTAGTGTTGGCTCTAACGGGTAGGATGATAGATAAAAAACTAGATTCATCTCCGTGGTTTCTCCTTTTGGGTATTGTTATTTCTATTATTGTTTCGACTTATTGGATTTATAAAAAAACATCAGCCATTATTGATAATAAATAGAGTTTATTTTTATGGAAATTTCTTTAGTGCCAGAATTAATAGCAACCTTTTTTGGTTTTCCTATTACAAACTCTGTTTTGACAACTGCGATTGTTAGTGCGGTTATCATTCTAGCTTCATTATATTTACGAAAAAATTTATCCAAAAAACCTAAGGGCTTTCAAAATATTGTCGAATCAGTATTGGAAGCTCTTTTAAATTTAGCGGATAGCGTAACTGGCAGTCGAACACAAAGTAAGAAATTTTTTCCTTTTGTGGCCACTATTTTTATTTTTGTGATTATGTCTAATTGGATTGGACTAATTCCAGCTCTTATCCCCGGAGGAACGTTGGGAGTCAATCAAATCCATCATGGAGAAGAAGTATTGGTACCCTTTATCCGAAGTGGAAGCGCTGATCTTAATATGACGCTATCTTTGGCTCTGATTTCAGTAATTACCGCGCAGATTATGGGCATCGCTATAATTGGCAAGAAACATTACATTGGGAAATTTTTAGTTAACCCCCTTAAAAAACCTTATTTCATCGGAACTTTTGTTGGCGTGCTGGAAATAATTTCTGAGTTTGCTAAAATTGTATCGTTTTCCTTTCGTTTATTTGGGAATGTTTTTGCCGGAGAGGTGTTGCTGACAGTGATGTTAATGTTGGTTCCATATGTGGCGCCGTTGCCATTTTTATTTTTGGAAATTTTCGTCGGATTTATCCAGGCCTTGGTGTTTGCAATGTTGACGTTGGTGTTTTTTAAGATGTCAGCCGAGGCGCATTAATTTAATTATAAAATTGTTAAATGGCTATATTGTTAAATTGTTAAATGGCTATTCCGCCAGCTGGCGGAGTTAAATTGTTTAAAATTTAATGATATATCAAATAATAATTTATATAATAAAAATAATTACAGTTAGTAGTTGTTGCAAAAGTTTTTAAAAACTATCAACCAACAACTAGTAACCAAGAACTAATTTTATGGCAGTTGAAGAAACAAAAGCCATTGTTGAGGGAGCCCTTAACAATGTTGAATCAGCTAAATCAATCGCAGCCGCAATTGCAATGGGATTTGGCGCAGTCGGTCCTGGTATCGGTATTGGTATTTTGGCCGCGAAAGCTCTTGAAGCTATCGGAAGAAATCCAGAAGCCGCTCCAAAAATCCAGACCACTATGATTTTGGCTATCGCCTTTACTGAAGCTATCGCAATCTATGCGTTGGTTGTTGCTTTGATAATTAAGTTCGTTTAGTTTAGTTCAGAGTTATCAGTCGACAGTTCAGGGTAGGGAAGAGTTATTGGTTCACAGTTCAGGGTAGTTCACAGTTCACGGTTCACAGTTCACGGTATGTGGATGTGTGGGCCGAATAGTGTGAATTTATTATATTAATAAATATGCATAATTTTGAAAAATTAAATGTCTATCAACGAAGTTTAAATATCGTAGATGATATTTATGAGATAACCAAAAAATATCCCAAAGATGAGATGTTTCTATTGATTAATCAGTTCAGGAGGGCTGCTGTGTCCATAGCTTTAAACATAACAGAGGGTAGCGGGAGAAGCAAAAAGGAATTTGTGCATTTCCTGAATATGTCTAGAACATCTGCTTATGAATGCGTGGCATTGATTCAGATTTCATTGAGAAGAAAATATATTGACGAAGAAAAATACAGTTATCTGTATGATGAACTGGAGATAATTATTAAAATGATTAATAAATTAAAAAGTAGTATCGCTTAGTTTTGGTCAAAATAAACTTGACTGCGAACCGTTGACTAATAACTAAGAACTAACCCACATGGAATTATTACAAAATTTAGGCATAAACGGAAAATTAGTTTTAGCGCAAATTGTGAACTTTTTTATTCTTTTTTATGTGCTAAAGAAATTTGCTTACGGTCCGGTTTTAAAAATGCTGGATGACCGAAGCAAAAAGATAGAAAAAGGCATGAAAGATGCGGAAGCTTCGACTAAAAAATTGGTGGAGATTGAGGAAAAAGAAAAAGAAGTCCTGACTAACGCCAAAAAAGAAGCGCAAGAAATTATCAAGAAAGCTGAAGAACAAGCGATTAAAAATAAAGAGGCAATAGTTCTGGAGACTAAGGCTCAGACAGATATGATGTTAACGAGAGCACAAGAAAAAATTGAAGAGGAAAAAAATAAGATTATGGCGGAAGTAAAGAGTGAAGTGGCGGGACTTGTGATGCTAGCGACAGAAAAGATAGTGGGAGAAAAAATGAATAGTGAAAGTGATAAGAAGATAATTGAGGAAGTGATTAAATAAATCATGTCAGCATTTTAGCATATTAACATTTTAGCAAAGAGAAATGTTAAAATGTTAACGTGTTAATATGTTTAAATGTTTTTAATATGAAGATTTCCACCAAACAATATGCCCAAGCTTTGTATGAACTGACTCTAGAAAAGAGTGAGAGCGAGGTTAACATTGTGGTGGAAAAATTTGTTAAAGAATTAGCTAAAAATAATAACGTTAAACTGGCTTCAAAAATAATAGATAAATTTCAGGAGATATATAATAGGGAAAATGGAATTATCGAAGCCAGTGTGACTAGCGCAGAAAAATTAGAGAAGAGTCAAATGGAAAAAATCGAGAAATATTTATTAGATAAATATAAGGCAGAAAAAGTTATTTTAAGTAATGAAATAAGAAAAGAAATAAAAGGCGGAATTATTTTGAGAGTGGGAGAGGATATATTGGACGAGAGCATTATTAAAAAAGTAAATAATTTAAAAACATTTTTAATGGAATAGATTTCCAACAGGCCTGTCTTTGCGAGGAGGGTACTCCTGACGCGGCAATCCAGGAATTAATATAAAGATTTCTAATTTTTTTCTGGACTGCCACGCAATTTGAGAGTACTCAAATTACTCGCAGAGACGGGCAAAAAGGATATGATGGAGGTCAATGAAGAGTTACATAACAATATAACTATATATAAATATAATATGAATAAAAATTACATAGTAGAACAACTAAAAAAACAAATTGAAGGTTTTCAGGCTGAAACTAAACTTGAAAAAGTGGGAAAGGTTTTGGAAATTGGAGATGGCGTGGCTCGAATCAGCGGACTTTCGGAAGCTATGGCTTCTGAGATGCTCGAGTTTAGCGATGGCACAATTGCCGTGGCTTTAAACTTGGAAGAAGACCAAGTAGGAGCCATGATTTTGGGAGATTATAAAGGAATTAAAGAAGGGGACGAAGTTAAATCCACTGGAAAAATACTTTCAATTCCTGTAACTGAAAAAATGATCGGCCGAGTGATTGATCCACTAGGAAATGCGATTGACGGAAAAGAAGAAATTAAATCCGATAAATTTTATCCGATTGAAAAAGTGGCTCCTGGAGTAATTGAACGAAAGTCAGTACACCAACCGGTCCAAACTGGAATTAAAGCGATTGATGCGATGATACCGGTCGGACGCGGACAACGAGAACTTATTATCGGCGACAGACAAACTGGTAAAACTGCTATTGCCATTGATACCATCATTAACCAAAAAGGTCAGGATATGATTTGTATCTATGTGGCTATCGGACAAAAAGAATCCAAGATTTCCAGAATCGTAGCCGAGCTGGAAAAAAATGGAGCGATGGATCACACTATCGTTATCGTAGCGGGAGCTTCTGATCCAGCTGCCTTCTCTTTTATCTCTCCTTATTCTGGAGCCGCTATTGGAGAATATTTTATGGATCAAGGAAAAGATGTGCTGGTAGTATATGATGATCTTAGCAAGCATGCTTGGGCTTACCGACAAATTTCTCTTATTCTAAAACGACCACCAGGGCGAGAAGCTTATCCTGGAGATATTTTTTATTTGCATTCTCGACTTTTGGAAAGAAGTGCTAAACGAGATGAAAAATTTGGAGGCGGATCAATCACGGCGTTGCCAATTATCGAAACTCAGGCTGGTGACGTGAGTGCTTACATTCCAACCAATGTGATTTCTATTACTGATGGACAAATTTATTTGGAAGCGGATTTATTTTACAAAGGACTTCGCCCAGCTTTGAATGTGGGACTGAGTGTTTCTCGAGTAGGATCATCAGCACAAATCAAAGCGATGAAAAAAGTGGCTGGAAAACTTCGCTTGGATTTAGCGCAATTTAGAGAGTTGGAAGCTTTCGCGCAGTTTGGCTCAGATTTGGACGAAAAAACCAGATCACAAATAGAAAGAGGAAAAAGAACTATTGAAATTTTAAAGCAAGATCAATATGCTCCAATGTTGGTAGAAAATCAAGTGAGCATAATTTATGCTTTAATTAATGGATTTTTAGATGATGTGGCGGTAGAAAAAATTTCGCAGTGGGAGGAAGGTTTTCATAAATTTATGAAATCATCCAAGAAAGAAGTTTTGGAAAAAATTGTTACGCAGAAAGAATTGACGGAGGAGATTGTGAAAGATTTAGAAGAAGCGATTAAAGAATTTAAACAAACGATGTAATAAAATAGTGGTTAAATTCGAAGCACGAAATTAGAAATCCGAAATAAATTTAAAAGTTAAAAATTCAAAAGTTTTAAACATTGAGAGATTGTAATTTAGGTATTGTTTCGAATTTAGATATTCGAATTTAGAGTTTATAATTTTATGTCAAATTCAAAAGAGATTCGTAGTCGAATCAAATCAATTAATAATACTGGAAAGATAACTCGAGCCATGGAGATGGTTTCGGCTGCCAAAATGCGCAAATCCACCGAGAGTGTTTTAAAGATTCGCGAATATGCCCATAGCGCTTGGAGTGTTTTGACCAACTTGGCCAGATCTTTTGAGGATTATAGCCACGGCATGCTCGAAGTTCGACCGGTAAAAAATGTCTTAATTGTCGTGGTAACTTCTAACCGCGGGCTTTGCGGATCATTTAATTCTCAAATAATGAAGAAGGTAAGAGAAGAAATAAATAATCCTACCAACCTTAAAGTAAATAGAATTGGAGAAAGGAAAATAGAATCTAATGCTGAAGATAAAGATTTGAAAATTGATTTTATTACTGTAGGTAAAAAAGGAGAAGGACTGGTAAAAAAACTTGGACGAGAAATTATCGCCGCTTTCCCAGATCTCACTTACTTGCCTAAGATTGAACAAGTACGGCCCCTTTCAAAAATTGTGATAGATGAATATTTGAATAAAAAATATGACAAAGTAGTGATGGCTTATACTGATTATGTTTCGGTAATTACTCAGCAACCCAAAGTGAGACAATTGCTGCCAATTTCAAAAATAGATTTGGAAAAGCAAATTGCGGAGATGGATAATTTGGCCAAAGAATATGGTCTGGAAAAACCCAAATCAGAATACAAAGTTGAACCAACTCCGGATGAAGTTTTGACTCATATTTTCCCGAGATTAATTGAAATGCAATTGTATCACGCGATATTGGAATCCAATGCTTCTAAAGAATCGGCGCGAATGATGGCCATGCGCAGTGCGACAGATGCCGCCAAAGATATGAGCGAAGGTTTGAATTTGGCGTACAATAAGATTAGACAGATGAAAATTACGCAGGAGATCGCGGAGATAAGTGCAGGACGCGCAGCGCTTGAATAATGTAGTCTTTACGAATTACGAATTTTACGAAATTACGAATGGGGGATGTCATTGTGAAGAGGTAATCCACCGTGGCTCTGCCTGCCGGCAGGAATCCCAGTGTATTATGCAGAAAACGTTCGGTCTGTCATCTCGAGCGTAACGACAGTGGAGTCGAGAGATCTCATCTGATTGAATGCAAGAGATTTCTCCATGCACAAATATATGAGTACATAAATTTGTTTAGTCGAAATGACACGCACATAGTTTTGAATTTTGAATTTTGAATCAATATAAAAATTGATTTGAACTCCAAAATTGAAGAAAGATCCTGAATCAAATTCAGGACTGCGATTTTGGAAAATAGTATTTTGAAAATAAAAAACCACTTCTTTCCCTGTTAAAGAGAAAGAAGCGGTGCAGTTTTGCGAAGGATCATTTTTGGGTAACAATCAGTATGCCATTTACCACAAGCATGCCACTGACGAATCCTAAACAAATCTTCAAGAACTCTGTTAATTTAACACCTAAGGAATAATTTGAAATATCAGATATTGCGATAGCAATTAGCACTGCTCCAATCGCGATAGATAATAACCCATATGCAGTTCTTGAAGTGCTTATTTTTTGCCACATAGTCAATCCTCCCAAATATGTAATTGTTTATTGTTATTAATAAATACGATAACTTATTAACACTGAAAAATAGCATATTTTGACTAAAAAGTCAATAGCTAAAATTACCATTCAGAACTTAAAGAAATTTGAGTTTTGATAGTGAATTTAATAAGTGATTTACGAATTACGAATTTTGTACGAATATACCAATGATAAATTAACTGGATTAGGTGCAAATAATCAGAGGTACAACCTCGAATACCAAAGAGGTTGGACCTCTTCAAGATGGAAGTGATTAAGTTAGTTTGGGATAATAATATTTTTTGAGGATTAGTATATTGGTAAGAGATTGGTAATTAGTAAATATAATCTAAGTTTATAATTTTATAGAAAATACTATGAGTAATATTGGAAAAATATCACAAGTTATCGGACCGGTAGTGGATGTGCAATTTGAAGAAAATTTGCCAGCCATTTATCATGCTTTGGAAATAAATCTAAATAGTGGAGCCTCCTCCGCTGAAGCTACGGCGAGCCGAGGAAAAATCGTTTTGGAAGTGCAACAACATTTAGGCAGCGGAAAAGTGCGAACTATTGCGATGGGTTCAACCGATGGACTCAAAAGACAAATGGAAGTTATCGATACTGGAGCACCGATTAGCGTGCCAGTAGGAGCACAAACTTTGGGAAGAATGTTTAATCTTTTGGGAGAAGCGATTGATGGAAAAGAAGATGTAGTAAGTGAAAGTCGTTTGCCGATTCACCGCGATGCTCCTAAATTTTCAGAGCAATCTACTGAAGCCGAAATTCTAGAAACGGGAATTAAAGTTATCGATTTGATTTGTCCTTTTATCAAAGGAGGAAAAGTGGGACTTTTTGGTGGAGCGGGAGTGGGAAAAACTGTTATCATTCAAGAACTGATTAGAAATATCGCGCAAGAGCATGGTGGTTATTCAATCTTTGCCGGAGTAGGAGAGCGAACTCGAGAAGGAAATGATCTTTATCATGAGATGAAAGAATCCGGCGTGCTGGATAAAACTGCTTTAGTGTTTGGCCAAATGAACGAACCTCCAGGAGCCCGCCAAAGAGTTGCTTTGTCAGCTCTTACAATGGCTGAATATTTCCGAGATAAAGAAGGCAAGGACGTTTTATTTTTCGTAGATAATATTTTTCGTTTTACTCAAGCCGGATCAGAGGTGTCGGCACTTTTAGGAAGAATTCCATCGGCGGTAGGATATCAACCAACCTTAGCTGAAGAAATGGGACAACTCCAAGAAAGAATTACTTCTACTAAGAATGGCTCAGTCACTTCCGTGCAAGCGGTGTATGTGCCAGCTGATGATCTTACTGATCCAGCGCCTGCGACCACTTTTGGACATCTTGATTCAACAGTGGTGCTTTCTCGAGGATTATCAGAACTGGGAATTTATCCAGCCGTTGATCCATTGGATTCTTCTTCGACAATTCTGGATCCAAATATTGTAGGTAAGGATCATTATAAGGTAGCCACTGAAGTGCAAAGAGTTTTGCAAAGATACAAAGATTTGCGAGATATCATTGCAATTTTGGGAATGGAAGAACTTTCTGATGAAGATAAATTAGTAGTTTCTCGAGCGCGAAAAATTCAAAAATTTCTTTCACAACCATTTTTCGTGGCAGAACAATTTACTGGAACTCCTGGAGCTTATGTTAAAATCGGAGACACAGTTAAGGGATTTGAGATGATTTTACGAGGAGAAATGGATGATGTGGATGAACAAGAATTTTATATGAAAGGTTCGATTGAAGATGTTTTAAAAAGTAAGAAAGAAGAGAAAGGTAAAAAGTAAGTAATTTTATTTTTTACACCCCCTCTGTCCTGCTGGACATCTCCCCCTCAAGGAGGGGGAGAGGGAAACGTGTAAATCTTATATTTAATAAATTCCCATTATGGATAAAAAAATAATAAAATTAAAAGTTGTTACTCCCGAGAGAGTGGTTTATGAAAGTGAGATTTATCAAGTTACTTTACCAACTCAAGACGGAGAAGTAACAATTTTACCCAATCACCGCTCATATATCGCTTCTCTTAAACCTGGAGAAATAATTACTAAAAAAGAAAATGATACTGAGGAAATTAGCTTGGCAGTAGCGGGGGGATTTGTGGAGTTTCATGATAACAGTTTGATAGTGCTGGCGGATGAAGCTCATATGGCAGAGGAGATAAATATTGAGGAAGTAGAAAAAGCTAAAAAGAGAGCGGAGGATATTAAAAATAAGGTTATCCAAGTAGACGAAATGGAATACGCGCGAGTGGCTGCAGCTTTGGAAATGGAAATGGCTAAATTGAAAGTAGCCAGGAGATATATGAAGAGGAGGGGGTTGTAGCTAAATAAAGCGACCCGAATATTTGGACACTCTAATGACTCGAATAGTACGAATTGAGTTTTTATGATAATGGCTTATGAATTTTTAAAACCTCACTATTTATAAGCGAGGTTTTTTAACTCACTGAACATTATGGCAAAGTGGGTCTGTCTTTGCGAGGGTACTCCCGCGGCAATCCAGGAATACGCTTAATTAAGAGTTCTATTTTTCTGGACTGCCACGCAATTTGAGAGTACTCAAATTACTCGCAGAGACGAGTAAAAAATATGCGAGGGGTTCATGAGGAGTTATATTTTTTTTGATTAAAAACATTGACAATGTGTGATATAATAAAAGAAGTAAAAAATAACCAATCCCGCCCTTTATAATTTGCGGGATAAAAAAATATGATTAATGATGAAAAAACAAAAAAAGTTTTGAAAATAGGAGGAATTGTAGTGAGCTTAATTTTGATTTATAGTCTTTTCACTTTATTTTTTGGTGGAGGAATGCAAACAAAAAAAGTTAGTCCAGCTAGTTTGTCAAAAAATAATATGAATGGAGGATACGGAATTAACTCTCCAATGATGAGTGCTGAATCTATTGATTCTGATGCAGTCTCTGCAGGGGTTGCGCAGGGAAATAGAATGATGAAAGAAAGTGTGGCTACAGATAATTTTATTCAAACAGAGGTTGATGAAAGCGCTCAAATTACAGATAAAAAAGTTATTAAAAACGGAGATTTAAGCTTGAAAATTGGAAGTGCTGATTGGGCCGCCAATGAAATTTCCAATATTGTGAAGCAAAAGGGAGGGGAAGTTTTTTCTACCAATTTTTATGAGGCGGTTAGGGGCCAAAAGAGTGGCTTTATGACAGTGAAAGTGCCAGTGGCTAAATTTGAAGAAACTGTTTCTGATATTAAAAAAATAGCTGTTCAAGTAATCAGTGAATCAACAACCGGTCAAGATGTGACAGAACGATATACTGATTTGCAAGCCCAGTTAAAGAATAAAAAAGCAGAAGAGGAAAGTTTTGTAAAAATCTTGGGTACAGCGGGAAAAATTGATGATGTTTTATCTGCCACTAGAGAAGTAGCCAGAGTGCGAGGAGAAATTGAAAGGCTAGAAGGAAAAATCAGATTTATGGATAGCCAGACGGACATGTCTACTATAACAATTAATTTAACAGAAGATGTAACGATAGTTCCAATCAGCGAAGGTTGGAGACCTTGGCAGGTGGTTAAACAATCATTCAAGGAGCTTGTTACCAATATTCAAGGCTTTGCTGATGGTATAATAAGATTTATTATTGTGGGAATTCCATCTTTAGTTCCGTTTATTCTCTTGATTGTATTCTTGGTTTGGGCGGGTAAAAAGATATTTAAGAAAATCAACGCGTAATCTTAGCCTATGTTCAAAAAAACAACCTTTTCCTTGAGATGAGGTTGTTTTTTATTGGAGTTGAAAAAAAGCCTGAAATGGGGTAGGATAGAGTCATATTGGGCAGTGAATGAAGAATTCTTAAATCATAAATCATAAATCTTACATCTTTAAAAACTATGAAAAAATATAATCACAAAAAAATTGAAAAAAAGTGGCAGAAATATTGGGAGGAGAATTTGGAATTATCAGAAGCTCAAGAAAATTCAGATAAGACAAAATTTTATTGTTTGGACATGTTTCCTTATCCCTCGGGAGCAGGGCTTCATGTGGGGCACGTAGAAAATTATACTGCCACTGATATTTATTCCAGGTTTAAGAGAATGAATGGTTTTAACGTGCTTCATCCGATCGGATGGGATGCTTTTGGACTTCCAGCAGAAAATTTTGCTATCAAACAAGGAGTTCATCCAGATAAATCAACGCATGATAATATCAAAAATTTTATTAAACAAATAAAAAATATTGGAATTTCTTATGATTGGTCTCGTGAAATTGATACTTCTAGTCCAGAATATTATAAATGGACCCAGTGGTTTTTCTTATTCCTTTATAAAAATGGTTTGGCCTATAAAAAGAAAGCCAAAGCCAATTGGTGCGAATCCTGTAAAACAGTGGTAGCCAATGAACAAGTGGTGGATGGAAAATGTGAGAGATGCGGCGGAGAAATTATTCAAAAAGATTTAGATCAATGGTTTTTTAAAATTACTGATTTTATTGAAGACTTTAATGGGGAGAATGGGAAAGAATTTAAAGGGCTTATTAACGGTTTGGATAAAATTGATTGGCCTAACTCGACTAAAGTGGCGCAGAAAAATTGGATAGGTAAGAGTGTCGGCACTACGATTTCGTTTAAAGTTAAAGTTTTAAATGAAAACGGAATTTCTAATAACCTAAAACCTATAACCTACAACCCACAACCTAGTATAGAAGTTTTTACGACAAGGGTAGATACGATTTTTGGTTGTACTTATGTGGTGTTGGCGCCTGAGAGTAAATTAGTTCAGGATTTAAAAAATAGAGCTTCTAATTTAGATGAGATAGAAAAATATATCTTAGAAACCAAAAAGAAAACAGATTTAGAAAGAATGGAAAATAAGGAAAAAACTGGTATAGAGATGCGAGGTATTAAAGCGGTTAATCCTTTTAATAATGAAGAGGTGCCAGTTTATATCGCAGATTATGTAATTGCTACTTATGGAACAGGTGCCGTAATGGCTGTGCCAGCGCACGATGAAAGAGACTGGGAATTTGCCAAAAAATATAATTTAGAAATCAGACAATCTATCGCTCAAATTCTTGAGACAGATGGTAAAGATAAAGTCAGAGAGGGCAAACAGACTATAAAAAGAAGAACAGTAGATGTTATTATAAAACATTGGAAAGAAGATGAATATTTTTGTTTGGACTGGAAATATAATAATTGGAAGAGTTTTATAATTGGTGGAATTGAAGAGGGGGAAAGCATAAAGGAAGCAGCCCTGCGAGAAGCTCGCGAAGAAAGCGGTTACAAGAATATGAAAGTAGTTGGGCAAGTGGGTAGAGAAATTCATAGTAAATTTTTTGCAGTGCATAAAGATATCAATCGTTATGCTCTTAGAAATTGTATTTATATTGAATTGATTGATGGAGAGCAAGAAGAATTAAGCGAAGAACATACTAAAAATCATTCTGGAATTTGGATAAAAAAAGAAAAGGTGGCTGAATTTATAAATCTAGAAGCGCCAAAAATTTACTGGGATATTTATTTAAATGGAGATAGCGCGACTACAGAAGATGGTATTGTTATTGAATCGGGCGAGTTCACTGATCTAAACTCAGAAAAAGCGAGAGAAAAAATGACTACGTGGCTTGAAGAAAATAAATTAGGCGAGAGGAAAATTAATTATCGTTTGCGGGATTGGTTGGTGAGCCGTCAGAGATATTGGGGTGCTCCAATTCCAATTATTTATTGTGATAAATGCGGCGAGGTGCCAGTACCAGAAAAAGATTTGCCTGTTGTTCTCCCGACAGATGTGGATTTTAAGCCGACTGGCGAATCACCACTAGCGATTTCAAAATCTTTTCATGATGTAGCTTGTCCAGTCTGTGGAGAAAGAGCCAGAAGAGAATCTGATACAATGGATACTTTTGTGTGTTCGAGTTGGTATTACTTGCGCTTTGCTGATCCAAAAAATAACCAAGAATTTGCTGCCAAAGAAAATTTAGAAAAATGGCTACCTGTAGATCTTTATATGGGCGGAGCCGAGCACACCGTGCTTCATCTTTTGTATGCGAGATTTTTTACTAAAGCCTTGGCTAAATATGGCTATGTCAAATTTGATGAACCGTTTTTAAAATTGCGTCACCAAGGAATGATTATGGCTGAGGATGGTAGGAAGATGAGTAAATCACTGGGAAATGTAGTTAATCCTGATGAAGTAGTGGATGGATTTGGAGCCGATGCCCTTCGAATTTATGAAATGTTTATGGGACCGATTGATGAGATGAAAGCCTGGAGCATGCAAAATGTAAATGGTCCCAAGAATTTTTTGGATAAAGTTTGGAAAATATTTGGCGAAAAAGAATTAATTGATTGTGGAAATGGTTGCGAAGGAGTGGCCAAAGAACTGCCCATTATGCTTCATAAAACTATTAAGAAAGTTACTAATGATATCGAAGGGTTTAATTTTAACACAGCGATTAGTCAGATGATGATTTTTATCAATGAATTTAGCAAGCATGATAAACTTCCCAAAGCGGCAATGGAAAAATTCTTAATTCTTTTGGCACCTTTTGCTCCACATATGGCAGAAGAAATTTGGAGTAGTATTTTGGGACACGAAAAATCAATCTTTTTAGAAAAATGGCCAGAGTTTAAAGAGGAACTGACTAAAGATGAAGAGGTTGAAATGGTGGTGCAGGTGAACGGAAAAATCAGAGATAGAATTAGAATTAACGCTGAGATTAGCGAAGAAGAAGCCAAAAAAATTGCCCTAGAGAGCGAAAAAGTTAAAGTTTATACAGATGGGAAAGAGTTGAAAAAAGTTATTTATGTGAAGGGAAAGCTTGTTAGCATAGTAGCCTAACCGCGAATCTACAAATATTCAACCGCGAATCCACAAATCTGGTACAAATCTACAAATCCTTTTTCTACAATTTTATGAGTTTAGTTATAAATTTACAAATATATTTAGTGAGTAATTAAATGAAAGAGGATAAAATTATTTACAAAGAATTGAGCTATAAGATAGTGGGGATACTGTTTGAGGTTTATAATGATTTGGGATATGGTTATCAGGAGAAATATTATGAAAGAGCGGTTATTGAATGTTTTAAAGAAAAGAATATTAACTTCAAAAATCAGTTAATGTATAAAGTTAAATTTAAAGATGCGGAGATTGGAAAGTATTTTTTAGACTTTTTAGTTGAGGATAAAATAGTATTAGAATTAAAGAAGGGAAATCATTTTCCAAAAAGAAACATTGAGCAAGTTAAGGGATATCTAAAAGTCACCAATAAAAAATTAGCCATACTGGCTAACTTTACTGCTAATGATGTTAAATTTTTAAGAATTTTAAATATTAATTGAATCTATTTGTAAATTTGTAACAGATTTGTAGATATGTAGTTTATGAAGAATATAGTCACAATCGGAGGAGGAACAGGAAGTTTTACTTTATTGAGTGGTCTAAAAAAATATCCCATTAATATTTCGGCGATTGTTTCAATGGCCGACGATGGAGGCTCGACTGGAAGACTACGAGATGAGCTTGGAGTGCTTCCGCCAGGAGATATCCGCCAATGCTTGGTGGCGCTTTCTAATTCTTCTGATACCCTGCGAGAACTAATGAATTACCGGTTTGAAAACGGAGGACTCAAAGGGCATAATTTTGGCAATATTTTACTTTCGGCTCTGGAAAAAATTCAGGGGAGTTTTTCTTTGGGAGTCAAAGAAGCTACCCATATTTTAGGAGTTCAAGGGCAAGTGATTCCAGTCTCGGAAGATGAGATGAATCTTTATATCAAATTAAAAAATGATAAAATTTTAGTAGGAGAAAAACAATTAGATCACAATAATGATGTGCGAAAATATGGGATTAAAAAAGTGTATCTCAAGCCCAGCGCGCAGGCCGATAGGGAAGCCTTGTTGGCGATAAAGAAAGCCGATGTAATAGTAATTGGCCCAGGAGACCACTATGGTTCAATTATCCCCAACTTATTAGTTAATGGAGTTAGTGAAGCAATTAGGAAATCAAAGGCTAAAGTTATTTATAATTGTAATTTGACCAATAAGAAAGGGCAGACTGAAAATTTTGATGTAGATAAATATGCCCAAGAAATAAATGGTTACTTGGGTGGCGAACGAATTGATTTTGTGATTTTTCCTTCGTCTCAACCGAGCCAAGATCTGCAGGAAAAATATGAAAAAAGAGAAGGAAAAAATTCAATTGTTAAATTAAATAAAAGAGGGGATGGTTTTATAAGAAGTTACAAGATAGTGATGGCGGATGTTTTGAATAAAAATATTATCAAAAAAAATAAAGAAGATAAAATTGCCGATACGCGATCCTTTATTCGTCATGATAGCGATAAATTAGCTAATGTAATTTTGGCTATTTCTGAATTGGATAGTGAGAATTTGATAAAAGAAATAATTTAAGAGGTTGAGAATTTAGGAATTTAAGAATATAGGATTGTCTTATTTTTTGTAGATACGCGATAAAGTGTGTTCTATACTTGTGCCAAATAAAAACACCCCATCAGCGCAAACAACGGACAATACACGTTGTTTTTTGCTGAGGGGGCGGGTTGAGGCCTAGAGAAATGGCCACATTGATTGCTCTTGTCTGGGGTAGATGCACCCCTTTATTTTTTTGAGAGAGGGTTGCTCCAGAGGCCGTTCTTTGACATAATAACCATCGGCCGCGAGTCCTTCAACTTCATTATGCAATGCCCATCCGTATGTTAAGGTACCAACAACGATACTTGTGGAGATGAGGATTGCAATAGTGACCAAGGCTTTAATTTTAAATATTTTTTTCATTTTCTACAACTCCTGTTAAAAGGTTGTTATTGTAAAAATAAAAATATTACCATCCCAAATTAATCAAAAAGGTGCTATAATGGGCTTGTTAGCTAAGTGGGGATGATAAATGAATTTTAAAGTACTATGTTATAGTATAGCATAAATATGGAAATAAGTCAATATATGTGGCAACCAGTAATTAGCAATCAGTAACTAGCAATTTATAACCAATTGTAAGACCTAACTGCTAGTTGCCAGTTACTAGCTACTGATTACTAGTCACTAATTAACTATGAAACAATTAAAAAATTTGAAGATAGCACTGGTGCATGATTTTCTCGATACTTATGGAGGAGCTGAAAAAGTTTTGGCGGTAATTGCGGAAATATTCCCCAAGGCGCCGATTTACACTTTGCTTTATGATGAGAAAAAAATGCGCGGTAAATTTGAAAACAGAGAAATCCACACTTCTTTTTTGCAAAAATTTCCCCAGTGGCTGAAAAACAGAAGAAGATATTTATTACCCCTTATGCCAACCGCTCCAGAAACTTTTGATCTGCGAGATTTTGATTTGGTAATCTCATCTTCGGGTGCTTGGAGCAAGGGAATTGTTACGCGCTTAAATACTAAGCATATCTGCTATATGCACTCGCCGATGCGCTTTGTCTGGGATTATAATGAAAAATACCTGAAGGAAATCGGCAAAAAAATCGGATTTTGCAAAAGAATATTTTTAAATTATTTGCGTATTTGGGATTACGAAGCAGCCCAAAGACCGGATATTCTTATTGCTAATTCTGATTATACACGAGAAAGAATCAAGAAATATTATCGCAGGGACTGCGATGTTATTTATCCAGCTGTATTATCATTAAAACATGAGAACAAAGAAGCATTAAAGCATGAAAACGTTAAAACAATAGAACATAAAAACAAAGAAACATTAAAACAAAATATTATTTCAGATTATTTCTTGGTAGTTTCACGTTTGGCGGCTTATAAAAAAGTGTCGTTGGTGGTGGAAGTTTTTAATAAAATGGGATTACCCTTGGTAGTTATCGGTGAGGGGGAAGAAATGGGAAAGATAAAAAAAATAACCAAGGACAATATAAAAATATTAGGTTGGCAAAGCGATGAGATTGTAAGTGAGTATTATAAAAATGCGCGAGCGCTTATTTTCCCAGCTGTGGATGATTTTGGCTTAACAATCACAGAAGCCATGAGCCAAGGCACCCCCGTGATTGCTATTAGAAAAGGCGGAGCTAAAGAAATTATCAAGGAGGGTATCACGGGAGAGTTTTTTGATGCGCAAACAATGGAGGTACTGGCAGATGGAGTGAGGAGATTTATAGAAAAAGAAAATAGTTATAATAAAGAAATTATAAAAGAAGATGCTCAGAAATTTGGAAAAGAAATATTCAAGAAAGAGTTGATTGAGTTGCTAGAAAGAGAGTTGTAAGTGGTTCCCCCCTCCCCTTTGAAGGGGAGGGTAGGGAGGGGTTAGATTGAAATTTTTAAAGAATATTTATAGAAATAAACCCCCTCTGTCCTATCGGACATCTCCCCCTTGAGTACAAGGGGGAGAGGGTGTATTTGATTAAATTTATAAAATATGTTTATCGGGCACAAGAAACAAATAAAATTTTTGAAAGATTTAATTGAGGCGGGTAAAGTTTCCCAGGCCTATATTTTTAGCGGACCGGAAGATATCGGAAAATTTTGTTTAGCGAAGATGTTTTCGAGAGCTTTAATAGAAAATAACTCTGATATTTTAAATGATTTCAAAGATGAAACGGAAAACAAGAATCAAAATATAGAAATTTTAGCTCCGGAAATAATTGAGAAAAAAGGAGTTACGAAAACTAGGGAAATTGATGTGGAAAGAGTGAGAAATGCTCAAAATAATTTAGCGCTTTTCCCAGCGACAGGAAATTACAGGATTCTGGTTGTTAATGATGCGCATCGTTTGACGATAGCCTCTCAAAATGCTTTGCTCAAAAATTTAGAAGAGCCTAACAGTAGTGCGATTATAATTTTAGTTACGCATGAAGATGGAAAGCTCCTTAAAACTATTAAATCCAGATGCCAGAAAATAAATTTTAATCTAGTTTCATTGGAGGAAATTAAAAATGGATTTAAAGACAAAGTTGCCAATGATCTTTTAGAAAAAATTACTATTTTTTCTATGGGCAAACCGGGGGAGGCGCAAAAAATGATAGAAAATAAAGATAAATTAAGAGAACGAGAGACCGCCATTCGAGATCTGGGCAATTTAAAAAAATTAGCTGTTTTTGAAAAATTTGATTTGGCGCAAAATTATTCGAAAAATGTGATGGAGAGCAGAAAACGGCTGGAGTTTTGGATCTGGATGCTCAGGGTGCAAATTTTTCGGAATTTGGGCGATAAATCAAACCTGGAAAAAAATTATCAAGCAATTGATAAAATTAAAAATGTACTGTCAAAAATAAAAAATCCCAGTTTGAATGTGAGACTTATTTTAGAAAATTTATTTTTAAATTTGTAATGATAAAAGAAAAAAAACATCATTGGGCCAGCGAGAAAGAAAAAAAGAAAACTGTTTCCAAAATAAAGAAATTTATTCGGCCGGCGCTGGTGAGAAATATTCTATTTGTGTTGTTTTTTGGTGTGGCCTTGTATGCTTTTATCTTTGCTGACTTTATGGAGATTAATGATATTAAAGTAAGCAATAACGGAATTATCGCGCGAGAGGATATAGATAATTTCATAAGCCAAGAAATTAATGGCAAATATTTTAAAATAATATCGAAAAGAAATTTTGTTTTTTTTGGCGTAAATAATTTAGAGCGTAAATTAAAAAGTAATTTCAAAAAAATAAAGTCAGCATCTGTTAAAAGGATATTTCCCAATAAAGCAAATATAGAAATTCAGGAACGTAATTTAATTTTGTCTCTATGCTCAAGGGGGGCTTGTTATTTCATTGACGAAAGAGGCTATGCTTATGAAAGAATGAATCCCAATCAGAGCCCTGCCAACCAAAGTGAAATCATCGAATTGATTGATGAAAGTGGCAAAGAGATACGGGAAAATGAATATGTCTTGCTACCTAGTTATATAGAGTTCATCGTGGCTATCAGAGACGAATTAAAAAATGATACTAATGTTGAAATATTGAATCAATACAGGACCAGATCAAGAATCTCAGAAGAATTAATTGTACAAACAAAAAATGGCTGGGATATTTATTTGAATGCTAAAATTCCGATTGAAAAATCAATTCAAACTTTAAAAACATTATTAAATAGACATTTGCTTTTGAGAGATTTGCACGAATTGGAATATATCGACTTGCGTAGTGAAAATAAAATTTTTTACCGGATGAAGGGAGGAGTAACACAGGAAGAGGAAGAATTAAAGAAAGAAAGTGCGCAAAACTCTCAAGGAGATTCTAGCAGTTCAGAAAAAGATTAGGGCAAGCCAACTGTGTGAGTTTTTTTAAATTTTGTTGTATAATAAAAGCAGTTTAAGATAGCTTGTTTTAATATTTAATTTTTAAAATAAAAAAATGAAAACTATTGAAATGCTGGCGGAAGAAATTGAATCTTTAAGAAAAGATAGTGCGGAAATCAAAAAAAGATTGGATTTAATTGAAGATAAAAAAACAACATTGACCAAAAAAGAAGAAATCAAAACGCCAGAATTTGTTTCTCCTAGTAGCATTGCGATTTCGGAAAAATCCCCTGGATTAACTCGTCAGGGTAGCTGGCTTTTGATTATTTTCGGCGGAGTGCTCTGTCTGACAGGAATAGGTATTATCTTCGGATTGCCTCTTTTGATATGGGGAATAATTTCTTTGTCTAAATCAAATAAGAACAGAGCATCAATCAACCAATACAATTTGCAAAATGAAATTAATTTAACTCCGAAAGAAAAAGTTTTTGAGCCAGAAATTAAAAGTGTTGCTACGGCAGAAGATAATCTTAACCAAAAAAATATCCCCAGTTCAAAAATTTCATTTGATGTGGCAGTTACTATTGAAAAGGTAGAGGATGTTTTTATCCCGCCAACAAGGCCTGTCTTAGCAGAAAATGCCGAGCCGGTTGCAAAGAAAGTATTTTCTTTTGAAGAAGAAATCGGAATGAAATGGTTTTCTCGAATTGGAGTCCTGGCTTTGGTAATAGGAGTGGGATTTTTTATCAAATATGCCGTTGATATGAATTGGATAAATCACTTGGCTAGGATTATGTTTGGAGTAATTTTTGGAAGCGCTTTGATTGTTTATGGAGAAATTATTTCTAAAAAAACAAATTACGCCAAATGGGGAAAAACTTTAGTGGGAGGTGGTTTGGCAATAACATATTTTTGTGTTTATGCGGCTTATTATTTCGAATCGTACCGCCAGGCTATCGGGATGAATCAAATTTTAGATTTATTTTTAATGGTGGGAGTAGTTTCAGTAGCAGTGGTACTTTCCTTGCGGGATAATTCCCAGGTAATCGCAGCCGAATCTTTTTTCCTAGGATATGTAACTGCTTTATTGAATGACAATTTTGAATTGGTGGCTCTTTTTTATACCCTGTTGTTGACAGCCGGACTGGTAGTTGTGGTTTCTTATAAGAAATGGCCAGCCATAGGTCTGGGAGGCGTAGGTGCTTCTTATTTGATGTATATTCTGTGGAATGCCAATAACCAGGAAATTTTTTCATACGCGGCTCTTATTTTAATTTTTTATTTCATATCTTTTACTTTGCAATCATTCTTTTTTTCTAAGAAAAAAGAATTAGAAGTCGACAATATCCTGATAACGTTGATAAACTCGGCCTTGTTCTTTAGCTTATTTTATGCGGAAGTAAAAAAGTTCTATCCGGATTATTGCGGTTGGCTTACGCTGGCTCTAGCAGTTATTTATTTGGGTGGATTTGTATTTTATAAAAAATTAAACATTCAGGCATTAGCTAAGACACATTTATATCTTGGAATATTTTTTGCCACTTTGACAGTGCCAATTTATTTTAACCGAGAGCTGGTTTCTATTATCTGGTCTCTCGAGGCTTTATTCTTGGCGATGCTTTATATTAAGACAAATAGTTCGATTTTAAAGTTAGCTTTTAATCTCTTGAGTGTATTTATTTTTTTTAAAAGTCTGACTTATGATCTAGTGAATCTTCGAGCGATGGATTTGGATAATTTTTTCCAGAGCACAAGATTGATTTCGGTGGGTGTAACAATTGCATGTTTTTATCTTATCTATGGAGTTATTTTAAAAAATAGAAATTTAATCCAAAATTTCAAAACAGAAGCCTTAACGCTATATTCTTGGGCGGCTTCGAGTTTGCTGGTGTTGATTATTTTTGTTGAGCTGGGTGAAAAATTTCCTGCTTGGACAACGGTAGTGCTAGCTGGGTTGGTAATTATTTTTATGCTTTTGGGAAATCAAGTTAGAGGGAGAGAATTTTTTTATCAAGCCAATACAATTGCTAGCATAATCTTTCTTAAGCTCTTATTTTATGACAGCTCAAACCTCAGTTCATTTAATCCAGAGAATATATTAAGCAGCAACAGGCTGGGAGTTTTTCTAGTAGTAAGTGCAATTTTTTACGGAGTGTATGCATATCTTCGAAAGATTTCAATTTTGCAATCTGGAAAGAATACCATAGCGAATGCTTATTCTTGGCTGGCAATGAGTTTGATTTTGTTGATAATTTTTATTGAATTTAGTGATGATTATCTGGCTAAAGTTTCTGTAGGTTTGGGATGTTTAATGCTGATTTACTTCCTTGTTTCGAAAGTAAGTATTAAGGAATTATTATACCAAGCGGTGGTGATTTCGCAGATTTTATTTGTAAAAGTATTGCTTTTTGATGCAGTAATATTGAAGGAATTGAAAATGAGTCCGTCGTTTTTGGATTCACGATTCGTTTCTTTATTGGCGGCGTCTCTATCTTTTTATATGGTTAGCATTTATTTAAATAGCCGTAAGGAAAAGCTAGAAGAAAAAAATAAACTAATAGCAGGAATATATTCTTATTACGGAACTTTTTTGGCCTTTTTATTGATCATGCTGGAAATGAAAGATTATTGGATTTCCGTAGGTTGGAGTATCTTGGCGTTATTTTTAATTTCGATGGGTTTCGTGCTAAGTCGAAAAAGTTTAAGAATCCAGGGTATTATAATATTTACTATTAGTATCTTTAAAGTATTTATTTATGATATTCAGGGCCTAGAGGTTATATATCGGACCATTTCTTATATTGCGTTGGGAATTATTCTTTTGACTGTTTCATTTATGTATAATAAATATAAGGATAAATTAAAAGAGATAATTTAAACATATGGCAAAATATCAATCAAAAAACGAAGCAGGCAAATGTATTTTTTGCGAAATCGCCAAGGGTAAAATGGAAACGCCGGGGATTTTTTGGGAAGACAAAAACTTTATGGCTTTTCTTTCAATCTTTCCAAATTCCTTGGGCGCGACAGTTCTTATTCCCAAAAAGCACCACAAGAGCGATGTATTGGCCTTGCCCGATAAAGTGTTGACGAACATCGTAGTTGCGGCCAAAAAAGTTTCTGATATTTTGATAAACAAATTGCCTAATGTAGGGAGAGTGGGATTAGTAATGGAGGGGACAGGAATTGATCATGCGCATATCAAGCTTTATCCGATGCATGGGACAGGGCATATGAAGAAAGGAATTTGGAAACAGTATGCGAGTCATAAAAATGATTATTATAAGAAATATGAAGGGTTTGTTTGCTCTAATGATGGACCGAGAGAAAGCGATGTGAAGATAAAAAGATTGGCAGAGAGATTGAAGAAATAAAAATAAATATATCCGTAGAGACGCATTGCATGCGTCTGTACGGGGAATATTATTTAAACAATAAAACCACCGATTTTTATCGGTGGTTTTTCTTGGGTTTATTTTTCTGGTACGTAGTAGATTAAGATAGAAGTCCCGACTTGATAAACGGGAGTGTAAGCAGTTATCCAGCGCCAGGATTCTTCATCGGGCTTGCGAGGCGTGCCATCGGGGTTTTTACGAGTATCATAAATGCTTCCTTGGGATTGATTGACAGAGACGGCATACCAGCCAGCTTCAATTGGACGTTTGCTGTCCCACCAATTGATAAATTTATCACCTAGATAATACTCCGGATTTCCGCCACCAAAGTAGTTTAATCGAATCTTATCGATTTCAGGATGTTTGTTCATAAATATTTTAAATCTTTTTAAGTCTTGTCCCCAATCAGCGTTGGAATCAGTGACGTAGTTATAGCCATTTTTGGGTCCGCCAGCCAGTTGATTAAAATAAGAAAGGTAATAAGGATAATTAGCAATCGGTTCAATAATAACCCAAATTAGAAGCAGGGCTAAGATATATTTAGCAAATAATAATTTATGCGACTCAAACGATTTGAAGAAATCATGCACTTTTTTGGCGACCAAAATATAAATAAATGGAAAGATAGGGAAGAGATGTCTGAGGCCGATATTGAGATTGCCAGTAATGCTTAGATAAGAATAAAGGATGATAAATCCAAACAGTGTATATTGAACTACTCCGTGGCGCAACCAAGTTAGAAAATGATGCCAAGAATCTTTAATAACGGTTTTGGATCTGAATTTAATAGCAGAAAATATTTGATAGAAGGTATAAAAACTAGTTAGGATGATGAGTAAGATTAGTGGAATAGTTTCTTTTAAAAGAAAGACTGTTGGGAAATAAGCGGTAAAAGCATTATCGGAAACTTCGCCAATAAAGTAAGCTCCATTGCCACCTGCCACGCGTCTGAAGACATAATTTACCCCTATCCCATATTCAGCCAATGGACGAGTAATGACGCTATTATTTAAAGAATGCAGGACTTTGCGAGTGTAAACATTTTTAATATTTTGATCCGTTTGTGGAGCATTGAAATCAATCAATTGAGCCATCGTTTCTTTGGAAGTGTTAAATGTATTAAAGAAATAAACCACCCAAATCATAAGAAGAGAAATTGCAAAAGCGATTAAACCTTTGCCAAAATATGCAAACCAAGTTTTAGCGCGCCCTTCTTCGTGTTTGAGTTTTTTTATAAGCGGATAGCCAATAAGAATTAAGCCAAAAATAGGAAGCGTAAGTATGGAAGAAAATTTCGCCAAATGCAAGAGTCCCAAGAAAAATCCTCCGATAGAAACATTTTTCCAGGTAGGATTTTTAATAAATTTAAGAAAATAGTAAAAAGAAAAAGTTAAAAAAGCCATTATTCCAATATCGGTGGTGACGTAATGATTATGCCCCAAAACATTCGGGTCAAAAGAATAAAGGATAAAAGCCAAAAGCCCGGCTAGCGTGCCAGCAATTTTCTTGGTCCATTTGAAAATAAATAAGCCCAATAAAAGAGAAATGATAACAATAGGAACTCTAGACCAAAAAACTATCTGATCTGGATTGTTGCCAGCTTCCCAAATCAGATGTCTGCCCGCCGCCCATTGGCCCTCATCCCATTTGCGGGGAAGTTCTCCGCTCCAAAATGGCAAAGATGTATCAAAATTTAAATCCAAAAAAAGAAGTGGAAAAGCAGAAAGATTTTTTATCAAAGGAGGGTGCTCCGGGTTGAGGCGCATCTCGTGTTGGGTTAAATAAGAATATCCTGCGGGGATATGGGCAATTTCGTCAAAGGTAGCGGCATCATTGTTGGCATTTAATATAGATATACTCAAAAAAATAACAGATACAATTATTATGATGATGTTATGTTTTTCTTTTAAAAAGTTTTTGAACTGCTTTAATCTTGTTTTCATTTTTATATTGTAATTAATTATTAAGTTATTTGAATTGATTTTTTCAGTGCTTTGCTTAAATTTAGGTAACTCTTCACTAACCACCTATGGCAAAAACAGGTTCGTCTTTGCGAGGAGGTACTCCGACGAAGCAATCCAGGATTTAAATTAAATAGTTTAATATATTTTCTGGATTGCCACGCAATTTGAGAGTACTCAAATTACTCGCAAAGACGATGGAGAAAGGTTGCTTTGGAAAAATTTGAATAGCTAGCTTTTATTATTGAGAAACAACCCAAACTTTAGAAGCTTGTTTTTTTTGGTCGTTTAAAAATATTCTTAATTTTAAATTTGGATATTTACTTATAATTTTATCGGCGACCCATTGTTGCTTGCCAGTCAATATAAATGTCGGATTATTTTTTATTTCATCGCCACTAAGAAGTCCATCGAGTTCATCTTGATGCTTGTAAATTATGTTGGAATTAGAATAATTGAACATTCTAATAGGAATTCTTTGCATATTTTCAGCAATGACTATTATGGGGGTGCCTGCAGGAAGGGTTTTTATATAATCAGAGTAGTCAATGAGATTAGCCTCAAATGATTCCGCTTGCTTGGGGCTATTGGCCCAAAAAATATGGTATTTGATAGTTTCGCTAAAGGCGATAATAGGCAGAGAAATAAAAATAAAAGAAAAAATAATTAATTTAAATCCGTGGCCGTATTTCTTTGTTTTTCCAATGAGCCAAAGAAAAGGAATGGTAGCGATAATGAAGGTTATGGGTAATGTGCCGATGGAGCGTAGGGCATGCGGAAGTCCTTCGGCTGTCATAAACTCCGGAGCAAGCATGGCAAAAAACCAAGCTAAGATAAAAGTATAAACATAAAACTTTCTATCTCTAATTTTATGTTTAAATCTTAGGAAAAAAAGATGGAACCATTTAAAAATTAAATAAATTAAACCACCTAAAAATGTAAAGCCTAAGATGGGATTAAGAATCGGATAGGGCGGATAATTGTGACGCCAGTTTTGGTCGCCCCAAAAATTGTATTTCACTAAACTTAAAAATAAACTGCGGCTTAGTTCTTTGATGGGATGACCCTGATTTACTTCGGGAGACAAGACAGAGATACTTCCTGAGCGAGAAGTCAGAAATTCAGGATGAACGTAAAATGTATAAAACATGGGAGCCATTGTGATAAAGGCAAAGACTATAAAGATTGCGCTGTGCTTCCAATAATCACGCCAAAAATGTTTTTTGGTTATCCAAAGGGCGATAAAAGCAAGAGCTAAAATAGCGGGAGTAATGCGAAAGGCGATATAAGTATGAAGTCCGATGCCAAAAATTAATCCAGCCATCGCAAAGCAGAAATAGGATTTAAAGGCAGAGCTTTTAAAAAATTGCTTGGTTCTATTTTTAGAACTATGGATAACTTTGTTATAGCGAATTCCGCAAAATAAATAATAAAAAGAAAAAGATAAAACGGTGGGAAGGATATTAGCGCGGAAGGAAATGCGCGAAAAATTTATCGCCCAAAAAGAAAAAGCTACGAAAAAAGCTGCCAAGAGCCCGGCTCTTTGGCTGCGAAAAAGTTCTTTGGTCAAAAGATATGTGCCCAAGACGGTGAGCGTCCCAAAAACTATGGAAGGAAATTTAAGTCCTAGAATAGTTACTCCAAAAATTTGAAAAGAAAAGGCAATCAAATTCATCATTAACCCCTCACGACCATTATTGGCTGGATAAAACCATTGGTAATTGCCAGAGCTAATCGCATCCAGCGCATCAATGCCGTTTACGGCTTCATCAGGGTAAATTCCACTCGGTGCATTGTCTATATTATAGATGCGCAATGCGAAAGCACAGACAACGATTAAAAGTAGCAGGACTAAATTAAGGATTCTTTGGTTTTTAAATTTCATTTTGTTTTTGTTAATTTATTTATTGTAGTTATCTACTTCTTCTCCAAGTGTAATTTCTATTTGCCGTCTTTGCGAGTAAATTCTGTACTCAGAATTTGCGTGGCAATCTAAGAATAGTTCAATATCCTGGATTGCTTCGGGAGTACCCTCGCAAAGACACTCTTGCGTAAGCGGAGCTAACTGGAATTTAAAATATATTTATTATAAATATATCATAACAGTTTTTGTGAAAATAATAAAGTTGTGGTATAATTTAATAGTATAAAATAACTTTTATTTTTTTGGTATGGATATAAAAATGGATTCTCTTTCTCTTGGGGGTTCTCCTTCTGCTGAAGATAATATTAATGGTGCAAAAAAAGATAATGGAAGCAGGACGGAAAAATTAAAATCAAAAGCAGAAGATATTGAGACATTGAAAACTCAAATTGAATTTGAAATGGGAGACCTGCATAAGTTATTTAAAGAGCTTAAGGAAAAGCTTAAATCTTCAACTTTGATTGATCATCTTATGATTGATGATTTTGAATCTGCTATTGAACGCGCTGAAAAGAGGAAGGATAACAAAGCAAAATTGACCAAGATAAAAGAAATTCAAGGGAAGCTAGAAGAAATAATCAATGGAGAAAAAAATAAAGAAAGTTTCAATGGTTTGATTTTAGCCACAAATAAATGTCTGGAAGATCTCAAAAATAAATATAGGCAATATATTCTAGACAATAAATTAGGCGATTTTGAGAGAGAGCAATTTAACCAGATTGTTTTAGAATATAAAGAGAGAATTCAGGGAGCTGTAGCCGAAAACAATAAGAAAGAATTGGAGGAGATAGGATTTGATCTTAGGGCAACTCTTGAGGGTGATATTGAAATAGAAGATGAAGAAGCGGAGAAATCTTTGGAAATATTAAAAAAAGAAATTGAGCTAGAGGAAGAGAAAACTAATAAGGCTATAGACGAAATAGAAAAAATAATCAAAAAAGCAAATATTAGAGGAGAGGTAGCAGTTTTTACCCATAGCGAGATGGGCGCTTTGACATTTAACAAGGAAGATATAGAAAATTTCAGAAAAACAACAGCTGATATGGCAAGCGAAGATGGAAGTCTTCATGAAATGATATCGCGCAGAAGAGAAATGGAAGGTTTTGTTGAAAAATATAAAAAACAAAGTGGAGAAAAAGAAATAGATTCTGTTAATCCCGTCGATGATGAAGAAATAAAAGTCGTAGACGAGATATTCATAGATGAAGATGGGGATGCTAATGAGGAATTAACCGCAACGGTAGCTGAAAAAGAAGTGCCTCCTATTATTAAAAAGGCCATTAAGGATAAAAATTTTGCCTATGATTCAATGGAGTATGAAATAAATAAAGAATTAAAAAAGGTGAGTATCGAGTCTGAGCAAACAATAGCTAAGGAAATTGAGAAATCTAAAAAAGATTTAGTTGTTGCTTTTGATAAGCTTAGAGATAACTTTGCTGAATTTCGAAAAAATATTGCTGATTCCGAAGAAGATAAATCTTTTCTGGGTAAATTAGAAAGAATAATTAACGACTATGCTAAAAAAATTCATAAATTCGATGTAATTGAAAAATGTGACGTTGAGACCCTTAAGGAAATTAGTCTATTGCACAACGAGATGCAAGGATGGGCGGATAAAAATTGGGTTGAATTGTATGAAAGAAAAATGGGAGTGGGTGTTTTTGAAGAAGTAGCTGGAAAAGATGTTTTGCAAGATTTAGACCATACTGATTTGCATGGAAGTGAAATTCCTACAGTTAAAAGTGCCGAAGAGATTGAGCGATACAATAAAATACGTGCCTTAGAAAAAGAATATGGAAATACCGGTACAATTTATTCTAGAGATGATAAAAAAACAGGATTTCCTATAGATAGTTTTGAAATAGTTGGCTATGAACTTGGTGAGAAAGATGTTGACACATTCGTTGTGGTCAAAAAGTTAGTTGACGATGAAGAAGTAGAGACAAGAATTGATTTAAAAAGATTTAAAAAAGATAAGAGATATGTAAGAGTTGTGGAAGATGTTAATAATGAGGATGACGCGGGCGAAGGAGCTATCGAAACTGAAGAAGAAATTCTTTCAGCCAAAGAAATAAGTGAATTGGTAGCTTTAGTGAAAGAAATAAAAGAAGAAAAGGGAAATTTGGATATAGATAAAATTGAACTTAGTAAAAAATTCAAAGACTTTTTATGGGCTCATAAAGAAGAGAAAGAATTTAATAAAGGACTGCTTAAAGCTATTCATTTACTAGATGATAGATTTGCAGAAATAGATAGAAAATTCAGACAAATGAATGTAGATGGTCAAGCAACTAGGGAGCTATTGGACGAAATAAAAAAAATAGACAGTGAAATGGTTGCTCTTTGGAAATCTGATTGGAAAGAAGAATTAAAGAAATTCAAATTAGAAAAAGAAGACTTGGAGTTTAGTGAGATGCAGAAAGATAAAATAAAAATTATAACGGAATTATTTGAAAAAAAGAAATTTATAGAAAATCTCTTGGGCGAAGCTGAATGGCGTGGCTATAGGGAAATGGATAAAGAAACTGCAATTGAATTGATTGTTAAAGCTAATTTGAGATTAGTTATGGGAAAAATGAAAAAAGTTTTTGATAATGATGAAATTAGTGAAAAAGCTATAAATAAAATTTTCGATAGTTTAAATAAAAAATAAAATGAGTGAGAAAAAAGATCCGTTTAAATCGGGGGCAGAAATGGGCGCTGACATAATGGCAGAACTTGATGCTCTTGAAAATTTAAATAAAGACACCCAAACATGGGATGAGTTAAGGGCGGAAATTGATAGAAAATTTGATGATGAAATAAAATCCCTAGAGGGGGGAGAACAGAGTGTCAAAAATCCAGCAGAAGGCTTGCCTTTCACCAATAAAATAAAGAAAATTAAAGAATTGAAAAAAGATCTCTTTGAGATTTTTGATAACCCTGAGTTTAGTGTTTATAGAAGTAAAAAAAGTAATGCCAAAAGACTTAATGGGTATGCGAGAATTATCACAGAACAAGCTATTGATAATAATGGTATAGGTGAATTTGATTTGATGGATAATCTTTTGAGAGTGGCTAGAAATTCTAAAACTCCAGCTACAACTATAATTAGAATTTTAAATACCATCAAAGTAAATAAAGAAGAAGAGTTAAAAATTAAGGCTGAGGAGGAAGCAAGAATTAAAGAAGCCGAGCGCAAAGCAAAAGAAGCCGAAGAGGCCAGACTTAAAAAGGAAGAAGAAGCGAGAATTAAGGCAGCAGAAGAAAAACTTAAAGCCGAAGAAGCTGCTAGGCTTAAAAAAGCAGAAGCGGATAGAGTTAATGCAGAGGCAGCTGCTAAGAAAAAAGCCGGTGCTAAAAAAACCAAGAAAGCTAAATCTACAAACAAAAAACCAAAAAGCAAAGAAGAGAAAGAGCTAGAGGATATAGAAAAGAGAATTAATCATTTAGAGAACGATATTGGGGTGGCAAAGGGTAGACTGAAGAAAGTTAAAAAAGATAATATAAGGATTAAAATTCGGGAAAGATTAGTTTTGCAAGAAAAAGAACTTAGCAAACTTAAAGCTGACCGAGATGCAATTAAGGAAAAAAAGAAGACTGGAAATGCAGGAAAAAATCCAGAAGAGGAAGAGTCTACGCCTGAAACCCAATCGGCAGAAGCTGGAAGTAACGAAGCTGAACCTAAGATTGAGCTAACCGAAGCGGAAAAAAATGAGGCAGTAGAGTTTTTTGATAATCATATCTTGCCTTTGTATATGGGAGAAAAGCAAAAGCAAGGCTGGAGTGAATATAATAATAGAGTAGAGGAATTCTTAGAAAGAAAATTTTTTGAAATAGCTGAGGCGCTTGATTATTTTGAGGGATACGATGATTTAAAAATGGCAGAAATTTGGAAATTTGTAGCAAGTGAAATGCAGGCAAAAATTGAAGCTCTCGAAAAAGAATCTCAAGAAACGTCTGCCAATAAAGATAAATATAAAGATAAAGAATTTACCCTGGAAGAAATTTACGCAAGATTACAAGCGGCTGGAGCAGACGATCAAGACATAAATTATTTCTTTAGCTTGCATAAAAAAGACAGGCTTGATTTTCTAATGTCTGATGATGAAGAATTAAAACTAAGAATTGAAAAGTTAAAAGAAATCAGGAAAGCTGATGAAGAAAAAAAGTCTCAAGCAGAAAATTCAGAAGCAACCGAAAAATTAAAACGTTTCGGAGAATATATGAAAGATATGCGGAAAATATATCTCCAGAAAGAATACGAATTCAACAAAACAACTTCCAAAATGAAGAGATTTTTCCATATGGAAAATGTTGATATGGGAAATGCTCAGGAGGAATTAGACGATGCAAAAAAAGATTATCGAGAAGCGGTAGAAAATTATATTAAACTAATTGTCCAAACTGAAGGAGCTACGGACGCGGAAGAATCGGAAATTATGTTGAATTATTTTAATGTTCAGGAAGCTTTAAATTTGCAAGAAGAAAAAATACAAATAAAACACAGCAATGATCCTGAGTTGCTTCAACTAACAGAAAATGTTTTAGGCAAAGGGTTGAAAGGATATTTGAAAGGTTACAAAACTGTAACTACTTATTTATCGAAGAAGAGCAGTGAATTTGTGGCTCAAAAAACAGATTCAAAATTAGCAAAACTGGCTGGAGGGTTTGTTGGAGGTATGGCTTTTTCTGTGGGACTTTCCAATGCCTTTAAAACTACGGGCGCACCCTATTGGGCAACTAAAGCAATATTGCTGGCTGCTTCTACTGCAGCAATGACGATGGAAAATAAGGAAAAAATGGATAAAGAATTAGAACAAAATGAAATTGATAAGATAGCGGAAAGAAAATTAAAGGCCCTGGAAGAAATTAATCTCAATCTCCAAGCTGACCTAAATGAAGCTATGAAAAAAGTTTTCGTTTCCGTGGTTAATGAATCTTTGGATTATCAAGAAGGCAAAGAGGAAAGAAACAGAAAAATGTGGCTGGAGGCTTTTGGCAAAGCGGCTAAGCATAATTTAAAGTGGTTTTTAATAGGACTTGGAACCGCAGAGGTATGCAGGAGTCTTTATGAGTGTTTTGCTAGTCCGGAAAGTAATCTTGATAATCAACCTAATGTTAATGAAGAAAAAGTTTTGCCAAGCAAAGAAGAAACTGTAATTCCGCCAGTTGGGAATGTTGGAGGCTCAGCTGTTCATCCGCAAACCAATTTTCCTCATCCAGTTGTGACAGCTGACTATGAAATGCCTAGCAATGTTAATGATCCAATTCTTGAAAATGAAGCTGAAATAAGAGAAACATTAGAAAAAATGAAAAATCCAAATCATTTTAGCAGTCCTGAAGCTCATCATGAAGCCAGTCAGTCAGCTAGAGAAATTAACAATGCTGAAACTGTCGCTGGCAACAAAGGCACAATTACTTTTGATAGAGATGATACACAAGTAGAATCTTCAATAAGTGCGGGTGAATATGCGGGAATTAAATTGAACGAATCGGGACAGGGGCCGATTGAAGTTATCGAAGGGAAAGGTATCAAAGATACTGTGGCGGCTTTATTGGCAAAAAATTATGAAAATTTAACCCAAGGGAAGATGGGATGGAACCCGGATAAATATGCCAGCGTAGAAGAATGGGCCGATAGAAGAGCGGTGGGAATTGTGGCGGAATTAAAAGCAGATCATCCTGATTATAATTATGACAAAGTTTCATTGGACTCACAAATTACTCTTGATATGCATAATCCCGCCGATATAAAGATTGTGGATTTTGTAGATGGTCAAGATTTAGAGAGTGGCGCGGGTAATGCAAGTGAAATGCAAACTGAAAGCACCGAAGCAGCTGTAAGCGAATCCCAGGAAATTGAAGATAAAATTGAAGATAAAGTGAAAACTGCAACTAAACCTGAAATTAAAGCCGAAGAAATTGCTAACACAGAAAAAATGAGTCAGAACGTGGCGGATGTGCGAAAAGAAATTATAGCAGAAGAAACAATTGATCAAGAAACTATCCAAGACATCCGAGAAAATACAGCCAAGATAGAAACACAAGCGGCCAATCGTATCGGAATAGATCCAAAGCATTATGCCGAAATAAATCATATGTCCACAGCTGAATTTATTGCTGAAGCAAAAAGAGCGGACAATATTGTTCATGGTGGAGGAGAAGATTCTATGGACGTGAACAGAAGCAGTGAGCTACCAGTGGGTAATGTTTTTGGAGATGATGAAATGGCCAATACCAGATTAGGAAGAGTTTTGGATTATCTTATGAAAGATGGAAAAATAGAAAATCCGAGCCAAAGCATCGCGGAAACTTTAAGAAATGTGAAAGAGGCAGATTTAATGGGCGCAATTAGAACTTATGAGGGAATTTTTGGAGATATTTCCGATAGCGGTTCAGCTATGGAATTGAACGAAGATGAGATGTATGCTGAGTACATGAGCTCTCTTATTAAGGCTGAACTTAATGATATGCTAGGTAGTAGCGCAGGAGAGGGAAAAATTATGCGAGAGCTAGCCGGCTTGAGGGGCATTCCTATGGAGGATTTATCTGATAAAGAATTATTGATGGCTTTCAAAGAAGCGACCAAAAATAGTATAGGCACTGTAGAATATGGAAACAATGAAACTGTTGGAAAATATATCCTGAAAACCATCAGGTTGGCATATGAGACGGGAGAGATAGATAAATTGAGAGAAAATATTTCTAAAATAAATATTTCTAATATGCAAGGGGCTGTATAAAAATTAAAATTAAAAATATGAACCAAAAAAACCAAGACAAAATCAAGGAGGATATCATGCAATATCTGGGATTGAATAAACTTTCTCAAGATAAACAAGATGAGATTTTGGCGAAAATTGGAGAAATTATCTTAAAAAAAATATTTATTGAAACGGTAGATAAACTAGGAGAGACAGATAGGGCGGAATTTGAAAAAATGCTTAAAGAAGGAACGGACGCAGATAGCATAGAAAAATTTCTCAATACAAAAATTGAAAATTATGATATGATAATAAGTAGAATAGTTGAGGAAGTTAAAAATGATATAAAGAATAGTTAAATAGTTGAACAGTTAAATAGTTAAAAAGTTAATTCCAGTTAAATTTAAACAATTTAATGGGGTAATCCCAGTTAAATAGTGCGAACTACCGCATTTTAACGGGGTAAAAATATATGCCTGATGAAAAAGTGATAAATCCTAACTTAGAGTCGATTGATGATAAAGATTCTGATTTAGCCCAGAAATTCGGACATGTTGAGGGGGCTAAGCCGAAATTGGATAAAAAAGAATCTATTGTTTTTGATTTAGAAAAAGAAGGTCAAAAAGAAATATCCGAAGTGGAAAAAGACTCAGCTTATAGCAAAATTGTTTCCAAAGTTTCCCAGCAAGCCAGCGATGTGACGGGCAGCGATGTTAAAAACGATGCTCAAGCAGTTTCCGAAAAGATGGATGCTGAGAGTCAAATTCAGCACTTGGTGGACTTGGCTGCAGCCAAGGGAGTTGTGCATGCCGTTAAAGTAGCCAAGCATTTGGATGACAATTATGTATTGGATATATTGCATGACAAAATGATTTCAGAAGAATTGCATAAAGTTTTAGTAGAAAAAAATTTCATTTCTCCAGAATAAATTTAGGGTCGTTTTAGTAGTGCGACTCGAATACATGAATTATACTGAATCAACTTAAATACTGCTATAATGTCATTCCGAGTGAAGCGAATCCGACCTCAAGGAGGATGAACGAAATCGAGGAATCTAAACCCAGATCTTTCGACTTCATTTCGCTCTGCTGAGCTCAATTCCGCTCAAGATGACAAACACTACGGAACTGATTTATTTGATTTGGTATTATCACTCTAATGACTCGAGTAACGGAGTATATATTTTGTAGGAAAATAAAATAATAAAAAAGGAAAAATAAAAATGTTGGATTTTAATTTAATTTTAGTGTTTTTAATGATTTCGTTAAGCGCCATTGCCGCTTGTAGCGGACTTTTTTTGGTGGTGCGCAGTTTTTTTCGCTTTCGCATCCAAATAAATCATTCCATGAATATGGATTTGGAAGTGGTGCGGGTAGTTAAGCTAAACAAGAAAGAAAGTGGCACGGGGACAGGCGGACAGACTGGAGAGGCTTGGAAAGAGGAAATTGGAGCAATGGAACAATTGCTGACGACTTTGTCTAAAATTAGAATAAGCCAATCTTTTTTTGTAAATTTATTTTATGATACGCCCTGCGTTTCTTTTGAGATAGCCAATCCATCAAACAGCGAAGAAATATCTTTTTATGTGGCTATTTCGAAAAAATTCAGGGAAACTATCGAAAAACAAATTCATAGTTATTTCCCCAATGCTTCTATCGAAAAAATTTCCGATTACACTATTTTTTCTCCAGGGAGCTTTACTTCTTCGGCGGTACTGGAATTAAAAAATAAATATGCCCTGCCAATTAAAACTTATGCCAGTATGAATAGCGATCCGCTCAATGAATTATCCAATTCTCTCAGTAAATTTAAAACAGAGGAAGAGGGGGCGGCTATCCAATTGGTGATTGCTCCTGCCAAGAAAGGCTGGCAGACATTGGGAAAAACAATCGCACATAAAATGCAACAAGGAAAAAGATTGAAAGATGTTCATAGTAATTCTCTATTTTTGAAAGTAGGAAATGACATCGGAAAAGGAGCCGGAGACTTTGTTAATACGATGATTTCAAGTAGTAAAGCGAATGCGGGAGAAATGGAAAAAAAGGATATTATCCATTTAACTCCGGAAGAGCAGGAGCTCATCAAGTCTATTGAGGGCAAATCCAACAAAGCGGGCTTCATGGTCAACATCAGACTTTTAGCCTCGGCCAATTCTCAAGAAAGAGCGGATGAGATCCTATCACAGATAGAAAATTCTTTTTCCCAATTTGAAAATTATGGAATAAATTTTTTTAAAGTCAAAAAAAGAATAAAAAATAAAACAGTTTCTTTCGATTATATTTTTAGAAATTTTAGTGAAGAGAGCGCGGTAATTTTGAATACCGAGGAAATCGCCAGTATTTTTCATTTTCCTATTTCAACCACCGAAACCCCTAAGATTAAATGGTTAAAAGCTGGAGCCGCTCCACCGCCAATTAGTATTCCTGCAGAAGGAATATTATTGGGTTACAATGACTATCGTGGAGAAAAGACTGATATAAGAATAACAGATAGCGACAGAAGAAGACATCTCTATGCTATCGGACAAACCGGAGTTGGAAAATCAAATTTTCTTCAAGAAATGGCTAAGCAAGATGTGCGCAATGGCAAAGGAATGTGCTTTATTGATCCGCACGGCGATGCTATTGAGGACATTTTAACAGCTATTCCCAAAGAGCGTGCTGAGGATGTGATTATTTTTAATCCGGCCGATAGTGAACGGCCGTTGGGGCTTAATATGTTGGAATATGGCAGACCGGAGGAAAAAAGTTTTGTGATCAATGAAATGATTGGTATTTTTGATAAGTTGTATGATCTCAAGCAAACAGGCGGTCCGATGTTTGAACAATATGCCAGAAACGCGATGCTTTTGATTATGGAACATCCGGAATCAGGGTCAACTCTAATGGAGATACCTAAAGTTTTGGCAGATGAAGAATTTAGAAAAATGAAATTAGAACATTGTCAAAATCCAGTGGTGCGAGATTTCTGGCTAAAGGAAGCGGAGAAAGCGGGGGGAGAAGCTGCGCTAGCCAATATGGTGCCTTACATTACTTCCAAATTGACAACGTTCATTTCCAATGATTTGATGCGACCAATTATCGCTCAGCAAAAAAGTGCTTTAGATTTTAGAAAAATAATGGATGAAGGTAAGATATTACTGATTAATCTTTCCAAGGGAAGAATTGGAGAAATCAATAGCCATCTCTTGGGAATGGTGATTGTGGGAAAAATTTTAATGGCTGCACTTTCTCGGGTAGATATGCCGGAAGATGAAAGAAAAGATTTCTATCTTTATATTGATGAATTTCAAAATGTTACTACGGATTCAATTTCCCAAATTCTTTCCGAAGCTAGGAAATATAAATTAAATTTGATTATCGCGCATCAATTTATCGGCCAGTTGAGCGAAGAAATTTCCAAGGCTGTTTTCGGCAATGTGGGATCATTGTGCGCTTTTCGCGTAGGACCGGCAGATGCGGAATTTTTAGAAAAACAATTTGAGCCGATTTTTGCGGCTAGTGATTTGATCAATGTAAGTAATTATAGCGGATTTGCAAAATTATTAATCAACAATGAAACCACTAAGCCTTTCAACATAAAAACTTATCCGCCTAAAGCTGGCAATAAAGAAATAGTGGGATATCTCAAAGAAATGTCTCGTTTGAAATATGGGCGGGATGCGAGTATAGTTAATAAGGAGATAATGAATCGGACAAAATTTAGGACTTAATAATTAATTCACCCCGTTAAATAAGAATCTATTTCTAGTGATGTGATAAATTACAAATAAATAACAATTAATTATAAAGCTTTGTTTAATCAATATTGATTTAACGGGGTAAATAAAAATATGAGAAAATTTTTTTTGGTAGCCAGTGTATTGATTTTAGCGGTTTTATTCTTGGGCGATCAAGCTGGGGCAGTCTATGAGCCATTGGAACCAATCCCAGGCACCTCAGGCGGAACAAGCGCAATTAAAGAATTCCCTGCCTATGTCAACGCAATTTATAAGTTTGCTATGTGGTCAGTGGGAATTGCGGCTTTATTGATGATTTCTATCGGCGGATTTATGTACTTTACAGCGGCGGGTAATAATTCTAAAATGGAAAGCGGCAAGAAAGTAATTGCGGATGCCCTATATGGATTGATTGCGGTTTTGTTTGCCTGGATAATATTAAATACGATTAATCCGGATTTAGTTAATATTTCAGTGAAGAGTGTTGAAAATTTAAAATAATCAAACAGAGCCTCCTCCCCTTTGAAAGGGGAGGATTGAGGAGGGGTTAGAATTAAAATGTGGAAAAAGAAACCCCCTCTCTAGCTCTCCCCCTTGAGTACAAGAGGGAGAGGATAAGAGATCTTCTCCCTATGAGGAAACTGGGAACCAGTTTCGTAATTCAATGTAATAAATAATTTATGTTTCAAGTGATTTGTATTGGGTCAACATCCAAAGATATTTTTTTCCCTACTAAAGAAGGGGTGGTTTTTGATACGCCCGAAGATATTACGGCTCAGAAAAAAATAACTTTTGAATTAGGGGCTAAATATCACATAGAGGATAGATTTGAATCAGTGGGAGGTTGCGCAGTCAATGTGGCCTGCGGTTTGCAAAGATTGAATATCCAAAGTTCTTGTTATACTGTCTTGGGAAATGACGCGGATGGAGAGTGGATTGAAAATGAACTGAAAAAAGAAAAAGTGGAAACGAATTTGATTAAAAAAGAAAATTGTTTGAGCGGACTTTCGGCAATAGTGATTGATAAAAACAGCGGAGAAAGAATTATTTTTTCCAACCAAGAAGCTAATGAACGCTTAAATGTAACAATAGCTGAGATACTATCATTTCCTTGGATTGCAGTGTCTGATCCCAGTGGTGATTGGCGAGATATTTTAAAAAAAGTAGCAGAGACTTCTGCGCAAACAGATGCCAAGATTTCTTTTACTCCACGGGGAAAAAATATCGTTGAAGATGCGGCGGCTGTTTATGCTTTTGCGGGAAAAACAGAATTATTTTTTGTGAATAAAGATGAGGCAATTGAGATTGTTAATAGAATTAAGGGAGAGACAATAGAAGCGGATAAAATTAATGATGAAAAATTTCTCTTGACCGAATTGAAGAAATCAGGCGCCAAAATAGTAATTATTACCGACGGAAATAGGGGAGCTTGGGTATATGATGGATTAGAATTTTTGCATGCAGATGCCATGAAAATAGAGGCAGTTGATTCTACTGGTGCAGGTGATGCCTTTTTTAGCGGCTTTTCAGCTGGTCATATAAAAGGTGAATCGCTAGAAGAATCTTTAAAAATGGGAATAGCTAATAGTAGTAATGTTATTTTATATTACGGTGGCAAGCAAGGATTATTAAATAGTGATGCGATTGAAAAAAAAATAAAGAAGATTAAAATAAAAAAGTTAAACTAGCACATAATTATGGGATTTATTTCAAAAATTTTATCTATTCAAAAAAAATCAGATGTAGTTTTGGCTTTGGATATCGGAACAGAAGTTATTAAAGCACTTGTTTTTCAGGTGGATAGTGCTAATAATAAAGGGATAGTTATTGGAGTAGGAAAGATTCGGCAGGAACTGGGAAATATGCAAAGCGGAGCAGTGTCCGATATTGCCGGAGTGGTAAAAATAGCCAGAGAAGCGATTGATATCGCCAAGGAAAAAGCGGGGGTAAAAAATGTAAAGTATGCTATAGTCGGAATAGCTGGAGAATTAGTTAAGGGAACCACAACTACGGTGCATTATGAGCGTGCCAATGCTGATTTAAAAATTGGTTTGCCCGAATTGAGCAATATTATTCAAAAAGTTCAACAGAAAGCTTATGAAAGAATTGGAGAACAAATTGCTTGGGAAACCGGACAAAGCAATATTGATATAAAATTAATCAACGCGGCAGTTTCAGATGTGCGCATTGATGGTTACAGAATTAACAATCCCCTCGGCTTCCAAGGGCATAATGTTTCCATCAGTGTTTTCAATGCATATGCTCCAACTATCCATTTGGGGGCGATTGAATCTATCGTAAATGAATTGGGAATTGATTTAGTTAGTATTGCTGCGGAGCCTTATGCCGTAGCAAAATTAGTTGATTTTGAAGGAGATTTGAATTTCAATTCTATCTTTATCGATATCGGGGGAGGCACAACTGATATTGCCGTAGTTAGAAATGGTGGCTTGGAAGGAACGAAAATGTTTGCTTTAGGCGGACGAGCTTTTACTAAAAGATTAGCGCAGGAAGTACGCGTGGATTTCGAAAGAGCAGAGAAATTAAAAATAAATTATTCCTTGGGAAAATTAAGCAAGATGGATACAGAAAAAGTAGAAAGAATTTTCGAAGATGATTGCCGAATATGGTTAAATGGCATAGAATTAGCCTTGGCAGAATTTTCCCAAAGTGATCTTTTGCCAAATAAAATTTTAATGTGCGGAGGGGGTTCGGGATTGCCTGGTATAAAGAAAGCTCTTTTGTCCAAGGAATGGCTGAGCAAGCTGGCTTTTGTCAACCCGCCCAAAATATCTTTTTTGCGACCGCAGGATGCCGCCAACATTATCGATAAAACCGGCGAATTGACGAGTACGCAAGACGTTACCCCGATGGGTCTGGCAGGATTGGTATTGGAACTGTCCCAAGAAGAGAAAGTCTTAGCGGGAATTTTGAAAAGAGCTATGAATAAAGTTGATTATAAATAATTTATAAATATTTTTATGCATCAAATTTTTTATATCGATGTCGATGAAGAAGTAAATTCTATTATCGGTAAAATTAAAAAATCAAATTCCAAATATAATATTTTGGTTATTGCCCAAGGTGCTTTATTGATGCAGAGCGCTGTTAGTTTAAAATTAATAAAAAGAGAAATTGATTCGCTTGATAAAAAAGTGATGATGATTATCAGAGATGAAAGAGCGGCGTCTATGGCTGAGAAAATCGGTTTTCCGGTAAAAAAAAGTTTAGAAGATGTCAAAGGCTTGAATACTCAAGCAGTATTAAAAAAAACAGATATTCAAGCAAATAGAGAGCTGAGCAGAAAAGAATCTGATAGTTTGGATTTAAGTAATATAGCAGATAAAAAAAATAGATTGATCAATTTAGGATCGGACAGTTTCATCTCGGCTGGTGCAATAGCGGAAAGAAAAAGAGAGTCAGATGAAATTAAAAATATCAAATTGTCAGAGAAAGAAAGCGTTTTCGACAAATTTCCAGAAGATAATGCTGGAAATGATTCATTTTTAGAGCAACAAGAAATCGCTTTCAAAAATCTTTTTACAAAATCCCCAGAGCAAACGATGCCTGAAAATAAGGATGAATTTTCTACAAATAGAATATTGAAATTTCTTTGGATTTTTGCAGTAGTCATTGTAATTTTAATTGCGGGCATAGGCGCTTATTTTTTCTTGCCTAGCGCTGAAGTGAAGGTTTTTCCTTTCAATAAGAATGAAAACTTGAGTCTGAAATTAAATGTAGCAGAAGATTCCGGTAGTTTTGGCGAGCAGAACAGTTTGATTAATTTGAAAACAGAAGTAATTGAAAAAGAGAGTATGCTATCGCTTAATTTTGATGCTAGCGGAGAAAAAGGCGATTCAAATCAAAAAGCTCGAGGGAAAATGACTATTTATAATGAATTTAGCGAGGCAAGCCAGATATTGGTAGTTACTACTCGTTTTTTAAGCAATGACAATAAATTATTTAGGTTGTTGGAAACAGTTACTGTTCCGGGGATGGCGATGAAAGATGGCAAGATGGAGCCGGGAAAAATAGAAGCGGACATTGTAGCTGATGAAGCCGGTGAAGAATTTAATATTAAAGAAGCCACTTTCACAATTCCAGGTTTCAAGGGAAGTTCTAAATATGAAAAATTTTATGCAAAATTGGAGCAAGAGACAAAGGGCGGCGGTAGCAGTGGCAACGGGTTGAAAGTAGTTTCTAAAAGTGATATTGAGAGCGCCAAATTTAAAACAGAAGAGCAATTGAAGACTCAGTTAAGAGAGAATATTAAAAATAGCCTGACGGAAGAAAAATATTTACTGGACAATGCGATGGCTTATGAAGTTGTGGATTTTTCTGTTTTTCCTGAGGAAGGCTCAATTACTGAAAATTTTGAATATCAGGCAAAAATTAAAATCAAAGCACTTGTATTTTCTGCCAAAGAAATGAATGAAAAGATAACTAGTTTCATTAAAGCTAATTCTGATCAAGATAAATTTTCCATGGAATTAATTTCTTTTGAAAATAATTATGGAAATGCTGATATTGATTTTTCTAAGAAAACGATAAAGATGGATGTGAACGTGAATGCAAAATTAAGATCTAAAATTGATGCAGATAAAATTTCAAATAGTTTAGCCGGAAAGAATAGAGATGAACTCAGTGATGTAGTGCGCAATTATCCGGAAATAAGCAAAGTAGAAGCAGTGATTTCACCCAGTTTTCTTTCTAATAGTTTTCCTCGGTATCCTTCTAGGATAAAAGTTACACTTAGCCAAGACTAGTTATTTTAAAAATCAAACTCTTTCAAAAAATCTGTTATTGTGCAATAATAACAGACACTATTTATAAACTAAAATAATGAGCCAAGAAATAGAAGCTATAAAAGCTAAATTAAATATTGTGGATTTAATCGGAGAATATGTGCGCTTGCAAAAAGCAGGCAATAATTGGAAAGCATGTTGTCCATTCCACAATGAAAAAACTCCATCTTTTTCTGTCAGCGAGGATAAGCAGGTTTGGCATTGCTTTGGTTGTGGCAAGGGCGGAGATGCTTTTGGCTTTTTGATGGAGATAGAAGGATTAAGTTTTAGGGAGGCCTTGGAAAACTTAGCTCAAAAAACAGGAGTGGAATTGCCTAAGTATAGCGCAAGAGAAAATATAACTAATTTAGAAAAAAATAAAATAGAAGATATCTTAGAAGAAGCAACTCTGTTTTACGAAAAGCAACTTTGGGAAACCGAAGGCGGAAAAAAAATTCTAGAATATCTCAAAGGACGAGGATTGGAAGAATCGACAGTGCGTGATTTTAGGTTGGGGTATGCTCCTGACGGCTGGAGAAATATCGCGCAATTTTTGGTAGGCAGAAATTATAAAATAGGAGACATTTTAAGGGCGGGATTGGTTATCCATAAAGAGGGGAAAAGCCAAGAAATAGAAAATTTTTATGATCGATTTAGGAATAGAATAATGTTCCCAATTACTAATCCAGTTGGGAAAGTAATCGGATATTCAGCTAGAATTGTTCCTGGAGAAGATGAGTCTCAGGCTAAATATATTAACACTCCTGAAACTGAAGTTTACCATAAGAGCAATGTTTTGTATGGAATAGATAAAGCTAAGATGAGTGCCAAAGAAAAAGATTGGATTCTTCTAGTAGAGGGTCAGATGGATGTTATTGCCACCAATCAGGCTGGAATAAAAAACACCGTAGCTGTCTCTGGCACAGCTCTCACGTTGGAACAGTTGAGTATCATTAAGAGGTATACAAAAAATATAAGAATGTTTTTTGACATGGATGAAGCCGGGCAAAAAGCGGCTAAACGCAGCGCCCAGTTAGCTTTTGACAGAGAATTAAATGTTTTTATAGTGTCAATTGATGAGGGCAAAGATGCGGCGGATGCAGTGAAAGAAGATGTGCAAAAATTCATAAAAGCAATCGACGGCTCAGTTGTGGCAATGAATTATTTTATTGAGAAAACTTTGCGCGGGAGAAACAAATCAGATATTGAAGATAAGAAAAAAATAATTGAAGAATTGTCCGGTTTGATCAACAGTTTTTCAAATAAAATTGAGCGGGAGCATTGGATGAGAGAAGTGGCGGAGAGATTGAATATATCGGAAAGTGCTTTAAGGGAAGAATTTAGCAAGAGAAATTTTTCTGCCAGTAGCAATAAAGATCACAATTTGAACTATATCAATCCAAGCAATAACAAAAACAGTTATGACAAAATTAAAGATATCCAAATTCAAATAATGGGGACATTTATTAGCGATAATAGCATCTGGAAAGAGGCTACTCGGAAATACAAAGGAGAAATAAGCGAATATTTTAATAATCCAAAGATAGTGGAAATTATTCTGGATAAAGGGAAACTATACGATTTTAATTTTGAAAAGTTATTGGATGGATTAGATAATTTAGAACAAAAGAAATTTTTGCGAGAATTGTATTTCAAAAATTGCGAAAAGAATGAAGAAATCGTATCGGTTAAAGATAGATGGCGGGTAGTTGATCAATATTTTGTAGAGCTAAAACGGGAAGTCATCAGGGGAAAAAGCGCGATTATTATAAATGAAATCAAAGAAGCAGAAAAAAGAGGCGATAAAGAGGAGCTGAAAAGGTTGACTAGCAAGTTGATGGATTTGAATAAAATTTAGCAAAATGTTTGCTTGCAGTTGTTTTTATGCTAGAAATAGTATAGAATACAACTGTTGAGGAAGGGCATTTTTGCATTGATATTTTTTGTTTTTTAACTAGCATTACTTTCAAAAAAATGGTTACAATCAAAAAAAGGAACAATAAAAAAATAACTGCCAATAAAAAAGGGATTGCCAAAAAATCTCCCAAGAGAAACGTTGCGCCAAAATCGAAAAATAAAAAGGCGATCAAGAAAAATGTTAAAAAGAGTTTTAAAAAGATAGTTAAAAAGAAGAATATTGCAAAAAATATTAAGAAAACTGTGAAAAAAGATAAAAAAATAATTAAGAAAAAATTGAAAAAAATAAATAAAAAGATGGTCAAAGCAACGCCGAAAAAATCAGTCAAAAAATCGGCGGTATTAAATAAAGGCAAGAAGGCGCTTAAGCCCAAAGAAAAAATAAATAATGTCATAGATGATTTAGTTTCTCGTGGAAAGCAACGGGGCTTTATAACAGAAGATGAGATTATTCATACTTTTCCAGATATGGAAAAGAATATTGAAGAATTAGAGGAGCTTTATAGCAAGCTGGAAACGGGCGGAGTGAGAATAATGAGTTCAGGCGAAGTAATTAAAAACGAAACGGACAAAATTGCGGAAGATTTTGTGGTTGAGAAAAATAAAGCCGGTAAAAAGAAAAAGAAAACCGTGGAAGAATCGGAGCCTAATTATAATGATTCAGTTCAGATGTATTTGCGGGAGATTGGCAAGGTTCCTCTTTTGAAATCTGATGACGAGGTTCGGTTGGCGAAATTAATTGAAAAAGGAGAGATTTCCGCCAAGCAAAAATTAACCGAAGCTAACCTTCGTTTAGTGGTGAGTATCGCCAAAAAATACGTGGGCAGATCTAATAATTTGTCTTTATTAGATTTGATTCAAGAAGGAAATATCGGACTATTTAAAGCAGTAGAGAAATTCGATTATCATAAGGGTTATAAATTTTCCACTTATGCAACGTGGTGGATTCGTCAAGCGATTACTCGAGCCCTAGCTGATCAATCCAGAACGATTCGTATCCCCGTGCATATGGTAGAAACTATCAATAAATACACACAGATAGTGAGACAATTAGTCCAAGAATTGGGCCGAGAGCCTTTGGCAGAGGAAATTGCTGCTGAAATGGATATGGAAGTGGACAAGATTAGGCACATTCAAAAAATTTCCCAAGAAACTGTTTCTTTGGAGACTTCTATCGGAGATAGTGATGATGATAGTGTGTTGGGTGATTTTATCGAAGACACAGAAACTATTATGCCCGACCAAACCGCTTCTCGGACACTTCTGAAAAGCCACGTGATTGAAATACTAGAAGAATTAAGTCCACGCGAACAAAGGATTTTAAAAATTCGTTTTGGTTTGGATGATGGCGTAACTCATACTTTGGAAGAAGTGGGGCAAGAGTTTGGCGTAACCCGAGAACGCATCCGACAAATTGAAGCTAAAGCCTTGGACAAAATAAGAAATCAAAAAGGCCTTGGAAAATTAAGAGATTATTAATTTTAAAAAATATAAAATTTCACCGTTCCCTCTCCACCTTTGGAGGGGGAGAATTAAAGAGGGGGTGGATTAAAATAAAAATATGGAAAATTTTGGAATAGAAGATGTAGTTTTTGAACCTCCTGTAGAAGGAAGGATTTCAAATGAGGGTCGTGAGCACGAAGGATATTTAAGCCTCAAAGATAGAATAGTGGAGGGTGCTTTAGCGGAGTTATCAAAAAAATTGGGATTGGGCTTGAGAAATGTTCGAGAAGAGAAAGATTTAATGGAATTTATCGAAACTAAATATTTGAATGATGGAAATGGCTCTACTATTGAAATGTTGACTGAAACTTGGAAGTCAACCTTGGCTGATAGAATAAATGAAGAAGCGAGTTTGGTAGAAAAGGAGCAAGCAAGGGATTTTGCTAGCGTGATGTATACAGCTATTATGGAAAAGCCTGAGTTCAAAAATAAGTATACTCATTAAAAATAACAGCAGACCCTTGATTTATTATATAAATAATATATAATAGTCTTTGTTGGCTTTGTGATGGGTTTTTTGATATTTAAAGCCAGTAAATTTTTTATATTAGATTTCCCCTCTCTCCCTTTGGAGGGGGAGAATTAAAGAGGGGGTGGGTTGTATGCTAATTTTTAAAATTTGATTAATAATTTTATTGTTAATCAAACATTGAAAATTTAACCCAGTTAAATAGAGCACAAATTTAACGGGCCAAGCATTCCGCGATAGCTCTCCGCCAGCTGGCGGAGGTAGAGTAGTTGTCATATGTTTCATATATATTGCATTTATAATAAAAAAAACAATAAGATTTATATAGGACAAACAAAAGATCTTGAGAATAGATTAGAGTTACACAATCAAAAAACGTTTAAAGGTTTTACTTCTCGTTTTGATGGTGAATGGATTCTAATCTACTCTGAAGAAGTTGAATCTCGCATAGATGCCTTAAAGAGGGAGAAGCAATTAAAAAGTTTCAGAGGTAGAGAGTTTGTTAAAAATTTTATTCCGCGATAGCTCAGTGGTAGAGCAGTTGACTGTTAATCAATTGGTCGGGGGTTCGAATCCCTCTCGCGGAGCCCTGTACCGGCTGGTACAGGGCGGAGCCACGGAAAACTCCGTTTTGTACCGGCTGGTACAGGGCGGAGCCACGGAAAACTTTGTTTTGTAATGTTTATAATACAGAATGAAGTTCCATTGACTTCGCCTTCCAGTCGGAAAAATCACACAGTAGTGTGATTTTTTATTTTGTAGTATATAATTATTGTATGAAAAATAAAATTGTATTTTATTATGTCTATATATTACTTAGTCTGAAAGATGGTAATTTTTACATTGGATTTACAGAGGATTTAAAAAGAAGAGTTTCTGAGCATAATAGTGGAAAAACTTTTTCCACTAAATGCAGAAAGCCTTTTGAAATAATATTTTATGAAGCTTATAGAAATAAATATGACGCGTTGAGACGGGAAAAATATTTCAAAACCACAAAAGGCAAAACTACTCTTAGAAGTATGTTGAGAGAGTATTTAAATAAAAAATAGGTAAAGAGAAAAATTCCTCAAGGGCGGATCTGGAAGAAAGTATTTAAATAAGCAATTGAAACATTATTTTAAAAAAGATATTTAATTGTGATAATAAAAGAATTACCTATCTATATACAGAGAAAGACGGGGTCGAAGAATTTTTATACCAATAAAAATATCTGTGACCGAATCCCTCTCGCGATACTGCTATATGAGCAAGCTTTGTATACTGAATTTTTTCATACACCTTGATTTTAGCTAATTTAATCAAAGTGTTGCAATTAGTTCTTGAATTTGATGCTGGATGTATTGACGGCTTTTCTTAATATGGTATACTATAAATAATCATTTAAACCATATTAAGAAATTTATGCAATATTTAGACAAAAAAATTCAAAAAAGAATTGATGAAAAATTGACATTGCTTAATTCGTTTCGTCCACTTCCAGTTTCTGCGGTTAAAAAACTTAAGGAGCAGTTTGAAGTAGAGATGACTTACAATTCTAATGCGATTGAAGGCAATAGCTTGACGCTCAAAGAAACTTATTTGGTGATAAATGAGGGGTTAACCATAAAAGGGAAACCGCTCAAAGATCATCTTGAAGCTAAGAATCATCAAGAAGCGTTGGAATATCTTTATGATATGGTTGACTCTAATAAGAAAAACACTTTTTCAGAAAATTTAATCAGATCGCTTAATCAAATAGTTCAGCAAAATATTGATAAAGAATGGGCTGGAAGATATCGCAATAGCGCCGTGATAATTGGTGGTGCTGATCATCGACCGCCCGAGGCATTGGAAATTCCCAAAATGATGAGTAATCTAATCGACTGGGTCGGAGATAATAAGAAAAAAATGCACCCAGTTGAATTGGCGAGCATATTGCATCACAAGTTGGTTTACATTCATCCATTCTTTGATGGTAATGGTAGGACTTCACGTTTGGCTATGAATATTATTCTTATGCAAGCTGGATTCCCCTTAGTAATTGTAATGAAGAATGATCGTAAAAGATATTATAAAACATTGTCTTTAGCAGATAAGGGTGATTATGCTTTATTTGTAAATTTTATCGGTAGAGCGGTCGAAAGAACTCTTGATATTTATTTGAAAATATTAGCACCAAGCAGAAAAGGTAATGAAAAATTTATTTCTCTAGCTGAATTGGCTAAGAAATCAAAATTTACAGAAAAATATCTCAATCTTTTGGCGCGTAGCGGAAAACTTGAAGCACACAAAGAAGGCCGCAATTGGCTTTCGTCTAAAGATGCATTGAAGAGATATATGGACAGTCGCGAAAGGGTAAGAAAATAATTATGAATATGCCAAAAGCAAGCCAGAGTGGGGGATAAGAATGAAAAAAGAAAGCATAGCTGAATTTATTGAAACGTATTCTTTTAATAAGCAGGTAGCTAAATTATGATTTTCTATTAAAAATCATTAAGGGCCTTTATAAAGTTAATAGAAGTGATAGACTAATCATAAAGCTATTTTTTATTAACTTTCAAAAAAATAGTATGCCTAAAAAACAAAAGGGATTAATTCCTGAGCCAATAATATCGCACGATGAGCTTCTTCCATTGAATTTTATTTCATGGGAACAATTTGAATCTTTTTGCATTGATTTTATTAATGCGTTACATACAGGATCTGCTACAAAAGTTCACAAGTATGGAGTTAAGGGAAGTAAGCAGAGAGGCATAGATATGTTTGTGGATAAGCAGGATGGTAAGCATATAACTTACCAAAGCAAGGAATATCAATCCTTTACAAAAGCCAATGCGAAGAAAGCTATTAAGGACACTACCTATAAAGCTGATAGTTACACCATACTCGTATCCTCATTGGTGGGAACTGGAGTCAGAGATGTCTGCAGAAATAACAAAAAGTGGGATGTGCTTGATGCTGATGATATTTGCAGAAAAATTAAGTCTGGCTTATCTCCTGAAAATCAAAGAAGGCTGGTTGTTAATCACTTTGGTCATAGGTGGGCTGAAAAATTTCTTGGCCTGAAAAGCGTTTCTCCCTTTATTTCTTCAGAATACTATTTTGAAAGATTGATAAATAAAAACGATCTTTTCAATCAGGCATGGGATTTAGTGGGCAGGGATGGGATTATCAAAAAACTTGATGATTTTGTTGAATCAGACAGGGCTGTGTTTATTTTGGAAGGCATAGGCGGCATTGGAAAAACAAAGGTATTAAAGGAATTTGCAGGCAAATTCAGCGAAAAGCATCCTGGAGTAAAACTGCTATTTTTACAGAATGAAATGTCGGTAAGGCCAGAAGATATTAAAGATCTAGAATTAGAGTCATATGTTATTGTGATTGATGACGCTCATCGTCGTGAGGATATAGCGAATATCATCAATTTACTAAAAGCACATCCTAGAAGCATCAAATTCGTACTTTCTACTCGTCCACAAGGATCTACTCCCGTTAGATCTACTTTTATCCAAAATAATTATGATCCTTCTATTATTGAAAATGAGAAGGTTGAAAAACTTTCTTTAGAAGAAGCAAAGCAGTTGGCAGAACAGGTTCTTGGAAGCGCAAATAAGAGATTGATCGAGCATTTGGCAAAACAAGCAAAAGATTGCCCCTTGATATTAGTCGTTGGTGGTAAGTTAATTGTTCAAAAGGACATCCCGCTTGAATTATTGGAGCAGGATGAGAATTTTACAAGAATTGTCCTGGATAGATTTAGTGACGTTGCATTGGGGAAAATAGAAGAAGGTTATGACACAAATATTCTAAAGAGCTTTATAAATATACTGGCTATTATACAGCCAATAAATCCATCAGATGAAACTGTGCTTGATCTTTTGGCATCTTTTTTACCATTAGACAAAACTGACGTTATAAATATTTTGGATTTACTGGAGACTGATGGCGTGTTAGTAAGACGAGGACGCATGATCAGAATAATTCCAGACGTACTTGCTGATCATATAGTTTCCAGAGCTTGTCTAACCGTATCCGGGAAGCCGAATGGTTTTGCGCAAAAAGCCTTTGATCATTTTCAGGAAAGATGTTTTGAAGAAATTCTGCAAAATTTAGGTGAGCTTGACTGGAGAGTGAGCAGGTCGAAAGGAAAGGTTAATTTATTGGAAGATATCTGGAAAAAAATAGAAGAAAGTATCAAAAATGGAAATCATTACGAAAGAAGCGAGATTCTTAAGAAATTAGAATCGGTTGCATATTATCAGCCTGAACAAACACTGCGCATTATTGAGCATGTTATACATAATCCAGCAATTAAACCTGAAGATAAAAAATTTTCTAAACTATACGGCTTTAGCCATAAGGATTGTCTGACAAAATTGCCCGCCTTGCTTCAAAAAATATCTTATCATCTTGAATATTTGCCCCGTTGTTCCAATATCCTTTGGGAGCTAGGAAGAAATGATAAAAGAGCCACAAATCAACATCCCGAGCATGCTATGAGAGTTCTCGAGGGCTTGGCTAAATATGACATAGGTAAAATTGTGCAAGTTAATAAACTAATGCTCGAGGCTGTAAAAAAATGGCTAGAAAATGATGATGCTCACAAATATACCCATTCTACCTTTGATGTATTAGATCCGCTATTTGAAAAGTCTTCTCATTCTGATACATATGAAGGAAATAAAATAACCTTTCATCCTTTCATGGTAAGTAAGGAAAATACGGCTACAATAAGGAATGAAGCATTAAATATTGCTACTGAATATGCTTTAAAAAGTGATCTATCTATCGCTTTACGTGCGATTTCAAGTTTGCACAAGGCCTTAGCTGAGCCAACTGCACATTTTAATGGAACAATTTCAGAAGAGGAACATAAAAAATGGGAAAGTGAACAATTAGCAGCATTGGATAGTTTAAGGAAAATATCTAAAAGTAGAAAAGAACCCTTGGTTCATATAGCCATAAAAGACGACATTGTTTGGTATATTAAGAGAAGTAGAAATAATGGAGTAAGAGATGGCGCTCGCAAATTATTCGAAAGCTTGTCTAAATCATTTGAGACAAATTTAACCGAATGCTTAATGCGACCCGATGGGAAAGAATGGTTAGCTGAAGATGAAAAATATTCATATGAGGACAGACAAAAAATTAATCTAAATTTTCAAAAGTCTACAGCTAAAAAATTTATAAAAGAATATCCAAAAGCTGAAATAGGATTTAAAAAAATTGAGGAAATTTTCAAGGAGCTTGAATTGAGCACCAGCTTTTATAGCTCTAGCATGTTTCTGTCAGAGCTCGCAAAATTGTATCCTGATTATGCAAATAAATTGTGTACCATAACGATAAGAAGCAAGAAAGCATTACTTAGAAAGCAGGTTGATTTTTTGTTGTATGGAATGGATGATACAGATCATGACGCTTCATCAAAAATTGCCAGAAAAGCTATTGAAATTCAGGATGAGAAGTTATTGTTTTCAATGGCAAGTTATTATGGATATAGAGTTTCTGTGGAAAAAATAAACAAACTAGATATTGAAAATATAAAGAAGTTAATTACGCACAGAAATCCAACTGTAAGGAGATTGGCTGTTAGGGCAATTGGACGCATAGGAAAAAATGATCGCAATCTAGGAATGAAACTTATGAAATTGGCTAAAGTTGGGAAAGATGAACAAGTGGCTGAAGAATATGTTGAACAGATTAACAAGGCGTATGCTATAGATCCAGATTCTCTTGATAAAGAGGAAATCGCTATGATTTTTTCGAAACTGACTCAAGTAGAAAAAATAGGACATTACTGGATTGAAAATTTCCTAAAATATGTTAGCGAAAAATTTCCGGAGATGTTTATCGATTTTTTATTGAATAGGGTTAAGATAGGCGAGAAAAGAAAAAAATACACGTATGAGCCATTTGGTCATTCACTGCATAAACAAGTTTCTCCACTAAAAGACTCGCCTGATTACGAAAAAGTCCTCCGAAAAATTAGGGATGTTGCATGTGAGTATAAGAAAGATAATCATGCGTATGCAAAATTGTTTAAAGTTCTTACTGGAAATTTTAATGAAACTACCTTGGGTATTCTCACGGAATCGATTGATTCCCAGGATAAATCAAAAATAATGGGAATAGGATCATTAATACATCATGCATATCATGATTTTATTTTTGAGAATCCTGATTTTGTTGAAAAATTATTAAATGCAGCTAAAAACTTAGGAGAAGAATGCTATAAAAGCGTAAGAAGTAATTTATTTTGGGGAGCTAATTCACGTTCCAAAAGTGGCACTGCTGGCCAACCAATGCCTGAGGATATAAAAATGAGAGATGCATCCTATGAACTTATGCAAAAATACCAGATTGGCACACCTGTATATGAATTTTATAAGGATATTAAGGAATATGCTGAAGGGGAAATTAAAGAAAGTGCAATGAGAGATGAGGAGATGTTTGAAGAATAATGTCAGGGATCTTAAATTTTGTGTACGATTTGATAATTATCTTTTAATCTTTGGTCACATGGACAAACAAGGGGCAATTAGATTGCTCGAGATTAATTAACCTAATCTGCCACTGTGGCAACTTGTTGATTCTTGTTTTTTGAAACAGGTTCGAACTTCCTCCAGCTTTCGGAGCCACGCAAAATAAAAAAACTGCCCTTTAAACGAGGCAGATTTTTTATCGCGTGGCACCGCTTCAAAAAACTCAAAAAGACTGTCTTATAGGATAGTTTTTTTATTTTGAAAATTTATTTGGTGCTTGAGCGTATTATATGTTGATTGATATTATAATTTGTTTAAATTAATATTTATAAAAACACCCCCTCTTTAATTCTCCCCCTGCGCCACCGCTAAAGCTATAACGACACGCGGTCAAGGAGGGGGAGAGGGTGCGGGTATAAAAATAATTATATGAGAAAAATTATTGTACTCACATTTATTACACTCGATGGCGTGATGCAAGCACCGGGCGGACCCGAGGAGGATACTTCGGGTGGCTTCAAATACGGCGGGTGGACCGTGCCGTATTTTGATGACTTTGCGGGCAAAATTATGAATGAGCAAATGAAGAGACCCTTTGATCTGCTTTTAGGTAGAAAAACTTATGAAATATTTGCCGGGTATTGGCCGAGCCACGAAAAAGAATGGCCGGGTATTAATGAGGCTACTAAATATGTTGCTTCACATGACGCATCGCTAAAACTTGATTGGGATAATTCTGTGTTGCTTGCAGAAGATGTCGCCGAGGAGGTGAAAAAACTCAAAGCGCAAAACGGCCCTGATTTGCAAGTGCATGGCAGTGGCAATCTCATTCAAACGCTTTTGAAACATGATTTGGTTGACGAATTGTGGCTTAAAATTTTTCCCATTACGTTAGGTTCAGGTAAGAGACTGTTTGCCGAAGGCACGATTCCTGGGGCATTTAAGCTGACTCAAAACTTGACTTCACCGAACGGAGTCATCATCGCTAACTATAAACGTGCAGGCGATGTGAAAACAGGTTCGTTTTAAATAGTCTACATTTTGAGCAGTATCTGCAATAGACTGCACTATTGGTGGGTTTTCTATTTTTATAGAAATGCGATTCAAATTTATTCTAAAATTTAAAAAGACTATCTTGCCAGGATAATTTTTTTTATTATCTTAATCTGGAATTTAAACCAATTTATTTCAAAATTTAATCCCACTTTTTTCCTTCAAATGTTTGATATAATAGGGGGAATATAATAAGCGTTAGAATAGTTGAAACTGAAAGCCCAAAGATAATTGCCCAAGCCAAACCTTCCCAAACTGGGTCGGCAATAATAGTGAGTGATCCCAAGATTGCAGTAAGGGATGTTAGAAGAATCGGAAGTAATCTGACACGTCCTGCTTCCATTAAAGCATCAGTAAGTGGCAACTTACGCTCTTTAAGCTCATCAAGATAAGCCAGATATATGATAGCGTTTTTCACTACGATACCAGACAACGCAATAACTCCAATCATGGATGTGGCATTGAAATATGTACCTTTAGTTGCGCCCAGGACTGCAAATCCAACAAGCACCCCAATCAATGCTAGTGGAATAGTTGCCATAATAAGAAGAGGCACCACAACAGAACGAATTTGAATAACCAATACAAAATATATAAGTAGTAATGCTACTGCCATAGCTGTGCCAAGATCACGAAAAATTTCAAGTGTAAGTTTCCACTCTCCATCAATGCGAACATCTACACTTTGACCAACTGCATTTGTGTAAGTTACTCCTAGTGGCGACCATGATGTTATGTGTCCAGTGCCATCATTGAGATGATATCCAAAGAGTTTAGGAAAGAGGTCAAAGACAGCATACATAACACTTCTGGCTCCCATTTCTCCGCTAACATATATAACTTGTTGTCTCGCGTCTGTGGCAAGTTCACTTTGGGCGGCAAGAGGTTCCTCAATTAATAACTCCGATATGGGCACAGTGGCGCCAAGAGTACTTTTTACAGTGATATGAGAAAGGTCATTAATATCGGTCCGATCAGACTGCTTCATGCGCAAAATTACGAATTGTTGTTCAGCTTGACGATCAGTATTAGCCAGAGTTGTTTGATAGCGCGCAACATTTATGCCTGATAGCGCCGCGTGAAGAGTTTCAATAATTACCGCTGGTGCAACCCCAATTCGACCAGCTTTTTCAATATCAACTTTATATTGTTTTTCAATGGATCGTTGAGATGAAGATGTATTTAAATCGACAATGCCAGCGATGCTACTAGATATTTGTGCTAAATCTTTGGCAGTAGAGTCCAAGAGCTGCTGATCATTACCCTGGACTTTTAGGAAAAAAGTTGAGCGCACTGGTGGCCCTGGCGGGTCTTCAACAACTATTATTTTTGCATCACCAACATGAGTGAGAACTTCTTGGTTTAAAGTGTCACGTAGGCGCAGAGCGATTTGCTCTGATGTTTCGCTACGTTGGGTGTGGGGTGTAAGATTTATTTTTAAGGTTGCTTGATTCTCCTGAGAGCGCATAAAACTTCCTTTGAAGAGTCCATTAAAATCAGATATGGGTGCTGTACCGATAAAGCTCTCAACACTTGTAACTTCTTTTGAATTAAGCGATGCTTTTTCCAACTCAGTGGATACTTCATTTGTTTTGGTGTAAGTGGTTCCATTTGGCATATTTAAATAAATGTAAAATTGTTCTTTGTTGGCTTTCGGTAACATACGGAATTGTACTATTTTAAATAGGGGCAAAAGCAAAGAGAGAAAAAGCAAAACTCCAGCTGAGATTAATACGATATTTTTTTTACGCTTATTTTTTGCGAGATTACCAATTAATGTGGCATAGTGATTTTCAATTTTATGAATTGATTTCACAAACACATTTTCTTTTTCCTCAGCCTTGTGCGAAGAAAACATTCCAGTAAGCGCTGGATTGATAGTGAAGGCAAAAAACAATGAAACCAAAAGAGTTACAGATACGAAAAATGGAATAGGGCTCATATATGGACCCATCATGCCACTTACAAATGCCATAGGAATAAAAGCGAGGAGTATTGTAATTGTGGACATAAATACTCCCACGCCAACCTCATCAACTGCTTGGATAATTAGAGTTGATTTGCGACCGCCAGGATTATTTTTTATTGTTCTGTGCACATTTTCAATAATCACAATGGCATCATCAACGAGAAGTCCTAAGGCCAAAATGAGTGCAAAAAGCGTAATGCGATTTACAGTTTGACCAGCCAGGAGCCCAATTCCAAAAGAAGTCAAAAGGGTAAGTGGAATAGAAATAGCCACAATTAAGGAGTTTCTAATTCCTAAAAATGCCATTAAAATGATTACCACAATAACGATTGATAAAATAAGATGTTTGGTGAGAGTAAATATTTCATCATGGGCAGTTTCGCCATCATCTCTCAAGACTGAAAAATTGACTGATGAAAATTGACCTTGTTTTTTTGCAGTGGCAAGTTTTTCTCGAACAGCATTTGTAACCGAACTTATATTGGCACCTTTGATTTTTGCAATCGTAACGTAGGCTGCATTTTTTGGGTCAGAATTTTTTTCTGTGAAGTGTACATTTTTAGTTATCTCCCCAGGTCCCTGCGTAATTATTGCCACATCGCCAAGGGCGATGGGTTTATCCTGACTTGGGATTAGGACGATATGCGCAGCATCTTCGGTCGATGCTATGCTGCCGTTAACTCTCAATGTTTCTGTATCGTTATTATTTTTTAAGGGTTCGGCTGTATATATGCCGTTGGAAGTATTGAGTGTGTTAATTACATCTGAAACAGCTAAATGATAGGCGGACAATTTTTCGGCATTTAATTCTATTTGTAGATTATTGCTAAGCCCGCCAACTACAGCTACTTTTGAGGTACCAGTTACTAATTTTAGTTCATCAGCTAAGTCGAAAGCTAAATTTCGTAAGGCTTGTGGAGAGCGAGTGTCGGATGTCAGTGCTATGGAAATTATTGGAACATCATCAGGATCCAACGTTATCATAGATGGATCGCTGGCACCAATTGGTTTTTGAAACATGTTATCCTTAAATTTTTGAGAGAGTGAAATTTTTGCATTTTCAGCGGGAGTGCCAACTTTAAATTGCACCATCACAACGCTTTGGCCCCCATCAAATGAATGAGAAATAAGTTGATCGATATCAGGAAGCTCACTTATCGCATCTTCCATAGGACGAGTAACAAGCTCTTGAACTTGCTGAGCAGTCGCTCCAGGAAAAGCAGTCGTGATAGTAAAAGCTGGCGCAACAATATCAGGATTGTAGTTTTTTGGCATCAAGATGAAACTACCGATGCCCCAAGCTACGATAAAAAGCATAACTAAAATATTTAGCTCTTTATTTTTTACAAAAAGACTAGCCATGCGTCCAGCTAAGCTTAATTTTTTTGGATGCTCTTGGTTTGACATATTAATTTGATTCATAAGGTTTTGTGACTGATCCATTGATTAAATATTGTTGACCCTCTGTTACGATTTTTTGATTTATTTCTAAACCTTGAGTCACATCAATTAGACCATTATGTTCAGAGCTTATTTTTATTGATTGTTCTTTGGCAATATTATTATCATCTAGAGTAAAAACAATTTGATCTCCTCCGCGAGAAACGACTGCGTTTCTTGGAATCGAAACTGCCTCTTTGGTGCTTGGAATTAAAATCTGCCCATGCAAAAAATCCCCCAAGTAAATAGTATCAGAAGTATCGTCTATGTGTATGCGTAGGAGTGTCTTTAGACTTTGTGTATCACTGCCAGCTGAAACGGTAGTTACTACACCAGAGACAGGTTGTCCACTTGAGGTTTGTAATGTTGCAATTGCTCCAACGGTAACACTCTGTCCATTGGTGGCTGAAACATAAGTTTCCAGCTCCTTGCTATTTTGAGTACTGATACTGACAAGTGGCATAGAAAAGTTTGCAAATCCGCCTTCATGTCCATAAATGGTTGTTATTGTTCCCGAAAATGGAGCAACGAGGGTTGAATTATCTTTATTAGCCTGGGCGACACCCAACGCTCCTTGAGCTGCAATTAGCTGATCTTTAGCTGCTTGAATTTGGAGATCACGGCCACGCTTAGCACTCTTCGTTGCCTCATTGTTTGAGCCAGAGTCACTTTTAGCTTGATCGACAAGTTGGTCATAATATTTTTTGCTATCAACTAATGTTTTAGCTAATGCATCAACATTTGCTGACGCTGCTGCAATTTGAGCGTTAGAAACATTTGCATCGATTGTTGCAAGGACAGTGCCTTTTTTTACTGTTTCTCCTTCATGCTTGAATATATGTAAAATTCTCCCGCTACTTGCTGGGGAAATATCAGCCCTATTTTCTCCGCGAACAAATCCGGAAATTTCTAATGGTATACTTTTGTCAGCCGCATGCGCTGTAATAATTTTTACCACTTGAACTGTTGGAATATTTTTGTTAGCGCTGTTACTATTCATCTTTGAGAATAAAAATGTGACTAGAATAACTATGGTAATTACTCCAAATATGGAGTAACGCTGTTTAATGAAAAACTTTTGCATATTTTTTTAAATGGGTTATTAATTAATTGTAAATAAAAAATCTTTCGAGACTATGTATTTGACATAATACCCCAGGGGGGTATATACTGTCAAGTATGTAGGAGAATAGATTTTATTTGAGCAAAAGCAATATTAAGTTTAACCTATTATATTTAGTAATTAATTAATATATTTAAGACAAACATATGAAAAACGAAGGAATCATTGAAAGGAGTATTCAAATAGCCATTTCAGCGATCTTGTTTCTAGGTGCGTTTTTTTGGGTAAGTGGAATTTGGCAAGTCGGGCTTCTTATCGGGGCTATGGCTATTGGTGTGTTTGCGATAATTGGATTTTGTCCGCTGTACGTCTTGATTGGTAAAGAGTCGTTATATTCGGTTAAAAAAATAACCAAAGGAAAATTTTTATTTCTTTTTGTTTACACGTTTATTTTACTTTCTGCGGGAGCATATGGAAGTGTTTTTTTAACCAAGAAAATATTTGTGGAGGATTTTAATGCAATGAACAAGGATTACAAGCAGACACTTTTTGAGACTGGACAAGGGAAGAGAATGGAGTCTAAAGAAAATTACGATAAACTAGTTGTTTCATACGCAATTTTTGAAAACAAATATTTAGTATACCACCCTTATTCTTTGCGAGGGGACGTGTCATTTGATGCTGATTTAAAAAAGATTGAGGAAATTATTCTGGGCGCAAAGGATGGTGTGTATAATGGGGATTTAAAAGCGATGCACTTAGAATTTGAAAAAGTGCGTCCAATTACCCAGGACATCTTGAAGCGCAATGGTTTTTCTATGCTTGCAATAACATTGGTGGATTTTCATGATTCAATGGAAAAAGTTCTCGATGGGGCAAATGCAAAAGATGCGGCAAAAGTAATCGCAACATATGATGAAGCCAACAATAAATTATTAGCAGTTGAACAAGAGGCCAATGACGTTGAGATTCAAGTAATTCGCAAAAATTTGGATGAAATTTTACAGCTTGCCAAGGATGGAAAGTCAGATCAATTGCCAACAATGGCAGGAGAGCTTAAAAAAAACTTTGTAAAAGTGTATTTAATTCGTGGCTAAATTTTTACATTATGGTGTATAATAAAATCATAAAGATTTAATTTTATGGCAAAAGCAAAAAAAACGGAAAAAGAATTACGAGAACAACTATCCAATAGAATTGTTCGTATTGAAGGACAGCTAAGGGGTATTCATCGCATGATTAAAGAAGAAAAGAAATGCGTTGATATTATCATGCAAGTATCGGCCATTAGATCGGCTATTTCTAATCTGGGTGTGGAGCTGTTGAAAAATGACCTTGCGTGTAAACAGCAAGGAAAGAAGACTATCGATGAGTCGTACCTAAAAACATTATTTAAAATAAGTTAATTTTTTATTAATAATCATATGAAAAACGAAAGTGGTCTAGATCGCATAATTAGAGTAGTTCTGGCAGTTATATTTTTTATCTTAGGGGCTTATATTTTTACTGGCGTATTGAGTGTGGTCGCATATGTTTTGGCGGTTGTTATGCTTTTTACTGCAATGACAGGATTTTGTTTGGGGTATAAGCTTTTTGGAATCAATACGGATAATAAATAAGACGAAAATTATAAAAGTACAGTTCAGCTAAAGGCAGTTTTTTGTCTCGCAGCGTCGCTTAGACATTATGCGAATTTTGCGTGAATTACGAGATGACGAAGTAATTCTTCGTGGTAATTTTTTCATACACTTTGATTTTAGCTAGTTTAATTAAGGCGGTATTGTAATTATTTCTTGAAAGCAGAATTGTACAACGTAGTTTACGTATTGGAATGTTTTATGATAAAATTAAATAAAATAAATTTATTATTAAAAAATAGTATGGATGCGAGGAGAATGTCAAAAAAATAATTAAAATATAATCATATGACACAAAAAGAAGCATTAAAGGGTTTGCGGATTCTTTATCCTATTTGGATGGTGGTGGGAATGTTTAGTCTCGTGTATGTTCCATCTAGGCTTATTGCTGAGGATGCAGTTCAGACTGCAAATAATATTTTAGGCAATGAACTGCTTTTTAAGCTTGGTATTGTTGGCAATTTGTTTGCTCAATTACTCTTTATCTTTACAGTTATTTTGCTCTATCATTTATTTAGGTCAGTTAGTAAAACATGCACTTTAAACATGCTTATTTTTGCTCTAATATCAGTACCTATTGCTATGGTTAGTACACTCGGACAACTTGCAGCACTCAATCTTGCCGGGAGTGACAATGCTCTTATGATGCTTTTCATAAATCTAAACGAGCAAGGTATTATTATCGCTTCAATATTTTGGGGACTTTGGCTATTTCCGCTTGGAAATTTAATTAGACAATCAGGCTATTTCCCAAAGCTTATTGGACCAGCTGTAGTGATAGGAGGAATTGGATATTTATTTGGATCATTCGTTCAGTTGCTAATGTCTAACCCCGAAAAAATAATGCCAATATTTGATATCCTAACTTTAGGAGAAATGGTATTTATAATGTGGCTTGTGTTTCGGGGAGCTAAAATATTTGAGACGGAGAAAGTCTAAAAATAAAAAGAAAAAAATAAATGCAAGGACCGTTCTTGCGAAATATATATTTTGATTTTATTTAATTTAATCAAAGTGTTGCAACTATTTCTTGAACTCAAGAGACGACGGATTGACACATCAATCGGAATGTATTAAGCTAGTTTTTAGTCCGCAGAACAAAATTGTTCTGTTTTATCAAAAAACAAAAGAGAATAAGAAAGGGAGATTATGAGAATTATCAGTGGCGAGGAGTTAAGGCATACTTTTCTTGAAAAATCTTTTCAAGAAGCCTATCAGAATGTAAGAGGTGAAAATATCAGCAGATGTTTTGCAATTTCTGGCGGAGAAAAAAATTTTGGTAGCACAATCCCAATTTTTGTCCGTATTTTTATCGAAAATGGTAATCAATCCAAAGAGAAGCAACCATATGTTCTTAGCCTGAGATTTCATAACTTTGGCGAAATTGTTATGATGGACATTATCAGTCTGGACAGAAAGAAACATCTCGGTATTGCAGAAAATCATGCTGAGAGAATGTATTGGGTAGCGCTGAAAACGTTCAGAAATAATAATACACTACCCGGCTTTGGAGTGCCTATATTTGCGATGGGTGCAAATCTGAAAGTAGTTTCCGACAGTGCCTTTATTCCCTTTGGACAGAGTGTCGATTTGGGGGGAGAAATTATTGGCCTAGACGTCAATGAGGTTGTAAAGCAACTTGCTTTTTTGGGCGGCCTAAGCAGAGAAAGAAATGCAGAAGGTGATGCCTTCCTCAGAAAATTTCTTGACTTTCTATCGGCAAATAAAAGAAAACAAGATTTCTATGAAAAATTTGTCAGAAAATTCGTTGCTGGCAATCTCAATGGCCATAACTTTTCCGCCTTGATGACCATGAAAGTTTTTGAGCGAGGACTCATAGAAGGCCGAGATGATTTTTCGGAAATTCTCGCCGAAGAACTAGTCGCGGGTTTTGCCCAGAGCTGTTTGGCAATTGGCGCAGAAAAAAAGAAAAGATAAAAAGCAGTCAAGTTTGACTGCATAGAATAAAGCTGGGACCATCGTTGTGGTTACCAGCTTTTTTTAATTAGAAAATTTATGAAGATTTTTTTAATTGACGCATTTCTATTTGTAGCGTATAATTACTATCACCTTGCTCGAAATAAGGAGATCGCGCAAGAAAATTAAATATTTCTCCGCTAAATAAATATGAAAAAATTATTTGGTTTTGTTTCGATAACTCTTTTTATTATTGGGTTATTTTTTTTATTGTATTATTTTTTCTCAGCAAAAAACAATACGCCAGTGCAAGCTGTTAGTGGAGAGCCTGCATTCGGAGAGATGACTGTAGTGGAGGATAAGCCTCTGGAATATCAAGCTATTTCCGAAGAGAGTGTCAGAAAAGAGGCAACAGATGCCACTCCCGATGTCGTGGCAGTAAATTATTATGTCAGTCCATCTGGTAGCGATAGCGCCGATGGGTTGTCTGAAGTCAAAGCTTTTAAATCGATACAAAAAGCTATTGATCTGGCTCAGTCAGGCGAGACAATAAATCTAACCAAAGGAACATATCTGCAAGACTTTGTTTCCAAACGCAATGGCAATATCGATGCTCCCATTATAATCAAGGGGACAGCGGAGTCTATTGTGAAGGGCGGAGGAAAAGGACGAGTAATCGAAATTAATCATGATCATATTGTTTTGGACGGGTTTACTGTTGATGGTTTTTTTGACTCAGCCAAAAAAGTGGAGAGCTATCGAGATAAATTAATCTATGCGCTTGGGAAAGAAAAAAAAGATGGCGTAACTGGATTTAAAATTAAAAATATGAATATTAAAAATGCGGGCGGAGAATGCATCCGTTTGCGTTATTTTGCGACCAAAAACGAAATTGTTAATAATGTAATCACTAATTGTGGAGTGGTTGATTTTAAATTTGATGGTGGCGGAAAAAACGGCGAAGGGATTTATATCGGAACGGCTCCCGAACAATTAAAGGATGGAAAAAATCCAACCACTGATCCGGATCAATCTAACGAGAACTGGATTCATGATAATGTGATTGATACGCAAGGCAATGAATGTGTCGATATCAAAGAATCTTCTTCGGGAAATATTGTGGAAAGAAATAAATGTACCGGACAGAAAGATACTGAATCGGCCGGCTTGGATGCGCGTGGCAATGGAAATATTTTTCGTAACAATCAAATCTTCGGCTGTTTGGGCGCGGGAGTGCGGTTAGGTGGCGATGAAAAAAGTGATGGAATAAATAATATTGTGAGTGCTAATAATATTTATGACAATAAAAATGGCGGTGTAAAAGTTATGCGTTCTCCGCAAACAATCTGCGGAAATACTGTTACAAATTGTGGCAAGGGAATCTGCGTGGGTGATTTTTCCAAAAAATTCGATCCTATTATAAAGTGTAGTTCATAACCCTAAAATAATCTGATTTAGAGTTTACGTGTTTGAATATTATTTGCTACTGTCGAAAAATTTAAGTTTTAAGTTAAGTTCTTTTTCGTTTAGTTGTTGGGCATAAAAAACCGGAACAAATTTATCAAGGTTATTTTTTTCGCTTAGATTGGGATAAAGAATATTATTTTTTTCGGAAATTTTGAATGGAGGCTGAAACCTTTCTTTTTTCAAAAAAGAAATTAATCCCAGACTGCCAGTTGGATTTTCTCGGGGAAATTCGGCTGGATCCGGGCTTTCCATCCAAGAAACATAAATTGCGCCAGATTGATTGGTGCCAATATTGGGAAAAAATTGGTAATTTTCTGAAGGAGAAACGATTTCAATTTCGGACCAGCGGTCGTCATAAAAATTGCGGTAAATTATTTGGCTTGGTCCATCAATCATCGTTTGAGCTCTCCAGACAACATGTATTTTTTCCAGCTTATCAATAGTCACACTGATGTGCCTGGAGTCAAAAAAGGAATCAGAGATTGCTTGCCAAGCGGTCCAAGTTTCTCCTTGATCTGAGGAAGATGCATATTGGATCTGTTGCAGATTATCTTCATTTCCCAAAGATGAATAAGCAAATAAATAAAGTTTTCCATTTTTGTCTTCAATCAAAGCGGGTCGCGAGTGGGTATTATTTTTTGAGGGAGAAATATTTTTCCATTTTGTCCAAACGGCTCCGCCAGTATTTGATTTGCTAAATTTGATCTGCTGTTTTTCATTTTCTTCATCCTTCCCCTCCCAAGCGACATAGAGGGTATCGTCTTTTCCAGCCAAAAGCATTGGATGCTCTTGCCAAAGTTCATCATTTTCATAGCCGCTGACATAGGCGATGTTGCGCCAGCTTTCCCAATTTTCAGCGTCTGAAGATTTGCGGGAGTATTTTATCTGGCGATTATTTTTTTTGTTTTCTGTGTCGGAGCCATACCAGACAACATGCAGAGTATTTTTCGCATCAATTGCCAAGGAAGGGACGCGCTGGTCATTATTTCTTTCAATGGAGATGATTGGTTTTTCGGTGCCGGAGATGCGCCAATCAGATAGGGTTTGGGAAATTTTCGCGATAAAGATTTCTGCATTTTTCTGGTAATCTTTTCTGTAGCCGACAAAAATATTTCCCGCGCTGTCTTGAACAAGCTTTCTTTGGCCGGAATAACCCAGCGCGCGCGAATCTGAAATGGTATCGATTTGAAGTTCTCCAGCGAAAAAACGTTCTTTTTCCAATTGTTGAGTCTTTCTGAGAATTAGGACGCCAATAGCGGAAAAAATTAGCATAATTAAAAAAGAGAGAAACAGCTGGGTGTAAATTTTTTTACTGAATATTGTTTTCATAAGCATCTTTTGCTATAACGCCATCCTTGGTATTTTCAAGAGTTTTGAAATTATCAAGAAAGATATTATGGTTGGCATTTTTTAACGTAATTCCAATCTTATTATCCAAAACAGAATTATTTGCCAGAATATTTTTCTCGGCTTGATCGTAGATATAGAAACCATTGCTGTTTTTGGTGATAGAATTATTTTTTAAGAAATTTTCCCGGGCGCCCTCATTCAACCGGATGCCACGGATATTGTTATGGATATTATTATCCAAAATAATATTTCTATTGGACTGATAGATTGCAATGCCATCCACATTGCCGTAGATTGTGTTTTTTTGAACGAGATTATTATTAGAACTGCGGTCCAGCATTATGCCATGCAAACGGTTATTGTAAGAGATATTGCCAACGATGGCATTATCGAAACAACGCTTGGAAAGAATTATTCCATGATTGCCATTTTGATAAGCTAGATTATTTTCAATTAATAAATTATTAGAATCGTCGTGCGGATCTAGGCCGTATTCGATGTTGTCATAAAATTCGTTTTTTGAAAAAACTATTCCCGTTACGCCGAAAGTATAAGCTCCAAAATAGTTATTGTGAAATTTGCTGCCAGTTACTACGCCGGTAAGCAAGCGGTCATGCAATCCTTGGCTTTTGATTTTCCAAGAAACTCCATAGGAACCGCCAAATGGTCCGCCACGCTTGGGCAGTCCGGCATAGCCGAGGTAAGCAAGCTCTGAATTAAGGATGTCCATGCGCCCGCTGTTTTTGGCAGTGATGTAAGCTCGGCCATTTGCATAATTAAAATCAGGCGTGTTATTTTGCTCGTCCCAAGAGGTAATTTTTGTTTTGGAAAAAAGCATGTTGCCAGTTTCGGAGCGAAGCCAGACAAAATCATCGCGGTTGCTTTTTAATTTTAAATAATTTGTCTCAGGACTATTTAAGATTAAAGTTACATCTTTGCCGATATAAAGATTGGCCCGCAAAATCCATTCCCCTGGAGATAGCTGCTGGAGAAGATGTTTATTTTCCAGAGCGAGGGCGCGATTTATTCTGCCGAGTGTCGCGACACTTCCTCCCTGTTTTACAAAAATTGTGTTGCTAGGCGCATCATAGGTAACGTTTATGGGCTTGGCAAAAACGTTTAATAAATTAAGACTGATGGGACTGTGCAAATCTTTTATGGCAATAGCAACTTTTGTGCCGGGGCTAAGAATTGTGAATCTTGGAATGGGCGCTTTTGTATCGGCGTTTAAAATTTTCCCCGTTGAGATTAAATTAAATCTTTTTTCTAATAAAGGCAAAGTTTCGTCGATTTTTGAGATGTAATAGCCGTAAGGATCGGATTGATTTTCCTTGGCAAGTTCGATTCCTTGGCTTTCCAATTCAGCGCTAGCGGGGCGCGGTTTTTCTGGTGTAAAAATTGAAGGAAGTTTATTTTTATTTTTAAGATTATTTCTTTGAAGTGTTGATGCCTCTAACTCTTGGAGCGAAACAATTTTTAAAGTGGTATTTTTGTAAGAAAAAATAATGAAAAATATTCCAAAAACCATAGAAAAAGTTGCTATGTAAGTTGCGAAGCTTTCTAAAAAAGTAAAACTTTTTAAACGGCTTCTATCCCAGCGAGTAATCCAACTTTGTTTATCGATGGTGACTAAAGCATAAATTTTAATTACGGCGATGGCAAAAGTAGTGATGATGTAGAGTGGCAAGATAAAAATGTCAGCAGGCTTTTCTCTGAGGTGGGGAAATATTTTTATGATGCGGCTCAAAATCCACCAAATGGCAATAATAAGAGCGATTTGCCAGTGGCCGAAATAAAGCGAGATTATGAAATAAGAAAGGCCAATCAGAAGTGTTACGGGCGAAACTAATTTGTCCAGCATGTGAAGAGCTAATATTTTATGATTTTTCCAAAGCCATCCACTCAATAAAACCCGGGAATCAGAACGCAAACCGTTTCTGGTCCAGCGTATTTTTTGTTTGAGGTAGCTGACGATGTCTGGCGTGCCATTGGTGTAAACTGTAACGTTTTTTAGATAGCGAGTTTTCCAGCCCTTGGCGTGAATAAAATTGGTAAGGGATTTATCATCGCCACTAATCATTTTTTTGCCCCAAAACTTTTCATTTTCGAGCTTTTTTAATTCATCAATGATCGCGATTCGGCGATAGACGGCAGTTCGTCCAGAGATACAAAGCATAGCGTCGCTTACGGTAGCGAGAAAAGGATATTCAAACAGATAGCGGTCGTCTAAAAGAATTTTAAATAATTTTCGCGCCAGAGTATCGGGCTTTAAAATATCTTGCCTGGTTACCAGTCCGCCAACTTCAGTGTCGGCAAAGGGACCCAGTAGGTCGTCTTTAATATCCGGGCTCCAGATAGTGTCGCTATCAACAAAGGCGATAATTTCACTTGTGGCTGTGCGAGCGCCATCGGCTAGGGCGGGGCGCTTGCCAGGTTTTTTGGTGGCGATTAATTTGGCACCGGAAAAATTCTTTGAAAATTCTTTGAAAATTTCAATTGAACTTTTGTCTGTATAGTCAATCACAGCAATAATTTCATCCGGCTGGTTGATTTTCCAAGACTGCAAGGCCAGTTGAAACATTCCCGGATCTTCATTATAAACCGGAGTAATGATGGAAAGAGTGGTTTGATAATCTCCCTGGGGCGGACGATAAAAAAGAGAAATTATTTTTCGAATAATCCAAACACTCCAGCGCCAAAATCCAATGATGCCGATGGGGATATAAAAAAGCAAAAGATAATTAAAATGATTTAAAAAAGAAAATAATGCGTCCATAAAATTATTCTTTTAATGGATAAAAAAACATTGCTGTGGGATTTTAATATCCCAAGTATTCTTTTTCTTTCAGATGCTCGTTGATCTTAATAACAGCGTGCAAGAGGGGCATTTTCTTTTTTGTTTTTTCGTTAGCCCAATTCAAGAAGGCTAACGTGTCTTTGGGCAAGCAAGAACCATCAAATGGCCCGAAATTTCGGATGCCATATTTTTTATTCCAAGAAGCCTCAGCGCTTTCAACCACAGCTTCAAAAATCTTATCAGCATCAACCCCGGCTGATTCAGCTACGAGGCGCATCTCATTGAAGAAAGAGATTTTATTGGCGTTATAGATGTTGTGCACGTATTTCATCATCTCAGCTTCTTTGATAGTCATGTGGATGATGGGTGCGTTGAAAGGTTGATAGAGCTCCTGGAGAATTTGAGCGACTCTGGGTTCGCGACTACCAAGGATGACAATCCAAGGATGCATAAAATCTTCTTCAGCACTAACCTCGCGAAGAAATTCGGGATTCATAGCAATGCCAAAATCCTTATCCGCTTTTTTGTCAGAATATTTTTCCAGAATTGGAGCAAAGCGCTTTTCCACTGTTCCCGGAGGGACGGTGGAGCGGATTATTATCAAGGGCCAGTTGGCGTTACTTTTAAGGACGCGTCCGAGGCTAGCTAGGGCGGAATCAATAAAACGAAAATCTAAGTGGTCGTTAATGGTTGGAGTAAGGACGCTGACCACGTAAATGTCGCGATCATTGGAGCAACTTGCCCCGATATTGCACGCTTCTAACCCTTCCTTATTGAGAGATTCAATAAGAATGGTGTTAATATCAACAAAGGTTACATCATGACCCAGGCTCAGAAAGCCTTTCCCAGCGGCTTTTCCCACAAAGCCAGAGCCGATTATGGAAATTTTTTTCTTATTAATATTAACAGGAACAATTGGGTTTTTTGTAGTTTCTCGTGTTTCCATAGTTTTGAATTTAGGTTGATTATCTAAAAACTAACGGTATAGAACACTATAAGTACTTTAATTTTATAGCTTTTTTTGGAAATAGTCAATTTTATTTTATTTTATTTTTATTTTTATTTTATTTTTTTATTTTTATTTTATTTTTTTATCTTCAACAAATAATTGCAACGCTGTTAATAATTAAGAAAAATTAAGTTCCCTCACCAATGTCCGGCCGGACATTGGTGAGGGAGGGCTAAAATAAAAATTATAAAATGCGGAAGTTTACAAATAATTTGTTGATTTCAAAATACATTCATGATAAGTTTAGACTAGAATTTAATTTATTATAACGAGCATATTGATAAATCCAAATAGAAAAAAGGTATTTAATTTATGAAAAATAATAATAAAAAACAATTAAAGAGAAAATATTTTTCCGGAGACTTTGAAATTACGAATTGGAAAAATTTACAGATTGAACTGGAAAAACTTTTGTCTTATAAAATTGATTCAAAAGAGGATTTGATTAATTTTTGGGAAACGGTTAGCGAGTTGGATAAAATAGTTGGAGATAAAGGAGCTTGGCTATATATAAACATGACGCGTTTTTCAAATAACACTGAATATCGAGATGCGTTTAATTTATTTATTTCTGAAATAGCGGCCAATAGTGAGCTATATTCATTTAAATTAAAAAAGAAATTTTACGACAGTCAATTTTCTAGAGAACTTTCTTCAGAGTATGTTCATCTAAAAAAAATTATTGCCAATGAAATTGAATTATTCAGAGAAGAAAACACCCCGTTGTTTGTAGCTGAGCAAAAGCTTTTTGTAAAATATAGAGAGATAGTTTCAAAGATGACAGCAATTTATGAGGGTGAGGAAAAAACAATTCAACAACTTTCTTTATATCTTGAGAACAATAATCGCCATGTGCGGCAAGAAGCTTGGCAACTTATGCTGGGCTGTTATAAAAAAGAGCAAATCCGATTGGATAATTTATTTGACGAATTAAAAAGCATCCGCGTGCAAATAGCTCAAAATGCCGGCTTCAAAAATTATCGTGATTATGCGCACCAGGCCAAAGGACGATTTTCGTATACGCCTGAGGATTTATTAAAATTTCATGAGACTGTTGAAAAAGTAGTTGTTCCCTTGGTGGAAGAATTTAAGAAAGAGCGAAAAGATAAATTAGGTTTAGAAATTTTAAAGCCTTGGGATATGAAAGTAAATGTTGAAGGCGAATTTCCAAATCCATTTGAAACGCATCAAGATCTAATCGCAAAAGGAATAAAAACAATTTCCCAAGTGGACTCATTGTTTGGAGAAGAGTTGGAAAATATGCAAAAAAATGGATTTATCGATGCTCAAAATCGCAAAGCCAAAGCTCCCGGTGGGTATTGCTATCCTCTGTTTGAGCAGGGTTCATCTTTTATTTTTATGAATGCGGTCGGTATTGAGCGTGATGTAACTACATTTATTCATGAGTCAGGTCATGCGATGCATAACATGATGAGTAAAGAGCAGGCAATTTCTCAATATTTAGATATGCCAATGGAGGTCGCCGAATTGGCCTCTATGGGAATGGAGCTTATCTCTATAGATCACTGGGATAATTTTTACAAATCAGGCATGTCGGAAATTATAATAAAAAAAGAACTGATAGATAAAATAAATTTTCTTCCTTGGGAGGTTGCGGTGGATGCTTTTCAACATTGGATATATTTAAATCCTAATCACACGGCGAAAGAGCGGGGTGAATATTTTGCCAGTCTTTTGGATAGGTTTAAAATTGATGGCGATTGGACTGACTTGGAAAAAGAAAAAGCTATGCGCTGGATGATGCAACTGCATATTTTTCAGTTGCCGTTTTATTATATCGAATATGCGATTGCTCAACTGGGAGCAATTGCGATTTATCGCAACTATCGCCAGAATCCACAAAAAGCAGTGGAACAATATAAAAATTTTCTAGCTTTGGGTTATACAAAGCCAGTTTCTGAAGTTTATAAAGCCGCGGGAATTAAATTTGATTTTTCTCAAAAATATATCGCAGAATTAATGGAGTTTGTGAAAGGGGAATTGAGGTAGCTCCTCACTAGCCCTATGAAAAAAAGCAGACATGTCTTTGCGAGGAGGGTACTCCCGACGTGGCAACCCAGGAATGTGCTAAAGAGAAGATAGTAGGAGAGAAAAATTTTGCAAAAAAATGATTCCATGATATTCTTAATAACCAAAATATTTAATTTTGGCTGTACCTTGAAATTAAGCTAATCGATTATATGTCACTCTAAAACGAAAAAGGCTATTTAAACTTCAAGATTGGAGACAGGCTATGAACGCAAAAAAACCTGCTTTGGATGCAAAAGGCGTAAGTAAGATTTCTCTCTCAAAATCAGTTTTGTGGAAAATGGCCTACGGAGAGAAAAGTACAAGGCGGACTTGCCCAGTATGTGAAAAAATAAAAAATCCTGATGATTTAGTCTGCGATAAATGTATCGGCCGGTATGGAAATGAACTGAATATAGTCATCCATAACGCCCTTTGCGAAATTTGTCCTGAGCGATATCAGCAAAAAAGAAGTGTTACGATTGAATTTGAAATTGTAGATGGGCGGCCTGCCGTTAAAAAACTAGAAACCCCGACCGAGATAAAAGTCGAGGAGAGTAGCGTGGAAATGCCTTGCCAGGATATTCCCAAAAACATCAGCGGAGAAAATAATTTGCTCGAAATTGTGCCTGGGTTTTATTTGTACGAAGATGAGATTAGGAAAATGGCAAATAGAGAGCCTGGAGTTGAGGTGAATTGCCCGATCTGCAAAAGTCCCAAAGGAAATGAGAATTGGATGTGTTTTTCTTGTGCAGAAGAGAGAAGAAGTTTTATGTTCAAGAGGAACTTAATTCAATATTCAATCATTAGATTACCTGCGCATGTGAGTTTTGTTGACGGAATTATCTGTGAGCAAGAAACTGAAGAGATTCTTTTGAGATTTGCGGTCAAGGTCTTAAGCTCCCCAGCTAGAGATCTTTTTGCCAAAAAACCTAGATATCTAAGAACTCTCCTGAGGTATTCTCCCGACCTGGAAAGCTGGAGATTGCCGGTTGCTTCTTGCATCGTGAGCAAAGTAGTTTTTCATGCTTTCGCTATTGTTGATGGCAAACCCTGGTTTAAGGGTGCTCCCTCTAGCAATCCAGGGGAAATTATTACTCAGCCAATTATTGCTACGGAAATAATTCCGCAAGATGCCGCTGAGGCAATAATCAAACTCACTGAACCGGCAGTTCCTATCCCTGTGAAAATTCTCACCAGAGAAAGTTTCTCGAGAGAAGCTTCAGAGATGTTTGCGGGGATAAGTGAAAACCTTAATGAGAATCTTCGAACGGGAGAATCTCTAGCCGCTTTTCTTTCCCAAAAGGTTTTAGAATGGAAAGAAGCTACCGGCAAGAAAAATCCAGACACAAGAGAATTTTTTGCCAAGGTTCCTTTTTCAGAAAAATTTCTCGAGCAACTCAAGCAAAGTGGTAATTGCTCTTTGAAATTTTTTACTGAACTGGCTGAATATTTCACGATGTCCGGTGAGGAGATATTGGCAGAGGGTTTGTTGACTCAGAGTCAGAAAGAAAATCTTCAAAAGAGTTCTCTTTCTGAAACTGATTTAGAAAAAAACAATCAGGAGAAGATTGTGGTCGACGACTCGACTGAGGTCGTAGATAAGAAGACCAATCCAGAGGAACAGTTAGCGGATGATGAAGAGATTGTATTTGTGAAATTGGCCGAGTCTCTGCTGGGAAAAATTCAAAAAAATCTCAGAGAAGCTCCCCCTGTTGCGAAGGCTTTGTGGGCTTTTATTAACGAGACGGCCAAGGAAAAAAGAATGACCATCGTGGACTTTGGAAAAACCATCGGCATTTATACATCTTCTCTATGTGCTTTGAAAATCGGCGGCAATAAACAGCAATGTTTGTCGGTTTCAAAGTTTAAAGAAGTTGTCGCCAGGATGGGTTTGTCCAAAGAAATAATCATTGCTAGAGGACTTGAGCTTTTAGTTAAAGAAGGCGACACTAGCGCACGAAACGAATTTCTGGCAATAAAAAATTCAGGTGAACCGGAAAAGGTTGCTGAAAGTTTAAAAAATTAAAAACATAGAAAACAAAGGGAGAACGCCCTGCCAGTCATTGACTCGCAGGGCTTTTAAATTGGAAAATTGTTTTTAAAAATTATTAATGTATGAATGGCGTGCTTGACTTCGCGACTTAATCTTGCTAGCTTTAGATAAAGATTTCCGGGGATATTCGTTGTGCTTAAAACATTTGATCAAGGAGGGAGTGAAATGTTTGACGAGAAAAATACACCGCCAGTACTTTGGGAAAGGGCTAAAGTCGTCGAGGGGCTGATAATTGACCTGCAAAGAGAGATTGCAGAGATGCAAAAAATTTGCGATCATTCTTTCGAAAACGTGATGGGGTATGATAAAACTTACGCTCCTCGTGTTGACGAAAGGGGAAGAGGAGATGATGTTATCAAGCACTTTCATTGCACTTTGTGTTGCTTGGATAAGCCCATATATCATCCTTTCACGCAATGTTGGAAATGTGGAGGGAAGATGGCCCCCGATCACCAGGAGCTATATGGCGGGGATCGGGTGCACATCCACAAATGTAAAAATTGCGGTCATGAATATGATACAACGTAATCTTTTCTTATAGGAGGCGGAACCCTGCAAGTCTAATGACTTCACGCAGGGTTCTTTTTTGATTTCATTTATTGATTTTATAATTAATCCGTGGTAATTTTAGTTAAATTAATCCACAATTTATTAATTAGGGTGGATAATATTTTTAGAATATGAATGATTCAATTTTAAAATATGAAAAGGTTTCGATGGATAATTTAAAATTAGCTATTGAAATTCAAAATACAATTTTTCCGACAGAAAATGGAGCTCTGAATTTAATAACATATGTTGATAGAAGCAAGATTAAAGAAATTTGTGAAAATAAAAGTTTTAGAGATGTATTGGATGGGTGGATTTGCAAAGATGAAACTGATGAGGTGGTGGGCATTACGGGAATTTATTCGTATTTTGAATATCCTCAAGATGCTTGGTGTGGATGGTATGGAGTACTGCCTGAAAAACAGGGAAAGGGATATAGAAAAAAGATATTATCTTGGACAATGGAAAAAGCTAGGGAAATGGGTTACAAAAATTTTAGATTATATACTGATTTAGAAAGTAATAATGCAGCCGTCCAACTTTATCGAAAAATTGGAATGATTGAAGAGCCTTATGTAGCGGAGGATATGGGAAGTGAACAAATTATTATTTTTTCAAAAAGTTTAATATCAGAAGAAACTAAAAAGTTTGGCAATAAAAATCTTTTTTTATTGGAGCAAGAAGGAATTCAAAATAAAGCTGAAGAATTTATAAAAAAACATTATAGTTTTCTTTTGGGGTAGTGTTTTTATATTTTGCAGGTGAATTACTTCGTTAGAGGTATTTCAGCGTTATTAACAAAATATGCCATAAAAGTGTTAAAAAATAAACTTGACATTTATTTTAGTGTATATTATACTATTAATATGACAATAATTTGTTAAATATAATATATGATAACAAAATTAAGAGTTGGTAATTTTTATTCTGTGGGTGAAGAAATAGAGTTGAATTTCACAAAGGGAGGCGCAAAAAAAGAAGTGGGATATTTCCCATACAAAAAGAATGAAAAAATATCACTAATAAATGGATTTTTTGGCGCAAATGCAAGTGGTAAGAGTAACATATTGGGCTCAATGGTTGGTCTTATCCGTATGATGTATACAGTGTCTTCACCTCAAAGTATTTCACCTCAAAGTTTTGCTGGTGGAGTTATGTTATGCCATCCTAACGTGCACAAAAATTTCAAAGATAAGCCTACAAAATTAGGTATAGATTTTTTATTTGGTGATAACTATTATATATATGATTTAGAAATTAAAAATGGAAACGATATAATAAAGGAGAGTCTGTATCTCATTACTCTTAATTTGAAATCGGCAAAGCCAAAAGAAATTTTCACGAGAAAGGGATTGGGCATAAGTTTTGGTCCTGAGTATAAAGAATATAAAAATTATTTAGATAATATAAATATTCAAAAATACCAGACCTTTGTTTCACATTTGATTAATATTGGAGCGAAAGCTATGGTTGATTTTGTAAATCACAGAGATTCTTTTTTTCTTAAGATTGACGGATTAGATGCTATGATACCTTCACAAGTAGCAATTCTAAACAGGGCACTTACATTGAATTCTTATACAAAAGATAGAAAAGAGGAATTTTTAGAAACTACAAAAGGAATGATGAGTTGTTTCGATGATTCCATTGATGGCCTAGAGGTAAACACTGATAATAACGCTATCTCTATTAAAGTAAGCCATAAAAATTTCTCGGGGAGTATCGATATCATGCAAGAGTCAGCAGGTACCAGAGAATTATTTGCTTATATATATGATATTTTAAGCGCCTTTAAAAAAGGAGGTATTGTTATTTATGATGAAACGAATAGATTTTATCATCCTGATGTAGAACTTGCACTACTTTCCATTTTTAAGAACGAAGAATTCAACGCAAAGAATGCACAATTATTTTTTGCTTCACATAATCATGAGACTTTCGATTTGCTTGAGTTGGACCAGGCCTACATTGTGGAAAAAACGGACTCTAGTTCTACCGTTTATAAATTATCAGAGATTGAAGATTTGAAAAAAAGAGACAACTTAAAAAAGAAATATAGACTTGGCATGCTAGGTGGAATTTCTGATGCTGTAGCCTTTGATCATAAATTAAAGCAGTTATTATGAAGAAAATAACGATAAAACAAAAATCTGTAATAATCCCTTTTTGCGAGGGAGAAGCGGAAATAAATCTTTTCGGTTTCTTAAAATCTGAATATTCAAGCAAAGCAGTGGTATTTAAAAAACCAATCAATCTCTATGGATTTAATAATCTGGATACATTCAAGAGGAAATATTTTAAATGTTGCAAGGCTCAAAATCTCAAGCCCAAAAAAGATTTTTTGAGTGTGCAATTTTTATTTATATTTGATAATGACTTGGCGGATTCGGAAAAGATAAAAGAGTTCTTGGAACAAGAAAAATGTTACGTGCAACAATGTGATCCAAATGTGGAAGGATTGATTTTGGGTATGGTTGGAAAAAAAATCGGACCTAACTTAAAAACAGAAGATTTTAGAAAAAATTGCAAGGATAAATTTCAAAAATATTTCGGTTGTGAAGCTCATCGCCTAAAAGATAAAAAATTACAGGAAATATTTATGAGTGAAAAAGATTTTGTTGATAATTTTCCTACTTTGCATGTTTTGTTCAAAAATTGATTAGTTGCGCAAGACCATGCAATCCGATAAATAAGTCAAAACAGGAAATTCGACCTGTTTTTATTTACGTAATTTTATATTATTTTAATTTATGATAAACTTTTTAAAAGAATTTATTTTAAGAAATTTATTGATAACTTTCCAAGGACCGTCCTTGGCAAGCATTCAATAAATAAAAAAGCCTACGGTTCGCAGTGCGAACTTTCGGCCTTCTGTTTCAATTGAAGATAATGTGGTTTCAGTTGATAGCTTCGATTTCTGAAGCCGTTTTTTCTACAGCACCCAGAGGGTCTTCGTCGTTGACAATGGCTCCGCCAATAACGATTTTGTCTGCGCCTCCGATCAGGGCAAATGCGGGACTGCCAACGCGTTTTTGATCTGGTTGACTTTCTCCCTTTTTCCAATCGGGAGTTATCCCTGGAACAAACTTCTTGAGCACCGCCAACTCTCGTCTCTTGCTTAATACTCCCAATTCTTGAGAAGAGCTGACTAAATGACGTACGCCGGACAGTACTGCATTTCTGGCCAAGGTAATTACTGATGCTTTTGAAGGTTGCCCGCTTCCTAGATGAATCTGCTCTTCGGAAGAGGAGGTTAGCTCGGTAACTGCAATGATATGACCCTTTTCCCCCATGGCTTCGACAGCATCAGTCATCATATCGATTTCACCTTTGGCCATAACAGTGAGGAACTGAATCTGTCCCGATTCAATGTATGGCATAAGTCTTCCAATGACAGTTCTGGGAACATCATGGAATTTGAGATCAACCCAGAGCGGAAGGCCATACTGTGCCAGTTCATCGAACAAGGCTGGCTCACCGTCTTTACGGAAAACTTCCTGATCAATCAGCCGATTGAGCTTAAATCCGAAAATTGCCGGGTTTGAAGCGATAGTTTTGGCGATTTTTAATGCCTTTATTTTACCCGTGTCCAATGCTACCCAGATTTTTCCTGTTGAATCCATGAATACCTCCTCGATTGAAATTTGTAATGATTAAAGAATTAGGCCCCATGCCCAACCCCTTGTCTTTACCTGCATAGAAATGGTAATAGATTCATATAAAAAAATCAAGTAATTACTGAAGTAGGGTTGTTTTAATTTATACCATTGACGCTATCTTTTAAAAATGTTATTCTGCAAAGTCGAAAAACATTTCGATTTTAAGAAACAATAATTCAGTACCTATCACAATTAGAGGAGGAGAAAAGATGCCAATCATAGATGTCTCTGGACTGATGTCGAGCGAAAGAGAAAAGAAAGTTTATATTCGGAAAGATCTAAAAGTTTTCTTTAAAACACTTGGCTTTTCTGAAGACAGTACTACCGTAACTTTTGATACAGATGACACCACTGGCCCAGAAGAGCACGTAATGGCTCGCATGTATTCAAAAAAATTTATGCAGATGGAAGTTCTGGAGCTGGAACGTATGTGCGACAGTGTCGTCGCCGTACTCGAAAAAGCCGGCCATCCGTTTAATGAGGCTTTTCCCGTTCCAGTTTTAGCTATGCGAGGAAGACCCAATAAACAAAACCATTAAGTCAAAAAGGAGGACACCATGCCGTACATACGAGTAATATTCCCCGTGAGAGAGAAAGAGGTTGCCAGTATTTTAAGAAATGCCGAAAATAAATTAGCCATTCGGCAAGCCCTCAGTCAATTGTTTCCAAAATATCCTGTCGAGCAGATCGCTATTATTCCGGAACCGCTCTCTGACGAAGCAATGGAGTTTGCGGACAACCTGTTGCCACTCGAACTTAAAATTGATATCGGAAGGCATTCCGCTCAACTTAATGAGAATCATTCCGATCGACTTTGCGATTGGCTGACTGCTCTTTGTCCTGCTCTGGAAAAAATACATTTCGGCATCTGGCTCAGAGAGTTTTCCAGTAACGGTTTTACTGAGCACAAGCCGGAATAATTTCAGACATTCAGTTCTATGTAGAGTCGCAATCACGAAAATCGTGACTTGTGGCTCTTTTTTTATTGCATTAAAGTTCAAACTTCCTCCAAGATTCATAGCATAAAACATTTACGTAAATATTTACGTACATATGTACGTAAATTATATAATTTTCCCTATGTCCAATATAAATGCTATCGCGCAGATAATGGACATAGGTTTTTCATTGAGACTGATTGATTGACATTTGGGCTGGAATTTGCTTTGATTGTATAAAGACCTTAGGAATATAGTTGGAATATAATGTTATTTCAAGAGGTTGTGTTATTTGAAAATTAGCAAATGTGCTTAATTTTTGCTTTTCATGAGGTTAAACCTTTACCGGGAGATTTGTCATGAGTAAAAATAAAATAGAGAAAGTTTTCGGAAGAAGTAAAATATTTCTTCCCGTCATCCATGTCTTAAGCAAGGAGCAGACTTTGCGAAATGTCGCTGTGGCAGTGGAAGCGAGGGCGGATGGAGTATTTCTCATCAACCATAATATTCATGCCGGTGAATTGATATCAGTCTTTCGGGTCGTAAAGAAAAAAAATCCTAATTTATGGATCGGCATTAATTTCCTTGATCTTTATAGAGAAGACTCAGCTAAAACGACCATCAATATCGGAGCAGATGGATTGTGGACGGATGACGCCGGCGTGCATGAAGGAATGATAGGGGCGCCTATTGCCAGAAACGAATTGCTTGGTAATTGGAAGGGGCTTTATTTTGGTGGCGTGGCTTTTAAATATCAAAGAGCAGTCACGGATGTGGCGACTGTCGCAAAGTTAGCTTTGAATGTTGTAGATGTAGTTACTACCAGCGGTGCGCGGACAGGAGCGGCTCCCAATGTGGATAAAATTTCAACCATGCGAGAGGCTATCGGTGATTTTCCTATAGCTATCGCCAGCGGTATAACGGTTGAAAATGTAAGAAAGTTTATTCCGTATAATGATTGTTTCCTTGTGGCGACGGGAATAAGTTTTAGTCACACTGAACTTAATCCAGAAAAAACTCAACTACTTTCCAGTTACATTCATAACTGGAAATCATAAAGGAGAATAGTTAATGGAAAAAGAAAAAACAGATATTGATAAAAAATTATCTCGAGCAGAGGCATTCGGAATAGAATCTGCTGATGCTATCATGGAAGCTGCGCATATGACTTATAATGCGCCTCGAGGAATAAATATTGTAAACGCTTGCATAGCAAAATTGCAAGAAAAAATTGGTGAGTTTCAACCAAAAGAAGTGAGCCGAAAACGCAGAAAGGAGCCGGCAAGAGCAGTGTTATTTGGAATAAAGTTGGCCAATGTTACTATAGGGGCGGCGTACCTGACGGATGATGTCTCTATGGAGATGGCAATAATAAGAGCTTGCATAGCAAGTTTGCAACAAAGAATCGGATCCGGAGAAATTAAAGCTGTGCCAGCCAAGCCGGCATACAAAAAAGCCAGATACGACAAAAAAGATCAGCTTCAAGAAGACACAACGGCGAAAGAAGCTGTATGATGGAGATAACGCAAAGGCAGGAGAATTGAAATTTTTCTCTCCTGCTTTTTTATATTTCTAAATCTCTCCAAATTCAAGGAATGTCCTAGATAAATATTATTTTGAAGTTTTCCTATCCTTACTTTTCATTTCTCCAGATACATTATAATTGCTATCGCGCAGATAATGGATTTAGGTTTTATGATTGGTTTTTAAATATGATTTTTTTCATGACACAACTTCATATTGCATAAATATAAATATCTGTTATGATAAAGGACTGCTTTTTTAGCAGGTAGTTATTTAAAAATTGAGCTGTGAAATAATGCTTAGTGGATAAAATTTTTTATTCTAATATGTTTTTTATCCTAAAATGGATGATATAAATCATACCCCCAAGGAGGCGAGAAATGGAAAAAATATTGAATATGACTGCGCTGGAGGCATTGCTTAAGGGCGAAACATTGGAGGAAATTAAGCACACAATCGATCAATTCAACCAAGATGTGGAGGCTGCGATAACGAAACTGCAAAGAATAGAGAGCACAGATCGCAATATTTTAAGAGGCGTCGTCCAAGATATGTTGGCTGAAGGACAGGAAGAAAAAAATCTTTTTTTGGAAAGACTTGTGCTTGATTTACAACCTAAGCATAAAAATTTTCCATTACTTCTGGCCTCAATAAAAGCGCGAATCCCAGTTTGGATATATGGCGATACTGGAAGTGGAAAAACTACAGCTACTGAACTGGCTGCGAAATCAATAGGATTACCATTTCGTTTCATTTCGGTTTGTCCAACAACCAACAAGTCAGAATTGTTTGGATACAACGATGCCAATGGAAAATATCACTCTACTGCATTTCGTGAGATATTTGAAAATGGGGGCGTATTTTTGATTGACGAAATTGACAATGGAAATCCTTCTGTCCTTTCGGTTTTAAATACTTCCTTGGCAAATGATCAATGTTCATTTCCTGATGGAAATATTAAACGCCATCCGGATGCAATTTTTGTTGCTGCGGCTAACACTATCGGTCGTGGAGCTGATATTCGGTATGTGGGACGCAATGCTTTGGATGCAACTACTCTTGATCGATTTGTCTATGTCCGTATGGATATTGATGAAAATCTTGAGCAGGCTTTGATAGGAAGAGCTTGGGATGATGCTATGCTTATTGATATTGATGACGATGAAAAAATTGATATTGATGAGTGGTATAAATTTGTGACCAATGTCCGAAGCGTATGTCAAGAAATTGGAATTAATCACATCGTTTCCCCCAGAGCTACTATTTATGGACAACGTCTTATCCAGATCGGATTAGGCAAGACAAACCTCAGAGAAATGTGCGTCTGGAAAGGTATTCGAAAAACGGATAGAGAAAAAATAGAGGAAAATTTAGTAGAAGATTCTATTGAACCTCCTCCGAGTCCAGGTAATTTTGATGAAGATGAAGTTCCATTTTGATATTACAAGGAGAACTTTAATGATAAGCGAAACACGCGAAAAAGATGGCACCACCTGTTATCTGCGTCACTTTCGCGACTGGTTGGATTTTGTGGCGATGGCTGAAAAAATTCAATCTGGTTGCGATGGTCAAGATTTCAATGGTATGTCATGTGCAAGTCTCAGAGAGGATGACTCAGAATGGCATGGTACAAATTCTCTCCTTGAAGCTATCCAAATTGCTCATCAAGGCTGGCCAGAGGGAAGGAAGATGATTCTTGAACTATCGGGAGAAATAAGTATTGAAGAGTTGTTATCTCATACCTCGAGATTTTCTTGTAATATGGATGTGGCTGGTGATGAGCCAGACATAGATTGTTTTTTGCAAGGCATTCCTGAGAATATGATAACTTTGCAAGAACATATTTCTTCCGGCTATGGCAAAGTGTTACGGTTCTTTTTGAATCGCAGTGTTTCTTGCAATATAGATTCCAGTGCTATAATCAGAAAAGGCATTGCTTTAATTAGCATGATCAAAACAATGATGCTATTGGGTTATACCGTTGAAGTGAGTCTCACGATGGCTGCGGAAAAAAATGGATTGAACTATGAGGTTTTTATTCCAGTACTTCATGCCGGAGATCCGATAAACTTGGACACATTGGCGTTTATGTTTATCCACCCAGCTGTCCTAAGGCGTTTATTTTTTGCAGTAACTGAATGCGAATCGATAGATATTCGCAAGCAGTTTGGTTTTTGGAGTGGGGAGGGTTATGGTACTCCCACCCAACCACTGTGTGCCCCAGAAGATGTTATTTTGTTTGATTGGGAGGATGGATTGTTATCTGATGATAGTCAAATAATCCCATTTGTTGAGGAAATCTTAACTCGAGTAGGAATTAAGGTTTCTTCTGCGTAAAAATTTATCCAATAAGCTTATATTATAAGGAGAGAGCAGAAATTTTGCTCTCTCTATTTTTTTAAAATAATTCTAAAATTTTCCTAGCGCTATCATTTAAATAAGTGTTTTTTTATTTTTCTAAAAATAAGTTTGAAACCTATTCATGCGTTACTCTAAGCTGATAGATGACAACTTCGCCGTAATTATCGCCAGAGCAAAGATTGGGAGATTCTTCAGTCTCGCAATTTGATTGGGTATAGACGCCCACTTTAAAATAAGCTTGATCCACTTTTTTCTCCAAAGTGTAAATAGGCTTCGGATTTTGATTGTAATAGGTGAGTATCTTTCCGTTTTGAGCTACAAATTTAATGGTGAATTTTTTTCCAAGGACATAGTTGTCGTCGAGAGTGGCCAAATTTTTTTTACTGCGGGCGAGAAAAAGTTTATTATCTTCTAGGCGGATAACGATGAGGTCATCATCATCGCCATGGATTTGCCCCGCCACTACGTCTTTTTTATTCTTGGGAACGGCGGTAATAGCTTCTTCGATAAAAAGAGTATGGGTTCCTTTTTTTGAAGACCAAAAAAATTCATCTTTTCCATCCGCGGTCATCTCTCGCAGTTCTGAACGAGGATAAGTGGAATTGGCCGTGGTGGGCGCATTGACTGGCGCGCGAAAAACGAATCCTTTTTTATCGGAAGTTGCCCTAAACCAAGGATTAATTTGGTAAGACGCTAATTCCGGTTGGCGAATTTCCAATGGATCTTTTGAATTAGCAGAAGACATAAGCGGTAAAGTCAGTTTCCAGCCAGTAAGATCAAATGACGGTGAAGATGACTGGCTAGGTGGTTTATTTGTTGGTATGGATTTAAGTATAGAAGGTATAGTATCAAGAGATTGTTTCCCGTCAGAAGAAAAAACAAAAAGAGCGACTCCGATAAAGAGCAATGAAATTCCTATTAAAATAAGATATTTCTTGCTATTCATATCAATGCTTGAAAGAATTAATACATTTATTATAACATAAAATAACGTTACCTGAAAATTATTTTTTGACATATTTTTCCAATAGATGTACTATTCTAATATAAATTAGAATAGTGTTTTTATTATGGAATTTAAATGTTGTGCCAAAAATTCAACTGAGATAGAAGATATCAATAAAACTTATAATTTCCTGCGTGCCATCGCTGATCCCAATAGGCTTAAAATCCTATGTGTGCTTCGGTGCGGTTCAAAATGCGTATGTGAGATAATTCCAGCTGTGGGAATTTCCGATAAATTGGCTTCGCATCATCTCAAGCAATTAAAAAAAGTTGGGCTTTTGGCTGAGAAGAGGGAGGGAAATTTTATCCGATATAGTTTGAATAAAAAAATAATCAAAGAGTATAAAAAAATTTTTAATCAAGTAATTAAATAAAACTATGGAAATCAAAATTTTAGGAACAGGTTGTCCTAACTGTCAAAAATTAGAAGCCAATGTTAAACAAACTTTGGCTGAGCTGAAAATTGAAGCAGTGGTGGAAAAAGTAACTGATATTGGTGAAATTATGAGCTATGGCGTAATGGGTACGCCAGCTTTGGTAGTTAATGAGGAAGTGAGGGTTTATGGCAGAGTGCCGGATAATAAAGAAATTGAAGAAATTTTAATGGACAAAAATCAATTTAAAGCTAATCAATCTAGCGGGTGCTGCTCTTGCTGTGGCTAAGGCTAAAAAGTAATGTATAAAAAATAAAAATTATTTTATGAAAAAAACAGGAATATATCTACTTTATGGAGGAGCATTATTTTTTGCAATTGTTTTAATTATAATTTTCGGGTCAGATAAAAAAACAGATTTAAAAAATGCAAGTGTTAACACGCAAAGCATTAGTGCCAAAAAAAATCCAGCGGAAGATGTAAAGCCGGCTGAGAAAATCCAGTTGTATTTATTCCATAGCACTAACCGTTGTTATTCCTGTATCACGGCGGGAGAGTACGCGAAAAAAACATTGGAGCAGAACTTTTCCCAAGAACTTAAATCGGGTAAAATTGAGTTTAAGGAAATAAATGTGGATCTGGCAGAAAATAAAGAAGTCGCCAATAAATTTAAAGCTGCTGGTACTTCACTTTTTACTAATTCAATTATTGATGGCACTGACAATATCAAAGAGGATACGCAAATTTGGAGACTGGTTTCCAATGAGCAGGCTTTCTCGAAATATCTTTCTGAAAAATTAAAGAAGCTAATGGGCAGTGAAGCTTCTGCCCAAGAGACAGAGAATGTGGAAAAAGAAGATATTGTTTTTTATTTTGGCAGTGATTGTCCTGAGTGTGAAAATGTTGAAAAATATCTACAGGAAAAAGATATTAGAAATAAAATTAGTTTTGAAGAAAAAAATATAAATAAAAATGAAGAGGATGCCAATCAGATGGCCGAGGATGCGATGTATTGCAATCTTGATGAGGAGTCATTTGGCGTCCCATTTCTCTGGGCGGATGGGAAATGCTACGCAGGGGAAAAAGATATTACGGATTTGTTTAATGAGAAAATAAATGGAATTTCTTAACACCTTAATTGATCAATATAATATGCCCTTACTTTCAGCTTTTGTTTTGGGAATTATGACTTCCATTAGTCCTTGTCCATTGGCGACTAATATTACTGCCATTGCTTATATTTCTAAAGATATTAAAACCGCCAAGCATACTTTAATTAGCGGTTTGATGTATATGCTGGGCAGGGCCATTAGCTATACGCTTTTGGCGACTCTTATTTATTTCGGTTTTTCTTCTTTTGAGATTGCTAAAATTTTTCAAGGTTGGGGAGATAAAGCTTTGGGGATAGTTTTAATTTTGATTAGTCTAACAATGTTTGGAATAATTAAAATTAATCTGGGCGCTAATAATAAAAAAATAGAAAAAATAAAAGAGTGGCTGGCTAGGCAGGGATATCTGAGAGCATTGTTGCTGGGAATGCTATTTGCCTTGGCTTTTTGCCCTTATAGCGGAGTATTATTTTTTGGAGTGCTCATTCCATTGGTCCTGAGTTCGACTGAAAGTTTATTGTTGCCACCCATATTTGCGCTGGGAACCGGTTTGCCAGTAATTATGTTTTCATTTTTGTTGGCTTTTAGTGTAGAGAAAGTTAGCAAGATGTATAATGCCATGAGTAAAATTGAAAAAGTAATGCGTTACGCAGTTGCGACAATTTTTCTTTTGGCGGGAATTTATTATCTCCAATATCTTATTAAATATCTTATAAATTTATGATACAAAATTTTATTGATTGGCTAGTTTATGCAATTTTAAATTTAAGTCCGCAGAGTCATTTGGGAGAAGCCGTTGATTTTTTTGTTTATGATAGCATAAAAATAATTTTTCTTCTTTTGGTGATTACATTTTTTATGAGCACTTTGCGGTATTATTTACCGATTGAGAAATTGCGGGATTTTTTGGCTAGCCATAAATTTTTTGGCTTGGATTACTTTATGGCGACAGTTTTTGGAGCGATTACCCCCTTTTGCTCTTGCTCGTCGATTCCGCTCTTTATCGGATTTTTAAAGGCGGGCATTCCGCTGGGAGTAACCTTCGCTTTTTTAATTACTTCTCCGCTGGTTAATGAAATTGCAGTGGCGATGTTTATCGGACTGTTTGGCTGGAAAATTACCTTGCTTTATGTGGGTGCTGGAATTTTACTTGGAATGTTGGGCGGCTGGGCTTTGGGAAAATTAAAAATGGAAAAATATGTAGAAGAATATATTTGGAAAATCAAGTTTTCTGACGAAATCAGAATGGAGAAAAAAAATAGTAAAACACTTTCCCAGATATTAAAAATAGTTTCAAAAGAAGCCTGGAGCATCTCTAAAAAAATAATCCCGTATGTTTTAGCGGGAGTGGCGCTGGGGGCTTTGATTCACGGCTATGTGCCAGCGGGATTTTTTGAAAAATATATTACCAAAGAAAATCCTTTGGCCGTGCCAGTGGCGGTAATTTTGGCGGTGCCTTTTTATTCTAACGCTAGCGGGGTAATTCCTATAATCGAATCCCTGATTGATAAGGGGATTCCCCTTGGAACTGCTTTGGCTTTCATGATGGCGATTGTGGGGCTTTCTTTGCCGGAAGCTTTGATATTGAAAAAAGTAATGAAATGGAAATTATTAGCAGCTTTTTTTGGAGTAACAGCTTCGGGGATGATTTTGATCGGTTATCTATTTAATTTTATTTTTTGAAAGTTTTTTTATTTAAAGGCGTATTAGGAAATATAGAGCCTATAAGTATGTTTATTTTTAATATTGTTTAGACTATTTCAGGGTATTTTTACTATGAAATAGCGTAAACGCAAATGTATGGAAAACAATAAAAATAAAATTAACCCCGTTGCTCATTTTGAGATGCCTTATGAAGATAAAAATAGAATAGCTGATTTTTACACTAGGTCTTTTGGTTGGAAACATCAGATGCTGGGGCCTGAGATGGGTGAATATGTTTTGGCCATGACTTCCGAAGGAGATGAAAAAGGTTTTCCAAAAAATCCAGGCATGATAAACGGAGGTTTCTTTAAAAAAACTGACGATAAATTAACTCATTATCCCTCAGTGGTTATTAGTGTAGAAGATATCAATGAATCAATGAAAAAAGTCAGAGAATCTGGTGGGAAAATACCAGGTGAGCCTATGGAAATACCTGGGTACGGAATGTATGTAATGTTTTTTGATACTGAGGGCAATAAAGTGGGGATGATGGAACCTTTCATGAAGATGTAAAAGTAATATAATTTTTTTTAAAGATTAATTATATGAATGAAATAATTAAACAATTTATTCAAAAAGTTTCGCCAGTTTGCCAAGATGAGGGCGGGGAAAATTATGCCTATGCTATTTTTCGAATCGTGGTGTCTGTGTTATTTTTCTTGCATGGAATTCAGAAATTTTTCGGATTATTCGGGGGTATTGATGGCGCCGGACATGCTGCTGAGCTAATGAGCTTGGCTTGGTTTGCCGGTTTGATTGAAGTTGCTGTCGGAATAGCGGTGCTTATCGGAATTTTTACACGCTTAGCTGCAATAGTAGGATTTATTGAAATGCTGATGGCTTATTTTATGGCGCATTTCCCTACGGGATTAAATCCTCTTCTTAATGGAGGCGAATTAGCTCTTATGTTCGCGGTGGCATTCTTGATTATTTTTCGTTATGGCGCTGGAAAATTAAGCCTGGAAAAGAAATATTGCAATATGGAAAGATTCTAGATAGTCTCTACGAATTACGAATTTGATTAGGGAAAATTAGAGATAAAATTCGTGTAGATTAGCGATTTATCCAGTCGCTCGCGAGCGACTGGATTTATATCATTATGAATAAAATAAAAATTAAAAAATATGACATTATAATTGTGGGTGGCGGAATAACCGGGACGGCAATTTTATATGTTTTGGGAAAATACACCAATTTGTCATCGATAGCGCTAGTTGAAAAATATTTCGATTTCGCTCAAGTTAATTCAAATAATACCAGCAATAGTCAAACCTTGCACTTTGGAGATATTGAGACAAATTATTCTTTAGAAAAAGCTTTGGTAGTAAAAGAAGCGGCGGAAATGGTGGAGAGTTATTTGCTGAAAACCAAAAACTCCAATGGTCCGATATACGCCAAATCCCACAAGATGGTTTTGGCGGTGGGTGATAAAGAAATAAAAATTCTAGAGGATCGTTTTAAAAATTTCAAAAATCATTATCCCAAATTGCGTTTATTGGATAAGAAAGAAATTGGAGAAATAGAGCCCAAGGTAGTCAAGCGGAGAAATCCTCAAGAAGATATCCGGGCGATAATGTCTGAGGATGGATATATCGTCGATTATAAAGCTTTAGCTAAATCATTTATAGAAAATGTCCGCCAAGAACCGGAAAAAAATATTGATATTTTTTTAAATACTTCGGTGGAGGCGGTGAGTAAAAAAAGTGATTATTATATATTAAAGACCAGTAAAGAATTTATAAAAGCCAAAGTGGTTATATTTGCAACCGGCGCCCATAGTTTGCTTTTTGCAAAATCATTGGGATATGGTGAAAAATATTTTTTGCTTCCGGTGGCGGGAAATTTTTATGTGTCCAAAGAAAAAGTTTTAAACGGAAAAGTTTACACTATGCAAAAAGAAAAACTGCCCTTTGCGGCCGTGCACGGTGATCCGGATATTCATAATATCAATGAGGTTCGCTTTGGTCCGACAGCTAAAGTTATCCCGATTTTAGAGCGAAGAAATGCGGGGACGTTTTGGGATTTTTTAAAGACAACTAAAATTGATTTTAAAGTATTAAAAGCACTCGTTAAAATAATTTCAGACAAAGATATTTTTGGTTTTATCGCTCAAAATATGCTTTACGATATTCCTGTTATTGGAAAATATTATTATACTCAGACTATCAAAAAAATAATTCCTGGAATAAGCGAAGAAAAGTTAAAATTTGAAAAGAGATTGGGTGGAATCCGTCCTCAATTGGTAAACAAAGAAACCGGGGAGGTGATGATGGGAGTAGGTGAAATTGTTGGAGATAATATTATTTTTAATGTGACTCCGTCGCCGGGTGCCACCGCTTGTTTGCAGACTGCTCGAAATACAGTCAAGAAACTTGCTAAATTTTTTGGTGGAGAATTTACCTTTGATGAAGAAAAAATGGCGGATGGTTTAAAGAGATAAATCCCAAATTGGACAAGTGCTAAAATTTATGCTATACTAAATGAGTTGCAAAAAGGCTCGCTTATCTTAGTAGAGTCAGCAACAGGGCAGATGGGTGATCCATCGGTCTTTTTTATTTGTTAATTAATTTAAGAGCTTTCGGTTGGAGTAATATCTAATACCAAATAAACTAAATCTATTTTACAACGTTTGTCATCTTGAGCGGAATTGATCCGCCAGCTGGCGGAGAAATGAAGTCGAAAGATCTAGGCTTAGATTCCTCGATTTCGTTCATCCTCCTTGGGGTCGGATTCACTTCACTCGGAATGACATACTAGCAGTGTTTAAGTTGATTTGGTATAACCGGGCAAAAAACAAAAATATGGAGGAAAAAGTCAACGGCTACTTTATGCCGACAATTAACCTGATGGGATTTGGAAGTGCCAAAAAAATTGGCGAACAAATTGCTTTAACAGGAAAGAAAAAAGCGTTTATCGTTACCGATAAAGGATTAAGCAGTGTAGGAACACCCGAATTAATTAAGGGTTATATAGAAGATGCAGGTTTTTCCGCAGTGATTTGGGATAATACTTGTGCTAATCCAACGGATGTTAATGTGCATGAAGGAGTAGATGCTTATAAAAAAAATGAATGTGATTTAATTATATCTTTAGGAGGAGGAAGTCCGCACGATTGTGCCAAGGGGATAAAATTAGTAGTAGATAATGGTGGTAGAGTTAATGATTATGAAGGGATGGATAAATCTACGAAGTCAGTTACTCCGCTAATTGCGATAAATACAACCGCCGGGACAGCTAGTGAAATAACTCGATTTTGTATTATTACTGATACGGCGCGTAAAGTTAAAATGGCGATTGTTGATTGGCGCACTACGCCGACTGCTTCAATTAATGATCCAGCTTTAATGGTGGCAATGCCCGCAAGTTTAACTGCCGCTACAGGAATGGACGCGCTGACGCATGCAGTGGAAGCATACGTTTCGATTATTGCTACACCAGTAACAGATTGCGCTGCCGTTAAGGCGATTGAACTTATTAGCAAATGGCTAAGGGAGGCTGTGACAGATGGAAATAATTTAGAAGCTAGAGAACAAATGACTTACGCAGAACTTTTGGCCGGGATGGCGTTTAATAATGCCTCCTTGGGTTACGTGCATGCGATGGCTCATCAATTAGGAGGATTCTATGATTTACCGCACGGAGTTTGTAACGCGATATTATTGCCCCACGTGTGTGAATTTAATTTAGATGCTAACCCCGAGCGTTTCGCTGATATTGCCAAAGCTTTAGGCGAAAATATTGAAGGACTATCAACAGAAGAGGGAGCCAAAAAAGGAATCGCAGCTATTAAAAAATTATCTCAAGATATTGATATTCCAGCTAACCTAGCCGAGCTAGGCGTTAAAGAAGAAGATCTTGAAATAATGGCGGCTAACGCGATGAAAGATGCTTGTTCGTTTACCAATCCAAAAACTGCGACTTTGGAAGATGTGATTAATGTTTATAAAGCAGCCTTGAACTAGATATAAATAAATTTTCTAGTGGCAAAGATTTCAAAAAACATCCCGAAGAGTTTTTTTAATTTCAAATTTCAAATTTTGAATTTTAAATCAATTTCAAATGACTAAAGCTCAAATTAAAAAACTCTCCAATAAAATGGAGAGTTTTTAATATTTGTATTGAATTAATTTAAGTGGGGGATTGTATTTGATGTGTATTTGAAATGTTGTATTTTTTAAATCCGCTTAAAGCGGGTAGGATGAGAATTCAGAAAACAAATTTATTTTTTTTCATTTCTTCAGTTAATATTTCAACGTGGCGTTCGGTCTCACTATTGAGCTTACAAAGCATATCTTGGACTCTTTTGTTAATGGGAATAAATATTTCAAAACATTTTTTTTCGAGCATCGAGCGTTCAATCCGCAGGGCTGTAAGCAGAGCTTCATGATGAGTAACTTTTTCTTGTTGCGTTTTTTTTATCTCCTTAAGGACAAAGCCCATAACGTGATTGACGACTCCGCGAGAAAAATTATTTTCTGTTATAGCATCGATGATATCGCTTTGGTTTCTGATACTATCGGCATGAGAAATTTCTTCTTGAGAAAGTCTGAACCAAAAATTATGTTTAGTCGGAATTTTTTGAGCGAAAAGAGAATAAAGAGAGGCAATATTCAATTCATTTTCTTCAAACAATATCAATAAAGGTTTCTTGTCCATAAGATTTTAAAAAGTGATTAATATGCTTACAATATAACATAGATAATTTTTCCTGCAAATTAGAAAATAAAACCCAAAACTCCCCACTGACCTCTCTCATGTCTTTTTCTACCCGTCTCTGCGAGTAATTTGAGTACTCTCAAATTGCGTGGCAGTCTAGTCAAGAAAAATAGAATTCTTAATTAAGTAATATTATTCCTGGATTGCCACGGGAGTACCCTCGCAAAGACGGGCCTATATTTATTTGCTCCATGGGGGTCAATGAGGAGTTACAATAAAACATTGCGCCAATTTTTGATTTTATGATATAATAATGGCATAATATTTTTTAAAATATCTTTATGAGAATGGGAGAAACCATTGATGTAAATGCAGGCTTAAACAAGCCGGATTTATATAGCGAAGATGATTTGGAACTTAACGCCGAGGAGGCAAATAAAAATTTGTTGGAAGGCTTTCAAATTCCGACAAATCTGGAAGAATTTAAAAAACAATATGACGAAATGTTTGAAGGAATAGAAACAGCTGAATTGGAACTTTATCAAAAAGTTTTAGAAAGTGCCCCTGTAGAAGCACAAGAAGCTTTGAAGGATGGGGATACTAGCGGATTGGTAGAGCATGCAAGAAAATCGGGGATAATTGGAAAGGGACTTTTGATGATAGCAGCCTTTGGCATCCTGATGTCGGCCACTTCAGCTTTCGGTGCTGGCAACACTCCGGAAAAAGTAAAAATGTTTTCTCCGCAAAATAATAGCGGTGCTCATTCGATGGAACAAGTTGTTTCTGGCGGTGGCGGGGGCATGAAAATTGGTGGTGGAAAAATTGTATTTGAAGATGCGAACCAGAAAGCGCAAACGGATTTTGAAACAAAAGTAGCAGATCATCAGAGGATGATGGGCGGAAATAATTCAGCAGAAGATGGGAGCGGAAATCAAAATAATCAAGGTAGAATTTCTGTAGATGGTGAACAAATTTAAAGTATATTTTCCTTTATTGCGACATAAAAAGAAAAACTATTTTGTGAGTTGATTATTATTGTGATATAATAAACGCATAAAATTGTCAATTAAATAAAAATAAATTTAACAAAACAACCCTAGTTAAATAATACGGGCTCACCGTGATCTAACTAGGACATAGAAAAAATGAAAAATAAAAAAGGAATCGTTCAAGTTGGCATAGTTGCCATAGTGGTTGTGATTATAATTTTAATTATGGGAGGCGTTGCTTATGCGACCTATAAAAAAAATGCAGCGAGGGTGCAAGTTGGGCCCAATGGAGTTGATATTAAAGCTGGAGGCGTAAATGTGAAAGCGGGCAATGGTGGAGTGAATGTTAATGCTGGCAGTACGAACGTCGGCGCAAGCAGTGATGGAGTAAATGTTAATAGTGGAGATACCAGTGTGAGAGCTGGAAATGCCGGAGTTGATGTAGATACCGACAGTGTGGATATAGAGACTGGTGAAGAAGGTGTAAATGTGGAAATCTCGGAATAAATTTAAAAAATTCAAATATAAACATTAAACCCCAAATAAATAAAATATATAAGGGGTAATTCCAGTTAGATAATACGGACTCTCCGTAATTTAACTAGGACACAGAAAAAAAATGAAAAACAAAAAAGGGATTATACAAACTGGGGTGGTTATCGCGATAGTTGCGATTTTGGGCCTAACTGTGGCCGGCGCAGGCTATGTAGCATATAGAAATAATATGCCAAGTGTGAAAGTTGGTTCAGATGGAGTGGAGGTTGATGCCAACGGAGTAAGCGTGAAAACAGGCAGTGATGGAGTAAGTGTTGATATGGAGGGTACCAGCGTAGATGTTAATGGTGGCGTAAAGGTTAAAGTTGGGGGATCTACTGAGGGCTCTGTTGCCAAAAAAGAAGAAATGGTAGTTGAAGAAAAAGTGAATAATGTTTTGATCTTTGATGCTTCCGGTAGTATGTCTGCCCAAGCGACAGGAGGCACTCGAATCCAACTTGCCAAAAATGCCATGGTAAAATTTGTAGACAGTTTGAAAAATAATGTTAATCTAAGCGTGGTGGCTTATGGACACAAAGGTAATAATACTCAAGCGGGGAAAGCTGTGTCTTGTGCCGGAATAGAAGAAATTTATTATATGGGAGCAGTTAATGCAAATTTAGTTAAATCAAAAGTTAATGCTCTAAACCCGAATGGCTGGACTCCTATTACTGATTCTTTGAAAAAAGCCGAAGTTATATTAAATTCAACTGAGGGAAAGAAACATATTGTTTTATTAAGTGACGGCGAAGAAACTTGTGGCGGTGATCCAGTGGCTTATGCTTGCCAATTAAAAACTAAAGGAATTAGTGTCGATGTAATTGGCTTGGATGTTACAGGAGCAGTAGCTAAGCAATTAACAGATATCTCTAAGTGTGGTGGCGGAGAATATTATTCAGTAAATAGCGCCAGTGATTTTGACGTAGTGGTAAATAATATGGGCGTAAAAGTAAATGCTGGAAATCTTAATGTCGATATTTCAGGCGATGGAGTAAAAGTAGATACGGGAGATGTGAAAGTTAAAACTGATGGTTCTGGGGCAAAAGTAGATGCGGGAGATGTGAAAGTAGATACTACAACAGGGACTGTTCCAAAAGTAAGCATCCCATCTGTCCCTTCATACTAAGGTTATTGAATTATAAATTCATCTTTAAAACGGCATACTCAAAAAGTATGTCGTTTTTGCATAACTGTCTTTTTTTATTTTAAAATATGCGAAGCTAGGAAAGTGTAAGCTCCTGTCACTTCGTTGGAACCAGAGGTAATTCCCGGAAATCTGTTTACTTCAAGTAGGTATGGTTTTTTGGTAACTTTATCAATAATAATGTCAGCGCGGGACCATGATAGCCCAAGAAGATTGTTAGCTTTTATAGCTATTTCTTTTATCTCTGGGGGAATTTTAGCCACGTCTACAAAAAGCTCTCTCGCTCCATTGGCGGAGTTGTTGAGAAATTCTCCTTCTTTGGGATAACTTTTTTCTCCCGCTACGACCACGCCGTTGGCAATCATTACCCCCCAATCATATTCATTGGCGATAAAACCTTGGAATAAAAAATTTTTGCTTTCTGGGAGAAGTTTTATTTTTTCTAAAAGTTCTTGTTCATTATTGGCATAAGCAGAATGTTTTCCTCGACAACCTCGAATATCTTTGATAATAAGCGGAAATCCACAGACTTCTTTTAAAAGAGGAATGTTTTTCTCAATACTTTTTCGACTGATAAATAATGTGTTGGGCATAGGAAGATTGTTGATGGCAAAGACCATACAGTCAGTCACTTTAGAGGAATTTTTTTCTGCGTAAGAGTGGGGAGTTTTATGTAATTGTAAATAGAGACTTATGGCATAGGCAATATCTCTTTTGTTCCAACCCGAAGACAGCCAGACAAAAGAGAAATCTTTAATGTCGACACCCTGGTGCATAATTTTAAGATTTGAATTATGAAAAATGATTTCAATATCTCGATACTTCCCTTTGGTTAGTTCAATAGGGAAGGGAAATTTTTTTATAATTTGTGAAGTATTCTGAACCGTCGGAAGGCTGAGCATTGTAAAAGGTTTTTTTTGCATAAAATTAGAAGTTAATGAATAAAAGATTTCTCGTTTATTAACCTGCAAAAATGCCTAAGGACAAAGAAGCGGTAAGGCTCTAGCAACCAAAAATGAGGTAATCATTTAATTATATAACATATTTGCCATTTTGTAAAGGGTCAGAAAATTCAGGAAAATTCAGGCGAAATTGCTAATTTTTGCTTAAAATGTCTAAAAATAAAGAAAATTCAAAAATTTAGAGTCTTAACCCTCCTACTATTGCTAAAGAGTAGCTGAAGTTGTAATATATATAAGTAAATTACTAGTCTAAAATTATAGAGATATGGCAATAAAAAAAACGAAAAAAGAAACAGTCTGTGTAATTGGTTTGGGTTATGTAGGACTTCCCTTGGCAGTTAGATCCAAAGAAAAAGGTTATGATGTTATCGGCATTGAATTAAATCAAGCACGAGTAAATTTGATAAACAAAAAAATTTCTCCCATTGAAGATGATTTCTTAACTAAAAATTTACCTATTTTTCCTTTTAAGGCTACTAGCGATGAGAAAGAAATTAAAAAAGCCGATATTGTCTTAATTTGTGTGCCCACTCCGGTAGATAGTTTATATCTTCCAGATCTAAGGCCGGTAGAAGGAGCCTGTAAAATGGCCGCTGCTAATTTAAAAAAAGGCGCCTTGGTAGTATTGGAATCAACGGTTAATCCGGGAGTTTCCGAAGAAGTAGTAAAGCCGATTTTCGAATCATACGGACACAAGATTGGCCAAGATGTATTTATCGCTCATTGCCCGGAGCGCATCAATCCCGGAGATCCAAAATGGAACGTAACCAACATTCCCCGTGTAGTAGGTGCTTTTACTCCTAAGGGATTGGCGCGAGCGAAAGTTTTTTACGAATCAATTGTTGATGGGATAATTAGACCGATGAAACATATCCGTGAAGCGGAAGCTTGCAAAGTGGTGGAAAATTCTTTCCGGGATATCAATATTGCTTTTGTAAATGAACTAGCCAAATCTTTTGATGCCCTAGATATTGATGTAAAAGATGTGATTGAAGGTGCCAGCACTAAGCCGTTTGCTTTTATGGCGCACTACCCAGCTTGCGGAATAGGGGGACACTGCATTCCAGTAGACCCCTATTATCTGATTGAGCGAGCCAAAAAAGCAGGATTTGATCATAAATTTTTGCGCACTTCTCGAGAAATAAATAATTCTATGCCGGCCTATACCGTAGAATTATTGCAGGACAAATTAAATGAAGTTAAGATGCCTCTCAATGGAACTAATGTGGGAATATTAGGAATTGCTTATAAAGCGAATGTAGATGATGATAGGGAATCTCCTTATTATGGAATTGTTAAAGAGCTTAAAAAACATAAAGCCAATATCCATTCTTTTGACCCGCATTTAAAAGACAAATCAACTTGTAAAACATTGGGCGCTCTGCTAAAAAAATCAGATGCAGTAATATTGGTGACTAATCACAGAGAGTTTGAGGTGCTAAGTGGAGAATTGTTAAAGAAAAATGGCATAAAGGTCATTATTGATGGAAAAAACTTTTTGAATAAAGATGAAATTAAAAAAGCGGGCGTGATTTATAAGGGGATAGGGAGATAACTTCGCAAATTTCAAATAAAAAGTTCCCGCCTGCTCGCCTCGCTAAACCTGCCTGCCGGCAGGCAGGGCTACTGCGAAGCGGGCAACGCTCTCTGCACTGCGGGCAGGTCAAATTTTAAATGAATATCAAAATAACATTTTTAAAAAACATTTGGATTTGTTAGAATGTTTTTTAAATTATTGAATTCTGCTTTATTTTGGGCAAGGATATCGGAAGGATAATTTTTTGCTAAAAATTCATTTTTGTGGTATAATTTAAAAATCAGAACCAGAATAGGTAGGAGAAACTAGCGTGAAGACGTTCTTTAAAAAGGGGAGAAATGAGTTATGTCTGAAAATAGGCTATCGCAAATGGGCCAGGGAGATTGCGAAAAATGTAAAAATGTGAATGTTTGCATTAAGTGCAAAAAGAAATTTTGTCGGAAAGAAGGCGATCATTGTCGTAATCGAGGATATTTTGCAACAGCCAATGGTCCTGTGTGCATAGACTGCAATGATAAAGAAAGAGACAAAAAATAGGAACACGCTAGGGTGTGCAAAGCCATACCCCTAGCGTTATTTTCTGATAAATCAATTGTAGCACTATTGATTATAAAAAATCACCATTTTTTGGTGATTTTTTATTTTTTGATTTAATTTAAAACAGGTTCTTCCTCAGGAGTGGGCGTTGGGTAAATTGAATTGTCGGGATTAGGTATGGCGTTTTGAATCTCTCGAGCTTTTTTGTTAAGTTCCTCAGCTTCTTTTCCAGCTTTTTCTAAATTATCCTTAAATTGCTCAATGCCAGGCCTTTGTTTTTCAATCTCTTTTTTCGCTTTTTGGTATCCCCACCAGCCCAGAAAGCCAATCATTCCCATGGTTAAAATTATTATCACCAAGCATCCGCTAATAACCCAAACCCAAGGAGACGTTTTCTTGTTAACAGTTACGGTTGCCTGATCAGAGACTGGAGGGGTTAGTTTTTGTGTTGTAGCCTTAGCTTCTTTTTGTTTGTTGTCCATGCATTTGTTATTAATGTTTAGTTTAAATTTAGTATAGCAATAAATTTGATAAAATAAAACTGCGCGGGGGTTTATTTTCGGGTTAGTTATGTGTTACAATTAATATATTAGTAGCAATCTTATTAAAACAAAAATGAATCAAAAAAGAATATTTTTAATAATCAGTTTTTTCTTGGTAGCAGGTTTTATTTTTGGTTGGATTATTTTTAAAAAAAATAACTTGTTTTCCAGTAAGAACAATATCAACAGCTCAAGCTCTTTTAAAAATGAAGATAGCCTTAAAAATTCCAAAGAAGCAAAGGAAGAAATAGGTAAAATTTCAAAAGATGAGTTAAAAATTAATTGCAAAGAAAATTGGCAAAAATATGAAAACGATGTTTTGGGACTAACTTTCTGCTATCCTAAAAATTGGGGAGAGGTAGCTATTGAACCAATTGAAAATTTGACTTTGCTGGAGGGGGCGATGGATGAATATTCTAAGGATGAAAATAATGCTTATGCCAATTCATTATTTATTAAATTTAAAAGTAATCAAAATGAAGTTGCGCTGAATGATGATAATAATATTGAAATTAGAATTTTTAATAATAATTATAAAGGAGAATATTACCCCAATTCTTTTGCTTATGAAAAAGGTCCCATTGATAATATTGCTGAGCTGAAGTCTAATAACAATATCTGTGATTATCGTTTAAATTTTACGGAGCTTTGGCAAGAGCAAGGAAAGATGACGGAATTTTGGGATGAGTGTACAGATGGAGTAAAAACAAGAATAATTAACCATGAAGAATATTTCAATAAAAATCTTTATTCTTACGAGCTGGAATCGTTAGCTTATTTAAAGTTGCAAAATAATTTTTTCGACAATATATTGGTTAAAAGAAAATATTTAAATATCAGGCAAACCGAAAAAAAGATAAATAGTTTTGAAGAGATATTTGAAGCTAAAAATTATCCCAGCAATGCGGATAATTCAGAAATAATTTCCCAAGAAAAATTTAATGAGGAAAAAGAAGATTTTTTTGAATTTGTAAGAAGTATTCAAAGCTATGGGCCAATTGTTTTGGAGAAAAAAGATTTCGAGCAATCAGATGGTGAAGATAGCAAAGTTACCGCTATTCGAAAATATTATTGGATGCTAGAAAGCCAAAATTTAGAAGAGGCTTATAAGATGCAAAATCGAACTAATATTCCACTGAATGAATTTAAATCCGATTATGCTAAAACTTTCAAAGCATCGGCCAGAGATTTCAAAAAAATCAACGACAATACTTTTAAATTTTTTGTCGATTATCAGGAGCATAATAAGCCGAAAACCATTCATCGCATTACAGCCAGGGTTTTAAATGATGGAAAAATAGAAATAATTACAACTGAAGAAATAACTTTTGAAATGGTAAAATTTGGAGATTATACAGCTTATGCCAAAAAACAAAATAATAAAAGTTTTATTGTTTTGGAGCAATATGGGGTAGAGACTATAATAGATGAGGGGATAGCAACGTATAATCAAGATCATTTAAATTTGATGGAAGTTAAGTTTTTTGGCGATATAAAATTTTCCAACTCAGGCAAATATTTAATTTATAGGATGAGTGGCTGGGAGTGGTCAAAAAATTATATTTATGACCTTGAAAATACAAAGCAAATTTTTGAATTTGATTCCGGGACTAGCGGATTTTCTAAGGATGAACAAAGTTTCTTTGTTTGCAACAGTTCGGGTATGAGCACTAGCGCGTCAGGCATTATTTTTACTGCGCCTAATTTCAAAAAGAAATTTGAACTATTTAATTCTACAAATAGTAATATAGCAGACGTAGAGTGCAGTTATGACGAAGGCAAGGATGAATTAACTTTCGTTTACGCTAAAGGTTGTGAACAAAGCAATGAGAAGTGCAAAAAAAATGAGATTGTTTATTCGTTTAATGAAGATAAGATGGTAAAAAGTGGAACTTTGAATAATTGATACTGAATAATTTTGAATTTCTAATTTTGAATTTTAAATCAAATCTTAATTTTTAATTAAGCAATGAAATAAACTTAGATTTAAAAATATTTTATATCATAGTCATATCTAGTCATTAATTAATTCGAAATTGAATCAAAATTCAAAATTAGAAATTCAAAATTGCTCCGCTATGTTAAAAAATCTAATCTATAATTTAAGAGTTAAAAATGCCATTCGTTTTTCAATTAAGACTCATGAAGTTTATCAGAAGCAAAAACGCAAAGGTAAAGACATCGCTTATGTAACGCATCCGCTCACTGTGGGAATAATTTTGGCTATGGCGGGAGCTAGAGAGGAAGTGATAATTGCAGGAATCCTTCATGATACCATTGAGGATAGCATTAAGGAAAAAAAAGTTGATGAAAAAATGATAACGACTAGATTTGGAAAAAAAGTGGCCCAAATTGTAGTGAGCGTGAGTGAGGACAATAAAACGCTAAATTGGGAAGAGAGGAAATCAAAGGCTAGAGAAAACATCAAAAAATTTAAGCATAATTCACTTCTGGTAAAATCGGCAGATGTTATCAGCAATGTAACTGAATTAATTGATGACTTTATCGTGTGTGGCGATGAAGCTTTTAGCCGTTTTGGCGGACCAAAAGAAAGAGTTATTGCTAACTATTTGGAAGTGATGAAAATAATATTGGAAAAATGGCCCCAGAATCCGCTGTCTAAAGATTTGAAAAATTTGTCTATAGAATTTAAAAAAATAGTCTGAATTGATTAAAAATTATACAAAAATCACTAAAAAATCTATAATCAAATGAACATAGTGGAATTAGCTTTAAATAAAGGATAAAACAGCTATTTTTAGAATATATTATCTATAGTTAAGCAATCACTATAGATTTAGCTTTAAATAAAGGATAAATAGGCAATTGACTTATAAATTAATCTATAGTATAATGATTACTATGAAAAGTCCAAATAATCAAGAAAATATTATCGTAAGAACGTTAACTCAGAATGGAGTTTTTGCTATTTCTGATATAGAAAAAGGAAACGTTCTGTCGCGTAGTAGTATAGGCAAGCTGTTGCATAAACTAGTTGATGAAAATATCCTGCATATGACTTCCAAGAGTGGTGTCAGCGTGAAATATAAGCTGGCAGTAAATGAGCAAGCTATTGATTTTATTTTTCAGAATATTGATCAAATAACAATTTTGGAGTTAGCTCAAGCGTGGAATGTAAGCGTAGCTTCCGCAAAAAAATATGTTAAGAAATTTATCGATGCAGGCGTAGTTAATAAGAGAGGCTTACCACCACAAAAAATTATTTATACTTATGCTCATGTAACAAATAATTATATTTTCTCTAAGGAACAAGAATCAATTATCAATAAATATTACGCTTACACGACTCCAGATGGACAATTATTATTAGGATTGCAAGGATTTATTTATTGGGCAGAGAATAAATCTAATAGGAAAGATATTTTGAGGCTAGCTCAGGAGTATGTGGATACGCGAAAAAAATATTATGATGATAAATCAAATATAATGTTGATTGACGCTACAGATAAGTTGACTCACGTTTTTGGCAAAGATGTTTTTGTGGAAAAATTGTTTCATCGGGATTTTGATGCTTTGCCGGTTTTTGGAAAAACATACTTGAGTCAAATGGTACGTATTGCAAAATCTGGGCATACGAATACGACAGTCATGATGTATATCATAGAGAAAATACAGCCAAGTATTGATCATATTATTTCACAATATGATATTGAGTGTATTGGTTTTATTCCGCCTACTGTCGTACGTAGAACACAGCTGATGACTTTTCTAGCAAAAAGACTTAACATTTCTTGCCAAAGCATTTCTATTTCAAAAGTAAAAAATCTTGTACCAGTGCAGCAAAAAAGCTTAAAAAAACCAGAAGATAGAATAATCAATGCAAAAAAAACAATTATTGTTGATAGTGAGTATAAATATAAAAATATTTTACTCATTGATGATGTGACTGGGTCTGGTGCGACACTTAATGAAACTGCCAAAAAAATTATTTCTCAAGGAATCGCTAAAAAAGTATATGCTTTTACTATTACGGGTAGTGCTAAGGCAGGTATTTATGATGTTATCAGTGAGGCGTAGCTATTAATTATAAAATAAAAAATATGGAGTCAATTGAACAAAAATTTGAAACACGTGAAAAAATAAATGAAAAGTTTATTATTGATTTGATAGAGAGTGATCAATGGCGAATGGAAGTGTTGCGAGCGGTAAAAGAACTTAATCTTCCTGATTGGTTGATTGGAGCAGGTTTTGTGAGGAATCCAGTTTTAGATAAATTACATAATTTTAATCAGGCTACACCCATAACGGATATTGATGTGGCTTATTTTGACTTGACTGATTTAAGCGAAGAAAGTGAAATTAAATATCAAAATTTTCTTAAAGAAAAAATTGAAACTGACTGGTCAGTTACTAATCAGGCGCGGATGGAGAAAATAAATAACCAAAATAAAGACTATGTTTCTACTAAAGATGCAATAGCACATTGGCCGGAAACTGCTACTGCCATTGGAGTTACAATGCTCGAAAATGGATCATTAAAAGTTATTGCACCTCATGGATTAGACGATCTGTTTTCTCTTAAACTTCGTATGACGCCAGATTTTGGCGATGGGCGAGATGCTTTCTTGGCTCGTATTTCAAAGAAACAATGGCTTTCCAAATGGCCCAAGTTGAAGATTGTTTAATGGAAAATATTTACTAAAATATAACTATTTATGCTATAATATCAACATAATTTAAAAATAAATCTTATGATGAAAAAAACAAAAAAAGTAATCAAAAAAACACTGAGGCGTCTGCATAATCATTATTTCATGGGTGCAATTTTTTTAGGGTTTTTGACTATGGGGTTTTCAATGGCAGTGATAAAAAACTCAATCACTGTTTCTGCGGCAAGTCCCAAAGTAGCTTGTTCTTACAGGTTAAGCAGTTGGAGTGCTTGCAAATCTTCCGGTAAACAAGTCAGGACAATAATCGCCAAAACTCCGGAGGGGTGTTTTGAGAGCGATTTGCCAAAATTGGAACGTTCATGTGATTACACTGCAACTAGCAATTTAACAACTGATGCTAATGGAAGCACTGGCGCGCAAGTTGCGCCAAAAGGGAGTGCTACTCCTGTTTTTAATTTTTTAAATTTAAGCGCCGGAACGATTATCAGCAGTGAAATCAAAATTCAAGGGACAGTTGCCGGAGCCAGCAGTGTGGAATTTTATTTGGCGCCTATCGAATCGGATATTTCAAAATATCTCGGTTTGGCTAAATCTATCCAGCCAGGCACATGGGAATATATATTGGATTCAAAAAGTCAGCCCAATGGTTCTTTCTATATATATGCTAAAATAAAAAATTCTTACGGTGCTTATGATGGGGAAAAAAGAATGGTGATTATTCTTAACAATAATGAAGAGATGCAAAATGCGACCGATGGGTTGGCAGAAGCCGGGAATGTTTCCAATAGAATGAGTAGCCAGTGGCAAGAGAAATATTTCAAATCAGCTAATTGTGTGGACGAAAGTATTTGCGGAGGAGAAGCTGATCCAGATAAGGACGGAGTAACCAATAATGAGGAATACCGTTTGGGTATAAATCCAACCAGCTCAGACACTGATCAAGATGGATTTCTAGATGGTGATGAAATAAAAAATGGATTTAATCCGCTCAAACCGTCGATTGGAGAAAAGAGTGATAGGATGGTTTTCGAAAGCCCCAAGGAAAAAGGGGAAATTAAAAAAGATGAGTACAAAGTTGAAAGCGTAGAATTGGTCGACAAAAAAGATGGTAAAAAACTTAAGCTAGCAGGAAAAGCCTTGCCTAATACTTACATAACTATTTACATTTATAGCGACCCGATTGTTTTAACGGTTAAAACGGATGCCCAGGGGAATTGGTCCTATATTTTGGATAAAGATATTGAAGATGGGAATCACCAGGTGTATGTAGCCGTAACGGACAATACTGGTAAAATAACAGTCAAAAGCGAGCCGATAGCTTTTGTAAAAACCGCTCAAGCGGCAGATATTGTTATGCCCGCTGAAGCCTCTGCCCAGGAGCGAGCAGTTTCACCAACCAAGTCTTGGTTAAATAGCAGGTTATTTTTATTTGTAGCTTTGGGATTGTGTGCCCTGGCCTTAGCAGTTGCTATTTTGGGGCTGATAAGACGCAACTTAAATAAAAAAGAAGAAAATAATTTGGTTTAATAATTTTATGAAAATTTTTTTCTTCAAGACGATTAATTTTATCAAGGAAAATCCCAGTATTTTATATTCTTTGATTTTAGTTTTTTTGATTCCGCTGGCTTTTTTTATCAATACTTATCTTATCAATTTGAGTTACGAAGAAGATATCAATAAGATAACCCAAAAGAAAGCAGTTTTAATTGAAGATATTATTAATAATATCTTAAGAGAACAGTTAAATGACGATGAAAAAATTCAAACTATTGTTGAAAATGTTATTTCTAAAGACAGTGAGGTGGTTTCTTTGTATGTTAGCAAGCCTCAAGAGAATAAAGCGGATACTTTTAGGATAGTGGCGGCTAATGATGAAAGTTTAATCGGCAAAGAACAGGGTGCAGGTTTCCAAGATAATTTAGCTTGGATGACCCCTGAAGGTATTGCTTTTTTAGATGAAAACGATCAGGAGAGATTCTGGAAAGTAACCAAGGTATTAAAAAACGAGTCAGATGAAAGAATCGGACTTATTTCGATGTCATTGTCTTTATCCGGAACAGATGCGCTTATTAATAAAACAATCAGCAAATCATATTGGGTTTTAATTATTACCATAATGGTGGTTTTACTTTTTGTTTCCAATCAGGTGCGTTTATTCGGCTATGCGCTGATGGTTGAAAAGCTAAAGGAGATTGATAAAATGAAAGATATGTTTATCTCTATGGCCAGCCATGAACTGCGGTCCCCCCTGGGAGCGATAAGAGGTTATATAGATTTCTTGAAGGATAAAAAAGAAGTTTTGGCCGACGAAGACGCGAAACATTATGTAGAAAATATTTCTCTTTCTATTGATCGGCTTAATGCATTAGTGGCCGATATGCTAGAAGCTTCCAGGCTGGAGGGCAATCGAATGCCAATTGAAATTGCTCAAATTGATTCAGTTAAAATAATTAGAGAATCTATTGAAGAAATAAAGCCACAAGCAGAGCAAAAGGGATTGCAACTGGCTTATAATTTGACTGGTGACAATCCTTTCATTTTAGCGGATGCGGATCGATTGAAACAAGTGTTGATAAATTTAATCAGCAATTCTATCAAATATACTCCTGCCGGATCAGTCACCATCAGTACGGCTTTAAAAAATAATGAATTAGCTATTATTATTGCCGATACCGGGATTGGAATTTCTTCAGAAGATCAGGCTAATTTATTTAATAAATTTCATAGGGTGCAAAATGAAAAAACTAAAAATATTGTCGGCACCGGATTGGGGCTTTGGATAACTATGGAAATCGTTAAAAGGATGAAAGGTCGGATTACCGTTGAAAGCATTGAAGGAGTGGGCTCACATTTTACGGTTTATCTACCAATAGCTAAAAAATAATTTTATGGACACAATCGAAGTTTATGCCTGTTCTCCAGAAGAAATTGTTTCAAAATTTCAAACTTCCCAAATTGTAGGACTTTCCCAAGCAGAAGCACAATTGCGGTTAAAGGAATATGGTAAAAATAAAATAAAAAGAAAGCAAAATTGGCGCTGGGCAAAGTTAATACTGGGCCAATTTAATGATGCTTTAGTTTGGATTCTTCTGGTGGCAGCTGGTCTAGCTTTTATTTTTCAACAGTACCGAGATGTAACAATAATTTTAATTATTGTGGGAGTAAATGCGATTATTGGTTTTTTGCAAGAGTTTAAAGCAGAAAAAATTTTAGATAGCATAAAAAAATTAACCACCGATCAAACTCAAGTTATCCGCGATAGTAAAAAGCAGGAAGTTGATGCTCGATTTATCGTGCCGGGAGATCTGATTTTTCTAGCTGCAGGAGACCGTGTGCCGGCTGATGGGTATATTGTGGAAAGTTATGATTTAAAAGTAAATAGTTTTATTTTTACTGGTGAATCCAGTCCGGAAAAAAAATCTGCCAAAGTAATCGAAGGTAAAAATGTTCCCATTGCTGATATTGATAATATGTTTTTTATGGGAGAAACGGTGGTAACGGGGGAGGGAAAATTTATTGTAACAGGGACAGGCATCGATACGGAATTGGGAAAAATTGCGCATTTAACGGGAGAAATGCAAGAAATTTTAACTCCAATGCAAAAGCAAATGCGCAAACTTGGTCGAAGTGTAACTATTTTTGCAGTATTGGTGGGTTTAAGCGTGATGATTGTTGGATATTATTTGGGATTATCTTTATATCATAATTTTATCTTTGCTCTGGCGCTAGCTGTTTCAGTAGTGCCTGAGGGGTTGCCGGCAGCTATTTCAGTAGCGTTATCTTTGGGAATGAAGAGGTTATTGAAATATAATGTTTTAGCCAAGAAATTAAATGCAGTTGAAACTTTAGGGTCAGTTTCGATAATTTGTACGGATAAAACTGGAACAATCACAAAGAATGAATTGACAGTTACACAGGTGGTTATTAATAATCAGGAAGTGGAATTGAGTGGAACGGGTTATTCCTCCGAAGGTCATTTCTTAATTGGCAGTAAAATAGTTAATCCTTCAGAAATAAAAAATTTAGAATTGCTTTTTCGCATCGGAACACTCTGCAACGATGCGGGTATTGTTTCCAAAGACGGAGTAAGGACTATTGTGGGAGATCCGACGGAAGGCGCTATTATTGTGGCTGGAGAAAAATATAATCCCAAGGAAAGATATTATGAAATTGGTGAAACAAAAATTACTGAAAATCCTTTTTCTTCGGAAAGGATGAGGATGAGTGTGATTTACAAAAATTCTGAAACGTTATCTTTAGTGAAAGGTTCTCCGGATGTGATGATTGAGCTGTGCGATTTTATTAAAATCAATGACGAGATTGTGCCTTTTGATAAAGAAGATAAAGACGAAATAAAAAAGATGTATAATAATATGTCTGCTCAAGCTTTGCGAGTGTTGGCTTTCGCTTATCGAAATTTGGAAGATGTCGATAAAAATAAATATTTGGAAGAGTCTGAAAAAAGCATGACCTGGGTAGGTATGATGGCGATGATTGATCCGCCTCGCCAAGATGTCAAAAAAGCTATTTCTGAATGCAGAAGCCTGGGCATTAAAGTCGTAATGATTACGGGAGATTATGAAATTACTGCCAGCGCTATTGCGAAGAAAATTAATTTAATCGGAGAGGCGGGGAGCTATGAGGTTATTAGTGGCAAAATTTTAAATGAATTGTCAGATAATGAAATTTATAAAAAAATTATTCAAAAAGATGTTATCTTTGCGCGTATCGCACCTGAACAGAAGCTTAGAATTGCGACAATTTTAAAAAATAATAAGCAAATAATTGCTATGACCGGCGACGGAGTTAATGATGCGCCAGCTCTCAAGAAAGCGGATGTGGGAGTGGCGATGGGAATAATCGGTACTGATGTTTCCAAAGAAGCCTCAGATATGATTCTCTTGGACGATAATTTTTCTTCAATTGTGCAGGGGATTAAAGAAGGGCGGACTATTTACGGGAATTTAAAAAAATTCGTACATTATGTTTTTACTTCCAATGCCAGTGAGCTTTTAACCGTAATTTTCGGAGTAGTTTTGCATATTCCTTCTCCAATTATGGCTGTGCAGATTTTGGCGATTGATTTAGCCACAGATGTTTTTCCATCATTTTCTTTGAGCTTGGAGCCGACAGAAAAAGGAATCAATAAAACTTTCAAAAATTCTAACGAGCCGATAGTAAGTTGGAAAGGATTTAAGAGAATACTTTATTTGGGAATAATTATGGCTATTGGAGCGGTAGGGGCTTTTGTTTGGTCAATGATGCGTGGCGGTTGGAATTGGGGAGAATTTGTGGATGAAAATAACTTGCTATATATTCAATCTACTACCGCAGCCTATGCGGTATTGGCGATGACTCAAATGGCCAATCTCTTGCAATCTCGTAGCGAAAAACTAACTCCTTTTGAATTAGGATTTTTCAAAAATAAATTTGTTATTGGTTCAATTTTTATTTCTTTGGGAATTTTATTGGCTTTTATGTATTTGCCATTTTTCCAAAAATATCTACACCTTAGTCCGATTGTCTGGCAAGATTGGCTGGTGGTTATTATTACTAGTCTAGCTGTTTATTTTTTTGAGAGTATGAGGAAGAAGAGGGGGAAATAAATGACCAATATCCAATTTCCGCCTGCAACGCTCTCTGCACTGCGGGCAGGTCAAATGACAAACCTGCCTGCCGGCAGGCAGGTAAATTTCCAATGATTTAACATCAAAATGAAAATATCTGTCATTGCGAGACGGTACTCCGTCGCGGCAATCTATAAATATATTCCCAGTCATTTTCCCCACGTGGGTGCAAACGACTGGAGGTGGAAAAATAATTCCTTATGAATGGTAGGAACAGGGCATTGCTCTGTTCTAATACTAAATTAATTTGAAGTGTTCTATGTTGCCCAAGAGGCTAAGTCCCCAATTGGGGACTTAGCCTCTTTTTGATTAATGGAAATAATGGTAATATTAAAGTATGGATAAAAAAAGCGTTAAATTAATTGTTACAATTGGACTAGGTCTCATTTTAGTGGGAACAGTTTTTGTTTTTATCAAAAAAACAAATAATCCGGCTATTATGAGCAATAAAATTAGCGTTACGACTAGTTTTTATCCGATTTATTTTTTAACTTCGCAAATAGGAGGAGATTTAATTGATGTTGCTAATCTAACTCCAGCTGGCACCGAACCTCATGATTATGAGCCAACTGCTCAAGATATTATTAAGATTAAAAAAAGCAGATTGTTATTTTTAAATGGAGGAGGTTTGGAAGTCTGGAGTGATGATATAAAAAAAGGCATTGGTATAAGTACGCCTAAGATAATTAATTTAGGAGATGAATTAATAAATCAACAGTCGAAGGAAAATAGCCAAGATAAAAAAGACCCGCATATTTGGCTTAGTCCAATTTTGGCAATCAAAATGGCCGAAAAAATAACCGCCAGTTTGGTTGAAGTTGATTCAGTAAATAAAGATTATTATCAATCTAATTTTGATATTCTAAAGACGGAATTGATCAATTTAGATAGTGATTACAAGAAGGGTTTAGCTAACTGTCTTAAAAATGATATCGTAACTGCTCATGCCGCTTTTGGCTATTTGACACAAACTTATGGGATAAATCAAATTTCTATTGCCGGACTTTCCCCAGAGGAAGAGCCATCTATCCAACAGTTAGCTGAGGTAGCAAAAATAGCCAAGGAAAATGAAATCAAATATATATTTTTTGAGAGCTTAACTAATCCTAAATTATCGCAAACCATTGCTCGAGAAGTTGGAGCGCAAACTCTAGTTTTAAATCCGATTGAAGGATTGAGTGAAAATGATTTAAAGCAAGGAAAAAATTATTTAACTGAAATGGAAAAGAATTTAGAGAATTTGAAAATAGCATTGGAATGCGATTAGAATTTTCAATTTACAATGTTCAATTTACAATAAATTTTCAATTAAAGAATTTACAATGAAAATTAAGAAATTGGTTATTGAATGAAAATTGAGAATTGAAAATTATTTTGCCAGCAAGGGAACAAATTGTAATATATGGTTTAATTTATTTATGCATAAATCAATAATTAACTCGACAGGTGTTGATCACACCAAAAACATTATCGAAATTGAAAATGTTTCTTTTGGTTATGATAATCAAGAGGATGTTTTAACTAATATTAATCTTCAAATTCACAAGGGTGATTATATCGGCTTTGTGGGACCCAATGGGAGTGGCAAAACCACTCTGATAAAAATTATCATTGGACTTCTTAAATTTAAAGAGGGTTCAATAAAAATTTTCGGAAAAGATTTAGATAATTTCAAAGAGTGGCATAGACTTGGATATGTCTCACAAAGAATAAATGAATTTGATAAAAATTTTCCAGTGACCGTAGCAGAGGTAGTTTTAATGGGGAGATATTCAAATCGAAAGTTTGGTCAAAGAATAACAGAAGAAGATAAAATATTAACTCGAGAGGCCCTGGAAAAAGTGGGGATGTGGGATTACCAAGAGCGATTAATTGGCGATCTTTCGGGCGGACAAATGCAAAGAGTATTTATCGCGCGAGCATTGGTGAGCGACCCAGAAATTATATTTTTAGATGAGCCGACCACCGGCATTGATGAGAGAAGTCAAAAAGAATTTTATGAATTATTGCAAAAATTAAATAAAGAAATGGGAATTACTTTAATAATTGTTTCTCACGATATTGAGAAGTTAACGCAGGAAGTGATGCATATTGTCTGTATTAACCGCTCCCTCACTTGTCATACTACACCCGAAGAATTTATTAGAGAAAGTCAGTCGACTAATATGTTTGGCCAAGATGTAAAAATAATAACCCATCATAAACATAACTGATTTGTAAAGTATGTCATTTCGACCGGACAAATTTTTGTACTCAAAGATTTGGGAGTGGAGAAATCTAACATTGTATATAAATAGTTGTTAGGTTCAAGATCTCTCCATGCATAAATTTCCGAGTACAGAAATTTATTTAGTCGAGATGACACAACTGGGAGTTGTCGGTGATTTATATATAATAATTTTACAATTTTAATTTATGGAAATTTTCGAGTACGATTTTATTTTAAGAGGAATAGTGGCGGGCTTAATTATCGGAGTAGTCGTTCCGCTAATTGGTATTTTTCTCGTGCTAAAAAGATATTCTTTGATTGCCGATACTCTGGCGCATGTTTCTTTGGCGGGAGTAGCTTTGGGCTTATTTTTTGGCTTAAATCCGATTGTAACAGCATTGGGAAGCTCCGTGGTAGCCTCGGTGGCAATTGAAAAATTAAGAAATACTAAAAAAATATATGGAGAATCAGCCTTGGCTCTTTTTCTTTCGGGCAGTTTGGCTTTGGCGGTAGTGATTCTGAGTTTGGCTCGGGGGTTTAATGCTAATTTATTTAGTTATCTTTTCGGTAGTATCGTAACGGTTGGCATTAAGGATGTTTATTTAATTTTAATTTTAGCTGTAATTACGGCAGTAGTTTTATTTATCTTTTTTAAAGAACTTTTATACACCACCTTTGATGAGGACTCCGCTAAAGTAAGCGGCATTCAAACTGAAAAGATAAATATTATTTTAATTGTACTGACTTCGCTGGCAGTATCTCTGGCGATTCCCATTGTGGGAGTTTTATTAATCTCGGCTTTAATTGTTATCCCGGTAATTACTGCTCTCCAGCTTAAAAAGGATTTTTTTAGGACAATCCTTTGGGCAGAATTTTTTTCTTTATTTTCTATAATGAGTGGTATTGTCGGAGCTTTTTACCTAAATCTTTCTACTAGCGGAACGATTGTGCTTGTCATGCTGGCAATATTTATGTTAGTTTTTTTATTTAAAAAATATATGAGTCATACATCATAAATCATGTTAGCACGTTAGCATTGAAATAACTACAACTCAGCAATTCTTAAAATCATAAATTCCCATATTCCTAAATTCATCTTCATTAAGCAATAATAATTTTATAAAAGAAAAATGCAAAAAGAACTAAAAAATAAAACCCACACTCTTATTATCTCCGATTTTCATTTGGGCTCGAAAGTCAGCCGCAGCGAGGATTTGATTAAGTTTTTGCGCAGTTTTAAATTTAAGAAATTAATTCTTCTGGGAGATATTTTTGAAAGTTTAAATTTTCGAAAGTTAAATAAATTTGATTGGGAATTGTTATCTTTAATTGGGGATATTTCTCGAGGCTCAAAAGTGATTTGGGTAGCCGGCAATCACGATGCGGGGCTGACGGATTTTTTTACTAGTCTCACGGACGTGCGAGTGCGCAATGTTTACAAATGGAAATATCAGAATAAAAAATATCTCGCGATTCATGGTCATCAATTTGATAACTTTTTGGTTAATAATGCGGTGATAAGTTTTTTGGCTAATCAGATTTATAAGTTAATTCAGCTGTTTGATTTTAAAGACAAAAGAGTTAGCCGGGCGATTAAAAGAAAGAGCAAAGGCTGGCTCAGGATTTCCAAAAAAGTGGCTTCCCGGGCGATTATTTATGGGCGAGTAATGCAGGTGGATTATATTTTTTGTGGTCACACGCATAAGGCAATGGAGTTAAATAAGGGGGACGTGCATTATTATAATTGCGGCTGTTGGACGGATATCCCAGCCAATTATATTACTTTGGATAATAATGACCTAGAAATTCATCAATATGTGTAATAAGTTCAAAAGTCAAAAGTCAAAATCTTTATTCATTATTGTCTTGCTTTGATTTAACTTTAATAATAAGAAGATCCTTTGCTTTAGTAGGTGTCTCTGCGAGTAATTTGAATACACTCAAATTGCGTGGCAGTCTCGTTTGAGATTAGTTTCGGATTACCCCCGCTTCGCTGAGCTGGCGAGGCGAGTCGCAAAGACAAACTTGCTTTTGCCGTTAAAGCGGTCAGTGAGGAGTTACGGTCACTAAATTTGACTGTTTTTGTTTTTCATGCTATAATTAAGTTTCTGCGTAAGGATAGTTGTTTTTATATAATATTTTTGAGAAAGGAAAGAGAAATGATAAATAAGGAAGTGACGGTTTTGCATGTGGAAGACGAAGATAAAATTTATCCAAGTTGTCCGAACTGTAAATTTATCAAAGAATCGGTAGCTCCCCCCGATGTGCATAGAATAAGATGGAGATGTCCAAGCTGCAAAGAAAAAACCCCATTTAAAGTTAATTGGAGAAAAGGTCACCGAAAAGAATATGGAGAAAAGATGAACATAGGAACGACCCAGGTGTCTATCTTAGATCTTTCTTTGGATGGCCTTTCATTTAAGGGAGAAAAACTAAATATCCTTCCTAAGACTAAAATTAATATTGAACTGCCTTTGAATATGGTGAGAAAAGATGTTTTTTACCAGCCCATTGAAATTGAAGTTGTTTCTCGGAGAAATGGCAGATACGGTGCCAGGTTCCTGAATTTAGGGAATGAGTCTAAAGCGCGAAAGAGGATTGGCGCTTGGCTAATGGTAGCGTAAGAATCATAGAGGTGTTGTGTGAAATTTCATACAGCACCTCAGTTTTTTTATCCAACCCTTTTCAAAATTAAATAGTTCAGTTATGATTAAAAACGTATTGGAGATTAGTCCGCCTCGGCAAGCCTCAGCGAGACGGGCCAAGTAGGTAAGGCATCCCGATTTTTATCGGGACATGGGGGGTGCTTAAATTTTAAAGTAAAGCTTTCCCTAATAAATTAAGGAGTAGCAAAATATAAAAATTAACATTGGAGATTAGCCAAGCGGTAAGGCAACGGGTTCTGATCCCGTCATCGGGGGTTCGAATCCCTCATCTCCAACTTATAAAATCAAAATGTACTCGGTCTAGAGTATGTTTTAGGTTTTATTTAGTTTGAGCAGGGATTCGAACGGGTAGAAAGTGAATAAAATAATTTTTAGCAAAAAATTATTGCAATGAACGCCGACAAACGCGAGCAAAGAGCGTTTGGCGCTACCCAGGGCAAAGAATGAATGAGCGACGGCGAGTGAATGATGAGGAAATCCCTCATCTCCGACAGAATAAATTAGCAATATTTATTTCATTAGTTTTTTTAAAAGAGGATTTAAAGGGGCGTTTTTTATTTTTTCTAATCAAATGATAGGGGGTTGCTATGGAAATTGGAATAAATTTATTGTTGGTGATTGTAAGCATAATGTTGTTCGTAACGCTGATCAGCAGATCGTTCCTTAAAATCCGAATAAGAAGTCAGATGAATGAAATTCAACAGAAAGATGCTAATATAGTGCATCTAGAAAAAATCGTTGACAGACTGATGCCAGAGAATCCATGTAGGACATCTCTTAGGTCTGGAATTCATTGCATGAAACCTGCTACGCATATCTATGCAGGGATTGATCTCTGCGATGATTGTGCGCAGAACCTTAAGAATAATGGAGCTAATCCTCCGCCAGTGAGATTTAATTTTGAAGCACAAACAGCTTGTCCTGAAATTGCTTGATGAGCTAATGAGTCCCATATACTCAAGCCCGAGAAACAAATTAACGTTTTCTCGGGTTTTTTATATTAAACTTAATAAAAATTAATTCAAGCCTAGTGTTCCGTTTGGAAACTAGGCTTGGTTGACTTTTTGTGGTATTTTTTTAGACGAAAATACCGAGGCGAGCAGGCAGATCAGCCAGAGAGTTCAAAATCATTTTTTACTTATTTAGGGAAGTGTAGCTTGGTTATGATTTTATTGCAAACATATCTCAAAACGCCTCTAATGGAGATACAAAAAAGATACAAAAAAGACTGGACAATTTTAAAAATATATGTTTTACTTATATGTTACACTGGAGTGTTTAATAAATTAGATGTTTCGAGCGTTCATTTAACAAAATAAGGAGGACCGTGATAGTAATAAAAAATATCTGAATAACTGAGAAAAGAAGCGTTGTTCAATAAAATTTATCTGAAAAACATAAGGAGATGTTCAATGCAAACAAACACATTGCCGATTACTGTTTCTGTTTGTTTAGACGTGAAGTTGAATTTGAAAAGACATTCGGATGATTCCGCATATATTAATCCAAATCCTCTTTCAGAAGAAATGAAGCCGACTGCCGAATATCTGGCCACCGTGATGCCTGGTGCAAAAATCGAATATTTAGGTCGTCCAAATTTTTGTTATCCATGGGGAGTATATTATCCAACCAGCCTGTTTTTTCTTTCTGTGCATCAATGTTTCAAAGATCATTGTCCCTTGGCACTCCGACCGGAAGTGCTGATGTATCTGATCGTCAACGAGGTTGCCACCACTGTCAATCTGCACCCCGAACATTATCGGCATCTTTTTTCCACATCAAATGAAAAGGTGCGGATCGATATTCGCAACGACGCCCTGCGAAAAGGCAATCCGAACAGTCCTTGGCATCAAGTCTTGGAACAATTCGACATCAAATTGCGCGATCATGTTCCGAGTAACCTCATGCCAAATTTTTTGCCTCTTTTCTCAACCTCTACCTCAGAAACGAATGCTACTACTATGGTAGCTTTTATGAGTACAGTGCGAAAATTTTACGATTTCCACACGAAAACTATGTGTGGATTGCCAAGAGTTCGGCTTCTGGGCGAGGCAGCAGATTATTCAAAGCTTTGTGAATCGGCTGAGCGCCTGTCTTCATCTTTTCAGGATCATCTGGGTTCATATTTCAACAGTCTTTTGCCAGTGCTCCGAAAGATTGAACAGCAAGCATCTGGAGAACCGTTGGATACCCAGTTTTGGTCTTCACTGTACAAGTTTAACAGTGAATCCGGTACAGACTTGTTTAATGGTTGGATTGCCGCTTTCGTGAACTATGTCCAGACCGCACCTCAAGAAGCTTATGGCAACCGACCTGCCGATGCTGGAACTATCCATCCTAAACATGAAACTTTATACGATTGGGAAAAAGAGCCGAACTTCCGCAACTACGGCATTGCTGTTGGTTCAATTCCAACTCAGATTTCAGTAGCGCCATTCATCTGGCATTATTTTGAAGAAGAACTGCCAATGCAATTCGTTGGTGGAGTACTCGGAGTCGACAATGTCGATGGATATGCTACACCGTCACTATCCTACGCCGTAGTGCACAAAGATTGAATTAAAAAGCAATGATACTAAAACCACCTTTGCCAAGATACTTGGCAGGGGTGGTGTTTTTTATACAAAAAAACGATCCTAAAGATCGCTATTATATATTTTTATTTCAGACCATGTCTCACTAATTGTGAGGGTTAGACTAGTCAAGTCGTATTTTTTTGTATTAATTTAGTCAATCATGTATAATTAGAGTATTAAAAACTACTTAAAATGATACAAATAATTTTGGATTCATTGATAAAATATTTTCCAGAGATAAGCGGTTACGCCGCTCTAGTTATCATTGCTTCATTTATTTCTATTAAGTTTTATAAATTTTATTCGGAAACTAAAATAGTTTGCAAAAATCATGATGGAATTAATGATAAATTGAACTTATTATTGGAAAAATTTAATAGTTTAATAGTAGTTTTGGGTGAAAACGAGGCTATTAAAAATCCCGATATGTTTTCCACGAATTCTCCGCTTAACTTAACCCCTAAAGGATTAGCTTTTGTTAGCAGTTTGGGGTGGAAAAATATATTAGATAATTCAGATAAAAAAGAATATTTATTTAAAAAAATAGATAAATTTAATTTATCAAGCAAAGCAGATGTTGAAAAATATTCTGTAGTATTGCTGAATGAATTATATGCAAGCAGAAAAGAAAATCCTTTTACAGAAGTGAAAAATTATCTCTATAATGATGCAACAATAGAAAGACAAAATGCAATTTTTGCTTGTGCGCTTTATTTGCGAGACGAATATCTGAAGAACCGTCCAAATATTTTAAAATAAAAAATAATTTCAAAAAATCTTGGGATAAATTAATTCAAGCCTAGCGTTCGTTTGGAAACTAGGCTTGGTTGACTTTTTGTGGTATTTTTTTAGACGAAAATACCGAGGCGAGCAGGCAGATCAGCCAGAGAGTTTAAGATCATTTTTCTTGGAACTCCCGCATCAAGGAAATCTTCTCGCGTGCTAATTCCTCCTCTAATAAATAAAAATGTCGTCGCCGTTTGTGCTAGTATGTTAATATGCTAAAATGTTATTATGTTAATATGCTAATATGACTATTTATGAAAATTGCAATTCAGGCGGCGGATTTGGACAATAAGCGGATAGATGGGACAAGGGTGTATCTTTTGAATGTGCTTAAATATTTGGGAGAAATCTCTTCCGAAGATAAGTTTATTATTTATCACAAGAATAATTTTAATCCCGAGTTAACTCCGCCGGATTTTCCTAATTATGAGATAAAAAAGTTGAAGTTTTTTAAACTTTGGACTCAAACCAGATTCGCTTATAATATTTGGAAAGATAAAGTGGATATTTTGTGGATGCCAATGCATAATATTCCTCTGTTGAGAAGAAAAAATTTGAAAACAGTAGTTACCATTCATGATTTAGCCTTTAAGCAATTTCCCCACACTTTTCCTAAGCGAGATTTGTTTCAACTTAATTTTCTGACGGATTTGGCAGTAAAAAGGGCGGATAAAATCATTGCCGTTTCTCAGTCGACCAAAAATGACATTTTAAAATTTTATCCTCAAATAAAAGAAGATAAGATAAGGGTGATATATCATGGTTTTGATGGCGACCTCTATCGAAAAAGATTCGATATCGAACTCATGAATGAAGTGTTGAGGAAATATCATTTAAAGCCAAAAAAATATTTGCTTTATGTGGGAGCAATTCAGCCGAGGAAAAATTTAATAACCTTGGTAAAATCTTTTGAAATATTTAAAAAGGAAAATGAAAACAGCATTAAGTTAGTTATCGCCGGAGGCAAGGCTTGGAGCTGGGAAGAAACTATCAAAGCAATTGAAACTAGCTCAGTAAAAGATAGCATTATCTTAACTGGGCGGATTCCTTTTGAAGATTTATCAATATTGCAGCAAAACGCAGCTGTGTTTGTTTTTCCTAGTCTTTACGAGGGTTTTGGAATTCCAGTTCTAGAGGCTTTTGCAGCCAATGTGCCAGTCATTTGCGCTAGGAATTCTAGCCTGGAAGAAGTGGGGGGCGAAGCGGTGGAATATTTTGAAAGTCGAGATGTGAAAGAATTAGCCCAAAAAATATTTAAAGTTATTAACAATTTTGGTTTGCAATCTGAAATGATAGCAAAGGGCAGAATACAACTCAATAAATTTTCTTGGCGAAAATGCGCCAAAGAAACTTTGGAATTTATTAAGAAATAAATTTTGATATTTTTGTAGAGATGCCGATTTATCGCGTCTTAAATGTTCATATTGAAGCCAATTATTATATCTAATACTGAATCAACTTAAATACTGCTATAATGTCATTCCGAGTGAAGTGAGTCCGACCCCAAGGAGGATGAACGAAATCGAGGAATCTAAACCCAGATCTTTCGACTTCATTTCGCTCTGCTGAGCTCAATTCCGCTCAAGATGACAAACACTATGGAACTGATTTATTTGATTTGGTACAATATAAATACATATCTTTGAGACGCGATAAATCGGCGTCTCTACAGCGTGATTATTTAAGATGTTAGGGCAATAATTCACTCTTTTTTATTAAGCAATTCTTTATAAAAATAAAATAATATCAAGAGAGTAGTTAAAGTTATAGTAATATTGGAAAAGTAATTAAATTTCAGGAGAGCTAGACCGGATATGATAATTACAAAAAAAATAGTAGTAAATAAAGTGAATTTTGGAATTTCCATAGGCATTGATTCTGGAGTTTCTATTTTTTTACTTACTAAATAGATAGAAAATATAACCCCAAATATCAAAAGCGTTAATTTTAAAAAGCTTATATTAGTTGAGACAAATCCAGGCAAAAAAGCTTCTCCCAAAAGGGCGAAAGCCCAAATAACCAAAAATATTATTAGGATATTTTTTAGCAGGGCGTAAATTATGATGGGTTTTGACAGAATATTTTTTAACATAATATGAAATTTATTTTAAGGCTCTGAAACAAAATAAATTGTGCAGTTCGTGTTCAGGTTTGCGTTAGATTTGTTCAAAAAATTACGAGGAATATCGAGATATTGTGAGGAATTTTTTGGACAAAGATAGCGTGAAAATGAGCGCGAAATGTATGAGTTATTTTGTTACAGAGCCTAAGCATCTTTAAAGCCAAAACGGTAAAGCATGCGCTTCTTCAATTCGCCGAGAAAGAACTGAAAATTTTCTCGAGTTAATGATTTTTCAAATTTTAAGCCTATTTTTTTAATTTGAATATTTGCAGGAAGGCCGTCTAGCGTAAAACGATAATCTTTTCCGATTAAACCAACTATCTGAGAGAGGGGTACCTCGCAGGAATATTTCTTGGGGAATAATTTATTTTTTTCTAAAATACAAAAATCAGATTTATTCAAACTTTCTTCGTCGACCGCGATGGCATTTTGGATGTTATTCGGAGAGGGATTAACTATTTTTTTCTTAGTGAAATTTTCTATAAAATAATAAGTTGAACCGGAAGTTGTTTTTAAAATCGTGCCAGTTGGATGAGCGGCATTCAGATCGGCCAATTTTTGCTTTTCATAAGCGCTGAGATCAGTAGTATTCGGTCGGAGGCTGTCCCAACTGTAGCCCAGGCTTTCAAAAGTGAGAGTGCTATCAATGGGCGTTGTTTTTTGGTTGCCAACAATGAAAACAGAATCATCTATGGAAACTAGGCTGTTCTCTTCTTTGTTTTTAAGATCATCCAATGAGCTGGCCTCTGGATAGAAAAAAGCTTTGTAAGATTTTTGGAGAGTAATCTTTTGGTTTTTAAAATCAGCCACGGGTGAAGCTAACTCTAAATTGATTTCTATCTGGGAAAAATTTAAAGGAGTTGAAGCATAAAAATTCATCTTGTCATCTGCTTGAGCCATATTCATAATAGTATTTTTCAAACTATTTATATTGGCAAATGAATACGTGAAAAATTGGGAAGGGAAAATAACTCTGGCGAGCGTGAAAATAATAAACATTAGAAAGAAAGAAAGTATGATAAAATTAGCAAACCAATAAATTCGCTGGTCTTTTTTGTTTAGTTGAGAAATATTTAAGTTATTCATTTCAAATGCAATTAGGGAGTTAATTCAAAAATTAATCCTTCGGTTGATGTAATTTCTTTGCCTGGCAGAGAGAAATTTTTCTTATCTGCGTGCAGGGCGCTAAATTCAATGGAATAATTTTTCGCCAGAAGCATTTTATTCTTTAGGGATGTTTCTCTATAATATTTTTCCCTAGTTTCGGGAATGATTAGATATATTTTTTCATATTGGCTTTTGTCTATTTTGTCCAAATCTGCCACATTAAAAAAATAAACTGCATTTTTGCCAAAGATGGAGCTCAGCGGCTGATCAATCATTTCAAAATTGTTGCCACTGGACATTTGATCAACTAAAATAAGATCTTTATCAGAGAAATTTTGGCTGATTTTTTTCGTTTCCTTAAGGAGATTTTTATCGGGAATAAAGGTTAAATATTGGGAAAAAGAGGGGAAATTAAAATAAACAATAATTAGCGTGAGAATTATTCCCAGAAGGATATTTTTTTTGCGGTAGGCTGTGTTGATCAAAATTATCGAATAGATGATAAATGCCGGTAAGATGGAAAAAGTAAATCTGCGCAACATCCAGGGGTGCTCCATGGTTATTTGCGGACTGAGGATATAGAAGAATGATGGAAAAATTATAAAGAGGGGGATTAACTGATTATATTTTTTCGTTTTAACTAGATAAAAAACTCCGGCTAGTCCAAACAACATCGGCGCAAGTATGCCATAGAGTCCAAAAATTTTAAATAGGTTTAGAATTGTCAAAAGACTGTTATTCTTCGCAATATCTGAGGAATTTTCACTTAAATTTTCCAAAGTAGCTTTGAGAACTGATTTATAAAAATAAATGTCCGTATGCAAATTCCAGATAAAAATTGCGCCAATGATTACCAATGGAGGCAAGACTATAATTAGGAAATTCTTCCTGAAATATCGGCCGGAATTTTTGTTTGCAATTAAATATAAAATAGCGAGCAAGAAAAAAACCAATCCTTCAATGCGCGTAAAAATAAGCAATCCTAAACTTAAGAAAAATAAAAGAAGGGTGGATTTTTTTCTGAATAAACTTTTTGTATTGGATCCAGTTATGATTAGCAGTGTTAATATCCCGATCCATAAAAGAGGAATGGCGATGTTTTCAGTCAAGGTAAATTTGCTAAACCACATGAAACAAAAAGAAGTTGCAATGATGGCTAGGCTGGATATTTGAGTAAAAAATTTTATTTTAAAAGAAGCTTGGCTTAAATTTGTGAGGCGGTGAATTAATAAATAAAAAGCCATTAGAGAAGAATAAAGAAGGATTCCATTGGCAATTTGAAATCCAAGAATGCCCAAAAATGAATAGAACAAAGCTAGCCAAGCGATGTAAACGATGGGAAATTGAGTGACCAAATTACCGTCGGCCGTGTAATAAAATCCCGGGAAATTAAAGGCTTTGGAAGATGTTTTGGCTTGGCAATAGACAGTGTAGAATTTTGATCTTAACGAATTAGTATCTTGGAAATCATCCAGCTTATCAATCAGGCAATTTTTGAGGTTATTTTTTTGAGTAACATTGATGTTAAAAAAATCAGTGGAGGCTGGCGTGGCGAATTCTAAACGGCCGTTTTGGGCTAAGCGGATAGCCGCTTGGCTGATGGAGCCTTGATCACGCCCAGAAAAGACTGTAGGCGCAGAAAAGGTAACGAAAACCGTGGCAGTCGCGATTAAAATTATATTAACGATTAAGAATTGGATGGATATTTTAATCAGGTTTGACAAGATAAAACGAAAACCGCTGGCAGCTATGACAGCTATGAGAATGGATACTGTCCACCAATAAAAAATACCCGAAAGCGCCAATAGAAAAAGTCCCCAACTGATGGTTATCCCAAAGAGCGACAGGTAGATAAAAAAATTATAATCGCGATTATTTTTAGCGTTTTCCATAATTAAACTATAATAGCAAAAGACTCATTTGGCAAGGTTGTATAGATTTATAAAATAAGGTAGAATTTTATTAAATGAGACTATCATATTTTATGAATTAATTCATTTGAAATTTATTTGACATTGGGAATTTGACATTTCACAATATTATGTCTTTACGAGCTTACATTTGGAGTTTAATATTAAGTACGCTACTGGCCCTGGGTGCTTGGCTTTTTGTTTTATTTAATATTGATCCTTATGAAGCTGGGATTGTGGGGCAGGTTTTGTTTTATTTTAGTTTTTGGATTTTTTTATTGGGAATCTGGGTAAATATTTTAGTCTGGCTCCGGGTGAAGTTTTTGGGCGGAGAAAATGCGATTGAAACGATGGGGTTAAGTTTCCGCCAAGGATTTCTTTTGGCAACACTCATAGTTTTGATTATTATATTAAATGCTATAGGATATTTCACTTGGTGGATATGCTTGTTGGTGATAGCGGGAATATTTTTAGTGGAATTATTTTTCCTCAGCAGGGAATAGCGATAATAACTTTTAAATTTAAAATCCTAAATAAATATAAAATAATTTAATTTAAATAATTTAGATGATCTTATTTGCGGATATTGTGAACCTGCCTGCCGGCAGGCAGGCCGTGAACTGATAACTAAAAACTAAGCATTATGGGTGAAAATAAACAAGAAAAATATGTGAGGCCATCTTGGGATGAATATTTTATGAATTTGGCGGAAATGATGGGAACAAGAGGAACCTGTGACAGGGGTCGTAGTGGCTGTGTGATAGTTAAAGATAAAAGAATTATTGCTACTGGTTATGTTGGTTCTCCTATGGGCATAGATCATTGTGATGAGGTGGGACATGAAATGCATACCGTAAGGCATGAAGACGGGACAGAATCGCAACACTGTATTAGAACTGCTCATGCTGAACAAAATGCTATTGTTAATGCGGCTCGATTCGGGATGGCTCTTGAAGGAAGCGTTTTATATTGTCATATGACGCCTTGTTATGCTTGCGCTAAAATGATAATTAATGCTGGGATAAGAAGAGTAGTTTGTAATAAAGATTATCACAAGGGAGAAAAAAGTAGAGAAATTTTTGAGCAAGCATGTGTTAAGTATGAGCTTGTGAACAATGAAATGGAAACTTATGATAATATGTAATTTTAATGCGGTGTGTCATTCCGACCGAATAAATTTTTGTAGTCAAAAATTTAAGAGTGGAGGAATCTCAGACAAAAAATAATCCAACAAATTAAAAATAGAAATATGGAAAAAATAATCTTAGGAATCGCTGGAGAAATTGCTGCTGGTAAAGGAACTGTCGCAAAATATTTAGTGGACAATTATGGAGCTTCAACTCATCGTTTTTCTACTGCCCTTCGAGATGTAGCCAAGCGAATGTATTTGGAAGAAAGTCGAGAAAATTTACAAAAAATCTCTACTTTGATGCGAGATGGTTTTGATGAAGATATTTTATCTATGGTAATTTATAAGGATGTTGAAAAAGATTCTCATGAAATTATTGCTATTGATGGAGTACGCCGTATGAGTGATATTGTTTTTTTGGAAAAAATTCCTGAGTTTAAATTGATTTATGTTGAAACGGATTTAAAAACACGTTATGAGAGAATAACGAAGAGAGATGAAAATGTGGATGATGGAGAAAAAACTTTTGATGAATTTAAAAAAGATAATAAAAGAGAGGCTGAAACACAAATAAAATATTTAAAAGATGAGGTAGCCTTTGTGATTGATAACAATGGAACGCTAGAAGAGCTTTATGCTCAAATTGACGCGATAATTAAAAAATAAAACATAATACTAATGGAACACGAAAAAACTAATCATGCAGTTAAAGATTTAAATAAATGCGGATTTGTATTGGTTTTAAATAACGAAGCTAAAATAGATGCCCAAGCCGAGGCGATGCTTCAGGCTTTGCATTCTCGTTCTACTGGTGGTATTTATCATCATTTAAAGATTTTAAAAGAACGCGGAGCAGAAAATTTTATGCAACAGTTTTATGTTGGTTATGGACATAAATCAATTGGAGATTGTGGAAGCACTACTATTTTTGTAGAGGGTGTTTCAATGCTAGCTGCCAAAGCTATTCAGGATTGGCGACTTTATTCTGGACAAGAGGCCTCGACACGTTATGTGGATTTTTCTGCACAAGCGTTTCTTAATCCGATTGGCTCAGTTGAGGGAGAAAAAATTCAGGAAGATTGGCGAGCTTTTTATTTAGCTGCTCAAGGGCCAGTTCAAGAGCATTTAAAAAAACAATTTCCCAGAAAAGATGAGGAAAATGAAAAAATTTATAATAAAGCCATCGTGGCGCGAGCCTTTGATATTACTAGATCATTTCTTCCCGCTGGAGCGACTACTAATGTAGCTTGGAGGATGAATTTTCGCCAGTTTGCTGACCAGTTAATGTTGCTTAGGCATCATCCCTTGGAAGAGGTTAGAGATATTGCTGAGAAAACTGAAGCTGCTCTCAAAGAAGCTTATCCTAGTTCTTTTTGCCATGAAAGATTTGAAAATA
>Ga0209417_1000195_pt1 | contig 161681 bp, 141 predicted proteins | sample RifGroF2_FD_184002 | JGI IMG/M metagenome (GOLD analysis project Ga0209417, IMG submission 184002) | Groundwater microbial communities from Rifle, Colorado, USA - Groundwater F2 (SPAdes) (version 2) | ecosystem: Environmental > Aquatic > Deep subsurface > Groundwater | place: Rifle, Colorado... | reverse complement strand
TCATTTGCGAACGCGAAGTCCAAAAGGAGATTCGTCAGACCAATTACACTCTTATTATTGGCTTAAACAACAAGCATGATACTTCAAATTTTCGCTACGCCGAAGTATCATAATCTTATAGTAGCAATGGAGAGATATTTTTGAAAAGTATTTTCGATATATTCAGTAACAATCAACCGAATGAAAGCCCAAAGGATCCGTCAAGCATGAAGCTACAGGTGATAAAATCTCATTGCCCACAGAATCATCCCTGCCCTTCAATCAGAGTCTGCCCGACAAATGCGCTAAAGCAAACAGGTTATGCTGCACCTGTTGTTGACGAAGAAAAGTGCATTAAATGCGGCAAGTGCGTAAAATACTGCCCTATGAGAGCATTGGTACTTAGTTGAATTAAGCTATAAATGAAAAACCCTTTGTATTACCATTTTACAAAGGGTTTTGATTATATCAAACAATAATTCTTATTTATTTAATTTTATATTAATTTGGATCAGATACAGTGATAAATACGAATTTACCACACAAAGTCTTCTATATAAAGCGGACTTTGTGTGGTTTTATTTATAAAGAATCGAAAAAGTATGCTTTTATGAGTTGATAATTATATATAGGTATGGTACTATGCGAATATGGATTAATTAAACATAATATATCGTTATATAATAATATGTTATTGATATTAAATATATTATTATCGATTAAGATGATGTGTAATTGATGCAAAAATGATAAGAATGCAGGTGGAACATGACTATAAAACTAATACAACCAAAGATGAATAAAAGACCAATGGATACAAATTTAAAAATATCATTAAGCGTATTCCGAGGGCAAAAGAACAACGGATTCCGTATTTAACTCTCAATTTTTTATACAGAAAGTTTGGGAAGATGTCAGAAAAGTTATGCAACTTGATAACATATAACAGGATCGGTAAATTTTCAAAATGGATATCGTATCATATAAAATAAAAGAATATAGGAGAAAAGTTATGGCTAAGTATGAATGCAGCTTACATGGCAGTTTTGATGAATTATTATCAACTATTAATTCCGGAATTTTGAACGGCAGTGCATCAGCAAGCTTCGAGGATGGCAGCTATTATGATGCCAACGGTATCAGATGCGCAGTACGTGTATATGAACGGTACAGTATGTTCGGTGGTAACCGTGTCAGCTTGAATGTTACACTGCTTGGCAGCGGAAATGATTTATTCCTGTCAGCGATAACCTCAGGCGGCAGTCAGGCAGTTTTGTTTAAAATAAATACAGTTAGCGAAGAGACCTTTCTGGATTGTGTAAGAGAGATTGTTGAGAATTATAATAAGTAAAAATGAACATATATAAATAATAGAATGAGAGTTATATTTATATTTGAATGACCTATTGTAAAATATAAACCCGAATACAAAATCAACTATAATTTGATTGAATTTAACCTATTGTTTTTACATTGATTATAAATTCGTAAAACAATAAAAAACTGCCATTTTCAATATCGGTAAAATATATTATAAAAAATCCTAATATTTTTATATTATTTATTATTTCTTTATGATATCATGTAATATGTAATATTTAGTGAAAAGAAGGTAAAGCCGATGGGTATTCCGATTATTGATTTCGAAAAGCATAACAATGAAGTAAAAGAAATTATATCTGCATATTACAACAATTATCAGAATAAGCGGATAATTATGAGTATTGCATGTAATCCCAGAATGATTTTACTTGATTCAAGATTAAACACAGGTAAATATACTTTCAAGCAATATTTTGAAAACCCAGATATTATGACTGAAGTACAAATGCAGTTTATTGAATATCGTGACACTGCGCTTATATACGATCATGTTATGGGACTTGATTATATATCGTTTGGTTTATATCCGGATTTTCAGAATGTTATGGAGCCTAATTGGTTGGGGTGTCCCATCAAATATCATGATAATAACGATCCCGGCACCGGTTCTATTCTTAATGATGAAAATAAATATGATTACATAAAAACCCCGCTTGAACCATTATCGGGTATCATGGGCAAAGCGGTCGAATACTATGAATATTTTAAAGAGCTTCAACAAAAAGGCTATTCTTATTTAGGAAAACCTATCAGCTTTGTTTATGGAGCAGGAGCTGGTACAGACGGTCCGTTCACAAACGCTTGCAGTGTTCGCGGAACAACTGAAATGTGTATTGATTTGTATTGCGACACCGAATATGCGATGGAGCTTTTAAATTATATAACTGAAAATACTATTACAAGAATAAAAGCAATCAGAAAAGCATATGGCCAACCTGAAAAGTCTGATACCTTCTATTTGGCTGACGACAGTATCGCACTTCTGTCACTTGAGGATTATAAAAGATTTGTTCTACCGTTCCATAAACGACTTTATGAAGAGCTGTCAACCGGTGAAAAGCCCAGTGGCATTCATCTTTGCGGTGATGCGACCCGTCATTTTAAAACGATGGTTGAAGAGCTGAATGCTAATAACTTTGATACCGGATTCCCTGTAAACCACGGTGCTTTATTGCAAAAGCTTGGTAGGGATGTTCAGATTTCTGGCGGTGTCCATGTCGATATCCTGCTCAACGGCACACCCGAACAGGTTGCAGCAGAAACAAAGAGAATCCTTGAAGATGTCAAGCCTTACAGCAGAAGCTTTGTTATTAAAGAAGCAAATAATTTATCACCCGGTACACCTCCTGAAAATATACATGCTATGTATAATACGGTCAAGAAATATGGTTGGTTCAATACATAAATTCAAATTAAGAATATAGGAAGGAAAGCATTGATGAAAAAAGTATTTAGTTTTATTCTTATGTTGGCATTATTACTTACAACAACAGCATGTGTAAAAACGCCCGAAACAAGCGAACAGGAAAGCAGTAGTCAGGATTTGAGCAAAGCGGAATCATTTGATGAATCCTATACAAATTATAATGGGTTAGAGTTTAAAATACTGACCTTTACCAATGATCGTACAGCAGATGGTTTTTCGCATTTCGGATATGGTGATGAGCTTGAAGAAAATGTTGTTAATATAGCAATTGATAAAAGAAATGCTGCGGTCGAAGAAAATTATAATATCAAAATAGTTGAAGAAGCAATAAATGATCCTGACAGAATCAGAGGACAGGCATATACTGATTTTATCAATATAGCTCAAAGTCAGACTGATGATTATTATATGATATGTCCATCTATGTATTCTGCTGCTTCGCTTGCTCAGGAAGGTTATTTAGTGGATTTATTGTCACTTGACAAGCTTAATAATCTTGAAGCTAATTGGTGGGATCAATATTTTGTTGATGAGATATCTATTGATGATAAGCTTTATTTTGTAACCGGTGATATGTGTATGTATTCAAGAACAAGCTTGTTTATTACATTCTTCAATAAAGCATTAATTGATAAATATGATTTAGATAATCCATACGATATGGTTGACAACAAAACATGGACAATAGATAAAATGTATTCGATGGCAAAAATTATTTCTCAAGATCTCGATAGTAATTCTTTGATTGATTATCATGATATTTATGGGATCGGTGGTCAGGTTGATACAATATGGTTTTGGTTTTATGCATTCGGTGGTCGTTTAGCATCAAAGGGTAGTAATGGTCAACCAATATTAACTATATACAATGAAAAAAATCAAGAAGTTGTTTCAACAATACTCAAAGTGCTTCAGGATCATACCTGTTATGTAAACGCAAATAATTATTGGGATAGAACCTCAGAATTTATAACTACACCCACTGAACTCTTACGAAATGCTTTTGTAGATGGAAATAGTCTTTTTCTTATAACAGATATACAAGGAATAAATACAATTCAAGATATGAAGGAAGCTGACTTTGGCATACTTCCTTATCCGCTTTTTGATGAAAATCAAACAGATTATGCTCATATTATGAATTGTTGGGGAGCAAATGCACTTGCAATACCTCAATACATAGGTACTGAAAAAATTGTGATAGCATCAGAAATTATGGAAGCTTTAGGTGAAGAAACAATGAATACAGTTACTCCTGCGTTTTATGAAATAATGCTTCAAAAGCAAAAAACAAGAGATCCTGAAAGCATAAAAATGCTTGATATTATTTTCAATACAATCGGTTGTGATCTCGGTCATGTTTATAACTGGGGTAGTATGCCTTATATGTTAAATGATTTAGTTATGAATCAAACATTAAATTTTACTTCACAATGGGACAGTATAAAAGATAAAGCCCAGACAGAGCTTGACGCGACCATTGCAAGCTTTGAAGCTTTAGAATAAATTAGCTGCTAAAATAAAATGAGGGCTGTTGCAAGTTCGAATTTCAAACTTGCAGCAACCCCTTCTTTCGGTTCATTTGTGTTATTTGTCAAATGCAGGATTGAATGCGTAGAAGTTTTTACTGTCGAGATGATCAAGTGTAATTCTGAGGGCTTCGCCGAAGCGTTGATAGTGTACAATTTCGCGTTGTCTCAGGAAGTAGATAGCATCTCTGACATCGGGATCATCTGCGAATCTCAATATATTGTCATAAGTTAGTCTTGCTTTCTGCTCAGCTGCCATGTCCTCATTCAAATCAGCAATAACATCGCCTGTGGATTGCAATGTATCTGCTGAGAACGGAGTTCCCGACGCTGCAACAGGATATATACCGGTTGTATGGTCTACAAAATAGGGTTCAAAACCTGTTCCAACCAGATCCTCAGTTTTAATATTTCTTGTCAGTTGGTACACAATCGTAGAAATCATTTCCATATGTGCAAGCTCCTGCGTTCCATTAGGTTGTATATTGTTTAATATTCCTTATTAGTGATAACACTTCAAATCACCTTCGTGGAACTATGCATTTACATTTCTTTTTTCATATATCTATATAAGCTTTGTCATAGTTTTATTTCCATATTTATTTTATGAATTGCAATAGCAAGTTGAGTTTTAATATAATATATCTTTTTTCAATTTTATATCGCAATATCATCTTCATTTTTATGGTGTATTTTATTTTCCTTCAATAGCATTATCATTTCTTTATTTTGTTTAATAATGGTTCTTTGGTTAAATACTATATCTTTGATATCCTCTTCTTGATTGTATTTATAAACGTTTTTCACAGCACTTTTTACAGCAATTCTTATAACGAAAAATGCAATTGCAAGCACTATTGTTATTTCAACAAGCTTATAAATTATGATAAAGATCAATATACTGCTAAAAGCTTCAGTTAAATCAGAAATAGGCATATTAAAATTCCCTTTCGTTAAAACACATTTACTAATCATTGTAAATAATATATCATGTTTTTCTACATATTTCAAGTTATTTCACAAATATAATTTTATTATGAAAAGAACCTCGTTTGAATATCAAGGTTCTTTTTAATTGTTTATATGATTTTTTATTTAAATAATTGGTCTATATTTCCCCTGTGATTTTCTCATAAATTACTCAAACTGTTTTATATTATTTACACAATCTCAAAAATCGTATCCGGTTTGTCCGGGTTGAATGACTCACTTTCCACATGAAGGTTACAAGGTCGGTTTCAACAAGGTTTTCGATGTTGTGAGTGTATCCGGTGGGGATATCTACACAAATTTACGTCTTTCAATTTATAATTCTTTTATTTTCCCAACAGAAATTCTACAATATTTTTTTGTTTTATTCCGTCTTCTGACATCGGGAACTCATCCATTGATAATATATATTTCGGATAATGATCTTTTACTTTCTTTAATGGTGAAATTTCACGTTCAAATGTAGTTGGGTCAAGGATGCTTGCTGCAACTTGATAATAAATTTTATTATCACCCAAAACCGCTATAAAATCAATTTCCTTATCTTCCACCTTGCCAATACTAACTGAAAAGCCTCGTCGAACAAGTTCCAAATAAACGATGTTTTCAAGGATATGTCCGACATCAATATTTTTTTCGCTAAGCACCAAACGACGCAAGCTCACATCGACAAGATAATATTTTTCAAGGGATTTGAGATACTGCTTGCCTTTTACATCATATCGACCTACCTTATATAAAATAAATGATTGAATGAGTGCATCAATATAATTTTCAACTGTTACTGATGTGGTTTTTCGCCCATATGAGGTCAAGCTGTCAGCAATTTTCTTAGAAGATACTATACTTCCTATGTTAACAAAGAGGAATTTTATAACGCTCTCAAGCAGAGGAACATCGCTTATTTTCTTTCTCGCAACGATATCCTTAAGCAAAACAGTGTTATATATTCCCGTAAGATAATCTCTGCAGATTTCCTCATCCTCAATAGTTGCGATATAGGGGAAACCACCATTTTTGTAATAGCTGTTCCATGCATCCCTCTGATTCCCACCCATCAACTCAAAATATTCTGCAAAAGATAAAGGCAATATACTTATTTCAATATATCTTCCCGAAAGCAGTGTTGCCAATTCACCTGAAAGTAACTGAGCATTAGAGCCTGTAATATATACATCCACATTGTCCTTAATAAATAAACTGTCTACTGTTTTTTGGAACTGCGGTACATTTTGAATCTCATCCAAAAAAACATAAGTCATTTTTCTAGGGATCAATCGCTCGGATACATAATCGTGTAGCTTCTTGTAATCAAGTAATGATTCATATGCAACATCTTCAAAATTCACCGAAATGATTTGGTTGTCCTCAACACCACATTCGCTAAGATAATCACGGAACATCAAAAGAAGTGTAGACTTTCCGCATCGACGGACCCCAGTAATCACCTTAATTATTTTTAAGTCTTTCACTTTTTTCAGCTTTTCCATATATTGTTTTCTTTGAACCATGACATACACCTCTCTCTATTGAAAAGTATAACACAAAAAAAATAGATTATCAATAACTATTTATATTATACTATAAAATCTTTTGATTTATACAAAGTTTTATTTTTGAGAATAAATAAAAGTACAATTAGTAACCTGAAAATCAGTCTGCAATAATACTATTTACTGAAAAAATAAAAAACTGTATCTTTCAGTGCTACTTAAATTTATATTATTTGAAAGCAACTATTTATTACATAAAGGAATTTATAAATTTCTACCTAAACATATTCTCTAAACCGTCTCGAATATCGTATCCGGTTTGTCCGAGTTGAATGACTCACTTGCCCACATGAAGGTTACAAGGTCGGTATCTCCAAGGTTTTCGATGTTGTGAGTGTATCCGGTGGGGATATCTACAACTTCAAGCTTGTCACCGCTAACATAGTACTCCAGCACTTCATCACTGCCAACTTTTCGGAAGCGAATAACACCTCTTCCACTCACAACAAGAAACTTCTCGTTCTTGGTGTGGTGCCAGTGGTTGCCCTTCGTTATGCCGGGTTTGGATATGTTTACAGAGAACTGTCCTCTGTCTGGTGTGCGTATTATTTCGGTGAAACTGCCTCTGCTGTCGATATTCATCTTGAGCGGATAGCTGAATTTGTCCTTCGGTAGATATGAGAGGTATGTAGCATAAAGTTTCTTAGTGAACTCATCTGCCATATTCGGAACACTACGTTCATCACGACTTGCTTTGAATGAATATGTCAGATCAACAATCTCACCAAGTGTTATTGTATGTACAACAGGGACATAGCAGTAACCGTCATCCTTCTTGTTTGCTTTGCCGTTCAATGCATTTATAAGCTCAGCAACGACATCATCGATATAGACAAGGTTCATTACAACATTTCGGTCGTTAACCTGAATCGGTAGGTCGTTTGCGACATTGTTGCAGAAGGTTGCGACAGCGCTGTTGTAGTTAGGTCTACACCACTTGCCGAACACATTCGGAAAACGGTAAACAAACACCTCAGCTCCAGTTTGCTCCGAATACTCGAACATAAGCTCCTCACCGGCTTTTTTGCTTTGCCCGTATGGATTATCAAAAGCTGCTTGTGTCGATGAGCTGATCATAACGGGACAGCTGTTGTTATGTTTCTTCAGCGTATCAAGCAATGTTGATGTAAAGCCAAAATTGCCCTGCATAAACTCGCTTTGCTCTTTAGGACGGTTTACTCCTGCAAGGTGAAAAACGAAGTCAGCCTCCCTGCAAAAATTGTCAAGAAGGCTTGGTTGTGTATCTATATCGTATTCAAATATATCGGTATATTTCTGGTTTTGTAGCTCTGCTATAAGATTCTTACCAATGAAACCCTTCGCACCGGTGATTAGTATTTTCATGTCAACGATTCTCCCATTTTGCAATTTCGTCACGGATGTATTGTATTTCTTTTGTTTTAAATACTGAACATTATATCATTAAATATATATACTTTTTTATTATAAGTTATTTTGCTTACGCACATCGCGCGTGTATTGCAACTGTAGACGGCTTCTTCAAGAATCAAAATTAGTCTGACAAACACCGTTTTCCAAGTTTGCTTTCGCTACCAATACATCCAACGATGCATTAACGATAGCCCGGACGAGCAATCGACCGGTTTTATTTAATTTTTTATTATTTTATATGATGGTAAACATGTAATTTTATGTATATTTTATATGATTGCTTGGGGTTCGCACTAAACTCCCATACTGGTCGGATGATATGTACTCTGTTCCTTAAGTTGGTTTATGAATGCATCATGCATTATTTTAAAATTCGAATATTTTTCGTTTAGTAGAACTTTATCGAATGCTTTTAAAGTATTATCAGTATTTTGAATTAAAAAAGCAGAATATAAATCTCTTTGGATTTCATCACCATTATCAAGTTTTGTCCATCGTTGAGAAAGAGATTTTTTGGTATATGTTTCGTTTATATGATCGAATTGGCTCGCTTTCGCATTATATGTATCTATTTCAATAAGTTTGCTAAGACTTTGTGCTTTTAGTTTATTATTTAAAATTTGTAGCAGCATTGCTGGAGCTTTATTTGTAATAGATTTCCCATATCGTCGTTTTCGCTTAAATTTCCCTGTTTTTTCAGATATTTCTGTTTTTTTTGCTCTACGCGCTAATCCAATAATACTCATTTTTTCTACATAGAATTCACTACCCAGTGATAATAATTTATTCGTTAAAATATTATGTTGAAGTTTACGTATATCTGCTTGTTTTCTGTAAAGTGTTTTTAATTCTTCTTGTGTTATTAGATATCGCTTTGATTTATTATGAGTTAATTTAACGCCATGTTTTGTTATACCGTCTTGGTTGTAATTAGTTGGATTAGTAGCTCGTTTACTGCGATCAAGCTTGCGTGATAGTCGTCGCTTTTCCTTTTCTATCGATACGACTTTATCTGCAAGTTCAGTTAAACCAACTTCTGTATCAGATACATAGGCAATAGTCTGTGGTCCAATATCTAATCCGACACGTCCTTCACCGATGGGATGGAGCAGTTCACCAGTTTTTTTGTTGATCTTTGGTTCAGGAACACCTTCCAATACAATCTGTGCATAATAATTATATTTGGTATTCGCCCATTTTCTCAAAATGCGTACATATTTTACTTTATGTGATAACATTTTTTCTTCGTACAGATTCCCACGTTCTACACGATAAGGAAGTGTGAGTCCCTTCCATTCGATACAGTTTTTTGAAGGTATTAGACGAATTTCTCTGTTAAATGACTTACCAGAAACAGAATTTACTGCGCCAATCTTTTTAAACTTTATTTGCTCACCTTTACCAAAAAGTAAAGTATTAAAAGCACGCCACGCATCGTTGGAAATAGATTGTGATGTTATAGCACCAAAATTCGAGCTATAATATTTATTCATTGTGGTCATATCATTTGTGAATCTTAGCTCAGTAAAATTCCATTGTTTTAAAATAGCGTTCCTTTTATTATATAAAGCTTTGATTTCAGCTTTATTTTTTTCTTTATCTTGGTTTTTTAACTTTATTTCATGTAATATTTCTCGATATTCGGGAGTTTGCTTTAAACGATTTAGTTTTTTCAATTCAAAACCAACAAATATATTATAAATTTTTCTTGCGATTTCAAAGCGTTTATCTAATTTGTCTATTTGCCACTTTTCAACTCTCAAAGGTAAAGTTAAGGAACAGGTTGCAGTTTTACATTTTGCCATAATTATTTCTCCAAAAAAGTTACCAATTTCAAGGAAACACTATTGTATGTTAGTTATTTCATCACGGATGTATTCTAAAGTGAGGAGCTTTTCTTTTACCTGCTCAACTGTCAGTAGGTCAGTGTTATTAGAGTTGAACTCTGTTAGGATATTGCGTTTGTTGTCACCCTGGTTGAAATATTTATCGTAGTTCAGATCGCGCTTGTCCGCCGGAACACGGTAGAAGTTGCCCATATCAAGAGCATGTGCGCATTCTTCATTTGTGAGCAGTGTTTCGTACATTTTTTCGCCATGTCTGATACCGATAACCTTTGTTTCTGATTTAGCATTGAATAGCTCTTTGACTGCTTCCGCAAGCACACCGATTGTGCATGCCGGTGCTTTCTGAACCATTATATCTCCGCTCTCTGCGTTCTCAAAAGCATATAACACCAAGTCAACAGCCTCATCAAGGCTCATTATGAAGCGTGTCATCTTCGGTTCTGTTACAGTCAATTGCTTACCTGCTTTAATCTGCTCGATAAACAGTGGTATAACACTGCCACGTGAGCACATAACATTACCGTAGCGTGTGCAGCAGATTTTTGTCTTGGCCGGAGAAACGGTGCGGGACTTCGCGACGATGACTTTCTCCATCATCGCCTTAGAGGTTCCCATAGCGTTGACCGGATAAGCTGCCTTGTCGGTAGAAAGGCAGATGACTGTCTTGACGCCTTCGTCGATGGCTGCAGTCAACAAGTTGTCCGTACCCAGTACATTAGTCTTTACAGCCTCCATAGGGAAGAACTCGCAGGACGGAACCTGCTTAAGTGCTGCTGCATGGAATATGTAATCTACTCCGTGCATGGCGTTTTTCACAGATGCCAAGTCACGCACATCTCCAATGAAGAACTTGATTTTGTCCGCGACTTCCGGCATATTTGACTGAAACTCATGCCGCATGTCATCTTGTTTCTTTTCATCACGGGAAAAAATACGAATCTCACCAATATCTGTGGCAAGGAATCGATTGAGTACAGCATTACCGAACGAACCTGTCCCGCCTGTTATCATTAGAACTTTATTCTTAAACATTGACTTCACCTTTTTTTATTGATTAATATTCTCGAGCCACAAACCGGTTTGAATACTTCTGCTCCCATTGGCATGTTGTTTACATCATAATAATAAGTCTTTAAAGCGGATAATAAATTATTTGTATTTTCTTTCCTGACAAGTATCAATATACATCCGCCTAAACCTGCACCAGACAATTCAAAGCTAATTACTCCGTCTTGTAAATTTATAAAGTCTACAAGCTCATCGATAGTCTTAGTTGAACAAGCATATCCACCCGGTTAGTTATATAATTGAGCTCTTTCCACTCTAAATAAATCCTCACTTCTCAAATCAAGTATTAAAGACTTAAGATATATATCGCTTGCTACATAGTCATTTGGTGATCCATCTTTCCAAACTCTATCACCATTATGATTTATTTTCATAAGATTACCAAGTTCATTATACTGATTTTTCTTTAACATGTCAATACATTTTCTGTAACTGGTAAAATAAAAGGTGCCACCAAAACAGACTACTGTTGTATAATAACGTAACTATATATAACTAACAAAATAAACAGGTCACCAACAAAGACGTTTCATTATGATGTTCGGTTTTGATTTAATTGCTGAGATGAAGAAGTGAACTGCGTTCTGTATCCCGTCTATGCTTTTTAGGAAACGATTGTATATCGCACTATGCTTGTGTCATTTCCACAAACTGTTTTTTACAAGTAAAATATGTAGCAAATATAAATTAAAAAGTGTAGCACCTAAAAACCGATATTAGAGCGAAAATCCAATAAATTTAATAAACGAAATTCGGTTATTATTTAGGTTAGCTTAATAAGTGAATTCATGAGACATCTACTATCTCTGCTAGAAAAGTCAAGTAAATGGTTATGATAAATAATTCTGTCTATAATAGCAGCGGTGATTTTTTCATCACAGATCAAAAAGTCGCATTTTTCAAGATTCTTCATAAACTTGACGATGTATCCTTGCTTTTTTGCTTCTACAAACTCGTTGACGAGTGAAGCGGTACGAAAGAATCTAACTCTTTTATCATTATTACACGCAGCTATTCCGGTAACTATCGCAAGATTACTCTTACCTGAACCAACATTGCTATAAAGAATTAGATTTTCTTTTTTAAGGTATCTGAGCCAGAGTTATTTTTGTCTTCACTTGTGGTAGCTTTTTAGTTGATTCGGTGAGGCTTCTGTAACAAGCCAGAAAATCCTCTGTATCACGAATGTTGCCAATCTTTATCGTAATTGTAGCTTCATCTAATTTATCGTCAAGGATAATCGGAGTTAACACGTTTAACATTTTCTTGCGCTCATCAAAGTCTGCAGCATTGAAATAATCCTCCCATACTGTGGGTAATCCCTTAAAAAACGAGGTATATTTGAACGAATTATGTTTCCTGCTAATTGCACCTAAGTACTTGAGCCAATCAATAACCGGCTCTGTTTTCTGTCCGTAAAATTGTTTGTGTACTACAACTTCTTCATATTTGTCATTTAAAACCCGTACATACTCAGCGCTGATCTCAAGCCGCATTTTACATCGATTGTACTCCGTAGCTGTGGAATAACGGTTGTTTTCAAATCGAGCGAAGCTGTAATTATCGGTCTTAACCTTTTCAAGTCGAGTAACTTTAAAACGCTCGTTTGGTAATGGTAACATCGATTTAAAGCCATCTTTAAATAGTTCGGAGATTAGCACTTTTTTTTAATAATATTCTCTTTTCTTATCTATTTAGAGGGTAAACATCCATGAGGATTTAATTGATCGTAAGCATCAAATAATACCCAGGAAAAAAACCGCCAGATGGCAGCAATTTTTCAAGCGAGAGATTTAATGTTTCTTTTCACTTTTTATTCGGCAGTATTTGGGAATGATTGGCGAGTACGGAAAAAGATTCTCGATGTTTTGATTTCTGTGCAGCTGTATCTGCTCAAAAACATAGGTCAGATAAGCATATGGAATAAGCCCGTTTTCCTTCGCGGTTTCTATGATGTTGTAAATCACGGCAGAGGATTTCGCACCCGCGGGTGCGTTACAGAACAGCCAGTTTTTGCGCCCGATGACAAAGGGTTTTATTGATCGTTCTGCCCGATTATTGAACAGCTCAATTCTTCCATCCTCCAAAAAGGAGCACAGATATTTTCTTTGATTCGTTGCGTAATGAAGCGCCGTTCCCCAAAGACTCTTTGGCAACGTTTTTTTTGATTGCTGCAATACCCATTCATAAAACTGTAAAGTAAGGTATTTCAAGGATTTTGGGCATTTGAAGATATCAGGAAGAAGGAGCAACGGAAGCTTATAAAAGAGAGCAGACTGTTGTTCAAGCGTTCAAAGACATTACTTACAAAGCAATACGAATACTTGACACCTGATGAAAAGTAACTGTCGACAGTATACTTTATATGAGTACACCACTTCTTATTGCTCATAATTTGAAAGAGAAGTTCCTCAAAGTACTCAAATGTATCAATAATTCTGAAGCAAAAGAATTGCTCTTTGAGTGGATAATGATAGCGCAAGATAGTGGACTTGAAAGATTTATTGCTTGCTCAAACACATTTATAAACTGGTAAGAAGGTATACTCAATTCATTTGATTGTCCATATACAAACGGATTTACTGAGGGTTGCAATAACAAGATTAAAGCACTCAAGCGAGTTGGGTATGGTTATCGTAACTTCAGAAGATTCAAAAACCGTATTATTCACATTTTCAATCAATCAAACACACCTCCTCACACGCAAAAATCCGAAGTAGCTTGATCGCCACTCCGGATTCTAAACAAACTTTATGATATTTATTTTAGGGTTTCTTCACCCCAACTATTGACACAGAGCCAAAAAATAATCACTCGGAAAACCTTGAAAAATCAAGGAACTTCGGGTGATTTTGTTTAGGTTTATTATTTGTTGTTTGTTTCTGTAGCTATAGATAGTGCGTCTTCGATAGCCAGCAAAATAACCTTACTGCTATAAGTTGCTCCAGTAACTGCATCAACCTTCAAAGAATCAGCTTTAATTACATCATTAATAATTGTTTCTGCTGCTTTCCCTTTACCGTTATCATGTTTTAACAAATCTATTGCTGTTATTTTGTGATCTTTAACTGTAACAGAAACTTCAACGGATATGGGGAGAACCTTATATGAACCTGAATATGTACCATCGGAGATTTTTGATAGATCAACATCATTACTCTCTATTGATTTTAAGTTATCTAAGTTCTTTTGCATGCCAGAAATAATTATATATCCAGTTGTTACAATCGCCGCAACAACGAATGCAACAACAGATATAATTATTTTAGTTTTCTTTTTCATATGTTTCCCTTTATTGAAAAATTATTTATATATTATATTATTGTAACAATACCCGAACCACAAACAAGCTTAAAAACCTCTGCATCCATTAAGAGGTTATTTTTATCATAATAGTATGACTTTAACGAAGATAATAGTTGATCGGTGTAAATGTTTTTTACAATAATTAAAATGCAACCAACAAATTGCTCTGGCAGCTATTCCTTGTTACGCACGACAGTAGGGGAGTCAATCGGCTCGTCCAGGATGCGAAGCACCTTAAACTGGAACGCCCATTCATAACCAAAATCAAACACGTATTTAAACTGCTTTCCCAATATGAGAGCCATGTTTACCAGTGTATAATCCTTGGTATAGCGAGTCTCGTCCTCAATCATATAGCATAGTAGCTATCTGCATCGCACCATAACCGGTTATCCATGAAAAAGGCGTGGGCATGATCATCCACAAATTTAAAGGAATCTAAAATGGCTGTGTGCAGGTCAAACAATGTTGAAGCTACGAAAATACGGATATGCCGATAACAGCCGCTACGGGCTGATAAGTTTACGATGCAAGATTGTTGTGCTTTATTCTAACTCTCCTTGGAAAGTAGTAATAGCTTTCTGTGTATTCTCCTGAACAAAATATATCGAATACGAATCCAGTTGTATGAATTGTTTTATTCGATAATCGTATTGATGCCCGTGGTAATCAAAATTTTCATAGTAGTCATTGTTCTTATATTTTAGCTCACCGTTTCCAAAGATAAACAAGTATTCCTCATATCCATCATAGTCAAAAGCATCAGTGAGTTAAATTAGTGACCAAAATTACAGACATAAAACCAAAAGTTTTACATTTTTAACGCTAACTTCATCTTAAACGATTCGCTTGCATAACCGTTCACAACATCAGGATCTAAATAGGATGTAACAGTCTGCTTCAATGCGGTCTTTATATCCTGGGAGTTAAGAGAGTCTGAGCATGAAACAAGCGCCAATCGAAGCGTATCAAGTTTATTATCAATCTCTGCTCTAGTGAAAGTCGTGTCAGCTTCTATAAAAATCATTTTATTCATATTCATTGTTGAATTTTTATTTTTAATAAGCAATTCTTCATAGTGTTTTTCACCGGGCCTGAGCCCAATCTCAACAATATCAATATCCTGATAGGGAACAAGTCCTGAAAGTTTTATTATGTTTTCAGCAAGCTCGACTATCTTGATTGGTTTACCCATATCAAGTACAAATAACTCACCACTTTGCGCCATAATACCGGTTTGCATCATAAGCAGACTGGCTTCAGGGATGGTCATAAAGTAGCGGATTATTCGTTTGTCTGTTATAGTTAGGACCGCCTTCTTCAATCTGTCTTTTGAACAGCGGTATTACTGAACCGTTTGAGCCGAGAACGTTTCCGAACCTGACAGCAGCAAATGAAGTTTTGCTGTCGCCACGGCTTTGTATTATCATCTCGCACATTTTCTTTGATGCACCCATGGCATTAGTGGGATTGACAGCTTTATCTGTTGAAATTAATATAAATTTCTCTGCTCCATATTTTTCTGCCATATCAGCAGTATTATATGTACCAAATATATTATTCTTTATAGCTTCACAACTACTATGCTCCATAAGCGGTACATGCTTGTGTGCTGCGGCATGGAATATTATTTGTGGTTTATAGTTTCTGAAAATACTGTCAAGTCGTTTTCTGTCTCTTACTGAAGCAATTTCAACGACGAGATTGAGTTTATTACCATACGAGCTTATAAGCTCCTGCTGTATTTCATATGCGTTGTTTTCATAGATATCAAGTATTATCAACTGCGATGGTTTACTCCTTGCAAGTTGTCTACAAAGCTCACTGCCGATTGAGCCACCGTCACTAGTAATGAGAATGCATTTACCTTGGTAAAATCGGCTCGATTCATTATCAACAACTTCGATCGGCTCTCGGAATAGTAAATCCTCAATCTTTATATCACGTATTATTCTCTTATTATAATTAGAATTATCTTGGCTAAATACAAAGTCATATATTTTAATCTTTTTGCCTGTATGTTTATAAAATTCATATAACTTTTGTTTCTCATCACCATTGAACTTTGGTATAGCAATAATGATTACATCAACCGGCATCTGTTTGATTTTATCTATTATACAGCTATCTTCTTCAATCACTTTGATATTTAGAATTTTATTACCTATTTTTTCTTTATCAATATCTACAAAACAATACGGATTGTATTTAGATTTACTGTTCATCTTAAGTTCGTTGGCAAGCATTACACCGACCTGTCCGGCACCTATTATTACAACATTGGTTTGGAGTCCCTGAGAAGCTGCGATACATTGTCGACGACTATGATATTGCTGATATACGAACCTCGATAATAATGTCACCAAGGTTATTATACAAACAACTAATACCGATGACCATCCCTTTATATATATTGATTTTATTGACATAGATATTATAAAATATGCAGTTCCAGCACAGAAGTCAGAAATCAACAGTTTCAAATAAGAAGTTGAGTTTGCGAATCGCCAGACACTTGAATATGTACCAACAATAACCCTGAAAATTAAAATGCATAATAATAAGGTACCAATATTACTCAACATTGCAGGAAAAGATAATAATGTTTCCGATGAGTAAAACCATAAATATATATCTGTCAGTGCATATATTACTGAAGCTATAATAATGTCTATTATTAAAAGTATTATTTTCGAAGAGGAAGTTTTAAAATCACTTCTTCTTTTTGTCGATTTATATATTTCATATATTTGTTAATATTAAAGTTATTGCTAAATAATGACGGCTTTATTTATTTTTCTCCTTATAAAATATATTTGGATATATATAAAATCTATAGATATAAAATTACAAAATTATATTATAATTTATTATCTTTAATCAATGTTTAAACCATTTTAAAAATTGTATTCGATTTGTTCGGGTTAAAAAATTCGATTGCCACATGAAGGTTGCAAGGTCTGTTTCTCCAAATTTTCAATGTAATATATATCCGGTTGGTATATTTACAACTTCGTGTTTATCTCCGCTTACAACTAAGAACTTTTCGTTTTTGGTTAGGTACCAGTGATTGCCTTTGGCGATACCTAGCTTTGAAATATTTACAGAGAACTGCCCTCTGTTTGGTTTTTTTGCGTATCAGAAATAATTACATATCCAGCTGTTACAATAACTGCAACAACGAATACAATAACGCTTTTTCAATTCTGACAATATCTTCACTTTTTAGACCAGCAATTAATTCAATTCGATAGCTCTCACTTGTAAAATAATCGTAAGGTGAGCTTTCTTTTCAAATATGATTGCTGTTATGACTTATTATCATCAGATTTGAGAGTAAAAAATAATCACCATATTCCATATGCTTAATTTATTTATATATTTTCTCGTAATACTCACGATAATCTCCATTAACTATGTTAGTGATCCAATGGTTGTTATTAAGATACCATTGGATAGTATCCATAATACCAACTTCAAATGAAAATTTTGGTTTCCAACCCAGTTGTGTAGTTATTTTAGAGTTATCAATAGCATATCTTCTATCATGACCTGGTCGATCTTTAATATAAGTAATTAATTTTTCACTTTTTCCAACAGTATTTATTATTAACTTGATTATTTCAATATTTGTCTTTTCATTATTACCACCGATGTTGTAAATTTCACCATTATCGCCATTATGAAGTACACAATCAATAGCTTCACAATGATCTGAAACATGCAACCAATCTCTAACCTGTAAACCATCACCATATATAGGCAATGATTTATTATTTAAACAATTGTTTATCATGAGAGGTATCAACTTTTCTGGAAATTGATATGGTCCATAATTATTAGAACATCTTGTAATGTTAATAGGCATGCCGAATGTTTCGTGATAGGCTCTTACGATCAAGTCAGCACTTGCTTTTGAGGCACTATAAGGACTGTTTGGCATTAATGGCATAGTTTCGACAAACTTACCAGTTTTTCCAAGTGCTCCGTAAACTTCATCAGTTGATACATGTAAAAATTTAACATCGTTGCGATATTCGATATTGTATTTATTATGTGGTTCCTTTTTCCAATGATTTTTAGCTACATCAAGTAATACCTGTGTACCAATAATATTTGTTATTAAGAAAATTTCTGGATTAACTATAGATCTATCTACATGGCTCTCAGCAGCAAAATTGACAACATAATCAATAGAATATTTTGAAAATATATCATCAATCTTAACTTTATCGCAGATATTTGCCTTTATAAAATTATAATTTTCATGTTTTTCAATATTTTTTAAATTCTCAAGATTTCCGGCATATGTGAGGGTATCAACATTGATGATTTTATAGTCAACATATTTTTGTATCATCAAATGAATAAAATTACTTCCAATAAAACCTGCACCACCAGTTACAAGGATAGTTTTCATTTATTTACCCTCTTTAGCAAGTGATAAAATATACTTTCCATATTCGGTCATTTTTAAGTTTTCGCCTATTATTGTTAACTGTTCAGTTGTAATAAATCCACGTCGCCATGCAATTTCTTCAATACAAGATATATAAAATCCTTGTCTTGATTGCACTGCTTCAACATATTCTGATGCTTTGAGTATTCCTTCCGGAGAACCGGTGTCAAGCCATGCCATACCACGGCCAAGAAGTTCGACATGAAGTTCGTTCATTTCAAGATAAACATTGTTGACTGAAGATATTTCTATCTCACCACGTGCTGATGGTTTTACATCTTTAGCAATTTCAATAACGCGATTATCGTAAAAATATAAACCTGGTATTGCGTAATTTGATTTTGGAAATTGTGGTTTTTCTTCGATCGAAATAACCCTTTTGTCTTTATCAAATTCGACTACACCGAATGCACGTGCATCCTTTACTGGATAGCCAAATATCGTAGCTCCTTTTATACGGTCCATTGTTTTCCGTAGAATGCTAGTCATATCCTGACCGTAGAAAACATTATCACCAAGAATTAAGCATACGTTATCATCTCCTATAAAGGTTTCACCGAGTATAAATGCATCGGCAAGACCGCATGGTGAATCTTGGATTTTATATGTGATAGATGTGCCAATTGTTTGTCCATTACCAAGTAATTTTTTATATGCTGGTATATCTTCCGGTGTTGATATAATTAATATATCCTTTATACTTGATAAAAGTAAAATCGATAGCGGGTAATATATAAGCGGTTTATCGTATATAGGCAAAAGTTGCTTGGATACCGCTTTCGTCATTGGATATAAACGAGTGCCTTTTCCTCCAGCAAGAATAATTCCCTTCATAATTAAAATCCTTTATTTAGTTTTATTTAGATATAATATCACATATTTTTTCAACATCTATTTTATTCAATTCAGAATATATTGGTAAACATAGTATTTGATTGGCAATATTATTAGCCACAGGGGTATAATTTATATTGTTTTTATAACACTCAAAATTATTAGTTAATGGATAAAAATATTTCCTTGCAGTAATTCCTTCTTTCAGTAATTTTTCATATACTTCATTACGTGAATATTTATATCCATTAAAAACTACAGGAAAATAAGCATAATTTTTCTTTACATATTCTTTAATAATATTTAATTTTATACCTTTAATATTTGATAATCTTTCCCTATAATGTTCGTCAATAATTTTTCGCTTGTTAATATCTTCTTCTATATGACGCAAATTGCATAAACCCATAGCAGCATGAAATTCACTCATTTTCCCATTTCCACCTGGATACATTACACTTTCAGGACTTCGTATACCATAATTCCTTATATCGTCAAGTCTTAACTTGTACGATTCATCTTTATATGTAACAGCTCCTCCTTCAATTGTATTGAATACTTTTGTTGCATGAAAACTAAATATTGATGCATCCCCTAAGTTAGCAACTTTATTTCCATCAACGATAACACCAAAAGCATGAGCAGCATCAAAAATCACTTTTATATTATACTTCTTTGCAATTCTATCAATCTCGATATAATTGCATACATTACCATATACATGTACTGGGATAATAGCTGAGGTTTTATCGGTAATTAACGATTCAATTTTTTCAATATCAATCGTATAATCAGATTCATTGATATCGCAGAATACTGGAATAAGCCCATTACGTGTGATCGCATGAGTAGTTGAAGCAAATGTGAACGGTGTTGTTATTACTTCACCCGTCAGATTCGAGGCATCAATTACAGATTCAAGTGCAATATGCCCATTTGTAAATAACGTTATATTGGGAGTATGAAGATATTCCTTTAATTCCATTTCTAATTTCTGATGCTTTACACCCATATTGGTAAGCCAACGTGAATCCCATAAATCTTTTATTTCGTTTATATATTCCTCTAAAGTAGGGAGTGAAGATTGGGTAACATTAATTTTATTCATTTTCATTTTGCTCCAATAAAAACATTTTTTCTAATTCCAATAAATGGTTACTTCTTTCTTTTATTTTTCTAAAGGGAATTCCAACATTAATACTCCAAGGTTCTGAATTTTTATTAATTAATGTCATTGCTCCAAAAGAAGAACCTTCAGCAAGTATTATACCTGGAAGCACAGTACACCCACTACCTAGTATAACATGTCTATTTATATGTACGGGTTCTTTTAAAACATTTTTATATTTGTCAGGTATCGTAGGATTAGTCATTGTTTCTCCAGAATAATCATCACTTATTGCATAAATACAAACACGAGAAGATATATTCGAAAAATCATCAACAGTAATGCCTACTGACCCGCCATATAATGCTGAAAAAGCAGCAATATGTATATTATTACCTATTTTTATTTTTCCACTTAAAATACAAAAATCATCAATACGTACATTATTACCTATCGTAATATTTTCAGCTCCATATATGCTAGCTTTTATGCTTATAAGAACTTTGTTACCAATTTCTTTAAATCCAATTTGTCTCAATGTATCTGTAGAGTAAAAACTATTCATAATTATTAAATTCACTTTTTAATATATTTTTTTTACGTATTATTTTATTTATGGCTGTAATAATATGATTTAATTATATCTTTAATATAAAATAAGCTTTCATTTTTTATTAAAACCGAAAATACATAATAAATAATAATGCCAAATGGTATTCCAATTACTAATTTTAATAAATTACTATATTGGGGGATTGTTATTAAATAAACCATAAATGCCATTATAATAGCTGAAAAAATACTTTTCCAGACATCAAAAAATTGTCTCAAAATAGAATATTTCATAACTTTCTGTAAAACTGCCATTTCGCCTAAACAATATAAAGCTTCTGCAATTATAAGACCTACTACCAACCAATATACACCATAATTATATGTAATAAATAGCGATGTAAATGAAATTATAAATCCATATATGCACAACTTTAAAACTAAATCACTTCTTCCGATTGATAAAAATACTTGAAGGCACATGGCAAATGGTAATATCATGCATTGAATGCTTGTAAGGCGGACGTAAGGTATGCTCATTGCCCATTTTTCTGTAAACAATATAATGATAATTGGTTCTGCTAAAACTATTAAACCTAACATTAATGGGAAAGTAATAAAGCATGCAATTTTTAGTATACATCTATACATTTTCAATACATTTTCATGGTCATCTTGAACTTTTGATAGTGTTGGAAATAAAATTGAATTTAAAGCTCCAACTGCATTTGACATAACTAATGAAGGTAATTGATAACCTCTGTTGTAATAACCCAACATTTCTGAACTGTATTTTTTCCCGATAATTAAAGAACGAGTATTGTCTCGAATCGTATTCATAAGAGCAGTTAGTAGAACTTTAGAGCTAAAGCTAAATAGTTTCTTAACAGAATACCATGAAAATGTTTTCTTCGGTTTCCAATCAATAATAATCAATATTATAATAAGAACAACTATATCTTTTATTAAATTTGAATAGACTAATGCATATACACCAAAATTATTTAATGCCATTGTAATACCAACAATAGCTTGAAAAAATGATGATATAATGCTTTTTATGAAACTAAGTTTAAAATTCATTTCTCGCTGTATAAGTGCCGTTTGTACGGAAATTATAGCACCGATTACTAAAGAGATAGATTGTATTTTTATAATAAATATAAGTCGTGGTTCATGATAAAAATTTGCAATAAACCCGCTACTAATAAAAAGAATAATATAGAGGATTATAGAAAAAACTAATCCTACATAAAAAACAGATGATTGTTCTACTTCGTTTAATTCTTTTTTTTGTACAATTGCGGAGGAAAACCCAGTTTGTATAAATACACTCATTATAGTAATAAATACAGATGCAGTTGCTATAAGTCCAAAATCTTCAGGCATTAATAATCTTGCCAGAATTATCTGTATAATGAAACTGATAAAATAAGCGCTTGTATTTTCAACGAATCTCCAAACAAAGCCGCTAAATACTTGTTTTTTTAAGTTCATTTTTTCTAATTTCACGTCACTTTATTTTTAATTTCATTTGTACTTTTTTTATAGCATAATATGGAAATCTAATGATCATTCTAGCTTTTTCATTTGTAGATATATGACTTGTGAATATTTTTCTTTCTTCCTTCATTTTATGCTTATTATAATAATGGATACCATCCAATTGTAAAAATGAAATACGATTTAAAAGCTTCTTTCTTTTACCATAAAAACACACCAACGCCTGACATAAAGCAATATAATCTTTAATTATATCAATAGCTTTCGTTCTAGAACAATAGTTTTCTTCGCTAGAGGATACCCTATATACGCCGAATACCTCATTTAAAACAAAAACATTTCCATGCATTAACATATCATAGCACATGATTAAATCGCAAGCATTTCTTGCAACAGTATACATCGATTCATAATTATCTGATGTATTTTTATAGATATTACGGAACATACAACCCATAGCAGAGTAAGCGTGTCCATTCTCATATTCTTTTAATGTAATTTTGTTCCCCACATATTTTTCAGACGGATCAAAACCCAGAAGTTCATTATGTATATTTCTGCGTTCACGTTTATGACTAACTGTACTATATTCGGAATGCTTATTTAAAAAATTGGCTAGAGTTTGTAAACGATTTTCGCCAAGCCAATAATCGTCTCCTTCTAATACAGTAATATATTCACCATTTGCTTTTCTTATTAAATCAAACAAATTTCTGGATGCACCAACATTTTCTATTCTTATAATCGTTTTTACAGTAAAATTATTAGTTTCTATATTTGAATATTGTTTTACAATATCTGCAGTACGATCAGTAGAAGCATCGTCACCAATTAAAAGTTCCCATATAAAATTCGTTTTTTGCATCAATATACTTTTAATTGCTTGTTCAATATACTTTTCTTGATTGTATGTAATTAATAAAACAGATACTTTTACTGCAATCATATAAATTCTCCAAATTATCTTGTTGCAAATAATAAAATTATTTTATTTATTTCTTTTTGATCAATGCTTGAATTTTAAATGCAATATTCTGTATATGTAATTTAAAAACAATTTTACGCAAATTAAAGCTAATGATTTGCTTTACCGAATATTTTGAATATTTTTTTATAACAGCTTCATAACCCTTATCACAATATAGTTCCCAAAACTTATTTGTCTCAGATGGTTGTATGATTTGATTTTGTTTTATTTTAGTAAACATTTCTGACGAACATTCTTTTAACCAATAAGATGTTTTTAATTGATTTAATAAATAATCACCTTTTGATGTGTGTGTAATTACCTGTGATAGACCTTTATTATCATATATATTAAATAATTTATCTCCTCCCCAAAAATCACCTAAAGTTATATCCGAGTATTTATGATTTCTGTAAGGGCAGACATAGCAAGAAGGTCTGAGACTAAGATTTTTATAAAATAAATTTGCATTTTTTTGAACAGTGATTGATGCATTTTTTTTCTTATCTTTAAATAAGACCGTTTGTGTACTAGACCAACCGTATTTTTTATCACGGAAATGATAATCAACTATATCTTTATGATATTTACTTTTAAGCATATTTATATGATCTAAAAACAGTTTAGGACTAGGGGTACCATGGCATATAAAATCTATTGTATATAAGTTATCGTATACTTTTTCCAAAAATCCATACAAATTGTTAACTTGGCAAGGTGTGCCAGAAAAAAGCACAAAACTATTTTTTTGTAGTAATTCTCTAATTTGTAAGAATGTCATTTTTAAATCACTTTGAACATATTTTGAACCGCACATTCTATTACGCTCTAAACTTGTTTTTGCTTCTTTGTGATATACCCTTAAATCGTCTCCTAAAATTGAACCAAAAACGCTACCTTTTAACTCTAAGATTAAATCCGAAAAGGCAGTAAATGCTCCACCAGATGAACTAATTTGTAAAACATCTTTTGAATTACTTCTTAATGCATATACTTTATTTGCTTTTGAAACATCTAATTTTTTTCTAAAATTACATACAGTGACGCATTTACCACAATTAATACACTTATCATCTACTATAACAGGATATGAAAATCCTTTTTCATCACATATTAAGGTAATTGCTAACTGAGGGCAAATGTGTACACATGCACCGCAGCCACAACACATGCTTTTATCTTCTGTGTTAATTCTCATTATTATCACCATGTGAATTTAAATATAGTTTAAATGATTTTATGTAATCTATTGACTTTATTTGTTCCTTCATTAATATCTTTCTAACATTATTATAATCAATTTTTGCGCAATGCAAATTATCTGCTTTAGTAATTATCCTGTCTGAAATTTCTAAGGTTTTTAAAAGATCATGTATTCTTTGCGGAGCAGCTTGCTGTTTTGTCAATGTATAGAATTCTTTCTCAAATATTATTGAAAAAGCTGTTCCATGAAAAGATGTTGTAACAACCAATTCTGCATTCGCAATTAACCATAAAAATTCTCCTGGAGATGAATCATAAATATATTCATCAGCTTTAACACGATTAACTGTATCAGTTTGAACACATACAACTGGAAGATCATATTTAAAACGCACACTATCGATTAAAGCTTGCAATTGATCATTTCCAGAAACAAGAAAACATAAAATGTAACGTTTTGTATGCTTGGGAATTTCAATAATTTTCGACCATTCTTCCTTATTCAGAAGGAAAACAGGATCAATATGTACATCACATGTTATATTACAAAAGCTTTCCAAATATTGTTTAGCATAATTCTCACGAACAGAAACCTTTTTATATAAATTTAAAATATTGGTTACTTCTTTTTTTTCATCAGAATTCCAATCACGTTCGGCAAGACTTGCAGCATAACTGAAGCGATGGGCATTTGTTTTAAAGTTCAGCATACTTATTTTTGAATACTTACCACGGATTGAAAATACTTGATCACTACCTGTAATAATGAAATCGGCGATAGGGAAATTATTTTCCAAGTCTTCTATTGTTCTATATAATCTAGTACATTTAATGTGATTATTTATAAATAAATCAAATTTTCCATACAGATTTTTAAGAGTTTTCCTATTTTTAAAATTTAATAAATTCAAAACAATACTAATCAAAAATCTTCTTGGTGATTTAAAATCTAAATTTACATATAACTTAGTTTTGCCGTATAATTCTAAAATTAAATTATCGTAACCAATTTTCGATTGAGTTTGTTGCAAAGCATATGTTTGCAAAACAGCTCCATAATTAATCGCTCTATGTGTTGTGATTGTTATTGTTTTCATTTAGACGCTCCTATACTCAGCATCCTTAATTTCTATTAATTGTTCATAAACAGATGTAAATTGTTTATAAATATCAACATTTACTTTAGATTTTGCCGTATCGGTTCTGCATTTTTCGGAAAATTTCAAACATAATTCACTCTTATTAAATAATTGTGATATATGATATGCCAGTTTTTCATATTCTTCGAAACGGTATAAAAATCCATTTACATCATTTATTACATATTCAGATACTCCACCGACATCAGATGATACACATGGTGTACCAACCGTCATAGCTTCTTTTAAAGAGCTTGAATGATTTTCTATTGCAGATGCCATAACAAACACTCTAACCATTGAGAGTTTTCTTGCAATTTCTTCAGGTGTCAATGCACCAGTAAATATTATATTTTTTTTCAAATCTAGTTTTTTGATTATATCAGTTATATAAACTCTGTATCCTAATGATTTTTGCCGTTCAATTAATTTGTCTCCGCAAGGGATGAACGGACCAGGAACATATAGAATTACATCTGGGTATTTGGCTTTAAGGATTACTAATGCTTTTAACATTATGTGAAGACCTTTAGCAGGATATCCAGATGCATTACACATTATAGAATGCTGTTCTGCTTTACTAACATCCCATTGATATTCATAGAAAACTTGGTTTAAATCTAATGGTATATAATAAATCTCAGATTCCGGAGCTAATATCCTACAATGTAAATCACACCACTTATTTTCAACAATACAAGCTTCTGCCAACCGCATTAGCTCTTTTTCTCTTTTTGCATTTCTTTCAAAACGGCTTCGTTCAGTAATTAATGGTTTGCGTCGGTATAAATCTCGCAAGGTTATAGCATGAAATAATTCTCTAATAGTCATGTTTGCTACACAGTATCTCGCAATTGCATCAATAACACCTTGCATATAAATCACCGTGGGAATATTTCTTTCTTTAGCGATCAATAAAGCATTATATGAGTGTCCATATTCTGTTCCCCATATTTGAATAATATCTGGTTTTTCTTTAATAAATATTTCTAACCATTCTTTTTTCGAAACATCCGATTTTCTTTTATAAACTGAAGCATTTCCTCCGGGAAGTAACCAATATGTAACTTGCTTATCTTCAAGATATAAAGTTTTTTTTACTTTTCCAGTGGTAACAATTGCTATGTTGTGTTCTTCATTATTTATAAATTGTTGTAAACTGGCATCCATCCACAACCCGTTAGCTTTATTACCATTTATTTTTATTGAAAGTAACCCAATAGGGATATTTGTAATCCAAAGAATTTTCATTTTTAATATCTCCGTTTAAGTGTAATCTCTATTCTGATAATCCATTGAAAGTAGTGCCGGAATTAGGAATGCATTTACAGCAATAGCAGGTGAATTGAATAAAGTATCTACGCATCCCAATAAAATGAAAAACCAGAAAACTGTTTTTGCATAAATATAATAATGTGGGTTTGATTGTGTATTTTTAAGTAATGTATAATACTTACGCATTAAATATATGAACAGAATAAAGCCCAAGAGACCGCAAGCACCTAATATATCAAGTAATTCTGCATGTCCTCCTAAAACCGTATTGTTAAAAAACACACTACCAGTTAAAGGATGATTTGTAAAAGCCTTCAAGCTATTTGTATATAGATCAATTCTATCGCCTATAGTACCAAAGAATTCTCCACGCGATATAGATGTATAAAAGTCTATTATTTTATCTCCGACAGCATTTAAAGAGTATTTATAAAAAGTATCTGCAACAGAGTAAAAAAACGATTTTGGGGCTATTGATATTAACATTATTATAAATGCCCCAATATAAGCAATAATTAATGAAGTTGTGTTTTTGCAATATTTTTTTAAAAACATATATATAACAGCTAAAATTAACAATATTAATGCTAATGTATATTGTGACATTACAATACAAATGATATTTAATAAAATGATAAAATAAATAATAATCTTATACTTTACAAAACGTGAGTAATATAATAAACATGGTATGAAAAGTACTGAACCATATATAAAATCATATCCACCAATATTTTTTATATAATAGATTACCAAAGTATTTACATAAGATGCAAGATCTCTTGCTGCTTTTGGGTATTCAATCAAACCAATTATAGTTGTTATAACAATAAATGTTTGTAAAATAAGGAGGTATTTAAAAACGGTTTTTTTTGACCAGCTAGCTTCTTCTTGTAAATAATATACAGCAAGCCATAATGGAAACCAAAACAAAGCAAAAGCATACAATTTATCAGATAAGCTTATCAAATCAGTCCATTGACCATAATAATTCATAATACTAAAAATCATACTGATAAATATAAACAATGAAATGCTGCTTTTTTGTTTTCTATTTGAATTTATTATACCTAATATTAACATAATAAAAGCTACAGCAACTATGCTTAATCTTAAAGTTCTGTTTATTATATTAAAATATGGTATGATTTTTATTGGCAGAAATAAAACAGCAGAAAAGAAAATATATTTTTCACTTTTGCATTTGAATTTTTTTGTCATTGAACTAATTTTATTCATCGAAAAATGTAACCATTCATAATTTTATTTTATTAATATTGCTTGGCTTAGTGGACCCTCGTCGAAATTAATAGTAATATCTGACAATCTAGATTTTGCAAAAGCTAACAATCTATCTGCAGCAGTTTCCGGATTCCATAAATTTAATATAGTATTATAAGCATTTATTCCAAGTGTTTCACAGACTCGCGAATTTGAAATAAGATACTTTAAATTATCGTATAAATTGAATGTATTATTATAATGATAACATAATCCGTTGATTTTATTCTGAATTAAATAAGCAGCAGCTCCGACAGCGTCACTTACTAGTACTGCGCATCCGCTGTTCATTGCTTCGTTAATAACTGCGCCCCATCCTTCTCTATGATCGCTAGACATAATAAAAATATTAGTGCTCTCCATTCTTTTGCGTACACCATCAGGAGTCATTGTACCAGAAAATGTGATTACTTTTTCTGTACCAAGTTTTTTGGCAAGTTTATGTAAATTATCATCTTCATATCCACCACCAATAATTTCTAATCGTATATTGTCATATCCTTTATGATACAATTTAGATATAACGACAATTACATCATCAAAATGTTTTAGTTTTAAAAAACGACCAACACATAATATTCTAATTAATTCACTTTTTTTTTGAATCAATAAATCATCAATATTATATTTCTTTAATACTGGGAAATAGCCAAAGCGATATATTCTTTCAGTATTAGCCATTATTCTTTTATAATCATAGTATAAAAATGAACTTGCACTTAAAATACACACACCGTCATTATAACTTGGAAGAATCCTTTGTTTTATATATTTCTTTGTAAAGTTCGGAACAAAAAATTGTAAAATTCCATGTTTAAATAATCGTTCAGAATGCATATATGTTTCTTTACCTGTTTTTATTCTATCATAAATATCAACAAACATATCTGGATTTGCACCAAAATATACAACATCGCTATTGATAATTAATTCACGACATTCTTTTTCTTGAGATACATCACTTAAATTTAATAAATATTCTGGAGATTTTTCTTCGATCCAACCAAGTGTAATCCGTTCACTATCCAAATGATATTTCTGTATAAAATGAAATTCACTTCCAAGTCTTTCATATAAAGCATCTGCTAATGGTTTCATATGTGGATTATATGTGTTTGTTAAAATAGTAAACTGCATACTTATTTCCTTAAAAGTTCATTATATTTAATCTCAAGTAAGTTTTTCATTGAATATTTAGTATATATATCAATTAAAAAGTTATATGCATTTTTTCTTATTTTCTCTCGTTCAGAGTTAATTGTAAGTATATTGATTTTTTCTATAATTTTTGATTTAATTTTGCTGTCTATACATATAGCTGCATTGTATTTTTCAAGTATTTGCATTGAAGCTACACTAGAAGGAGCAAAGGACAAAATAGGTCTGCCTGCAGCTATATACTCTGTCAATTTTGTTGAGAAAGAAAGTTTTGTCATCATTCTGTCTCTATAATTAAATGATTCAACATGGAGCAATACATCAGAACATTTGAGTACTTCCATTACTTGTTCTTTTTTAATTTTATCTTTTAAACTTATTAATTTAATCAAACTCAATTTAAAACTGACTTTTTTTGGTATATGTTCTCCACAATATATATCAATTTTAATCAATGAATGTAGATTGCTGTTTTCTATTGTTTTAATGAGATATAATATGCTTTTCCATCTGTTATGTGAAAGATTACCAACATATGATATAACAATCTTTCCGTTTTGTACTTCTGGTAAATTATCCAATAGCGGTATATCAACACAATTCATAAAAATATCGCTACTTTTATTAAACCGTTGCTTATATATCTGTGACATTGTCTCATTAATTGTCAACAAATAACAATCTGGTCTTTTTAAGATCCTTTTCATACATCTATTTAAAATTAAATACCGTATCCAGAAAAATGGTGAAGCAGTTATCCTTGGCAAATAATAGTCATCTGTTGCATAAATAATTATAGGTATATTTAATTCGGTAGCGATATTGTTTGCTAAATTAAACAAATATGGATTATTTAAACCAAGAAAGTAAATAGCTTCTGGAGCGAATTTATATATCCATTTTTTCAATCCAGCATTTTCCCATTTAGCGTTTTCCCATACAATATCTCGTATTAATCTACATACATTCCAATTTCTTATATTGCTATAAAATATATGTGGTTTTGTTTTTGGCTGAATAATTAGGTTGTCATTTTTTTGAAGATCAACTTCTATTTCCATTCCACATGTCTTGCTTTTATGTAAAACATAATTTATTACATCAATATCGGTTATTCTATAAAAATTTTTGCATAATATATTATCAGGGACCTCAGGATATGTATAAAACTGTGCTAGGCAATCAGTAGGCCACGAAGAAAATTGTTGTAAAATAGTTTTGCCATTATTATTTTGTGTATGAAAACAATTGCAGGAAATAACAAGTATTCGCGGCATATTTTTACATTTATCATTAATGAATTCCATAAAGGAACTCCTCTACTGTTTTTTTATAATGTTCCCATGAGCAATTTTCTTTCATATATTTTTGTGCTTCAAGTGATTTATTTTTATATATAGGATAATTATTTCTTATTTCTATTATTTTTTGCGCTATAGCTAAAGGATTAGCTTCACAATAATTAATGTATTGATCAAATTCTTTTGGTATTGCAAGCATATGTGAAGCAATAATTGGAATGCCACTTTGCAAATATTCAATTAGTTTATATGGTAAACCATATTTTGTAATATTATTTTGTTGTTCGGCTTCCATAGGTCGTATTATAAATAAAATATCACTTTGCTTTTCTAACTGCATAACTATTCTTTTTTCAACAGCACCTTTATAGTAAATTCTATTATCATCTTTAGCGCATTTTGTTAAATATTCACTGAGCTCTCCTCTTCCATATAAATAAAAACTATATGTATCATCTAAATATTTTAAAGTTTCAATGTATTCTTTTATACCGTTTAGTGGTGCGATACCACCAGCAAAAAAAAGTCTAAATCTACTATCATCAAATTCATCTTGTAATATCAAATCATCATTATCTAGTGTATCTACAGGTGTAATTGATATACATTTTTTTATGGATGAACAGAAATCATTTATTACATTCTGACAAAGAGCGATGACACCGTTATATGAAACTAAAGCTTTTATGGCTTTTATTGTATTATAACGGTATAGAATATTTTTACTTTCCTGATTATAAAATCCATCAATTAAATATGTTAGTAATCTGCAACCGTATTTCTTTTTAATTTTTATCGCTGGATAGGAAAATAATGGGTATGTGTTGCAAGTAATAATCATAATATCATTAATATTTTCTCCCTGCTTTAATAAATAATTAATTAAATTATCAAGATAATGATATATGTTTAAATAAGCAGTTATTTGTCTTAGTATTGGTATATTTAGAATAGGTAAAGCATCACATCTAATTGAATTGTTCTTATGTTTTAAATCAAAACTCGTTTTTTTCATATAAAAACTGTGTTTATTATAAATATTATAGGCATAAGAACATATATACAAATTACTATCATTTATTTCTCCTAATATTCTCGTTACAAAATTAAATTCCGCATCATTACCAGCAAATGAAGTTTGAACTCTATATGCATCTTCATTTGATGTAACGAATCCAAGATATATAATAGTATTCATTGTTAAAATCCTTATTTTAATGGAACAATTTTAAATATTTTGCATTACACAATTCTTTTGTATATGAATTCATATAAAGCTTACGTGAATTTTCTGAAAATTCAGCAATTTTTTCGGGATCATTTTTTAGATTAATTATTTCTTTTGCTAATTGTGCACAATCACCTTGTCGGATTGCTATTCCAATTTTTTTATCTTTTATCTCATTGGCAATGTAAGAATTATCTTGAACTATTGCTAAAATCGGTTTCCCACTTTGCAAATAACTGTAATATTTGCTTGGGGCACATAACCCTTTTAATCCTTGTTCAAGACTAATCGCAAAACACGAACTGATATTAATAATGTTTTGTAATTCTTCACCTACTAAAAAATCCATTACAATAACATTTTGTAAGCATTCCTTAATGATCATGTTTTTTATTGATTCTTTTTTATTTCCATGACCTATAAAAAGAAATTTTATACAATATTCATTTTTTAATAATTTAGCGACTTCTAATAAGGTATCCATTTCTTGACAGGTGCCCATATTTCCTAAGAAAGATATTATAAAATCACCTTTATCAATACCTAATACGAAATTTATTTCTGCTTTATTTATTTTCTCATGTGCCCAATTCGGAATAACCTCAATATTATTTGATGAAATGCTTTTCCTGTTATTAATAATAAAATCTTTCATTTCGTCAGTAAGTGCAATTATTTTATTGCAATTTTTAACTATCGAATTATTAATTTTTGACATGATTTTACTAATTATTGAACCTTCGTGTAAGTTTCCGGTAACATGTGCTATTTCTGGATATACATCATAACAAACAAAGTAAATTTTTGTATGAAATAATTTATTACTTATTACTGCAATTAATGGAAGAATTGGAGGATTAGAATATACAATTACATTTTTATAATGTCTAATATTATTAATGTGGAAAAGACATGAAATAGTGAATGAAAAATAATTTAAAATTCTTCCGATAAACTTCTTTCGACTACATTGTAAATATCTTATTCGTTTGATTTTTATTCCATTTAAATATTCATTTTTTTTAATTTTTTGTTTTGAAGTATATTCTTTAGGAAAACCACATAGGACACCTACTTTTAAGCCATGTGATGACAAATAAGTTGCTGTATCAAATGGTAAAGTTGCAGACGATACATATTCAGGATAAAAAAACTGACATAAAAACAAAACATCATGGATCTTTTTCATGTAATATTATACTCACTAATCTATTTTAAGCTTTTTTGTATGCTTTCAGTAAAATTGGTACAGCAATATGAATAATTGAAATCTTCTGTATCCATATATATCAAGCTTCCAAAAGCCTTTTGAATCATTGGTACAAACCGTATACCCACTTTTATAAAGGGTGACAAAACTTTAGAAAATTTTATTGTTTTACCAATGACTTTACCGATAAGTAGTACTATTGTATCGGTGCATGCATATTCATCGTTCTGAGGAAACATTACACTTGATAAGTTATCGTCTATTGTCATCTTTACGAAAGATGACAGGTTGTCAATAAAGATCATACTTCTTTTGTTCTCATATCGAGGAAACACGGAAAATCTCCGTGTAACATTGACCAGCGATTGGAAATTTCCTTTACATCCATTTCCATATACCATTGGTGGACGCAGTATTGCTACTTTATATTCTATATGGGACAGCTTTACTATTTCATTTTCTGCTTGATATTTTGATTTTCCATAATTGCTTTTAGGGAAAGGTTTCGTTTCTTTCGTAATAACACCTGTCTCCATTCCATAAACACTCATTGAGCTTAGAAAAATAAATTGTCTTACACCATCAGCTTTTGCCTTTTTTGCTGTTTCAATTGCTAGATTGCGATTTATTTCAAAATAGAGATGCGAGTTCTTTTTTGTTTCTTTTATATGTGCAATCCCAGCAACATGAAAAACTGTATCGTAACCAGAAAAAGATTTTTCTTTCCAAGAACCATCGATCATGTCAATAGTATCAACCCGATACTCATCTGGCCACTGTTTCAAATAATTCTCAAATGAAGTACCTATGTAACTGTTAGCACCGGTGATTAGTATTCGCTTCATTTGGTCACACTTCTTTCTTGTACGAGCTGGTACTGCTTTTGATTTAATTTATATGATTCAATTATTGTTTTTATTATGAATTATAACCATAAAATACTTAGTTATAATCACCTTGATGTTATGAAGATAATTACATAACAGCTTTCGATTTTCATACAAAACTTATCACCATATCAAGTCTGAATTTGTCTGAAGTACAATTAAAATTATTGCAATGGATTTTATGTATGTTTTTAGGTAAAAATCTTTGAAAACGTTAGATTTAAGGCACTATTTACCCAAATATGACTTTATATAGCTTGTCCGAAACTTGCACTCATGTAAACTATTATCTTGCAAAGGTAATATACTGTTTTCAGCTTGAAACTTACTATCACCATAACAATTAGAAGGTTGCGGTTTTGTATCCTTAGTTATTATTTTTTGTTTACCAATTGGAGCACTATCGCCATAGACAATTGCACTACTCATAAAAATGAATTGTTTTACACCATCAGTTTTTGCTTTTCTCGCTGTTTCAATAGTTAAATCTCGGTTTATTTTATAATAAAAGTTCTTCTTTTCTTCTGTGATCTTTCCGTTATCAGAATGAGCAATTCCAGCAACATGAAATACAACATCATATCCGTTGAAACTTTTCTCGCGCCACGAACCGTCAATCATATCAATAGTATCGACCTGATATTGATCAGGCCATTGTTTTATGTAGTTTTCAAATGAAGTACCGATGTAACTGTTTGCGCCAGCAATGAGAATACGCTTCATTTAGTCACAACCTTTTCATTTTCTATTGTTTGAAGATTATTAACTGCTTTTCCCTCTACCACACCGTCTCTTCTAACTACTGATGCTATTGTCCCCCAAAAGCACCGGCAGTCAAATAAAAAGCTCATTCTCTTAACATATTCACCGTCGAGTTTTGCTTTTACCGGTATTGCAAGTTCATCGCGACCGTTGATCTGTGCCCAACCAGTTAGACCTGGTCTTACATCATTCGCACCATATTGATCACGTTCTTCAATTAAATCAAACTGATTCCACAATGCCGGTCGAGGTCCTATGACAGACATTTTTCCTATGAAGATATTGAATATCTGTGGCAACTCATCAAGTGATGTTTTACGAAAAAATTTTCCGACTTTAGTTATGTATGTATCCGGATTTTGCAACATATGTGTCGGTGTATCACGAGGTGTGTCAATTCTCATAGTTCTGAATTTTAATATATTAAAATGAACTTTATGTATTCCGGATCGCTTCTGTTTGAAAAATATCGGTCCGGGACTATCTAATTTTATGATTAACATTAAAATAAGGAGAAGCGGTGAAAATACGACAATTCCCAAAGATGATAAGATTATATCAAACAATCTCTTTACGAATTTTGAGTACATATTCCACACAACCCTCCTGACCTTTGAATTTATTGATATCTCAATTTCATATTTGTAATTATCAATATAATAGCACAACATTGTCAATTAGTCAATACATAAATGTCTTTTTTGTATACCTATTAATTTTAAAATACCATAAAATAGATAAGCCGAAACAAAATCTCACTAGTTGTATATGCTTCGCTCAAGATAAACTGCGAAGTAGACAGATTGCCCAAGAGCGAGAATTCGTTTAAATTTCATCTTATCGAGTAACTTTTGGAGAGATGGATGTATTTATTCTGATTTTTTCCTATATTCGCTTGGTGACATACCTATATGCTGTTTAAACATTCTCGAAAAATAAAGGCTGTCAATTATACCAACAGAATTTGCAATCATTCCAATTGTAAGAGAGGTATTTTTTAATAAATGTATTGCTCGTTCCATTCTATATTCAATAATAAATTGCAATGGTGATTTATTTAAACATTCCATAAAGGATCTATATAAATGGCTGCGACTAATTCCTATATAGCTTGAGATGCTTTCAATTGATATGGATTGTGAATAATTATATGTGATATATTCGATTGCTTTCTTACAATATAGAGTAGATATATTATTCTCATAATGCTTATTTTTTTCAATAAATAATGATAATGCAAGTAGAAGGTATCCGGACATTCTTAACTGGCAAGATTCATCTTTCCCTTTTGATTTATAAATCATAGAAAGATATTCTTTCAATTTATTTCCTAAATTAAAATTCTGAACTGGATTATCAGTAGTAAATGAAGTTAAATCTAATAACATACTTGCATCAGAACCTTTAAACCCTACCCAATAGTATTCCCATGGATCTTCTTTATCCGCAAAATATGATATAGTGCAATTTGGATAAATTATAAAAGTACTACCTGCAATAACTTCATATTGAATACCATTGGTTACATAATAGCCTTTACCCGATAAAACATGATGTATTAGATAAAAGTCACGAACTCCGGGACCCCATTTTTGACTGCTTTTACAGCGTTCATGGCCGATATTATACACGCGTAAAGATAATGCTTGTTCTGAGTCAATAGTGTAAGAGAGTTTGAAACTATTATCCATGCATATATCACCGCTTTCTTTAGTAATACAACAATATTATATATCAAAATAAATTTAAATGCAACATATATCCATGAATATGAGACAAATATTTATTGAAAAAATTATGGTAAGTGATATTATAATATCAGTAAATGAATTTACTAATATTTTAGAAGGTGGTTTTATAATGAATATTTTAGTTACCGGCGCTACTGGATATATTGGTTCTCATGTCGTTATTAGTCTCTTGCGGTCTGGTAATAATGTAATCGGTTTAGATAATTTATGTAACAGTAATATCGATGTTGTAAGTAAAATTAAGCAAATAACAAAATTAGATTTTAATTTTTACAATATAGATATTACTGATATTACAAAATTAAAAGCAATATTTGAAAATAGCAAAATTGATATTGTTATGCATTTTGCTGCATTGAAATCCGTGCCGGAATCTGTTGAAGAACCATTAAGCTATTATAAAAACAATATAATTGGTATTATTAATTTACTCGAATGCATGAAGGATTATAATATCAAAAAAATAATTTTCAGCTCTTCTGCAACTGTATATGATGAAAATAGTTCAATACCATATTCTGAAGAAAATCCGTTAAACGCTATCAATCCATATGGGAGAACAAAACTAATCTCCGAGCAAATTATAACTGATTATTCGAGAGCTAATAAAGATATGAAAGCAATAATTTTTAGATATTTCAATCCGATTGGTGCCGATAGTAGCGGATTGTTAGCTGATAGTCCAAAAGGTCAAATACACAACATAATGATTAATATCTGTAGTACCGCATTAAAGAGATTACCGTCTTTAGATATTTATGGTGATGATTATGATACACCCGATGGTAGCTGTGTTCGCGATTATGTTCATATTTCTGATATTGCTGATGGACATATCCAAGCAATGGAATTAATTGATAATATTAATGAAACAAAAATCTATAACCTTGGAAGCGGAAAACCTATTTCTGTTTTTGAGTTGCTGAAAGAATTTGAAAAAGCAACATCAATACCAATTCCTTATGTTATAAAACCACGACGACCAGGAGATGTAGCAATAAGTTATGCAGATATACACCGAGCAAAAAGAGAGTTAAAATGGAAACCAAGAAAAACAATAAACGATATGTGTCTTGATAGTTATATTTCGTACAAGAATAATTATTTCAAAACAATCTGAATCATTTGATATCATTTATCATATTAAATCGATTGCTTAGCTATTAAATTCAAAAAAATCCTCCTTGTTTTGTGTGATCACACTATAATGCTAATTTCTCATTTAAAAACTCGATAAAAAATCTACGTAAAATACCCATATCGCAATTTTATGTTAAAATTGCATTTCGTAAAAGGTTTTGCTTAATTTTTTATAGTTTTTATAATCGATGATTAGCATAACAAGGAGGATGAGTCATTTATGGGATATTATAATACAGTTGCTCAATTATAATTTTTCGCAGTTTTACATTATTTTAACAACATATTTTATAACTCCAATATGAAATACTTATGCTATTATGATTGACAGTGATTTCGTTATGTTGTATTATGTAAGCAAGGTATATTTCAAAATCACACAAATTCGCAAACAAAGAAAAAAATAAAGCTTTTACTTTTGTTTAATTTATGACAAGCAACAACCATCTTCAAGAAAAAACATATTTGGAGTTTTCATTTTGAAAACTATTATTTATATTTATCGGTATAATTATTGCTACTGTTATATACACATTGGCAGATTTGTTCTTTTGGATTTATTCAACAAAAACTTTTTTGCTTGAGTTATTCATCACAATAATTAGATGGCGCAGAAAATCAAATTGAAGCCGGCGGACCTATAACTATAACTGACAAACGTATTATCCGTTACTTTATGACTATCCCTGAAGCGAGCCAGCTTGTTATGCAAGCAGGCATCATGGCACGAAGTGGTGAATTATTTGTGCTTGATATGGGAAAACCGTTAAAAATAGTAGAACTTGCTGAAAACATAATAAAACTTTCAGGACTTGTTCCCTATCAGGATATTGATATTGTTGAGATAGGGCTGAGACCAGGAGAGAAGCTTTACGAAGAACTCTTGATTAAAGATGAAAATCTAACACAAACTTTGAATAAGATGATTTTCATAGAGAAAGATACTCCCTTTACACACATGTGCAGAAATATATGATAATCACCGTGCTCAACAGGTTCCAAGCCGTTATATTACGCAAGTATCTGAGAAAAAACCACCCCGAAACCTTTATGATAATAACAAACTCCAGCGAAATCATCGGCAAAGGCTTCAGGGGATTTGATCTGAATAGCAATATTGATAAGTAGTAATTATTTTATGAATACATAAAAAATCATACAGACTTAAAGAAAAACGAGGTAAAGTATATGGCGAAAAGTGAATTTATTTCTCAGCTATCTGAGAGTATCCAATCAGAGTTGAACGATTATATGAATGCTACAATAGAGATATATGGAATTATATCGATGGAAAAGCTTGTAGAAATCATCAATTCACAGAATGATTATGTAGTTACAACAGATGATTTGAAATATGTTGGTTTTAAAAAGCGGGTTTAGTCACCAATTTTATGTTATTTACAAAAAGAATGTTGTACATGAATCATTGTTGATGGATGGACAGGAGGATTATAATCTTCTATTAAACTATCAAGAGAAAAAACCTTACAAAAAAATCGGTAAAACAGAGCTCTTAAAATGGTCTGAATATGACTATTATGAAATGCCAAAACAATATACAAAGCTTCGGAAATTTTTAGTTGCTGATGTTGAGTTGATGAGAGATGATGCTGAAAACATTTGCTTCGACATATATTTGGATATAACAACTCAAGTCGAAAAAGCAAATACAATGGAGATAATTCAAGATTATGATATCGAGATTGACAGCGATCAATTCGACAAGCTATCAGATCTACTGGTCGAATGTAACAACAACACACCGCTTTGGGTAAACAGAGGTTATACTCCTGTTGAACTCGCTTTGCTTCATTACGAACAAACTATTGATATAGATAAAAAAGAAAAAGCATCTCAAAGAAAAAAATCTGTTGTATCGAATAGTTCTAAGCATTCATATGTAATCACTGCTTCATGCGGAAGCGGTTGTTATCGCCATATCAAAATTTCAGAAAATGCAACTTTATTTGAACTGCATGAAGAAATACTATATTCCGTTGGTTTCATCGACGACCATGCACATGTTTTCTTTATGAATAATATCGCTTGGGATCGTACAGAAGGCTATTACAGTGATATTATTGAAGACGAAAAAAGATTTACCAGTGATTACACGTTGAAAAAGTTAAAGCTTGAGGTTGGCGATAAGTTCAAGTATATTTTTGATTTCGGTTACGAATGGCTGTTTCAATGCAAGGTGTTGAAAAAGCTCGACGAAGACACCGAAGAACCTGAAGTAATCAGAAGCAAAGGCGAAATCGAACAATATGGATATTATGATGAAGATGAGGATGAATAAGATGAGTAAATTAAAACTTATGACAATAATCGGAACAAGACCGGAAATAATCCGTCTTTCCGAAGTAATAAAAAAATGCGACAAGTATTTCGAACAGATACTTGTGCATACAGGACAAAACTATGACTATGAGCTAAACCAGATTTTCTTTGATGATCTGGGACTTCGTGCTCCCGACTTCTATCTTGAAGCTGTCGGTGCTGATCTCGGTGAAACAATCGGCAACATTATCGCAAAATCGTATAAGCTGTTGGTTGAACAGAAGCCTGATGCACTACTTATACTTGGTGATACAAACTCCTGCCTTTCCGCAATCTCAGCGAAACGTTTACATATCCCGATATTCCATATGGAAGCCGGAAATCGCTGCTTTGATGAATGTCTGCCTGAGGAAACAAACCGCCGAATTGTTGACCATATCTCAGATGTCAACCTTTGCTACAGCGAACATGCCCGCAGATACCTGAACTACGAAGGCACTGCAAAGGAACGCACATATGTTACAGGCTCACCGATGGCAGAGGTGCTGTCTGCTAACCTTGATAAAATAAAAAGCAGTAAAGTGCTCGAAACGCTCGGACTTGAAAAGGGGAAGTATATACTGCTGTCAGCTCACCGCGAAGAAAACATCGATACAGAAGAAAACTTCTTCAACCTGATGAACGCAGTCAATGCAATGGCCGAGAAGTACGATATGCCGATTATTTATTCAACCCACCCGCGTTCTGCAAAATACATTGAAAAACATGGCTTCAAGTTTCACAAGAATGTCCGCTCACTTAAGCCTTTCGGCTTCAACGATTACAACCACCTTCAGATGAACGCATTCTGTGTTGTTTCGGACAGCGGAACGCTCCCCGAGGAATCAAGCTACTTTAATTCAAAGGACATGCCCTTCCCTGCTGTCTGTATCAGAACCTCGACAGAGCGCCCTGAAGCGCTCGACAAGGGTAATTTCATCCTTGCCGGCATAACTACCGAGCAGGTACTCCAAGCTGTTGACACAGCCGTACAGATGCAGCTGAACGCAGACTTCGGACTTGATGTACCAAACTACACCGACGAAAATGTCAGCACCAAGGTCGTAAAACTCATCCAAAGCTACACGGGTGTTGTCAACAAAATGGTGTGGAGGAAAGATTGAGGTTTATTAGTGTTATGAAACAAATATGTCAAGCGATAATATAGCAAAATTAATTTTAAGATAAACTATCATCCGAAGCGTCAGCTTCGGAATTTGTTTTTCAAAAGCAAATTAATTTTTATTTTTCTCGTTTACAATAATATTTAAGTTTCAACTACATATAATAGTAGAGAGTAATCATTTTTACATGAGCAATTAATATGGTTGCTTTTATATTTGCTAAAATTTTTATATTTTCCTTCTGTTTTTCTACAAATTTCACATTTACATTATGGTATATTATGGTATAGCGTTTTATTAAAGGAGATTTTTCTATGTCAAAGTCTGATAAAGAATTAACAATTGATATCGTTAACAGCTATCTTCAGGCATGCTCAAAAACGCCAAACACAATCCAACCTAATCAGGTTGTTGATTTTATTTCAAATGTATATAAAACAATAAACAACCTTGACAATATCCCGATAAATATAGAAGATGTTGCCAAATTAAAAGACATGGCTCCAAAGCGTCTTGAACCACTTATGTTCAACAAAATCTTTGTTGTTGACTAATTGCTATTTATAGAATCGATGTCCATACTTCTCAAATAGGAACACCCTTGTTTCAAACCATGCCATAACAGAATAATCGCTTACATACCGAGGCGAGTAATAATACAAAGCTCCCTGGCTGTTATCGACAACAGTATTACTTAAAACTTCATTCACAGCTTGGATTGTATTTTCGTTTATTTTTATATTCGATGATGCCCAATCATAAACCGATGTAAACTGGCCCTCCTGCATTAGAACGTCAAATATCGTATTTGGGAATTGTTGATTTTTCACTCTGCTTAAAACAATGTTAACAATAATTCGCTTATGTTCGACATCAGAGCTGCCACATTCCTTCTGTACCAAAAAGCATAGCATCTCAAGCTCGGTGTTTGTATATCGTATTGTAGAATATGAATACATAACATTGTGAGTTTGCATTTCTTCTTCAAGCTCAGATATCATATCCTGAAGCTTTGAGATTTGATTTTTTAATGTGTTATTTTCATCATTTATCAATCCCTCGCGTTGTTCTTGTTCTGTAATAGTTGCGTATGCTTGTTGCAATTCTTTAGTCAAAGCTTTATTTTCGAAGGCATAAAAGCTTGTGGTGTTGTTAGCTTTATCTATTGATGATGCAGTTTCATTTTTCAATATATCAATTTGTTCGTTCAAATTTGTAATCAATGATTCTTTTTTATAAGCAATCTCAGACAAGAATCCGATTTTATAAACACAAACCATACTACATGTTGCTAAAAGCGCAATCAGAATTATCGAAAACCATCGATTTGATTTATTCGTAGATGTCATAACAAACCTCTCTTTCCAGGGTAAATATTAAACTAACAAATGAATAAGTATATTAATGATTTTAAAAGTCCTGCAGAAAAGGCTTTAACAAAATCGCTGGTACAATTCATTTATCAGTTTAATATAGTTAAAGATGACAGTATCTTATTTATAGTTTATGCTATCAAATAGATACTGTTGTTTTTTGCCTATTTCTATTATTACCTCGAAGAAAGGTAGTTTATAATGTTTGTTTTAAATCTAACAAATTCATTGACACAAGGTATTATTAGATATATAATAAGAACTCAACTATTATAGTAATATCTTATAATTCAAAAACAAGGTGATTTACAATTAAAAAGTTTGATATAAACCTAAATAAAGTTAAGGAATATTCGCTTTGAAAATAATTGAGACAGAAAGATTGTATTTAAGAGAATTTCAATATAATGACAAAATTGAATTGATGAAGGTTCTGTCAGATCCTGAGTCTATGCAATTCTATCCGCATCCTTTCAGTGAAAAGGAAGTTGAAGATTGGATTAAGTGGAATATTGAGAATTATAAGAAATACAGACATGGATTATGGGCAGTTATACTCAAACAAGGTGATACCTTTATTGGTGATTGTGGTATAACAATGCAGAACATCTGTGATGAAATCCTACCCGAAATTGGTTTTCATATTATTAAAGAATATTGCAATAAGGGTTATGCAACAGAAGCCGCAGCTGCCTGCAAAGAGTATGCTTTTAATGTTCTGCGATATTCCAAAGTGTTCTCCTATACAACAATACAAAATATACCTTCACAAAAAGTTGCAAAGAAAATCGGAATGCAGCTCTTAAAACAATTCGAGAAGAATAATGAAAAATATATTGTACATGCAACAAGTAATGATTGATATAGCCTCATAAAATAGTTTTATAATTTTGCTATAGCAATTATTATAAATACGAGTTATTAATCTCTTGATATTATGTAAGTAAATCCTATATTTAAATGGTTTTGACCAAGTAAATACAGGATTTTTGTTTGTTGTTAGATTAAATTAATTACTGAAATTAATTGTTGTTCCTTTGTTTATAAGCTCATAAATTTCGTCGAAGGTTAAGATGTTGAAAAATGTTTCGTACTCATTAAGCGTTTCCTCATATAAAATACTTGTAAAAACGCAAAAGTCATCTTTATAAACGTCTATATCGCATATTTGGAATAAATAATGATCTCTTCCTATAATCTTTCTGTAATTATCAGTTTGCGTATCATATATATAAACATCACCACCTCTCACAATAGTTCCAGCATCATATTGAACTACAAATAAAAAATATCTGTTGTCAAGCCAACTCATACGAGATGGTGTATAATACTGTGGAAGATTGGGCATTAAGAGCTCTTTTGTTTTTTTGTTATCAACATCATATAAAAAGACTTGTGCATTTACTTCAAATTCAAAATTGTTTAGTATCACTTTACTTCTGTCGGGTGATATTTTGATTGTTGAAATATAACCCAATTTAACTATGTCCACAATAGAATCGTCAGAATATTTTATGCTTAATACTTCATTTAATTCCTCTTTATGTAATGACATGTACACACCATCTTTAACATATATATCCGACGGAAAATGATCATATTTATATCTTTTGATTTGATATTTTAAGTCCTCAATTTGTTCTTCTAATTCATTAATCTGATTTGATAAACTTTCTTTTTCATTTTCTGCTGTTTGCAATAAAATTTCCAGTCGGTCTATTTCTTTTTCAAGTTCATCGTTCTTTTCATTATCGAGTACAGAACTGTTGTTATCAGAATTATCTAAAGCTTCAGATGAAGCAATACCTGAGGTATCTGCACTTTCTGCTGTTGAAGTATTATCCTTCCCCGTGCATGCATATAGCCCAACAATAATAATAACAGCTGCTAATACAAGACATATAAATTTCTTCATAAGCTACCTCCCAATAATACTATGATGTATGCAGTATATACCAAAGCTTGCGATATGTCAATGATAACCAAAACTACATCAACTAAATTTTGTAGGTTGATTAAAATATTTACACATTCACTGCATTTGCTTGTATTTTTTCTTCTCTTGCTTCGCATTTGTGATCGGTTCGATTAACAGCTAATTGAAAGAAATCATTAAAATCATATGTACTGTTATTACAGTATTTATTCTTTTCCTTATGCTTATCGATATCAGCTTTCGCCTGTTCAGGTGTTGTTACTCCTTCAATATACCAGCGTTCAAGTACAGCGTTGATGTAGTTTATGTTATACTTTTGAATGCTATCTATGTTGATATTATAAGCTATTTCAACCATCTCGAACGGGTATTTACGTTCCTCAAACCACAGCTTCAGAATGTTATTTTCATTTTCCGAAAAGCCGCGATTGCTAATACCTGCCAGCACCCTAAATTTAGAGATAAGCTTTTGATTCGTGTCGGTAGTAAGAATATTTATTTGGTTAGGTACGGTACGGTTAGGTACGGTACGGTTACCTGCGCCGTCACACAGATTAATTTTGGATATCTTTAAAATATCATTCGGACAGTCCGACGGACTTCCGTCGGACTGTCCTTTTTCTTTTGTTGCTTTATCTCTGGACGCACGCTTTCTTTCCGCGTCGCTCTTTCTCTTGTCAATCAACTTACCGGCATAATCGTACCAATCATGTATTTTTTTATCTTCTTCAAGAAAGCCGGCTGAGATGAGAGAATTGACGAAATCATCGGGTTTTTTTCGCCAGCCTGAAACAAAGGCTAATTCCGAATTTAAGAATTGTGACAGGTCACCATCCTGTGCGTTATCCAATGCCCATAGCCATAACATGCAAAGGTGACCGACTGCTTGCGGTGAATCAATTCGTAACAAGCTCATGAGTCTTAATATCTTTTTATTCTGAGGTAGTGTTTGATGTAATTCAATCCATGCCATATTTTCATCCTTGCTTTTAAGTAGTTTTATTGTATATCAAGCTTGTCCTCTGAAGAACTGTTAAATATCAGTTCTTCCTTTCGCTCTTTCGCTAAGTACAATATTCCATGCTATCTGAGTTACACGATCCCAAATTCTATCAATCTCTTCTTTGGTTTTATCACGATAATAGGCATCCGAAACCATGATATGTGTTGGACCGATATAGTAATCTGCAACAATGTTGCCTTCTATTTTTGTGTCTTGCATATAAACTACCCCCTTGTTACAAAGATATGAATTGCATGATTTATGTGTTCACAAATTTATTAATCAAGCTATCTTATTTTTCTAAAATATCACCGTTCCTTTTCAACACAACACAATATCACAACCTTGTTTTGTTATCCAGCTATATTTAATAAAAACCAAAACTTTATCTTTTCAGACATATATTCTGAGCTTAAATATTTGTCCCCTCACTTATATACTTTTTTGTGATGTTTTAGGAGGGTGTTTTTGATGCTTTTCAAAAAATAATAAGAGCTTATTTTTTATTGTTTTATACCTAACGGAAATATTCACTATATTTGATTGACTCAATATCATATATTTGGTATAATACCAATATCGAAAAAATCAAATTACATTTTGATTATATTAAACACAATTATTTAATTTATATAAATACAATATTTTAGCTTAATTTTTAGGTTAAATGAGAAAGGTGGATTTGTTATAAAAAAATCTTTGTATGTGATAATATTTGCGATTATGGTATTTCTCCTTTTGCCGATAACTGTAAGTGCAGATACAGGACCGAAACCCTCAGTAAATATCACCTTTGAAAATATGGGTGATGAGTTGTGTTATTGTACACTTCTATCAAATACAGATTACTTTGGCCCATACTCTGTTTGGAACGGTGATGAAAGCAACATTACAAACTATAATTATTATAATTTGGATAAAGAAGTATGGCGAGCATTTGTTGAATACGAAGATACAGACGGATATGTTTTTTTACAAATAGGTCAGCAAGTAAACGAAACAAAAAAATTTGTTTGGGGATATTCTCCTCCGATGAGTTTTAAAATCTTATTGTACTATCCTGAAACAGAAACATTTCTTGTCAGCGGAATTTATGAGAGATATGCATTTGATACATACTACACAGTTGATATGGATGGTGTAAAAACTGACAATGTAAATAATAATCAAATTCTACAAGCATATAAATCATATAATTATGTTAAAGAAACCACTGCTCTTATTGCTCGTATTATAATTACGATATTGATTGAAATGGGTGTTGCTCTTCTGTTTTATTTCAGAGAGAAAAAGCAGTTAATATTTATTGCAGCTGTTAACATAGTTACACAGATCATCCTTAACGTTTTATTGAATGATATTAATTATAATTCCGGTCTATTGTTATTTACTATCAGTTATATCTTTTTTGAAATTATAATTTTTGCACTCGAAGCAATTTTGTATTGTATCGTTATGAACAGAATCAATAAGCAACCTAAGAAATTTCGTATCTATGTTGCTTATTCATTAGTTGCTAATGCAGTATCTTTTATAACTGGATTAATCATTGCTTATATCGTACCCGGAATGTTCTAAAACACTTTTTTATTCAATTTAACAACTATAACTTCTCGCTTAAAAAATACCTCCCAAATATAATGTTTCCGATCCGTCACCTATCAACTGAAATATGTTTCCGGTGTATTTTAACTTATTTTCAATATATAATTTTTATGCGACTGCACATCGAATGCATGAAAAAGCCTTGTGAATGCGTTGTTTTTGAGACAAAAATATTCTAAAAAGCTTTGATACAGCCCGCTGTTGCGGGCTGATGTTATAGGGTGGACAGCCAAACCGGCCCCACCCTTATTCCTGCTTGTAAAAAAATATGGACTGTTTCAAGCTCAAAACGCAGTTTATTTTAGATTTCGAATTTGAACAAACGGCGTAATTTTGCTCAAATTCGATTTATGCGGCTTTTTTCCTCCCTCAATAAATCAATAATAAACTGTGTTAGCAATTTGCTTGAAATTTTATTGTATAGCTTAAACATAGATGTTATAATAATAACAATATTTCAAGGAGTTCAATAGCGTGAAAAATATATGGATATGCAATAACCTAACCGTGTATCCCCATAAATTTTTCATGATAAATTTGTGCTGTTGCACAGAATGGGGATTATAATGAAAAAAGTAATTATAATTACAGAAAACAAGAGTGATTTGAGTTCACTCTTACAAAATACACTCAAAGATTCATGCGATATTTTTAATATTGATGAAGCAACCGATGGTTGTTTTAATGCATATGATTCTATTATTCTTCTTGGCGGAACAAGAAGCGAAGCACTAATTTTACCAGCGAAATTGAGAAATAAAATTGAAGATCAAATCGATAAAGGTAAGAAGGTTTTTGTTGAGTATTGTCTTAGCATTTGTGATTCGTATGCAGCACAAAGCGGTGTCAGCCGTTTTTCAAGGTTATCTTATTTAGGTGATAGCTTCGAAAATCTTGAAACAAATGATATACTTGATGATCAGTGCTGCGATTATATATCAAGCTATTTTAAATACAATGATTCATCATTTGTGCTGGTTTACAAGGATCATATTATGGCACATTATAATGCTGAGCTTGCAGAGAATGATAAAAACAACATCTCAAAATGGGCTTTATGGTTCCTAAAAAAGAATGTGCTTGTTTGCAACTTCAGGTTATGCAACTTTATAAAAGCACGCTTTGCACCGATAACCAAATGGCAAAGTCTTATCAAAAAAATAATCCTTTGGCTCTGTGATGAGCTTCCGAACTCAATAATATTTGATGTACCTTATACCTTCAAGCAAGTAAACACCCTTACCGGGAACGACATCTGTTCATGCGTTGAAAAAGCACTCAATTGGTATAAATCAAACGGTATTTTACTTGATAACGGTAGGTGTGGTGTGCTTGAAGGAATGCAGCATGATATTTTTGCTGATGGTAAACAGAGTATAGCAAAAACGGTCAGAGCAGATTGTTGCGGTGAGGTTTCGCTTGCTTTCTATTCACATTATCTCATAAGCAATTGCACAGAAAGCCTTGATACCTTCAAGAACCTACAGAATTATATGTATGAAAATCTACAAATTAAAGGTGGTATCTTCGATGGCATGGTGCGTTGGAGCGAGGTAGCCTGGACTGTCTGTTATCAGGATGATGTTGCTCGCGCTATCATACCTACACTTCTTTACACCTTGTACAGCGGTGATCAAACCTACTTGCAATATGCAGAAAAAGCACTCGACTTTTTATTAAAGACAACCTCTGAGAATGGAATTCGTGCAGCAAGAACGGATAACCTTAGCATTGCTGAATCACAGAATCTTGAGAAATTCAAAAAGCAATCAAACATTATAAAGTGTGCTCATTATAACGCATATTATCATGCAGCACTTGCATTGGCATATAAAATAAATGGCAAAGCTGAATACCTTGTTGGTGCTGTTAAAGGTCTCGAAGCGATAATGGATGTTTACCCGGATACAATCAGAGAGCAAAGCGAAACAGAAGAAATGTGTAGACTTGTCCTGCCTCTTGCCTGGTTATACTGGGCGACCGGTGATGATAAGCATAAGGGAATGTTGTATAGAGTATGTTGCGATCTGCAAAAGGTGAAATGCTTCGGGAATGCTTACCTTGAATGGGATACCGATTATAAGGCTCACTGCAGCAGAAAACTCAACACCGAATCCTCTTTATTGGTTTCAAACGGAGACCCTGTTGTCGATATGCTGTACTCTGTAAACTGGTTACCGCTCGGATTCTCACAAGCATATTTAATCACAAATGATGACTATTTCAAGGAATTATGGCTTGAGATTGCTAAGTTTTTTGTGTCGACTCAGATTAACAGCGATAACAAAACAATAGACGGATGCTGGGCAAGAGCATATGATCCCAGCATAAAAGAGATTTATGGAATCCCACATGATGTAGGCTGGGGACCTTGGGCAATTGAAACAGGTTGGACAGTCGGTGAAATTACAGCCGGACTTGGGCTCGGTATTGCAAGCGAAAAAATAAAACCTTTTATATAGATATTTATTGTTATCATTTCAAATAAGTGTTATAATAATTCCAAACAAATACCATGGAGAAGCATATGCAATATTGTATCTACTTAAGAAAATCAAGAGCTGATATTGATGCAGAGGCTCGTGGTGAAGGTGAAACCTTAGCACGGCATGAGAAGTGTCTGATTGAGCTTGCCAAGAAGCTGAACCTGATAATAACAGCGATCTATAGAGAAGTCGTTTCAGGCGAAACAATTTCTGCACGCCCTGTTATGCAACAGCTCCTGAGTGAAGTAGAACAAGGAGCATGGGCGGGTGTTCTGGTTATGGAGGTTGAGCGTCTTGCGCGTGGTGATACAATTGATCAGGGTATTGTTGCTCAAGCATTTAAATATAGCGATACAAAAATTATAACTCCATCAAAGACTTATGATCCGAATAATGAATACGATGAGGAGTATTTTGAATTTGGCTTGTTCATGAGCCGACGCGAATACAAAACTATTAATCGCCGGCTACAACGCGGACGAATGGCTTCTGTAAAAGAAGGAAAATTCTTAGGTTCGGTTGCTCCGTATGGTTATGAAAAGGTTAAAATAACAAACAATAAAGGTTACACTTTGAAAATCATGCCTGAACAGGCTGATGTGATTCGCTTTATCTTTGAGTTGTTTACAAAAGGCGAACAGCGGCCCGACGGCAGCCTAAAAAGATTAGGTGCTTCTCTTATCTGCAGACGATTAAATGATTTAAAAATACCGCCGCAGAAACGTGATTACTGGGTTAATTCGTCCATACTTGATATATTGATCAATCCTGTCTATACCGGAAAAATCCGTTGGAACTGGAGACCGGTACAAAAGAAGGTTGTTAACGGTCAGGTCAAAAAAGTTCGCCCACGAGCTGACGAGAGCGAATGCATACTCATTGATGGTTTACATGATGCTATTATTGATGATAAGACATGGGAAACTGCTCAACAGCTAATACAGGAAGTCAAGCAATCGCCAATTCCGAATAAATATAACATCATGAATCCTCTTGCCGGTATTGTAAAATGTGCATTATGCGGTCGAAATATGATTCGCCGTCCCCACCCTAACAATAAACCGGCAACACTCATGTGCCCTGCAACAGCTTGCTCAAATATAAGCGCGCAGCTCGATGCTATTGAGGAAAGTTTGCTTGTTGCTTTGAAAGCATGGGTTACTGAATATAAATTAAAATGGAATGACAAAGAACAGCAACTCGAAAATAACCAGGATAAATTTTCACATGATGCGATCATTAAATTAGAAAAGGAACTCGAAAACTTAAAAATCCAGGCAACAAAAATCTATGACTTTCTTGAACAAGGTGTATATACGGTTGATGTGTTCCAACAACGGATGAAGGAAGTAAACTCAAAAATTGAAGAAACACAAAATAGTATAGCAAAAATAAAAAATGAGCTTTCCCACTTCGAACAGCGAAGAGAAGCTCAGATAAGTATTATTCCTAAAATCGAAAATCTGCTTAATGTTTATAGAGAAACAGACGATAATAAGTACAAGAATGATCTATTGAAGGAAGTACTTAGCATGGCGCTTTATAAAAAAACAGTCAATGGTCATTATAAGAATGCAGATCCAAATGACTTCAGCTTAATACTCTACCCCAGATTACCAAAATGAAAATTATATAATAAATCCTGTTTTAAATGGTTTCGACCATCAAAAACAGGATTTTTATTTTGACTTTATTCCGTCTATAATTTAATAATTATTTTGTTGATGTGAAAATGTATTCTGCCATCCACTGAGCCATTTCATTTAAAAATGGAAATGTGTTTGTGTCCGGTGCAGGAAGTTCTCCATATATTTTTGTATATGTGTTTTCAAAATATTTTATAGCTTTGCATTTATCAATCCATTGACTCACATCAATAAATTCTTCTTTCCACCATTCTGCTTCGTCTTTTTCAACAGAGGATAATAAAAGGTTCATCCATTTTTTTGAGTTACTGCTCTCATGACTCTCAATAACCGATTTTGTGTAAACAGAACACCCACCATCCTTCAACACTCTATATGCTTCACGGAATCCTTCCATCATTTTTGCTTGCATACTTTCATATCCATAGTTAGAAAACACTAAATCAATAGACTTGTCCATAATAGGTAATTTTGAACCTTCACACGCAAGATAAATTATGTTAACATAAGGATTTTTCCATTCTGTTGAATAAAATATTCTATTTCATTTCAAAATTCTGTGGCTGATATCTACCATAATTATAGTTACAGGCCAGTTAATCTTTTTTATCTGATGTTTGATTCCTTGTCCAGTACCGCAAGCCATATCCAATATTATTTTAGGACGATGCTTCACTATCTCTTCCCAGATAACATCAGCTTTATTTAATCCTCTTTTATAATTTGGGTTCCCTAACCAGTGATGCTCATGTAAGTATTCATCATAATTACGATAACTCAAAGACCATTGTTCACCGGATATTTCTCTTGTTTTGAAATCCACAACTCCATCAATAATATTGAAATAATGCTTGTTATTACATTCATAAGTAAGATTATTTATATTATTATTAAGCTTCAGGTCATTATAACATTTTGGACACTTAAGAATCTTATTTAAAAACAGAAATTCTCTTTCTATTCCTGCAACTTCATCGATATAATCGTCACCCTCTAAAATGTTATTTATTGAAGTCTTAAACATCCATGACATGTTCAATAAAATATCTATATCGGGCAGTGATAACCCTGTCTCCCATTTGCTGACGGCTTGCGGACTAACATTTAATATTTCTGAGAATTCTGCTTGTGAATATCCGGCTTTTTTTCGCAGACAACTTATTATTTTAACAACTTCAACTTTGTTTATCATAGTAATTTCCTCTTTTCTTAACAAGAGTATACCATACATTAATTTATGTAAAAATGGCTTGATAGTTTCAATTCAAAGAAAAAGCTCAACCACTGGTTGTTCGTTACAGTATATTATACTACAAAACTACTGATTATCCAATAGCTTATATTATCAACACTCAGTTAATTTGTAAGCTCCATGATTAAAATGTTATTGACAACCTATCGGAACGCATTCTTCGGTACCGATATCTGTTAGGACACCGATTACTTCTTTATATGGCATAACATAGCGTTGACTTAAGTAACGCAATGCTGCTCCCGATTCACCATCTGGCCCGCCATATTGCGTAATTATCAGTTTTGCGAGCGCTGGATTTGGATTTTTTATATTTACCGGATATTGTAATTTCTTATCGTATGTCCACATAAATTATGCCTCCGTCTCATTCTGCCACGGCCAGGGCATATTGACCCAAGTCCAGGTATCCCCTGCAGCTTCACCCATTGTCAATGCTCCATATCGCATTGTATATTGCTGTTTTAGTGTATCATATGCCTGTTTGTTTTTCCTGAAATACTCCAATGCCCGTTGATTATTGGAATGAGAGTCAAGAAACATTCCTGTCTCCAAGAGTGCAAAACTCAGTGCCTGTATTGCTTTTAACATATTTTTTTGTTCATTCATTTTCTTACCCTTCCTGCCAGAAATGGTTTATCAAGTTCGGGGAACAATGTTCCCTTCTCTAATGCTTTTTCAAGTTCATACATATCGTCGCTCCACATCTGAAAAGGCACATACGCCATAGCAAGTGCGATATTTTTCGGCATTATTTCCAGCTCATACGGCGGCATAATCTCAGAAAGTTTTGGAATCCGCAATATTGCGTCTTCACTTTTCTCTATTTCGCTCATACATTTCTCCTTTTTCAAGGGTGTTATTATTTCACCCTCATTTTTTTGCAAATTCATAGATTTTTTGATATTATATATCAAAATTTTCATCAAATCTAATTTGCATTCATTATATTTTATGCTTATAAAATTAAAAAGTGATAAGACTATTAATTTCATTTGAAATTCAATTTATAAATTGATCATATATTTTACAAAAAACACGCCCATATGCAACATAGGTGCATATGGGCGTGTTTTTTTCATTTTCAGAAGCAGATGTTTATTTTCTCATCTTCCTCAATTTCATAATTTATATCATGGAACAATTTTATACATGTTCTAACAACATCCTTATCATATAAAAATCCGGAATTCTTTTCTATTTCCTCAAGTGCAGAAGCAATTCCAAGTGCCGGTCTGTACGGTCGGTGAGACATCATTGCTTCGACTACATCAGCAACCATAAGAATTTTTGCCTCTTGGGATATATCATCTGCATTCAATCCACGGGGATAACCGCTTCCATCACAACGTTCATGGTGCTGACATATGACTTCACTGATAATCGGCGGCAGCTCGACCTTATACAGCATATCGTATCCTTTTTGGGGATGTTCTTTGATCATCTGCATCTCAAGGAAACTGAGCTTACCCGGCTTCGCCAATATTTCAGCAGGTATAACAATCTTTCCGATATCGTGTATGTAACCGATAATCCTCATATTTTCAATGAACTTTGCATCGTTACCCATCTCTTTCGAAATGGCAGCGGCAAGATTCCCAACTCTACGTTGATGCCCAGCAGTATAAATGTCCCGCATTTCAGAGATTGATGAAATTAAAGATATTGTGCCTTGAATCGCATTCTTTAATTCTTTTGTCCTAGCATCAATCATAATTTCGAGGTCCATTTGATACAGCCTTTTTTCTTCTTCAAGAATGCTCTTCTCGTCGATAAGTCTCTTGATTTCAGATGCATGACGGATAGATTTGATTATATTTTCCTTACTAATAGGCTTTACAAGATAATCATTTGCACCATTTTGAACTGCAATAATTGCTGTATCAACCGTTGGTTCACCGGTCATAATTACAATTTGAATTGTATTGCTTTTTTTGCGGATTTTCTCAAGTAAATCGATTCCAGTCATCCGCGGCATGATTATATCTGTAACAACGACACCGTAATTATAATTATTTTCATCAAGGACTCTCAATGCTTCCTGAGCATCGCACGCAATATCTACATAATAACCTTCACGTATAAGAAATTCTTTTAATGTATTTCTTATACTGTTTTCATCTTCAACCAATAATACTCTGCTCATTGAAGTACCTCATTCCTTATTCCAGCCGTTGTCTATCGGTAATACTATGATAAAGGTGGTATATTCACCTTTTTTGGTATCTACGGTTATCGAACCGTGATGTTCTTTAATTATACCAAAACTTATCGACAAGCCAAGCCCTGTTCCCAGCTCTTTAGGTTTTGTCGAGAAAAATGGTTCGAAAATTTTATCTTTTATAACTTTAGGAATTCCGTTACCATGGTCGGTAATACTGATTTTCATCCATCTCCTACTCTCGCTTTCGAACATTAAACATTTGATTATAATTTGTTTGTTCATATTATATTCGGGATATTTTTCATTTAACGCATCTCGTGCATTTGTCAACAGGTTCATCAATACCTGTTGTATCTGTTGACTTCTACATTTAATATCCGGAAGATTTTCTTCAATTTCGACATTAATCTGAATCTGATCTTTCTTTATTATTGTTCTGATGAGTGAGAGTGTGTTTTCGATTATATCATATATACTTGCGTAACTGTGAGACTGCTTTTCATGTCTTGAAAATTGAAGAAGGTTACGGACAATTGTCGATATTCGCTTAGTTTCTTTTATAATTTCAGTTGAATATTTATTTGCAATAGAATTTTCATCAACATCATCACAGATTAATTGAGCATAATTCATTATACCATTAATCGGATTATTTATTTCGTGTGCTACACCGCCTGCAAGAGTACCAATTGCTTCAAGCTTTTGTTGCTGACGCATCTGTGCATCAATTTCTATCTGTCGTTGCTGCATTGCTTTGCGTTCAGAAATATCTCTTGCAAAAACCAAAGCTCCGTTTTGTCCGTTATAATAAATAGGGACAGCGGTAACATCAACATCCACGCAATCACCGTTTAATTTTACAAATACCTCCTCCATCGGAGTAACAACAATTTTTTCATCGTTTAGCTGGGTTATGCGTTTTTGAATTTCCTCATGATAGTCAGGATGAAATCTGTCAAATACTCTCATTCCGAGAAGCTGGTCAGATGATTCAGCTCCGAACAGCTTAACCGATGCATTGTTCACATAAGTGAAGTTTCTATTTGTTTGAATAAATATACCATCAGGTGAACTTTCAACTACTGATCTGAACCGTTCTTCACTCTCTCTCAATTCCTTTTCAAAGGCAATTCTTTCTGTGATATCATGTACCATTGAGTATATAAGCTTCTTATTTCTGAATGTAATCGGGCCGCTGAAAACTTCAACATCAATTATTTCACCCGATGCTTTTTTATGTTTAAAGATAAAATAATTACGCTTGAACCTTACAGCATTGGATAATGCATTTTCGATATCATTATTTGTTAAAGTATTAATTTGATATATTGTCATTTGCAACATTTCTTCTCTGGCATAACCGTAAAAAACACACGCTGCAGGGTTTACATCAATTAATCTCCCATCATCGGGATCGAGAAGAAACATAACTGTATGATAATTGTTAAAAATCGTACTGTATCTTTCCTCAGCTTCTTTGATTTTTTCTGTTGCTTTATTTCTGTCCTTTTGATGGAAAAGCAAAGTTGCAAGAAAAACTGTCCCAACCGGATACATCAGAATAACAGGCAGTCCAATGTTCTCTATCGAGTTCATCGCATTTTCATATGGCATAAGAAACATGCAGGCAAGCATAACGATATGCACCGCAAAACCCATAAGATATATACAGACAGTCCGGTTTTTTCTGCATTTTTTGATCAAGCAATGCCGCCAGAATAAGCCGATAAGCATTGAGCATATAATAACAGATACTCCTGTAATTGTTCCGACACCACCCATATTTATTCTAAAAGCAACAGCAACAACAGCTGTGGTGATTGAAGGTATGGTTCCAAAGACAAGTGCAGTGACACTAATCAATATAGAACGGGTATCAAAGGTGATACCCTCCTCAAGAACATACGGCGTCGACATCAGAGCAAGTGTAATAAGACTGATAAAAATGCTCGAAAATAATATTCGTTTATGCTTTTTATTTTTAAAAAACGAATTACTCATCTCATAAACAATACTCAATGCAAGCAGCAATGCTACATTATGTACCAAGCTCATAATCGCATCTGTGTTCATACAAAAGCTCCTTTGCTATAAAAAGCAATGATTATTATCGATAAAACACTTATTCAATATATATTTTATCAGAAAATAAGTTATAATGCAACAATTATTTCATTATTTCCCTATTGAATTTTGTCATAAATTTAATAATTAAGTCATGAGACAAAAATTTACCTATATATTGATATAGCTTTATCGGCATTCCATACACTGTTGTCTGCTTTCCACGACATGCTGTTTTTAGCGTATGTCTTACGACAGCTTTGGCAGATACAATATAACCCTTCTTTTCAGGCTTATGCTTTGCATTTCCTGTATGTTCAAAAAATTCGGTATCAATCTTGCCGGGGCATATAGCTGTAACGCTTATGCCTTTTGAATTAAGCTCATATTTCAAAGCTCTTGAATAGCTGATGACAAATGCTTTAGTTGCTGCATATACATTCTCGAAAGGAACCGGGACAAATCCTGCGCAGGATGCGATCTCTAAAATATGGCTGCCTTTATTCATATAAGGCAGAATTATAACAGTCATTGCAACTAAGGCTTTAATATTCAAGTCAATCATTTTATCATTGTCAGCTTCGGATATCTCATCGTATCTTCCATAAATGCCAATTCCTGCAGAATTGATGAGGTATCTCACAACCGGTTTTTCTTGTTCAAGTATAATTTTCAACTCAGCCCGCCAGCTATCATTAAATAAATCGATTGTAATTATTCGGACTTTTGTATTCAGCTTCTCTTTCAATTCATTAAGTCTGTCCTCACGTCTTGCAATCAACCACAATTCATCCAACCCGTACCCGTCAAGCTGAACTGCAAATTCTCTGCCAAGCCCCGAAGAAGCACCTGTTATAACTGAGATATTCATAAATATAACCATGCCTTTCTTGATGAAGCGGAATGTTTTGGACGGTTCGGCATATGCCGAATTTCGGTTACAATTTTGACCGAAAAGCACAAAACTTCCTATCTGAAAAATTTATCTTTCAAATTTATCACTCCCATCAAGAGTCAGTATAAACACAACCCGAGCAGATGTCAATGCACATCTGATATAATGTTCACAAAATATCGAATTTAGTTCATTAACAGTTAACTTTTTTCGTCTTATATAAAACTAATAAATGAATTACTACAGCAATTTGAAAAATGCCTATACTTTTTGGCTTTTTTCAAATTAATAAAATCACAATTCATTTGTTAGTTTAATATAGATATAATATATTTGTAATTTTATGTTTGTCTGACTCTAAATTTATATTTTTACTATATACAAAATTTATTTTTTTTGATATTCTATTAAAGACGAATAATATTTTGAAAGAAGTTGTGAATATGATTAAAGCCCTTAGTCGGAAAAATCAGATAATGCTGATTATAGTTTTATCTGCAGTACTGATTTGTGTAATAACAGTCATAGCCTTTAGATTTTTATCCGCACCGGTCACTGTTAAGATAACAGATTCGGAAAATGCTAAAATTACTGTGAATATTAACATTCCCGATGCCAGATTTGAAAATGTTTCGATAATCTGTCTGAAGCCGGGTTATACAGTCGATAGCATTGCTGCCAGCAAAGATGGTATCTGCGACATCAGGCAAATAACCCTCGACAAGGATGGAGGAGCAAAAATTGATTTAACTCTTCCCACAAATGAATCCGGTGAATATATTATTCAGATCGGTACAGATAAGAAACTATATTCAACCAAATTCAAATTGGCAAACTGAGAAAGGAATGAGAAGAATGAAATCAACTGTAAAAATACTAAGTTACATATTGACATTACTGTTTATAATTCAAATTATTCCATTTTGCGTATATGCTGAAACCAGCCAGAGTAATACAAATGTTCAAACGGAAATCGAATACCGTAAAACTCCAATTATGGGTTGGTCTTCTTGGAACTATTTTCATACAGATATAAGTGAAGATGTAATCATCTCGCAGGTGGACGCTATTGTCAACCTCGGACTCGATGATGTCGGATATGATTATGTAAATATCGATGACGGCTGGCAGAACGGTCGTGATGACGATGTTGTACATCATCAGGTTGATAAATTTCCGAACGGTATGAAATATATCGCTGATTATGCACATAACCTCGGAATCAAAGCCGGTATGTACACTGATGGCGGTGAAACAACCTGCGGATGGATAACAGATGAAGATACAACCGATCCGAAAGTCGGTCTTTACGGACATGACGAACAGGATCTCAGAATGTACTTTGTCGACTGGGGTTATGACTTCATAAAGGTTGACTGGTGTGGTGGTGCGGCTCTTGAACTTAGCACCCAAACACGATATACCGAAATCGGTGAGGCTATAAACAACATCGAAAAAGAATTGAACAAAGATCTCATATATAATGTCTGTTGCTGGGGGTTCCCAGGCGAATGGGTTGTCGATGTTGCTGATTCATGGCGAACAGGCGGTGATATTGCAGCGAATTTCGATTCAATACTCACTCAGATAGACAATATTAAAGAACTTACGCAATACGCAGGTCCCGGTCATGTAAACGACCTTGATATGCTCCAGGTCGGCAACGGTATGAGTTACGAGGAAGACAAAACGCACTTCTCAATGTGGTGTATGATGTCATCACCACTCCTTATCGGCACAGACCTGACTACAATAACAGATCAAGCGCTGAGTATTCTGAAGAATGAGGAAATAATAGCACTTGATCAGGATTCTGCCTGCCTTCAGGCAACGGTTGAAGTTGAAAATGAAAATTATGAAGTCTGGGTCAAACCACTCGGCTCGTCAACTTCATCAACAAAAGCTGTTGCATTGCTTAACCGTTCCGACAGCGAACAGGTTATTACAGTTAACTGGGCAGATCTTGGGTTGTCGGGTGTTATGGTTGCTCGTGATTTATGGCTGCACCAGGATATAGTTACAGGCGACAGCTATACTGCAACCGTTCCCGCACACGGTATCGTGGTTTTAAAGGTCAGCGGAAATGCAGTTATCGAAGATCCTGATTTTCTGCTTCAGAGTAAACTGCAGAAAACAGAAACCGAAATAAATCTTACCGAAGCAGGAAAAAGCGACTGGGCTTGTTACGGTATCGATGAAAATAAAAAAGGTCCAAGCACAATCGATGAAATTGCGATATCGGGTGCAGAAACATCGGAAGCTTCTAAAGGAACAGTTCAATTTAACTGGACAAACGGAACAAACAATTCAGAAGGCTCAACAAAATCCGCTTTAAAGCTGTCAGGCAGTGATACCTCCGCTGCTATTACCTTCCTGCCAAAGAAGACTAAACAAACAGCAAGCATTTATCTGAGCGGCAAAGGAAGATTACAAATAAGTTCAATACTGAATGGTAAAATAACAACCGAAGAATTTAATCTTGAAAATGGAACCTCCTATTGTTACAGTGTAAATTTTGCTTCAGGCAGCACATCAGGAATGACTGTTACCCTGACACCTGCAGAAGGAACGCAAGTATTTCTCGGTGCATCTTCGTTGATGAACATGAAAACAGAATCGGGCGAAGTCCTATTATCCGATACATATATATATGAGTCGCCGTTGGATATTTCACTTGCCACAGCATCGGAATGGATTAGCTTCAGCGGTGAAAACGGCAATATAGCTGCTCAGAAAGGTGATTCATTATTTGATTTTATTACATCCGAAAATGCAGTAATAATTTCTGCGGACAGTAAAATCGAGTTTTACTCTGGAAGCAAAAAATATAATAAAGGTGCAATGCTGACATCTAAAGGCAGCAGTATTACACTACAGACAGCCAATAATGAGTTGATCAGAAAAATCAACATATATTTCAGCGTCAGTAATGCATCTGTAAAAATCATAACAAATGCCGGTGATTCTATTGATATTGTTGCCGGAGCCACCGAGCAGAGCAAGATGTTAACCATATGGTATCAGAGCAATGAACCGCTGACAGTAGAATTCAAACTTAGTTCTAAGTTCAGTGATGACGGATACTTCAAACTTGATGCTGCAACAATCAGCGGTGAAAATGAATACTATCTGTCAGAATCCGATACTTCTGTTGACGGTAATAAGCTGATTGTTTCAGCCAAATCCATCAATACCGAAAACTTCTGGGCAGACAAGGTAAACTTCATTGCTGCTCTATATAATGAAAATAATATTTACTGCGGTTCAAGCATATCCACTGCTTCGATAGACACAACAATGTCAGACATATCTATTGATGTTGAACTGTCCGATGGGTTCTCGGGATATGTCAGAACATATCTCTGGGGTGGAAATGAGTTCAATATCCCTCTTTCGGATTCGCGCGAAACCTTTGTCAGCACTGTTACCTCCGTCAGTGACAGTTACGAAAAGTACATTGGCCCGATAACAGCAAAGGATATGGTTGAAAAAGGTGCAATACTGCTTGATGTTCGTACGGAAACCGAATACATTGTCGGACATATTGACGGAAGCATCAACATACCTCATACAGAAATCATAACCAGAGCCGGAGCAATGCTTCCGGATAAGAATGTTGTTATAATAACCTATTGCAGTGCGGCGAAACGCAGTGTCCAGGCACAGCAGATGCTGTCATCCCTCGGTTATAATAATGTATATATTCTCGGTAGCATGAGCAACTGGGATACGAATATATCGATTGAATTCGATGCCGATTCGATGCTGCTGGTTCAGGCAGGCGATAATATTAAATTGAAATATACCGAATACAGAAACGACAGTATAGAAATATTCTGTTCTGCCGGTAAGGATTCGGATTTTGATGATGCTATACCGTATGATGAATTTATTATCCCCGACAGTGATGACGACTATATAGCTGTCAAGGCTTATATCGCATACAACGGAAAAGTTTATGCGGAATGCGAAAAGCAGTTCATCAATTACAAGGAAGATATAATCGACATATATGCATCAGACCTTGATTGGGTAAGCTCAAGTGTCGGTTGGGGTACAATTCATAAAGACAAATCAATTGACGGAAACCCACTTAGAATTTCAGGTGTACCCTATCCGAAAGGAATAGGCACTCACGCGAACTCAAAAATAAAGATTGCAATTCCCGAAGGAGCAACCAGATTTCTTGCTGTTGTCGGCTATGATGACGAGGTATTGGGAAATGCTACGGATAATAAAATGCAGTACAGCGTTTATCTTGATGATGAGCTTTACTGCGAGTCCGAAATTTTGAAGGTTGGCAGAGTATATGTTTTCGATGTAATCATACCGGAAGGAACCGAAACCATAACCTTGAAAACAGATCAGGCTTATGACAACAACTGGAGCGATCATGCCGACTGGGCAATATCCGGATTTATAAAATAAGGTTTGTACAACATTAAAGGCTTTCGGAAATTTCCGAAAGCCTTCTGCTTAATACTCAGCTACTCCATTGTAGATAAGGTCTGCATTTCCGGTGAGCAGAACTCTGTTGTCTGTATAGTTGACAATAAGATCGCCGCCCTTGAGCTTGACGGTTATATCCTCACCCTTTGCGCAAAGTCCGTTCAACACTGCTGCTATCGCTGCCGCACAAGCGCCTGTTCCGCAAGCCCAGGTTTCACCGTTGCCGCGCTCCCAGACACGCATTTTGATTGTATTTTTGTTAACAACCCTGATAAATTCGGTGTTGACTCTTTCGGGAAACAACGGTGAATTTTCAAACTGGGTTCCGACAGCTTCAACATCAACCGCATCAACTCTGTCGCAGAACACAACCGCATGGGGATTGCCGACAGAAACACAAGTGATTTTATACTGCTTGCTGTCGATCTCGGCTTCCCTTGCAATGACATTATCACCCTCAAGAAGCACCGGGATTTTTTTCGGATTCAGCTCCGCTTTTCCCATATCAACGCAAACAGATTTTACCTTACCGTCGAAGGTGTACAGCTCCAGCGATTTAATGCCGCTTGCCGTTTCTATTGTCATCGTTTCTTTTTTTACAATAGCGTTGTCGTACAAATATTTGCCGACACAGCGAATGCTGTTACCCGCCATTCTGCCCTCGCTGCCGTCCTTGTTGAACATGCGCATTTTTGCATCGGCAATCCCGCTGTTCTCAATCAGAACAATTCCGTCGCCTCCGATTCCATAGTGGCGGTCTGCAAAGGTTATACTCAGTGATTCCGGACAGCTAATTTTGTTATCCCGGTTGTCGATATAGATATAATCGTTCCCCGTACCCTGCATTTTTGCAAAATGGATTTTCTGGCGTTCTATACGCATATTGTTGATATCGACCAACTCGGTATTATGCTCTGTATATCTGCTTGCAATTATATCAGCAAGCGAGTTGGCGGTGTCAATGGAGGTTATGCAGGCAATAGAAAGCTGTAAAGCACGTCTGTGGATTCTAATGAAGTCAATTACAGCGTTTTGTCTGCTTCCGCCGATGAATACGATAAACGAGAGCTTGCCTTCATTCAGAAGACGAAGCGTCGTCTGCGCATTGTCGTCCTTGGGGACTATCTCAACATCAATTCCAAGCTCGCTGACAACCCTTGCCGTGCCCGGTGTTGCGTACAACTTCATCCCTATATCATCCAGCTTCTTTGCAAGTCCAACGATTTCGAGCTTGTCCTGACCACCTGCGGTAATAAACACGCCGCCCTTGTGACCGCTGCGCTGTATATCAATTTTATAACCTGCTGAAATCAGACCCTTGTACAACGCTTCTTCGAGGTTTTTTCCAAGTCCGAGGACTTCACCTGTTGACTTCATCTCAGGTCCGAGCGATGAGTTGACATCAAGCAGCTTCTCAAACGAGAACACGGGAACCTTAACAGCAACATATGGTGGTGTCTTGTACAAGCCTGTACCAAAGCCAAGCTCTGCGAGCGGCATTCCAACCATAACCTTTGATGCAAGCTCGACCATAGGTACTCCGGTTACCTTGCTGATATAAGGGATTGTTCTTGATGCGCGCGGATTGACTTCTATAACATAAAGCTCATTTTGATAAATCAGATATTGAATATTGACCAAACCCTTTGTTCCGAGCGATAACGCAAGGAATTCCGAGCATTCGATAACCTTTTTCATCAGCTTATCATTTATCTTGTATGGCGGATAAACAGCGATTGAGTCGCCGCTGTGAACTCCTGCCCTCTCGATATGCTCCATAACACCGGGTATGAGAACATCCTTGCCATCCGAAATAACATCGACCTCAAGCTCTGTTCCCATAAGATACTTATCAACAAGCACAGGATTCTCTATTCCCTGCGAAAGAATTATCTTCATATACTGCTCAACGCTAAAATTATCGTGAGCGATTGTCATGTTCTGACCGCCGATTACATACGAAGGACGCAACAAAACAGGATAACCGAGGCTGTTCGCCGCTGATAATGCCTCGTCTGTTGTCATAACCGAAAGACCGGATGGTCTCCGGATTCCGATTTTACCAAGCAGAGCATCAAATTTTTCTCTGTCCTCAGCATTATCAATACTTTCGGCTGATGTACCGAGAATTTGTATTCCCTTGTTATGCAAGAATTTTACGAGCTTTATTGCTGTTTGTCCACCGAACGCAACAACTACGCCGACCGGATTTTCAACAGCGATGACATTCATAACATCTTCCTGTGTCAACGGTTCAAAGTACAGTCTGTCGGCTGTGTCGAAGTCGGTTGAAACGGTTTCGGGGTTATTGTTTATAATAATGACCTCATAGCCTAAGTCCTGCAATGCCCACACGCAATGAACGCAGGAATAGTCGAACTCGATTCCCTGTCCGATTCTGATCGGTCCCGAGCCAAGAACTATAATACGTTTCTTACCGCTGTCGGGTATAGCTCTCGCTTCGCAATATTCGTCATATGTTGAATAGAAATACGGTGTTGCAGCGTCAAATTCCGCACCGCAGGTATCTACCATCTTGTAGACAGCATGTCTTTTATTTTGTATCTTCTGTCCCGATATTCTCTCAATTGCCTTATCGGTAAATCCGAGCTTTTTGCCTTTTAAATAAAGCTCGTTAGTCAGTTTTTCAGCTTTAAGCTGTTTGTGATAATCTACCAGCTTTTTAATCTTTGAGATAAACCACTTGTCAACCTTAGTAATCCTATTTATTTCTCCAACCGATATCCCCTGCATCAGTGCCTCAAATATGGTAAACAGACGGGTGTCATTAAGTCCTTTTAAGCGTTCGAGAATATCATCCTTGCTGTCCGACACTTTTTCGAGTGTATCAAATGAAATTTCTGCACCTCTGACTGCCTTCATCAAAGCAGATTCAAAAGTCTGTGCAATCGACATAACCTCACCTGTTGCCTTCATCTGTGTGCCTAAAGTGCGGTTTGCGGTAACGAACTTATCGAAGGGCCATTTGGGAAACTTGACAACAATATAGTCAAGAGTTGGCTCGAAGCAGGCAAAGGTTTTGCCTGTTACCTCGTTAGGTATCTCATCAAGTGTCATACCAAGAGCGATTTTTGTCGCTACCTTTGCAATCGGATAGCCTGTTGCTTTACTTGCAAGCGCAGAAGAACGTGAAACACGTGGGTTGACCTCAATAACAGAATACTCGAAGCTGTCGGGGTTGAGCGCAAACTGACAGTTACAACCACCCTCAATACCAAGTTCGGTGATAATATCAAGTGATGCCTTACGCAACATCTGAAGCTCCTTGTCGGCAAGCGTTACAGCAGGAGCAATAACTATGCTGTCACCGGTATGAATACCCACTGGATCAAAGTTTTCCATGCTGCATACTGCGATGACATTACCTATCGAGTCGCGCATAACCTCAAACTCGATTTCCTTCCAGCCGTAGATGTATTTTTCAACAAGCACCTGGTTGATCGGCGACATCATAAGTCCGTTCTTTGCAACGGTTACAAGCTCGTCCATGTTGTATGCAACACCGCCGCCCGAACCGCCGAGAGTAAACGCCGGGCGGATTATAACCGGAAATCCGATATTTGTTGCAGCTTTAATAACTTCATTTATATTAACGGCAATCTCAGACGGTATAACCGGCTGACCGATTTTTTGCATTGCTTCCTTGAACAGCTGTCTGTCCTCTGCTTTGTTAATAGCATCGGCATTAGTGCCAATAAGACGGACATTATGCTTTGCAAGAAAGCCTTCCTTGTTCAGCTTCATTGCAATAGTAAGTCCGGTCTGCCCGCCAAGTCCGGCAAGCAGGCTGTCGGGTTTTTCTTTTAAAATAATACGCTTTACGGTTTCCACTGTAAGCGGTTCAAGATATATTTCATCGGCAAGTGCATTGTCAGTCATTATTGTCGCAGGGTTTGAGTTGACAAGCACTGTATTTATGCCTGCCTTCTTCAACACACGGCAAGCCTGTGTGCCTGCATAATCAAACTCGGCTGCCTGACCAATTACGATTGGCCCTGAGCCGATAACAAGCACTTTTTTTATACTTTTATCAATAGGCATATTTTATAACCATTCCTTTCACGGAAGTACATGAATAGAAAGGCAGATATTATCTGCCTGTTAATCATATCATTTTTATAAATCTGTCGAACAAAAACTCTGTATCAAGCGGTCCGGCACAAGCTTCAGGGTGAAATTGCACTGAAAACGCATTTTTATCTGTATAGTCGATTCCCTCGCAGCTGCTGTCATTACCGTTTGTGTATCTCAGAACTGCACCATCAGGCAAGCTGTTGTTATCAACTGCATAACCATGATTCTGTGTTGTTATGAATGTTCTGCCACCGACCAAATCCTTGACAGGATGATTGACTCCACGATGACCGTAGCGAAGCTTTGAGGTTGTCGCACCGTTTGCAAGTGCGAGCAGCTGATGTCCAAGACAAATTCCGAATATAGGCTTTTTGCTGATAAACTTCTTCAACTCTGTTATACAATCTGTGTAAACAGCAGGATCACCAGGTCCATTAGACAGCATTATACCTTCAATATTATCAGCGAGAATTTCTTCTGCTTTAGTATTTTGCGGATAGATGATTACCTTACAACCGCGTTTTGTCAATTCCCTCTCGATGTTCAACTTTGCACCGTAATCGATAAGTCCGACAGTGTGTTTTACTTCACCTTCGGGTAATGCAATCGTTTTCTCTTGTACTGTAACATACGGCAGTACATTTTCTATTTTATAGTTATTAAGCTCTTCAAACGAAACGCTGTCCGGGTCTGCTGTTATACAAGCGTTCATAACGCCTTTTTCACGAATCATCTTGGTCAGATAGCGTGTATCGACATCATAGACACCGGGGATATTGTTAGCTTTTAAGTAGCTATCTAAATTACCTTCACAGCGGAAGTTTGATGGAGCATCGCAAAAATCACGAACCACATACCCCTTTGCAAAGCATGCTCTGCTCTCAAAATCCTCGCTTATCATGCCGTAGTTGCCGATAAGCGGAAATGTCTGAACAATAATCTGACCGTAATAGCTGGGGTCTGTCAGTGTTTCGATATAACCACCCATACCTGTCGTGAATACAATTTCACCGATTGTATCAACATCAGCACCAAAGCTTTTACCGTAAATTGTTTCACCGTTCGCAAGAACTATATATACTTTTTTCATTTAAGTTCTCCTTTTTTGGAGATTTATTTCATCAATGTAACGAGTACTGCTTTCTGAGCATGTAGTCTGTTTTCAGCTTCGTCAAATATCTCGTTTGCGTGAGCTTCAAACACTTCCTCTGTGATTTCCTCGCCTCTGTGAGCTGGCAAGCAATGAAGTACCATTGCATCCTTCTTCGCCCATGACATTGTTTGAGTGTTGAGCTGATAGCCTGCAAAAGCCTTCTTTCGTTTCTCAGCTTCGCCTTCCTGTCCCATTGATGCCCAAACATCGGTATAGACAATATCGGCATCCTTTATCGCTGTTTCTATATCATCTGTGCAGACAAAATCACCGTTTTCGCTTGCCCATTTCATTATATCAGCATCTGGCCGGTAGGCCTTTGGGCATGCTATGCTTACTGACATACCGCATTTGATACCACCGACAATAAGCGAGTTTGCCATGTTGTTACCATCACCGACAAAGCAGAGCTTTAAGCCCTTGAAGCCACCCTTGTATTCACGGATTGTCATAAGGTCGGCAAGCGCCTGACACGGATGTGCGTAGTCGGTCAAGCCATTGATTATCGGGATGCTGCCATGCTCTGCAAGTGCTTCCACATCACTCTGTTTATATGTTCTGATCATGATTCCGTCAAGATACCTCGAAAGCACTCTTGCTGTGTCTTGAATCGGCTCACCGCGACCTATTTGCAAATCATTTGCACTGAGAAACAATGCGTATCCGCCAAGCTCATACATACCGACTTCAAACGAAACACGGGTTCTTGTTGATGCTTTTTGAAAAATCATACCGAGAGTTTTTCCCTCAAGGTGTTTTTTCATAAGTCCATGCTTCTTCTCATATTTAAGTTGATCAGCCAGATTAAGAAGATTGATTATTTCTCCTGATTCAAGATCCGCCATCTTCAGTAAGTGTTTCATGATTCAATAATTCCTTTCAGTATCGTTATAGCTTTCATTAAAATGTCTTCATCTATGTTCAATGCCGGAAGCAGTCTTACTTTGTTTTTTGCTGTGAGTACAAGAACACCCTTTTTCATACATTCAGCAACTATGTCTTTAGCCGATTTTTCTGTTTCGATACCGAGCATCAAACCCATTCCGGAAACAGATTTTACGTTTTTGCAAAACAATAGTTCTGATTTGATGTACTCGCCTTTTTGAGTTACCGAAGCAAGCAGTTTATCGTCTATCCTGTTAAGCACATTCAAAGCACCTACGGCACAAATTGGGTTTCCACCAAAAGTTGATCCATGTTTACCTCTGCCGAGTGTGTCTTTTACCTTATCGCCCATTAATGCAGCACCGATCGGAAGTCCACCTCCCAAACCTTTTGCTGTTGTTACAATATCAGGCTGTATTTCGTAGTTCATGTAACAATATAATTTACCTGTTCTGCCGTTTCCGGTCTGAACCTCGTCTGCAATAAATAATATATCATTATCCGCACAAAGCTTTGCTGCTTTTTTTACATATTCTTTGTCAAGTTGATTAACACCGCTTTCGCCTTGAATCAGCTCTGCCATAAATGCTGCGATACCGCCGCCTTTGATAACAGATTCAAGCTCTGAAAAGTCGTTCGGTGTAACATGGACAAAGCCTCTTGTAAACGGGGCGAAATCGGTATGAAACTCATCCTGCCCTGTTGCCGAGAGGGTTGTTATTGTTCTACCGTGGAACGAACCCTTCAAGGTAATGATTGTATGTCTGCCGTCGCCGTATTTGTCGTGTGAATATTTCCTTGCGGCTTTTATTGCACATTCATTTGCCTCTGCTCCGGAATTTCCGAAGAATACATTAACCATACCGGTTTTCTCGCAAAGTAGCTTTGCAAGCTCGGCTTGTGGTGATGTATAATAAAGGTTTGATGTGTGTGCAACCTTTGAAAGCTGTGCTATAATCGCATCGTTCCATTCTTTATCCGCCGTGCCGAAAGCATTTACCGCTATACCACTGCCCAGGTCGATATATTCCTTGCCGTTATCGTCATACACCAGCGAGCCTTTCCCGTCAACGATCGCAAGGTCGAAACGATTATATGACGGAACTATATATTTTTCTGTAGTCTCTTTTATATTCAAGTTAATCAAATCCTCTCAAATAAACATAGTACCGATGCCCTCATCGGTAAGCATTTCAATCAGTATCGAATGCTGGATTCTGCCGTCGATGATAAACACCTTCTTGACACCGCGTCTGATTGCATCGACACAGCAATCTACCTTCGGAATCATACCACCCGATATTATGCCCTCTCTCATCAGCTGAGGTGCTTCACTTACATTTATGCATGGGATCAACGAATCGGGACAATTCTTATCGCGCAGGATTCCTGCAATGTCTGTCATTGAAATAAAGCTCTCTGCTTTAAGTGCTCCGGCGATTCTTGATGCAGCGGTATCTGCGTTGATGTTGTAGACATTGCCGTTGCCGTCAAAACCGACAGTTGATATTACCGGGATATAACCCTTTTCAATTACATCAGTAATGACCTTGGTATTTACATCGGTTATCTCACCGACAAACCCGAGTCTTTCATCCAACTTCTTTGCTGTAATCATATGACCGTCGATACCGCTGAGTCCGATTGCTTTACCGCCCATGTTTTCAAGAAGGTTGACAAGGCTTTTGTTTATCTTACCTGCAAGCACCATTTGAACAACATCCGCTGTTTCGCTGTCTGTAACACGAAGTCCGTCGACAAATTCACTCTTCTTGCCCATCTTGCTGAGGGTCTCACTTATCTCGGGACCGCCGCCATGCACAAGCACAACCTTGACACCAATGAGCGATAGCAGAACAACATCGCCCATGACTGCGGCTTTCAGGTTTTCGTTTATCATTGCGTTTCCGCCGTATTTTATAACTATGATTTTGTTTGTGTATTCCTGTATATATGGGAGTGCGTGAATAAGCACCTCCGCGCGTTGTGCATTTGTCAAGTCCATATCTGTTACCATCCTTTAAACTTCAAAATATAGCATATTTTATGTTCGATAGTCGCCGTTAATTTTTACATAATCATATGTCAGGTCGCAGCCCCATGCTGTTGCTGATTTTTTACCGTCGTTGAGTGCTATATCTATTACTATTTCACTGCAAAGCAGAACCTTTTTTGCGTCTTCTTCGCTGAACAAAATTCCAACACCGTTCTTGCAGACATCAACTCTTCCGGCTTCCGATTCAAGCGAAACATCAACCTTTGTTACGTCAATATCCGCACCGCTGTAACCCAATGCGCAAAGCACCCTGCCGCAGTTTGCATCCGCACCAAACATCGCCGCTTTCAACAAGCTTGAACAGATAACCGATTTTGCCGATACTTTTGCAGCTTTGGTTGTTTTTGCTCCGCTGACCTTACATTCAAGCAGCTTTGTTGCTCCTTCACCGTCTGCCGCAATCATTTTGCAAAGTTTTACGGTTACTTCATACAATGCTTTTTTAAAGGCTTTATAAGCACTGTTTTTCTCTGTAATTTCAGCATTCCCGGCAAGACCGTTCGCCATCAGGCTGACCATATCATTTGTAGAGGTATCACCGTCAATACTTATCATATTGAAGGTATCATCTGTTACTTCCTTTAATGCTGTTTTCAGCATTTCGGCAGAAATAGCAACATCCGAAGTCAGGAACACAAGCATTGTAGCCATATTGGGGTGAATCATACCCGAGCCTTTGGCGATACCGCCGATTCTGCATTCCTTGCCGTCTATCTTGAAGCTTACAGCAACTTCTTTTAGCTTAGTGTCGGTAGTCATAATTGCTTCGGCTGCAACCTTTGAATCTACCGCCAGCGAATCAACAAGCTGCTGCATTCCGTTTGCTATCGGCTCTACCGATAACGGCTGGGCGATTACACCGGTTGATGCAACGATAACATCGTTTGCCTTTATATCTGTATGTTTCGCAACAAGCTCGCACATTGCCTCAGCTATCTCAATACCGTTTGCGTTACAGGTGTTTGCGTTACCGCTGTTGCAGATAACAGCCTGAGCGAAACCGTCGGCAATATTGGCTTTTGTAACATAAATAGGAGCGCCTTTTACAAGGTTCAGGGTATATATAGCCGCAGCTGTTGCCCTGCATTCGCTGACAATCAGCGCGAGGTCGCGTTTTGATTTGTTCTTGCGGATACCGCAGTGGATTCCGCTCGCTTTATATCCTTTGGCAGCACAAACACCGCCATCTATAAATTTGAATGCCATATTATCTCCAATAATATTATTATATTATGGGGCTTCGCCCCAAACCCCACAACCCTTTTGACAAAAGGGTTGACCTAAAATTTAAAATTAGAAATTTTAAATCGTATGATGTTTAAAGTATTTATTATTAATCTATATTAATAGTCCCGTTGTTTCATCAACGCCTGACATTATGTTCATACCCTGAATTGCGGCACCAGATGCACCCTTCCCGAGATTATCGAATAATGCCGTAACAGTTATCCTGTCATCGTTTCCGCCGATTATAATTTTCATGCTGTCTTTACCGCTCATGTCATTTGAAGCGATAAATCCATTGTAATATCCATCCGATGCAAGCTGAACTGTTATTAACTTCTGATTTTTATAATAGTTTTTATAGTACTCATATAAATTGTCGACTGTTTGCTTTTTCTGAAGCAGACATGCATGAAGTTGTATTGTTACTTCCATTCCACTGTAATAATCAGCGACAATCGGCGAAAACAGAGGCACTTGTGCAAGTCCGCAAACTGCTGTTATCTCAGGCATATGCTTATGCTTCTGTGTCAGTGCGTATTGTCGTGGACTATCAAACAGCGATGAGTGGTTTTCATCTCCATATTCAGCAATCATACTCTTACCACCGCCGCTGAAGCCTGTCAGTGAGAAACAGCAAAGCGGATAATCAGCTTGCATTATTCCGCCGCTTACAAGCGGATAAACTGTTGCAACAACACCGCTCGCATGGCAACCGGGAACCGCAAGTCTTTTTGCATTAGCAATCTTTTCTCTGTGTTTATCAGAAAGCTCGGGAAAACCATAACTCCAATCCAATGCTGTTCTGTGCGCTGTTGATGTGTCGATTATCTTTGTGTTATCGTTCTCAACCATTGCAACCGCTTCTTTTGCCGCAACATCAGGCAGGCAGAGAAACGCAATGTCAGCACTGTTTATCATCTTCTTGCGTTCGTTGTTATCCTTGCGAAGACTTTCGTCAATCTGTAAAAGTTGGATATCACTGCAGCTTGCTAATCGTTCATGGATTCTGAGTCCGGTTGTTCCGGCACTACCATCTATAAAGACCTTTATCATAACAATTTTTCCTTAACCTTTTTTGCTTGCTTCAACACCTCAGTTGGTGCTGTTCCGCCCTCGGATGTTCTTTTTTCAAGGCAGACAAGCAAATCTATTGCTTTATATACATCATTGTCGAAAAGCTCCGAGAATTGCTTGTATTCATCAAGTGTAAGCTCCTCTAATGTTTTTTTATTTTCGATACAGTATTCAACCAGCTGTCCGACAGCTTTGTATGCACTTCTGAAAGGAAGTCCTTTTGAAACAAGATAATCTGCTCCGTCGGTTGCATTGATAAATCCCTTTGCAGCCGCTGATTTCATATTATCGGGAAGAACTCTCATCGTTTCAACCATCGGGGTGAATACTTCAATACAAAGCTTAACAGTATCAATACAGCTGAAAATTGCTTCTTTATCCTCTTGCATATCCTTGTTGTAAGCAAGCGGAAGACCCTTTAGCATTGTTAACAGTGATATCAGATTGCCATACACTCTGCCGCTCTTGCCTCTGACAAGCTCAGCTATATCAGGGTTTTTCTTCTGCGGCATTATTGATGAACCTGTCGAATATGCATCATCAAGCTCAATGAATTTGAATTCCCACGAACACCAGAGTATAATCTCTTCCGAGAAACGCGACAGATGCGTCATTATCAATGAACAAGCAGCTGCTGTTTCGACAACAAAGTCACGATCCGACACTCCGTCAATGCTGTTACCGCAAACACTATCGAAGCCGAGCTGTTCAGCGACAAATCCTCTGTCGGTGTCGAAAGTCGTTCCTGCAAGTGCGCAGCTGCCGAGCGGCAGTACATTCATGCGTTTTTTTGTGTCAGACAATCTGTCAATATCGCGAGAGAACATATTTGCATAAGCAAGCAGATGATGTCCGAAGGAAACAGGCTGTGCTCTCTGAAGATGAGTATAGCCGGGCATTATTGTTGTCGCATGCTTTTCGACAAGTGTGCAGAGTACCAAAATCAATCCCTTTAACTGTGATACAATACAGTCGATTTCTTTTTTAAGATACATTCTGATATCAAGTGCGACCTGATCGTTTCTGCTTCTTGCGGTATGAAGTCGTTTACCTTCATCGCCTATTCTTTCGGTCAGTTCCTTTTCGACAAAGCTATGAATATCCTCGCTGCCAAAATCGAACTCAAGCTTACCATTCTCGATATCTTCAAGAATTCCGCAAAGACCTTCGATTATCTTCTCGCCCTCATCCACAGTTATTATTCCTTGCTTTGCGAGCATTTGTGTATGAGCAACCGAGCCTGTTATATCTTCTCTGAACATACGGCTGTCAAAATGAATCGATGCGTTGAAATCATTCACAACACCGTCAAGCTGTTTTTTAAAACGCCCTTCCCAGAGCTTGTTGTTCGAATTGCTCATGTTATTTTACCTCTTTAATTTTAAGTTATTGCTTCTTATTGTTCATTCTTGCTTTTACAGAGAGCGGGAGTCCGAATAAGTTTATAAAGCCTTTTGAATCGTTCTGGTCATATACATCATCTTCGCCGAATGTTGCGATTGCTTCATCATAAAGTGAGTATGGTGAAGTTACGCCTGCGTTAATAATGTTGCCTTTATATAATTTCAATTTCACGCTGCCTGTTACAGTCTGTTGTGTGCTGTCAACAAAAGCATCAAGCGCCTCACGGAGTGGAGTGAACCACTGACCAAAGTAAACAAGGTCTGCATACTTGAGTGAAATCTGTTGCTTGTAATGCTGTGTTTCACGGTCAAGCGTAATTGTTTCGAGAACCTTGTGTGCGTGATACAGTATTGTTCCGCCGGGAGTTTCATAGATACCTCTTGACTTCATACCGACAAGCCTGTTTTCGACGAGGTCAGCCAGACCGACGCCGTTTGCACCACCGATTTTATTGAGTGTCGAGATTATTTCAACACTGCCCGACTTTTTGCCGTCAACTGCTACCGGAATACCCTTTTCGAAGTCTATTGAAACATATGTCGGTTTATCGGGTGCATCCTCAGGTGCTACTCCAAGCTCAAGGAATCCGGGTTTTCTGTATGCAGGCTCATTCGCCGGGTCTTCAAGGTCAAGTCCCTCATGGGAAAGATGCCATAAGTTTTTATCCTTCGAATAATTGGTTTCACGGTTGATTTTCAACGGTATATTATGTGCTTCTGCATAGTCGATTTCTTCGTCACGGGATTTGATTTTCCACTCGCGCCAGGGAGCTATGATTGCCATATCGGGAGCAAACGCTTTTATTGTCAGCTCAAATCTAACCTGGTCATTGCCTTTGCCGGTGCAACCGTGTGCGATAGCATCGCAGCCTTCGGCAAGTGCTATCTCAACGATTCTTTTTGCGATAACAGGGCGTGCAAATGATGTTCCAAGTAAATAATCATGCTCGTAAATTGCTCCGGCTTTTAATGTTGGGTAGATATAATTCTCAACAAATTCTTTCTTTAAATCTTCGATATAAAGCTTGGAAGCTCCGGTTTTGATTGCCTTTTCTTCAAGTCCGTCAAGCTCTGTTCCCTGTCCGACATCACCTGAGATTGCGATAACCTCACAATTGTTGTAGTTTTCTTTAAGCCACGGAATTATAATTGAAGTGTCAAGACCGCCGGAATAAGCAAGCGCCACTTTTTTGATTTCGTTTTTGGTTTTCATAATTCAAATCCTCTCTGCAATTGAAATTGTAGTATGGTTATACCTCTTATACTACTATTATACACTATTTTAAATGCTTGTCAAGTATATTTTATGAATATTATGCAGTTGTAATGCATATTATACATAGGCACACATATCATTAGATCAAGTACGATGTTTTTGTGTAAAATAACCACGGAACGTTAATGAACCAATAAGGTATTTTATATTTGCTCTTGAATTATGTATTGCATACTATTTATAATTGTGATAAAATAGTATCATAATTAAAATATTGTTGGAAGGGCTGAGAAAGATGAGAACAGCGACAACCTCAAGAAAAACAAAAGAAACCGATATTATAATAACTCTTGATATACTTGAACCCGGCAAGGTCGGTGGCTTTACCGGTACAAGTGGCATCGGCTTCTTTGATCATATGTTGAATTCATTCTGCACACACGGCGGTTTTGCACTCAGGCTTGACTGCAAGGGAGATCTTGAGGTTGATGGACATCACACAGTTGAGGATATAGGCATCGTCCTGGGTAATGCATTTACCAAGGCGCTTGGTAACCGTGTTGGAATTGCTCGCTTCGGTCAGGCATCCGTTCCGATGGATGAAGCATTGTCAACCGCTGTACTTGATATATCAGGTCGTCCCTTCCTTGTTTTCGATGCTTCGTTTACAAACGACACAGTCGGTACATATGATACTGCATTAACAGAAGAATTTTTCCGTGCATTTGCTTTTGCTTCAGGAATTACGCTTCACATCAAGAATGAATACGGTGGAAACGATCATCACAAAATCGAAAGCGTTTTCAAGTCTGTTGCACGTGCGTTGGCACAGGCAGTCAGAATAATATCAGATCAGATTCCCTCATCGAAAGGTGTTATATGATTTCAGTTATAGATTACGGACTTGGAAACTTGCATAGTGTAAAAAACGCTCTGGATTTTCTCGGAGTCGAAAACAATGTTATATCCACCGCAAAGGAGCTTTATGCTGCCGATGCACTTATACTCCCCGGTGTCGGAGCGTTTCCGGATGCAATCTCTGCACTCAAAACAAGGAAGCTGTTTTTTGAGTTGAAGGCAGCTGCAAAAGAAATCCCTATGCTGGGTATATGTCTTGGTATGCAGTTATTATTTGAAGAAAGCGACGAATTCGGGCTGACTGAAGGACTTGGACTTATAAGCGGTAGGGTTACAAAAATTCATGCAGACGGTTTGAAAATTCCACACATGGGTTGGAATGAGCTGAATATATGCAAAAAGGATCCTATAATCGACGGTGTCGACGGCGGATATGTCTATTTTGTGCATTCATACAAGGCAAAATGTGAAGAGAGAAACATTATTGCTGACACTGCTTACGGTGAACGCATCCCAACGCTTGTCAAGGCTGATAACATAATTGTCTACGGTGCGCAGTTTCACCCTGAAAAGAGCGATAGTGTCGGATTAAAAATACTAAATAATTTTGTAAAAATAATAAATATGAGGCAATACAAATGATTATTTTCCCATCGATAGATATGTTAGGCGGCAGAGTTGTCAGACTTGTCGAAGGTGATTACGCTACAGCACATAAGGTTGCAGCCGATCCGATAGAAACAGCAAAAATATTCGAATCCGAAGGTGCTGAGTATTTGCATCTTGTTGACCTCGATGGTTCAAAGAGTGGCGAGGGTACAAACTCGTTTATTACTGCTGTCAAAGCAATCGCAGACTCAACAAATCTGTTTATGCAATGCGGTGGTGGCATCAGAAGCTTTGAAAGAATTGATACACTCCTTTCAATCGGAATTAAAAGAGTTATTTTAGGCTCAATTGCTGCAAAAGATCCTGATTTTGTGGCCGAAGCAGTAAGAAAATATGGAAAAGCAATTGCTGCCGGTATTGATGCAAGAAACGGGATGGTTGCAACAGACGGTTGGACCAAGGACAGCGGTATTGATTATATAGAATTCGCGAAAAAGATGGTTTCATTCGGTGTTGACAACATAATATTCACCGATATCAGTCGTGACTGCACACTCAAAGGTCCAAACCTTGAGCAACTAAAACCTCTTCTGTCACTCGGCGTCAATATTACCGCAAGCGGCGGTGTCGGCAATATAAATGACATACACGATCTGAAATCTCTTGATGTTTACGGTGTTATCTGCGGAAAATCAATATATTCGGGTACGCTCAAGCTGAGAGAAGCGATTTCTGTCGCGAATGCCTGACAGGAAAGGACACTAAACATGTTAGCTAAAAGAATCATCCCCTGTCTGGATGTAAAAGATGGAAGAGTTGTCAAAGGTGTCAATTTTGTCGATCTTCGTGATGCGGGCGGCATTGCAGAGAATGCAAGATACTATAATGAGCAAGGTGCAGATGAGCTTGTTTTCCTTGATATAACTGCAACCCATGAAAAGCGGGCAAATATATCCGAGCTGGTCAGAGTTGCGGCGAGAGAGCTATTCATACCAATGACTGTCGGCGGCGGTATATCCGATGTCGAGGATTTCAGCACAGCGCTTCGTGCAGGAGCAGATAAAGTTGCGGTTAATTCTGCGGCAATCCGTGACAAGCACTTGATTTCCAGAGCAGCTGACAAGTTCGGTTCGCAGTGTGTTGTCTGTGCAATTGATGCAAAAAGAACTGGTGATAAGTTCAATGTTTACATAAACGGTGGCAGAATAGATACCGGTATTGACGCTGTTGAATGGGCAAAAGAAGCAGCAGCTCTCGGTGCCGGTGAGCTTTTAATTACATCGATGGATGCAGACGGTACGAAAGATGGATTTGATAACGAGCTTTTAAGACAGATATGCTCACAAGTCAGGGTTCCAGTTATAGCATCAGGTGGTGCGGGAACAATGCAACACTTCTACGATGCCTTCAAAGCAGGCGCTTCAGCTGGTCTTGCCGCAACATTATTCCACTATCGTGAGATGGAGATTTCAGAACTCAAAAAATTTCTACATGAAAAAGGAGTCAGTGTCAGAATATGAATGAATTCAACACGGAAATGCTCTTTGAAAAATCAGAGTTGATTCCTGCTATAATTCAGGATTCGAAAACGCTGCAGGTACTGATGCTCGGTTATATGAATAAAGAATCCCTAAATAAATCGCTTGAGAGCGGGCTTTGTACCTTCTTCAGCAGAAGCCGTCAAAAACTCTGGTTAAAAGGCGAGACAAGCGGCAATTTTATTAACATAGATGAAATATTCTATGACTGCGAAAATAATTCACTTCTAATAAAAGCAACCCCGAAGGGTCCTGCCTGCCATACCGGAAACACTTCATGTTTCTACAAAAAATTGTAAGGAATGATTAATATATGAACAACACCTACAAAGAATTATTTAATGTAATATGTGACCGCAAAATAAACCCTGCCGAGGGTTCATACACCTGTTACCTTTTTGACAAGGGACTTGACAAGATACTGAAAAAAGTCGGCGAGGAAGCCTCCGAGACTATAATCGCTGCCAAAAATGGCGGTAACGATGAATTGAAGAACGAAATTTGCGATCTTCTATATCATGTTTTTGTACTTGCGGCGAATCAAGGGCTTGATATTTCCGAAATTGAAGCAGAGCTTGACGAGCGCACAAAGAAAATCGGGAACCTGAAAAAGATGAAGGATACAGATAAAAACACATAACCTCGTTTATTATATAATAAGGATGGCATAATATATGTTTCTTGCAGATTACCACACACATTCAAAATTTTCATTTGATGCAGAAAGACCGGCTACAATCGAAGCAATGTGCGAAGCTGCAATTACAATGGGTTTGAATGAAATTGCTATAACAGATCACTATGAATGTGATGCTATGCCCGACGGATTTTATGAAATGCCGGATTTGGATGGCAGACAAACAGCAATAGCCGCCGCCAAAAAAAAATACGAAGGCAAGCTTGCGCTTTGTTATGGAATCGAGTTGGGACAGCCGACATCAGAAGCTGTTGAAACCGAGAGAATTCTCTCAAAATACAGCTTTGATTTTGTTATCGGTTCACTCCATACTGTTAAGGGAATTAGAGATATTTGCTATATAAACTACGAATATTACAGCGACAAGCAGATAGTTATGCTATGGGAGCAATATCTCGCCGAGCTGTTAAAACATATAAAAGACGGAAAATTCGACACACTTGCACACATCACCTATCCTTACCGCTATATTGTTAAAAACGGAAGAGGTAATGTTGTGAATCTTGACGACTACAAGGATGAATTTGCGGCTATAATACGTGCCGCTATTGAACGCGGTATCGCGCTCGAATGCAACACATCAGGACTTCGTCAAACATTGGCTGAACCTATGCCGAATTTCAAATTGATGCAATTATATAAATCACTTGGCGGCCAGCTTATCACGGTTGGTTCTGATGCTCATTATCTTGAGCATATCGGAAGCCATATAAAAGAAACCGTATCGACTCTGGCGGATATCGGATTCAAATATCTGACAGTATTCCGCAACCGACGCCCTACAATGATAAAGATTTAGACAGTATAGAAGGAGTTAATTAATATGGAAAATAATAAATTTAGTTATGAAAAGAGATTACTGCATCTTCTTTCCGAAGATAGCAGATTAACAGCCGAAAAACTCGCCGTCATGCTTGATAAGGATGAAGGCGATATAAAAGCAATGATAGAAAAATACGAACAGGACGGTGTTATTATCGGTTACCGTACCGTTATCGACTGGGATAAGACAGACTACGAATATGTATCGGCATTGATCGAGCTGAAAATCACACCGCAGAGAGGCTACGGTTTTGACAGTGTTGCCGAGAGAATATGTAAGTATGACGAAGTCAAGAGCGTTCTGCTCATGTCGGGCGGCTTTGATCTTGCGCTGTTTATCGAAGGCAAAACTATGCGTGAGGTTGCGTATTTTGTTGCCGATAAGCTTGCACCGCTTGAATATGTTACCGCCACCGCCACTCACTTTGTTCTTCACAGATACAAAGAGGACGGTATGATGTACCGCCCTGCACAAAAGGACGAGAGAGGTAACATTATCTGATGTTGGATTTGAATAAACTCGTATCCGAACGCACTGCTTCGCTCAAGCCTTCGGGAATACGAAAGTTCTTTGACATACTTGATGAAATGAAGGATGTTATATCGCTTACTGTCGGTCAACCCGATTTCGTCACACCATGGCACATTCGCGAAGCAGGTATCCGCAGTCTTGAAGAAGGGAAAACATACTACACCTCAAACGCAGGTCTTTCTGAGGTCAGAGATGAGATCGCAAACTACCAGAAACGTCGTTTCGGACTTGAATACAACCCCAAAGACGAAATTGTTGTAACAGTCGGCGGCAGTGAAGCTATTGATATAGCTTTGCGTGCGATAATCAATCCCGATGATGAAATAATCATTCCCGAACCCAGCTTTGTATGTTATGCACCACTTGCTGAGCTTGCAAGCGGTGTTGCAATTAGACTTCCGTTGAGAGAAGAAGACGATTTTAAACTCACACCCGAGCTTTTGAAAAGCGTAATCACACCCAAAACCAAAGTGTTGATTCTTCCCTTCCCTAACAATCCTACCGGCGCTGTAATGGAAAAGGAAGATCTTGAAAAAATCGCTGAGATTATCAGAGAAACAAATATAATTATTATATCCGACGAAATTTACGCTGAGCTTACATACAACACTACCCACTGTTCAATTTCCTCACTTGACGGTATGCGTGAACGCACTATTGTCGTAAACGGATTTTCAAAAGCATATGCGATGACAGGCTGGCGTCTTGGCTACACACTCGCACCACCTATATTGACAAAACAGATGGTTAAAATCCATCAATACTGCATCATGTGTGCACCTATAACAAGCCAATATGCCGCTCTTTGTGCACTGCGTGACGGTGATGAAGATATCGAGTACATGAAGATGCATTATGACAGCCGACGCAGATTAATTTTAAAAGGGTTAAAGGACATCGGAATCGATTGTTTTGTTCCAGGTGGTGCTTTTTATGTGTTCCCAAACATATCTAAATTCGGCATGAGCTCCGAGCAGTTCTGCGAAAGATTACTCAACGAAACACATACAGCGATTGTACCCGGAACGGCATTCGGTAATTGTGGAGAGGGATTTGCAAGAATTTCTTACGCTTATTCACTGGATCATATTGAAAAAGCACTTGAGAACATAAGCAAATTCGTTAAAAGTCTAAAACATGAATGAAATAATTGAAAAAGCATATGCAAAAATAAATCTTACACTGTCAGTCAGCGAAAAACGACCTGACAGTTATCACAATATAACAACTGTAATGCAATCGGTAACCTTGTTCGACACATTGTATATTACAAAAGCTGATGAGATAAGGCTCGCCTGCAGCAGAAGAAAGCTGCCCGGCGGTGCCGACAATATTGCATACCATGCGGCTCAGGTTTTTTTTCAGCATACCGGTATATCCGGTGGTGCTGATATTGTGTTGCAAAAGCACATCCCCGTTGCTGCCGGACTTGCAGGTGGCAGCACGGATGCCGCAGCGGTACTTCGTGGTCTGAACAAACTATATAATACTAAGCTTTCAAACGAAGAGTTGCAGAAGCTGGGCAGAACGTTTGGTGCTGATGTTCCCTTTTGTATCAGCGGTGGAACAGCTCTTGCAACCGGAATCGGTGATACACTGACTCCGGTTGAAAACAACACCCTGATGCCGCTTGTCATTGCTATAGGTAGCGAGGGAGTGTCAACAAAAACAATGTATGATCTTCTTGATAACAAACCTGAAAGGCTTCATGTCTACACGGATGATATGATAGATGCATTGAAATCTGGCAGTCAGGAACGCGTTGCCGAGCTTCTCGCAAATGATTTTGAGTCTGTCTGTATGGAAATAAGAAACTCTGTCCCTCAGCTGAAAAATCATATGATACAATTGAATGCTTTGGGTGCATCGATGAGCGGAAGCGGAACATCGGTGTTCGGGTTGTTTAGATCATATACAGATGCTGAATCAGCAGCAAACAATTTGCGTCAAAAAGGTTTCTTCGCAACCGCCTGCGGACGGAACAATTGATTAAAATTTGATTAATCAATTTAATAATTGTCAATAATTAAAATACCAATATTTGAAAGGTGTTTTGATTATGACAACAAAAAAATTATTCTGTTTTTGTCTTTCGTTTTTACTTATACTTGCCTTATCGAATTATCTGCCTATCCACGGTGAGGAACAGATTTACACCAGCGTTATCCGGTTACATATCCTTGCGAACTCGGACAGCGAATATGACCAACAGATGAAACTGGCAGTGCGGGATAAACTTATTGAATCTGCTCCCGATTTCTTCGATATTGAGGGAAATGTATCAGATGCTGGCGATGAAATTACTGAAAACGCAGACAAACTGCTTACCTTTGTAAATGAGCAGTTAAAATTACTCAATGCTCCATACCAAGCAAGTATAAAATTCGGCACCGAGGCATACCCGACAAGAGAATACGATGGTATCACTTATCCTGCGGGTGAATACAAATCATTACGGATTCTTCTGGGAAACGGTGACGGCAAGAACTGGTGGTGTGTTCTGTTCCCTCCTATTTGCACTAATGCAGCAAAAGCAAGGGATAGCCTTGACATATCCACTGAAGCCAAAAAAACCTTTACAAATACTGAAACAAAGTATATTTTCAGGTTTAAAATCCTTGAGATATTCAAACGAAAAAAATAAATGGAAGGTTCAGCAAATGATTTATAATATATTCGGAAGAAGCGGCAGCGGTAAAACCGAATACATATTACAAGAACTGAAGCGTTATTCTGACCGTCAATGTATAATAATCGTACCCGAACAGCAGGCACTCGTTACAGAGCGTCTGCTTTCATTGCGTCTTGGTGACAATTATAATATGTTCTGCGAAATTTTAAACTTTGAACGGCTTTCTGACCGCGTTTTCAGGGAATACGGTGGTGTGGCAAGAAAATACATCGACGAAGGCGGTCGGGATATATTAATGTCGGTTGCGCTTGAACGCCTGTCTGGAAAGCTTAAGCAGTATAACAACACCGGTTGTGGCGCAGATTACATCAGAAAAATGCTGTCTGCGATCAATAGCTTCAAGCAAAGCTCTATTACGCCCGCAATACTATTAAAGCTTGCCGAAAGCCCTGAAATAATACAAAGAGAACCTATGCTGTCGGATAAATTATCTGATTTATCAATCATAATGGCATATTACCAGAGTCTTTTCACCGATTGTCATGATCCTAAGGATCGCCCCGAACATTTGATTGATATACTTAGAACATATCACTTTTTTGAAAACAAAACTGTTTTTATCGACGGATATTATACATATACCGCCCAGGAATATGAGCTTCTCGAAATTATATTCAAGCAATGCGATAATGCATACATTACCTTCTGCTGTCCTCTTAATAACAGTGATCCTTCGTTTGGTGAAATCAAGACTGCATATGTAAAGGTCAGATGTGCCGAGGATATGAGCAAGCATGAAATCAAGCAGAAAGAACTGACAACCAACCATAGGACAGGTTCGGCGGAGCTGCAGCATCTTGAAGTGAACATATGGAACACCTCCGCAAAACCGGTTCCTGCTGTTCCGAATGACATACATATATACGAATGCAGCAATATGTTTGAGGAAGCGGAAGCTGCTGCTTCTGAAATTTGCACCCTGGTCAGGGAAAAGGGTTACAGATACCGTGATATAGGTATTGCTGTAAGAAGCAGCGACAATTACGGTGGTGTCATTGATGCGGTTTTCGAAAAATATAAAATCCCCACCTTTATGTCAATCAAAGAAGATATCACAATAAAACCGCTTATATCGCTGATTTTTTCGGCTGTCGAAGCTGTTGTAACCGACTTCTCGCCACAGAGTGTCAAGAGATACATAAAGTCTTCATTTTCAAGGTTGACACGCGAAGAAAGCGACTTTTTATCAGCTTACATCGATATGTGGAAAATCCGGGGCAAGTCGAGATATACCGGTATTGACTGGCAGATGAACCCTGATGGTTACCGTGAGCAATTATCAAAATACAGTGAACATATCCTTGTTGTCGTCACAGAAGCAAAAGATAAGCTGAATGACACATTAATAAAATTTGCTGAAGAAATAAGTGGAAGGAATATAACAGCCGCTGAATGTGCATCTGCAATTTATTCGCTGCTCACAGATATTGATGCAAACAAAAAGATTGTAAAAGACATTGAAGAAGCAAAAAACGACGGTGATGAAGAACATGCGCTTGAACTCAAGCAATTATGGGACATCATTGTTGCGGTGCTTGATCAACTGTATCTTGTAGGCGGGAATGAGATTGTCACATCAAAAAGGTTGCTTGAGCTTTTGAAAATTATTACTGCCGAATACGAAATCGGAAAACTGCCGACTTCGGTTGATGAGGTCATTGTTGCTGATGCAAGACTTGCACGTTTTGATAACATTAAAGCACTTATTATACTCGGAGTAAACGAGGGTGTGTTCCCTGCTGCTGAAAGAAACGGTGAATTATTCAATGAGTCCGAACAGCGGATACTTGAAAAGGTCGGCTTTGAAAGCATTAAATCAATTGAGAGACGGCTTACCGATGAACAATTCCTGTTCTACATAACAATATCTGCACCCTCCGAGAGGTTGTCTTTGTACTATTCAGCCGCTTCAAGCAGCGGTAGTTCACTTCGTGCCTCTGTTGCGATAAACAGGGTAATCGCACTGTTTCCCGAACTCAAGGTTATAGTTCCGGCAAAAGACAGGAGCTACTTTATCCAGACGGTTGAAACAGCATTTGACTATTTTATTTACCTTCCCGAACCCATCAAATTACGGATACTTCTTGAATCAGGTTACACCTTCAGCCCGTTGACTGTGCTGTCAGCAACCGTTGACGGCACACTGTTATCAAAAATCAGGTTGTCACCCTCAAGCCTTGAGCGATATAGCCTGTGCCCTTTCTCATTCTTCACAAAATATGTGCTTAAATTACGCGCTGAAAAAGCAGCAGCTTTTGAAGCCGGTGAAGTAGGTACATTCATACATAAGCTGCTTGAGATGTATCTTAAAAATCATCAAAGCGACATCGCAAGGGTTGACAGAACAAAAATTAATGACGAGCTTCAATTGATTTCTGCTGATTTTATTAACCTTATTTCAAATAATAATAAGGACATACAAACCGACCGCTTGAGCTTCACCATAAGCAGGCTTACAAACCTCGTTAAAATTTTCATAGAAAATATCAGTGACGAGTTCGCTCAGAGTAGATTCTCACCGCTTGGCTTTGAGATGCATTTGGGTAGCGAACATACGCCATCTGGAGAAATGCTGCTTGATGACGGGCGTATATTAAATATCAACGGAGTTATCGACAGAGTTGACTACTACGAAAAAGATGATAAAACCTACATACGCATTGTTGACTACAAGAGCGGGTATTTAACCTATTCACCTGTTGCTCCGGTGTATGGACTGTCGCTTCAGATGTTTTTGTATCTTTTCTCATGGTGCAAGAAGAATGAGAGCAACTTCGTCCCCGCCGGTGTTTTATACATGCCTGTCAAACCTCCTGTTTTCAAAAGTGCGGAATCTGACATCAAACATATAATTCCCCGTTCCGGACTTGTTTTGCAGGATTATGATATCATTGAAGCAATGGAGAGCGAACCTTCGAAAAAATTTATTCCTGTTTCCTATAATACCAAGTTGAATGCTGACGGCACCCCCGTTATAAGCAAAAACTCATCGGTCGCGACCGACAATGAGTTTGACCATATACACCGCTTCATCAGATCAAGGCTTACCGAATTTTCTTGTGAAATCGAAAAAGGCAATATCGAGGTCAACCCGTTAGTCATTGATGCTCTCGGCAAGGATGCCTGCAAAGGCTGCGAGTTTCTGCCTGTCTGCCGCAACAGCCGCAATAGGAAACGCAGACTTGAAAAGTTGTCTAAAGAAGAAGCTTGTGAGATATTATATGGTAAATCAGACGGAGGGGAGAAAAAATAATGCCGAACTGGACAGAGCTGCAAAATGCAGCAATAACAGATAAAAACCGTTCGCTTGTTGTTTCTGCCGGTGCCGGTAGCGGCAAGACCTCAGTCCTCACCGAACGCATACTTCAAAAGCTGCTTTCCGGTAGCGATATTGACGAATTCCTTGTTGTTACCTTCACAAATGCGGCTGCAGCAGACTTGAAAACAAAGCTTTATAAAAATATAAACGAAGCTCTGTTAAAGCAACCTGACAGCAGACATCTATATAATCAACTGTTTAAAATCGACAGTGCTTTTGTTTCAACCATACACGCTTTCTGTTTTGATCTGATCCGTCAAAATTTCCAGTCGTTGAACCTGTCACCAAAGCTGCGTATTACCGACCAAGCTGAATCTGATATGCTGCTCACCAGATGCATCAACGATCTGTTCGACACCAAATACAGTTCGAAGGACAGCGGTTTTCTGATGCTTGTTAAGCAGCTTACAGATCAAAAGGGCGACAAAAAGCTCATCGATGCAGCCATAAATATATACAAAAAAGTACGTTCGTATCCCTATCCACAAAAGTGGTTCCAAAATTGTATCGAACAATTGAAATACGAGTTAGAAAAAACAAAAAACGACTTTTTCGCAACGTCGTTCGGTGATAAATTGAAGGAATATACCGTTGAACGGATAGCTTCTGCGTTTGCTCTGCTTGATGATATAGAAATATATAAATCATCACTGACTGATAAACAGGCTGATGTTATCAATGCGGTATATAACAGCCTGGTTGGTATAAAATCAGTCTCAGCATATGGATATACTGAGTTGCGAAACGCAATATCTGATTACAATGTTCCTTCATTCCGTAAATCAAAGACACCGACTAATGAAGAAATAATAGTTTCGGAATTAAAATCACAAATAACCGATATAATCAAGACGCTTCGTGATGAATATTTCTGTGACAGCATGAAAGATATTTATGCTGATATTGCTGTTGCTGTCAGGATTACAGAAGCACTGTCAAAGCTGATTTCCGAGCTTGATGAAAGCTACTTTGAGATAAAGCGTGAGCGCGGAGTTCTTGACTTCTCAGACCTTGAGCATCTGTCGCTGCAGCTGCTGACAGACGAAAACGGCAATCGTTCAATATTATGTGAAAAGGTTTCAGAACAGTTCGCAGAGATTTACATAGACGAATATCAGGATACGAACCCTCTCCAGGATATGATTTTCTCACTGATTGCAAAAGATAACAATAAATTCATTGTCGGTGATGTAAAGCAAAGCCTTTACCGCTTCCGTAATGCTGAACCTGAAATATTCAACGACTATATAGACGACACCCCTGACTTTAATATGCCAGGTAAAAAAGCGAGGGTGTTCCTGTCCGACAACTTCAGATGTGACAAGCCCATAATCGACTTCACTAATGCCGTGTTTTCTACTTTATACAATAAAACCTACGGTTCATATAGCGAAAACGAAAAACTGATTTACGGCAAACATATTACCGCCGAAGTCCTGCCTGTCACTGTTACAACAATCGCAGGTGACAGCGATACCGAAGCTGAATACTTTGCAAAAGAGATTGTAAACATAAAAAAAACGATGTTAAAAGAAAACAGCGAGCCAATAAAATATTCTGATATTGCAATCTTACTCAGAACTCCTAAAAACAACGCCGATACCTTCATCAAAGCTCTGCAGAAATATAATATACCCACATACAGCGAACAAAACGGCTCATTCCTTGATGCGCCCGAAATATTGCTTGCGGTATCTCTACTCAAGGTCGTCGACAATCCAAGGAATGATATTGCGCTTACTGCACTGCTCAGAAGTCCGGTATTTGCATTCAACGAAACCGAACTTGCAAAAATCAGACTGTCTGCCTTCGATGCTACGATGTTTGATTCTGTTGTAAACTGTGCAAGGAGATATAAAGCTCAGCCTAAGAGTAAACGATATCGTTGCTACCATATGATAAGAAATGTAAGAACAAATAAAAAGATAAAAAAATCACTTCCGACAATCTCACGTGAGCTTGGCAAAAAAGCCGATGATTTTCTGAAAACATTGAAAACCTGGCAGACGAAAAACGAAGGTTACCCGTCGCATAAATTCATATGGTACATTTATCGTACAACCGGCCTGTATTCGCTTGCATCAGCCGAGCTGAACGGTGAAGCGGTCAAGAAGAACCTGCTTTTACTTTATGAGCATTCGAGAGTGTTTGAGCAAACCTCGTTCAGAGGGCTCAGCAGCTTTATCTCATACCTTGATGAGATATACGACAAGGATAAACCACTGCCGGAAGCACCTGCATTGTCAGAGAACAACAACTGTGTACGTATTATGAGCATACACAAATCCAAAGGTCTTGAGTTTGAAGTTTGCTTTCTAGCAAACACAGACAAGAAAATACTACAGGCCGATAAATCGCCTTATGTTATCCGCCGTGATACAGGAGTGCTTTTCAAAAAACGTTTTATCCGAAACCTTTATATCCGCAATTCACTATTGACAAAAATAATGCTTCTCAGCGAAAACAAAGATAATATGGCTGAAAGTTTGCGCGCATTGTATGTTGCATTTACAAGAGCAAGACGAAAGCTCTATGTTACCGGGATTGAGAAGGATAAGGACGAAAACAAGCGGGATTCATATTTGGACTGTATCCGATACACCCTGAAAAAGCGTGATCTTTCGGATATAGTCGAGGAAATGGTTTATGCAAGCACTGATGAATCTGACTTCACAGAAAGAGCGGTTGTTAATACATCGGTATTCAACAATGAAAATGAACTTGAGAAAAGATTGAACTTCAAATACCCCTACCCTGCCGCAACAGTTGCAAAGTTAGCTGTTTCCGAACTTGAGCAGGATGAAACCGAAAACAGCTTCAGAATATCCGCAAAGCACACCTCTGCACTTTCACAGCCTATTTTTATTTCGCAAAAAACAAGCAGCACCGACATCGGTACTGCTATGCATACTTTTATACAATTCGCAAATTTTGAAAATGCTGAAACTGCTGGAACAAGTAATGAAGCTGAAATTCTACTGAAAAAAGAGATGCTGACCAGCGAACAGGTTGAGATGCTCAACCATACAAAACTGACTGCATTCTTTGAATCCGATCTTTATTACGAAATAAAATCAGCAAATAAAGTCTGGCGTGAAAAACGGTTCAGCATCATGGAGGACAGTCTCTTATTCGGTCAGTCTTCCGGTGAAAAAATCATGGTACAGGGTGTAATCGATATGTTCTTTGAAACTGATGACAGGATTACAATTGTTGACTTCAAAACTGACCGAATTACCGAAAATGCAATTCCCGACTTTATTAAAAGGCATACTGCACAGCTTAAATATTACTGTCTTGCAATTGAAAAAATGACGTTAAAAAAAGTAACACGTGCGATTCTATATTCCTTCGAGCTTGGAAGAGCAGTTTTGGTTGATATTTAATTTTTTATGAGACGCAACATTCTATTAATCTTATTTATGTTTTTTTATTATATAAAATTCTATATAAAACTAATAAATGAATTACCTTAGCAATTTGAAAAATGCCTATGCTTTTTGGATTTTTTCAAATTAAAAAAATCACAATTCATTTGTTAGTTTAATATAGTATATATCTGCTTTTATAAAACAATTATCTTATCTTTATATATATATTTATATGTAAAACTAATTTAAAAACAATGTTAGTATATAATTGTATAAATAAATACTTTAAAAGGGTGGTTTTGGTGAAAAAGTTATATTTGTTATTGGTAATCATAATTATTCTGTCTCTTGCATCCTGCAACGGCGGAAACAATAATTCAACCACATCCGAATCCGAGAGTTCGGGTATCAACAGTACTGCATCAGAAGAAGAATCACTTTTTGTAAATCTCCCCGAATACAATGGCAACGGTGAAGAATTCTGGTTCCTTGTCGGTGGCAAAGAATACGGTGAGAGATACAAATCAATCGAAATCGCAGCTGACGAAAATACAACAGAACTTATTAATGATGCGGTTCTCAACAGAAACAATCTCGTTGAAGAGAAGCTGGATATCAAAATCTGTACATATGCAACTGCCTCGGGCGAGAGTATTGCAGCAAAAATCAGAAATCTGATTCAAAGCAATGATGATACATATGATGTAGTAATGCCTATGATGACAGATGCTGCGACTCTTGCAGTTTCGGGTTCATTTTATGCCCTGAACGATATCGAAACACTTGACCTGACTGCAAAATGGTGGGACGAGAAAACGGTTGAAGAGCTGACACTCGCAAATAATCTATATTTCACCACAGGATATATGAGTATTCTTGATAACGACAACACCCAGTGTCTTATATTCAATAAAACACTTCTCCAGGAAAACGGACTTGAAAGTCCCTACCAGCTTGTCAATGATGGTGAATGGACAATCGACAGACTTCAGGAAATGGCTGCAACAGTCACAAAAGACACCAATGGTGACTCTTTGTACAACAGCGATGACATCTGGGGAATTTACATCAACACTTTTGCACCGCAGTTCTTTTATATTGCATCCGGAGAAAGATTCATTATTAAGGATTTAAATGATCTTCCGCAGATAGCTGTAAATACAACAAGAGCTTATTCTGTTGTCGATAGACTTGCAGAGCTTATGGGAGATACAACAGCATGTTATCAGATTGAAAACATACCTGCTGCAGAATATCAGGGCAAAGGCTTCTCGGATTATTATTACCTTGCAACCGATGCCATCGGCACAAACCGTTGTCTGTTCAGGACAATGTGTCTTGTTGACATACGCGAGCTTGCCGACTACAACTGCAGCTATGGTATAATACCGCTGCCAAAATTCGATAAAAATCAGGATGAATATTATTCAATCGTTGATGTAACTCTTGCTCCCGGTATATGCATACCTACAACAAATCAAAATCCTGAGCTAGCCGGAATTGTTCTCTCCGCAATGGGTGAAGCATCGGAAAAAACCTTGAATTACGCATATTATGATGTCATGTTAAAGCAACGTAAGGTCGAAGATACTGAAAGCAGAGATATGCTCGATATCATATTCAACAACCGTGTATATGATCTTTCAATCGCATTCAACTGGGGCGGATTAAGTTCAATCATTGATGTATCAGTTAAAGACGGTCAAAATACCTTCCAGTCTACCCTTGATGCAAATTTAGATAAAATTCAAACAGCCATCGACAGTACAATTAACAGTTTGAAATAATCATTTTATAACGAAAAAAAGCTGTCCGCGACAGCTCTTTTTTTATGCTTAAAACATCAAGTTTTTGTTTGCTTTTTATGTTATTATATATTTACAGTAATATTACGAGGTTTGATAAATGAAGAATTTCTACATTCTGACCGATGCAATCAACTTCATCGAAGACAATCTTTGCGAAGCTGTTTCCGGAGACAGCGTTGCAGATTTTTGTTATGTCTCACTGTCCTCACTTCAAAAGCTGTTCCGATATGCGCTGCATTGCAGCATTATGGAATACATATCAAAGCGAAGGCTGAGCAAGGCTGCCGAAGAGCTGTTGAAAACCAATTCGAAAATAACCGAAGTCGCATTCAGGTATCAATACAATTCACCCGAGGTATTTTGCCGCTCATTCAAAGGATTCTGGGGCATAGCTCCGTCTGCATACAGACGAAAACGCCATTTTTCAAACCTGTTCCCGAAAATAAATTTTACTTATCAGAAAGGTGATGATTTAACTATGTCAAGAAAAAAGGTTGATATATCAGAAAGCTACGAGGTGCTGCGAAATCTCGGCGGCACTTATGTTATCTGCTTCGATATTATCGGGCTTACGGCAATCAACGCTATTTCAAATGATGCAGGTGATCTCGCAATTGCAGAAATTGTACGCAGAATTGATAATGTTGCAAGCGATAATATGCTGATGCTGCGGATTGGCGGAGATGAGTTTGCGCTGGTGACAGAATTATCAGATTCAACGGAAGCAGAAAAGGTCGCTTCTGAGGTATTACAGCAAAACGGCAATCCCATTGAATATAAAGAACAGAGGCTTCCGCTCAGCGTGCGTGCCGGTGCAACAATGATTCCTACTCAAACACTGCGTTACAGCGAACTTTTTATGGATATGCACAACGCAATCATAGAATGCAGAAATGCTGGTTTAGAGTTCAAGGTTATAGAATAACTCATCCCGTCAGTCTTTTACTCTGTATGCGCCCGCAATCATCGAATGTCGTAACGCAGGATTAGAATTCAAGGTTATAGAATAATCAAAATAGTAAAGAAGCTAACCTCTGACAATGGTTAGCTTCTGATTTTATGTCTCAAAGAAGAATATATCACCGAGTGTTCCATCTTCATACTCTGTGTTGGGATAACTTTTTACCAGCTTAAAATTACCTTTTGTATACTCACTTACAACCTTATCCCAAAAATATACCGATGCAATGTTTTTGGGATGTCGTTTCAGCTGCCATTTTCCCTTGAACATATCAAACATCACAAATGCTGCATATTTGCCGACACCGTATCTGCGGTATTTATGCATCACAAAGAACTCTGACATCGAATAATCGGTTGGCTCATTAGCTTCAGGATAGTCATTAACCATAACAAACCCTGCAAGTTTACCATCAACCTTAATAAAAAATGCCCAGCGATTTTCCTCTGCCCAGTAATAATCAAGATATTTATATCCATATAACCCTATGTTATTTACATCTCTCAGGTCATACTGTGAGAATTCATAATCATATTTTTCGAGCAGGTTTCTGAGTATTTCCTTTTCTTCAATTCTTGCCGGAATGATTTCTATTTTCATATTTAATCACCAACTTTATATTCAATATTTAAACATATATTCCAGTGCATACTTATCTTTTTCAATATCTCTACTAATAGATTTGACTCTACAGAGCTTGTCTTCAATCACAAGAAATTCATCATTTATTACTCTGAGTTTATTGACAGCATCAGCTTCATCCAGTATATGTTGCTTCAATATCAAAATCTGATCTTCGCTAAAGCGTTTTTCGGCTTTATACCAGCCAATAGGAGGTCTACAAAAAAGATAATCACAGAAGTTTATTATAATTAGCTTCATACTGCTGAGAAGCTCATCAGCATACAGATATTCACTTCTCATAATCCTTCGATAGCATTCATGTGACTGAGCAAGAAATTTATCGACTGCCTTGTTGATTTCATCTTCAGATATTTCAAAATTTAGTTTTTGCGATTCTGTTTTTATTTTACCGAGAAAGCCTTTATTGTCTTTTATTATCTTTATATCTTTCAACCAAGGTGAAGGTATAAGTATTTGTGGTGTATAAAAGAATATGTCTGCTTTTATGAAATTATCGAAATGTACAATAATTGCATTTGAGAACCAGCAGGGTTCGAAAAACAGAACTTTTCTGTCCGAGTTCAATATCTTGTTTCTACATTCTGCTATAGCTTCTGTAATACTTACTCTATCAATAACAAAGCGTATATCAACATCGGAGTAGTTATCAAATGTACCTGTAGCTAATGAACCGGATATAAAAACTCCGGTAACAGATTCATCCGCTGATAGTAAATCTATTAAGTACCCTTCAAGCTCTTTAACTTTATACAATAACTTTACCTTCTCTTACTTTTCCCCATCGCGGATAATGCCAAGCACACCACCAGGGTGTTTTTTTATATATTCCTTCGCAGTCAACTCATGTTTCTCCTGCAAAATGACCGACAGTGCTTGCAACACAAGTATTTCTGCAATAATTGATGCTCTGGGTGCGCGGTTAAGCGGACCACCTTCATGATTTACTCCGGCAAAAATATATGCATCCGCATATTTGGCAAGCCAAGAATCGGGGTTGCCAGTTATAGCGATAACCTTACAGCCATTGTTATGCACAGCGGTTGCGGTCGCCTTCATCTCTGCGGTAACACCGCTGTTGGATATGCAGATAACAACATCGCCTGCTACTAATTGACCGCTTGAGCCGTGAACAGCTTCGGTACCGTGCAGAAAATACGCAGGAGTTCCGGTTGATGAAAAAAGCGAAGCTGCATATGAAGCTACATGAGAGGGCTTACCGATGCCGGTTACATGCAACCTATTGCCCTTCTTCTGAGCTTCTTCAATTATTCTGACCGGCTTCTCGAAGGTTTTTGCATCTAATGTATCAATGAAGGTCAGAAATTCATCCTTTGAAATTTCTAAAAAGTCTTTTAACATAACACATAACTCCTCTATCTTAAGCTTTGAAATATATTTGATTCAATTTTCATATTTTGCATCAATTCAAGAACTGCATCTATCTCAGGCAGACTCGGCTGCGCGCCCATTGCTGAAACAGTAATAGCTGCGGTATGGTTAGCAAACTGCAGTGCTTGCTGATGCGTCGTTCCACTGCATACTGCTGTGCAAAATGCAGCGACAAAGCTGTCGCCTGCCGCAGTTGGATCCTTGACTGCGGCATCAGGCACGCACGGGCTTTGCAGGAATTCATTTTTGTTGGCGATAACAGCGCCCTTGCTTCCTAAGGTAATAATAACATTCTTTACACCCTTTTGCAAGATGGAATCCGCCGCAGTTTTTACTGTTTTATCGTCAATAATCCTGATTCCTGTCATATCTGCGGCTTCATGCTCGTTGGGTGATATATATGTAAGGTATGAATAAAGCTTTTCGGGGATCGGTGAATATGGTGCTGAATTGAGCATAACCGGAACATTCATATTATATGCGTATTCAGCAACCAACATATTGATTTCCATCGGTATCTCAAGCTGGAGGATGACCATATCAAAACCTGCTATACCGTCCTTTAAAAAGCTTACATCCTCAGCTGTCAGCTTCATATTTGCACCCGGAACAACAACAATCCTGTTCGCTGTTCTGCTTTTTGTGACCTCGAGCTGAACATTTCCGATTGCAGACGGTGCTTCACCGGTAACGGTTATATGCGATATATCCACTCCTGATGCGCTGACAGAGTCCAACAGCTCCCTGCCGAAGCTGTCGTTTCCGACCTTGCCTACCATTGTAACCTCAGCACCTAATCTTGACGCCTGAACAGCCTGATTCGCACCCTTGCCACCTGCTGCGATGTTGAAGTCAAAGCCAATGACCGATTCGCCGCTCTCCGGAAATCGCTCCGAGCTGACAATAAGGTCCATTACAAGACTTCCGACAACTAAAATTTTTGGTTTCATTCTACTTACTCCGAAATTATATATTTTTCCAGTTTATACTGATTCTATTTAGAAATAGTATTAATCATGATATTATAACATTTCATCTTTCAAAAATAAATGTTCTTTTTATGAATCATTTTATTATTTACTTATCATTTACATCTATTTTGTTTCTCGCAAGTTGATTTTGTCAACCGTTATTAACTTCTAATCTATTGCAATCCTCGAAAAACGCTGTATAATATATATAGTAAAGCAATGGCAGAAAAGAGTAAATGTTTTTATGAAAGAAATAAATATAGCAAAAATACTTGTTTTAAAGCGTAAAGAAAAGGGTATAACTCAGGATGAACTTGCCGAATATATCGGAGTTTCTAAAGCATCGGTTTCAAAGTGGGAAACAGCGAACAGCTATCCCGACATTAACTTTCTGCCCTGGCTTGCGACTTATTTTAATATCAGTATTGATGAGTTGATTGATTATGCACCGCAGATGGAGAAGAATGATATAAAAAAGCTTTACCATAAGCTTGCCGCTGATTTCGGTAAAAAACCGTTTGATACAGTTATTAAAGAATGCCGTGAAATAGTTAAAAAATATTACTCCTGCTTTCCTCTGCTGCTTCAGATAACTATACTCCTACTCAATCACCATATGCTTGCAAAAACAAAAGAAGAACAGGTAGAAATATTGCAGGAAGCGATTGACTTATGTAACCGAATCAAGTCCGAAAGCGACGATCTCTGGCTTGTTAAGCAGGCAAATATGATGCAAGCAAGCTGCCTTCTAATACTTCAAAAGCCCATAGATGTAATAGATATGCTCGGCGAGGACATACACCCAACCCTAAACGAAGAAGCACTGCTGGCGAGAGCTTATCAGATGAAAGGCAATCTACAGAAATCGAAAGAGGTCTGGCAAATCGGTATTTATCAGCATATAATTTCAGCTGTTGACTTTATGCTTAACTATTTATTGTTACACAGCAATGAACCCGAAAAGTTCCGGATTATCCTGAACCGACTGAAAAAGATCGCTGATATCTTCGAACTCGATAACCTGGCACCAAACTCAATGCTTCAGATGTATCTGGTCGCAGCGCAGGCTTATGTAATACAAGAAGAGACAGAAAAAGCCTTGAATATGCTTACAAGATATGCCGATGTATGCGATATGTTTTCTAAAAGCTTATATTTGCATGGCGACAGCTTTTTCGACTGTATCGAAAGCTGGTTTAATGAATTTGACTTAGGCACTGAAGCACCGCGTGATCAGAAAATCGTTAAACAAAGTATGCTCCAAGCTGTAGAAGCAAATCCGACATTCCAGAGTTTGGCTGAAACGCCGAGATATAAAAGCATTATTCAAAAATTGAAATTAATATAGAAAGGATTATAATTATGACAGATCTCAGTCAATTAATCGAATACCTTCCCTTTTTGATACCCATATTTGCACTTGAGCTTATACTCGCAATCACAGCACTCGTGCATGTACTTAAACACCCCACATACAAATTTGGCAACAAAGCATTCTGGGTTGTTATCGTTCTGTTTATCCAGATAATCGGTCCGGTAGTATATTTCATTTTCGGAAAAGGAAATGAGTAGAAGGGTTGTTTTTTATGAATATATTAAACATCGAAAAAATATCAAAGTCATTCGGCAAAAATAAGGTTATAAACGACCTATCGTTTTCGGTGCCTGAAAACTCAATTTTTGGATTCATCGGTCAGAACGGTGCAGGTAAAACCACGACCATGAAGATGGTGCTTGGACTTTTAAAAGCCGACAGCGGAAAGATAACCGTCCTCGGTGAGCCGGTTGTCTACGGTCAGACGAAGACCAACAAATATATCGGTTATCTGCCTGATGTACCCGAGTTCTACAGCTATATGACACCGAAAGAATACTTAAAACTTTGCGGCGATATAACCGGAATGGATGATAAAACAATAAAAATAAAAAGCGATGAGTTAATCTCCTTAGTCGGGCTTGATAAAGCAAACAAACGCATCGGAGGATTTTCGAGAGGAATGAAACAAAGGTTGGGAATTGCTCAGGCATTGCTTAACGAACCGCAGTTGCTTATCTGCGATGAACCGACCTCAGCACTCGACCCAAAGGGCAGAAAAGAAATACTTGATATTTTATCAACTGTCAAGGGTAAAACAACAGTTGTGTTCTCAACGCATATACTTTCCGATGTCGAACGTATCTGTGACCGTGTTGCAGTCCTGCACAGTGGAAAGCTTGCTCTCGCCGGCACTTTACCGGAAATTAAAGCACAGCACAAGAACGATTCGCTTATTGTTGAATTCGCAGTTCTGGAAGAACTTGAGTGTTTCAAAGCTATTATAAACGGCTGCAGTCTGATAAAAGCTGTCGAAGAGCTGAATAAAGGTATAATACTGCATACTTACAACATTCTCGAAGCTGAAGCTGTGGTTTTATCTTTACTCTCTAAGAACAATTTATTGCCGTTGAAGCTTGAGGTTGCAGAGCCAACGCTCGAGAATCTCTTTATGGAGATAACAGCATGAACAGCATCCTGCGGGACACAACTTTTTTATCTTTATTGTCATAATATTTCAAAGTGGAGTTGATTACATGAAATCATATATAGCATTTACAACAAAAGAATTTACCGAACAGCTTCGAACTCATAAGGCATTAATCATGTTCACAGTATTCCTGCTTTTCGGAATTATGAACCCTGTAACAGCAAAGCTGACACCTATTATCCTTGAAATGTTCATGCCTGAAGGGGTCGAAATTACACTCGGTGATCCGACTGCGCTTGATTCGTGGGCACAGTTTTTCAAGAATATACCCCAGATGGGCATTTTTGTTCTTGCAATAGTGTTCAACGGACTTATGGCAAATGAATTCACTAAAGGTACACTTATCAATATACTGACAAAAGGTCTTTCACGCAGCACAGTTATCCTCTCAAAGTTTTCAATGGCAATTCTGCTCTGGACAGCAAGCTATATTCTTTGCTTCGCTGTATCCTATGGCTACACCATCTACTTTTGGAGCAATGATATTGTATATAACCTTTTGTTCGCTGTATTTGTATTATGGCTGTTCGGCGTGTTGATAATTTCGCTATTACTGTTCGGCGGTGTGTTATTTAAAAACAGCTATGGTAGTCTGCTGCTCACCGGTACAACGGTTGTAATTATGTTTCTCATTAACATCGTCCCGATACTGCAGAAATACAATCCCGTTCTGCTGTCATCAAGCAACATGGACCTGCTAACCGGAAAAATGCAGCCGTCGGATTTCACGGCGTCAATTATCGTTACCACAGCACTGACTATGACCTTTATTGTCGTAGCAATACCGATATTCAATAAAAAGCGGATTTAAACTTCTATTTGTATATATTTTGAAGTTTATAATTAAAATTATTAATGCGGCAATTAAATATTCATTGCATGATGTCGAAACGTCTTTGACTTATGGACTTTTTGACATCATATAAATAAGTATTATTTAATTGCCGTTTTAATAATATATACGGTGTTTTTCGTATAATCGATTTTATAAATTAAGTTTAATATTATTTTTTTTGTTTGGTTTGTCATGAATTACAAAATATGTTCCGACTCCCATTATGAGGACTGCAACGAAAAAATTTAAGGTAGGTATTTCTTTAAATATAATTAATGATAATATTGTTCCGATAAATGGCGAAACAGCATAAAATGCACTTGTTTTGGTTGCTCCAAGTTTGCGTTGAGCATAAACATAGAAATAAATACTCATACCATATGATAAAAATCCAAGTATTGCAGCAGCAATTACATATAAAAATTCAACTTTGAAATCAATTATTAAAAATGATACCAGCATTGAACCGGTTCCGGATGCAATACCTTTTATTATAACGATAATTAATGGATTTTTATCCGAAAGCATATGCGTGCAATTATTTTCAAAACCCCAACATATGCAGGCGACAATGATCAGCAGTGAACCGGTAGAAAAGGTTAAATTGTTCATATCCTTAAATGACAGTATTATACCGGATAGTGTTATCAGAGTAATGGCCATCCATAATCGTTTTGATATTGTTTCTTTAAAAAGTAATAAAGCTATAATAGATGTTGCAACTATCTCAAAATTATTTAAAAGCGCAGCATTTGCCACAAGTGAATATTTTAATCCGAACATCAAGCATATCGGAGCAGCGATATCAAAAATTATCATTCCGATAACATATTTTAACTGTTGTCTGGTTGGATATTGATTCCTATTAAAAAAGGAATGTTTCTTGCTAAGAAACCCAACTATAAACATTCCTATACCTGCTCCGAGATAAAGTAAAGCAGCCATCATAGTACCTGATATTTTTGTAAGCAGAAGCTTTGAAAATGGTATATTAATTGCATAAAGAGCAGCTGCGAGAATTGCAAAAATAATAAATTTATTATTTTTCTTTTTCATATATTATTATAAACTGTCCTTTCAAATGTTCGGATTTTCTGCAAAACAAGAAGTCTTTACTACATAATTAAATGTACTGCAATCATATCCTGTTTGGAATACCCGGCTCAAGCTTTTTTTGTATTATCAACACGAACACCGACAACACCGCCATCAGAGTGCCGGTGGTCAGCATCAGCACTTGAACACTGTTAAACATATGGCCGAACAGATTTATTACGTTGTCGCCGACAATATCGACGAAGCCTGTTCCGCAGACCATCCCGAACAGTGCCGCCATGTTAACGAATATCATATAAAACGCTATATAATTTGTCCTGTCCTTAGCGGGCAGGTTGATATACGGAAAGTTTGCGAAGGTAATTGTTATCAAAACACTGAATAAGTGCTGTGAAAGTCTTACGACAAGCATCAAAGTCTGATAATTCGAGCTGTCGACAAAAGCATAGAGTATATATGTTGGCAGCAGCATGAAAACCGCAAAAGCGAAGGATTTAAACCATGAAAGCTGTCTTATTATCCTCTTTGCAATTCCTCCGAACATAATAAAAAAGATAAAATACGAAGCGGTTATCATATTTACGAAGGTATATGTAACGCCGACATATTCGAGAAGATATGTATTTACAACCGATGCGGTCAAATTTGACGCGAAGGTATAACCGAACATGACAAGCATTGTCAGCAGAAATTTCTTATGCCTGAATGGCAATATAAAGGTATCCGCCAATTTGGGCTTTTTTCCTGCTGTCTGCTCATATGGGTATTCTTTAGGCAGCGACAGCATGAAAATATCAAACATTGCGAAAGCAAAACCGATGATTCTGAGGATTGTGATAATCTGAAGCTGTTGGGGCGAGCCTGCAAGCGAATCGGTTATCAGTGAGCTGATAAGCACAACAACACCCATGATTGCGTTTGCAACTGCGCTTGAGATATTAAAATAATCAGCCCTGATATTATCGGGCAGAAAATTAAGATGCCACACCGAATAACCTGATGAAAACAGCGAATTAATAGCCGATGCAACAAAAACAATTATGCAGAACCCGATAATTTTACCACTGTCGCTATGAACAAGCTCAGGTAAAACCGTAAGTCCGAGAATATTGATGACATAATATGCGATCCTGCTTATCAGCAGGACTTTTTTACGCTGCTTAAAGCGTTCGAGTATCATCGGTGAAAACAGGCTGAACAGAGTAGCGATAAACGGAATGAAGGTTATGATACCTATATTGACGATGTTTATTCCGTGACCGACCAAAAAGCCGGAGTAAAAAATACCTCCGGTTATGCTTGACACTACTGCTGTCAGTATGCTCGACGACAGCATACAGCTTCTGCCTTTTGCATCCTGATCAGAGAAGTTGAAGAGCCGTCCAAATTGAGAGCTTCGAAGAGCAGCGATTATTTTATTCATAATTTTCCCGTTATTTTTTACTGTAGTGTTGTCTTTTAGGAAAATGCTCCGCATTTTCAGTAGGTATATTAAACTAACAAATGAATCAGGATATTATTGATTTTGAAAAAGCCGTACAGAAAAGGCTTTTTCAAAATCGCTAAGGTAATTCATTTATCAGTTTTATATAGTTAAAATTATTATATAGTAAATTGCAATTAAGTCAATGTATTTTTGCTACAAAATTATCCTATGTTTATTTATGATTTATATGATATAATTCTTGACATATTCGAACATATGTGCGATAATATATTAAACTAACAAATGAATTTTAATTTTATTAATTTGAAAAAGGACAAAAAGTATAGGCATTTTTCAAATTGCTGTAGTAATTCATTTACTAGTTTTATATAGTTTATATTTATCTGCCCATTAAGAGGTGATTTGAGTTTGAAGGACAGCGACGAGCTTTTTACTATAGAAATTCATTTCGAAACTAATAAAAAACCAAAAGAAGAAAACAAGGAACAAATAAAGTTTAACAGTGATAAACCTGAACCGAAAAAGATTGAGGTTTATGGCCCTCAGCAGATTATTGATGAACGGTTAAAGGCTCTTAAGGAAAAGGCTGAGAAATGGCGTGAGGCAAAGAACCGCGCATTTCTTGATCTTCGTGATGCGATTTTCGACCAGAATAGAGGTGCTGTCAAAACCACACGGGATACTTTTTTGAAGCAGGCAGAGAAATATAAAAACGAAACATCAGAACCCGTCAGCTTTGTCCCCTTCACCTGCTATTGGCCGACCTATGATGTCATGTCGGATTCTCAACGCAAATGGTATTTCTTCTGGCGTGACCGCGCAAGACACGGTGAGTATCTGCAAACAGCGTTGTCCTACATCTTTCTTTATGTTTACGAGCTGCTGGGCGAGATCGGGGTCGAGGACGAATGCGACGGGTTCATTAAGCTCTGTAACATCTGGGGTGAATTCCGAACCTATTTCCCAACGATAGACAAATATATTGAGCAATGGACAGCTGATTACATTGCAATTCACTTCAAGGACGGGCTACCCGAATTTATCTTCAACTCAATCAACTACCCCGAAACAATAAACCATCTGCCGACAAATTTAATTATTGACTACATTTTCAGAACAGGACTGCTGAAGCTGGGCGATGAGAATGCTATCACCTACATTGGCAGGTTCTCGAATTATAAAATCGAAGCAAGTAAATTCTATCAGAAAAACGACAAAGCCGAGATAAACGAAAGTATCACTCTTGTTATCTGTCATCTGAACAACTATTTAAAAGATAAAACCGACAAGGGTATTCTCCAGACCTACACTCCTGCTTATATAAAGCCACAGACACGGCTGCCATATCAGAATGCAATTTATCAAGGCAAGGTAAAATCGGTTGAGGTTGACGCTTTTGACTACACAAAAAACAAATCGCTACGGGATTTCTTTACCGCAGTTATTAAGCAGACGGAAAATATACTCCGTAAGATGTCAAATTATAAGGGAAAACTAACAAACGAACTGCCAAAGGAATACAGCGATGTTATAGAAAAATTCCTGCTTGACAGGAGGAAAAGAAAAATAATCGAAGAACGCTCGAAAATCGAAATGAATGTCGATAAGATAAGACAGCTTATCCATCATTCAAACGAAATCAGGGACAAGCTGCTTGAGGGCAGTGAATTTTCAACTGATGAAACTATGAGTGAAGAAATTGCTGCAGAACAACCTGCACCACCGACTGCTGCCAAAGCAGACAGTAAATACGGTAATCTGTCTGCATACCTGACCGAAACCCAAAGGCTACTGTTATCTTTTATCACCGAAAGAGGCGGTAGTATACTGTACAATGAGCTATCGAACAGCTTCAACGGCGTGTTTGTTCAGATGGAAATTGATAATATAAACGAAGCTGCAATATCTTGTCTGGGCGATATTTTAATATTGTCAGAAGGCGAGGAGCTTATAATTCAAGAAATATAAATATAGGATGGTGAAATAGATTGAGCGAAATAACAATACCGAAAAGGGTATCAACTGCGTTGATCAATTCTCTCAGCTCAGGTGTTACTCCAAGAATCGGACTCGAATATATGGCAGTCGGCAGGAAGAATGAAATTGAAACACTGCTGAACGACCTTTCGAATATAGCTGAGGGTGGTTCTGTGTTCAGATTCATTGTCGGCCGATATGGCAGCGGTAAAAGCTTTCTTCTGCAGATAATCCGCAATTATGCAATGGACCGTAATTATGTTGTTACCGATGTCGACCTGTCTCCCGAACGCAAGCTTTGCGGCAACAAGGGGCAGGGGCTTGGAACATACAAGGAGCTGATGCAGAACCTGTCGACAAAGGTTCGCCCTGACGGCGGTGCGTTAGCATCCATACTCGAAAAATGGGTTGCGCAGATTCAGATGTCGGTAATGAAGGATAATAATATAACTGTATCAGAACCGAAGTTTTCATCACTGGTTGAGATAAAAATTATGGAAGTCATCGGTGAAATGGATTCTATGGTGCATGGCTTCGACTTCGCAAAGGTCATGACTGCCTATTGGGAAGGCTGCAAGACCGGCAACCAGGAGCGTAAAAACGTTGCACTCAAATGGTTTCGGGGCGAGTATTCGACCAAAACTGAGGCAAATAATGAGCTTGGCGTGCGTATAATCATTGACGACGACACCTGGTTCGATTATATAAAGCTGATGTCTGTATTTGTCCGCCAGCTCGGGTATGCAGGATTCCTTGTTTTGATGGATGAGGGCGTAAACCTCTACAAAATCTCAAACACAATTGCAAGAAACAACAACTACGAAAAGCTTCTGACTATTTTCAACGACACAATGCAGGGGCGGTCAAGCGGTATCGGCTTTTACCTTTGCGGTACACCTCAATTTGTTGAGGACAACCGCAGAGGACTGTTCAGCTACGAAGCGTTGAAAACCCGTCTCGCAACGACCCGCTTTGTCAAAGATGGAATAAGAGATATGCAAAGTCCGCTTATCTACCTTGACAGGCTGACTAACGAAGAGATCTTCGTGTTACTTTTAAAGGTAAAGGGTATTCACGAACAGCATTTCGCATACAAAAGCAATGTAACGAAAGAAGATCTCGTCTCATTTATGAAGGTTGTTACCGGGAGAGTCGGAGCTGACGAACTGCTGACTCCGAGAGAAATAATCAGGGATTTTATTGGAATTATGAATGTACTCAAACAACAACCTGAGCTGTCGTTCGATAACCTTGTGACCGATGATTTGTTAAAAACAACTCCGCAAACGGATGACGATGATTCAATGGTATTCGAAATCTGAATAAATATCAAAAACTTGCGTTATTATTAGAGGATTAACATAATATGACAGATAACAACGTTTTCAATCGACTTTCACCTTTTATAAAAAATTATATATACCGCAACAACTGGACAGAGCTGCGTGAGGTGCAGGTCGAGGCCTGCAAGGTTATATTTGATACAGATGCGCACCTGCTGCTCAGCACAGGGACCGCTTCCGGAAAGACCGAAGCGGCATTTCTGCCTGTCCTTACAGAGCTGACAAATGATCCGCCGCTGTCGGTGGGGGTGCTTTATGTAGCACCGCTCAAATCGTTGATAAACGATCAATTTTATAGGCTCAACGGCCTGCTTGAGGAAGCCAATATCCCAGTCTGGCACTGGCATGGCGATGTCTCACAGAGCCACAAGAAAAAGCTGATGCGTGAGCCTCAGGGAGTGCTTCAAATAACTCCCGAATCACTCGAAAGCATGCTGATAAACAAGAACCGTGATTTGGTGCGTATTTTTGGCGACCTGCGGTTTATAATCATAGATGAAGTACACAGCTTTATGGGCACCGACAGAGGAATTCAGGTCATCTGCCAGCTTGAACGGCTGCAGCGGTTTATCCGCAATTCACCTCGCAGAATCGGGTTATCAGCAACACTCGGCGATTATACAAAAGCCGAACAATGGTTGGCATCGGGTACAGACAGACGGATTATAACTCCGCAGATTAATGTATCATCACAAAAAATCCGGCTTGCAGTCGAACATTTTTACGACCCGCTCGATGCTCCGAAGGATGAAAAGAAAGAGCAGCCTGACAGCTTTGAGTCGGAAAAGGATGCTGATATTAACCTCGAAGAAAAAGAAGATGAAAAAGGCGATGGCAAGGAACTGAAAACTACTGCCTTTTGGGAATATATCTACGAAAAAAGCCTGAACAAGAAGTGTATTATCTTTGCAAATATGCGTGACCAGGCTGAATATGCAATTGCGATGCTGCGCCAGATTGCGGAGCTTCGCGGTTCGCCCGATATATACCATGTGCATCACGGCAGTATATCCTCCGCACTCCGTGAGGAAGCTGAAAGTGAGATGAAGGAGAGCGCTGCACCGATTGTAGTCGGTGCAACCCTGACGCTTGAGATGGGAATCGACATCGGTCAGCTTGAACGGATTATCCAGATTGATGCGCCAAGCTCTGTGTCAAGCTTTCTGCAAAGGCTGGGACGTTCGGGCAGACGAGGCAATGCGTCCGAGATGTGGTTTGTATGCAGAGAGGAAAAGCCGTCGGGACTGCCGATGCTGCCGCTGCGAATGCCTTGGAAACTGATGCAGGACATAGCAATAATACAGCTATACATCGAGGAGCATTGGATTGAACAGCCGAGAAAACCGAAATATCCGCTAAGCATGCTTTACCACCAGACCATGAGTGTACTTGCTGAGTTAGGCGAAGCAACACCGGCACTGCTTGCAAAGCGTGTGCTTGGGATGGAAGCCTTTAAAAGTATATCCTTCGATGATTACCGTGAGCTATTGCAGCTTCTTATACAAAACGACCATCTTCAACTGACCAGCGAGGGCAGTATGATAATAGGCTTGACCGGCGAGAAGATTGTCGGCAGCTTCAAATTTTTTGCAGTGTTCCCCGAAGAGGACGATTATACAATTGTTGCCGACTCAAATGTAATCGGCAAAGTCGAGTTCCCACCGCCTCCGGGCGAACGAATGACCATTGCCGGCAGGACATGGGAGGTGCTTGAAGTTGACTTGAAGAGCAAGATTGTCAATGTTAAGCGTGTCAAGGGAAAAATCAAAACCTATTGGGCAGGCGGAAACCTCAAGATTGATAACCATATACTCCAGCGGATGAGAAGAATTCTTACCGAACAGAACGACTTTCCCTATCTGCAAAAAGGTGCAAAGGAACGTATGAGCGAAGCCTATTTTCTTGCGAGAAGCTCGGGGCTTGACAAGTACAATGTAGTCAGTCTGGGTGGAAAAAGCGTCTGCATCTTCCCCTGGATGGGAAACATCGATTATTATACAATAATGTTGTTGATTAAAAAGCTCTGCGGTCATATGCTCAATCTCAAAAGTGTCGGCGGACAACCGCCTTACTTCATAACTCTTAAAATCGGCAGCGGTACAGCAACCGCAGACGACTTCCTTGCTGAGTTCAGGACTGCGCTTAATCAACAAATTAACCTTGAATATATGCTTGATGATAATGATATTATTGATTTGAAGGGTTATTACGAATACAAACCACCGAAGTTCGATAAGTTTGCACCTATGTCTTTATTGAAAAAAGCAATAATAAACGATTATATTGATCTTGACAGAATCCGTACAGCTGTCGGCTCCTGGACAAGCCTTAATGAAGGTAAAGCTGAAACATGACTGATTATTACAGCAGACTTTCTCCGTTCATAAGAGAATATATATACCACAACAACTGGACTTCGCTCAACGAAATCCAGCTTGAGGCCTGCCGTGTTATTTTTGATACAAATGCGCATCTGCTGCTTTCGTCAGGCACCGCCTCTGGCAAGACCGAGGCGGCATTTCTTCCTGCGCTGACAACCATTGAAGAGGATATGCCCCAAAGCATTGCAATCCTCTACATCGCACCCATGAAAGCGTTGATTAACGACCAGTTTTTCAGGCTTGACGACCTGCTGAGGGAAGCCGACATACCCGTAGCCTGCTGGCACGGCGATATATTGCAGTCGAAAAAGCAAAAGGTTATCAAGGAACCGAGAGGTATTCTGCAAATTACCCCTGAATCTCTGGAATGCATGCTGCTCAACCGCAACCGCGATCTGGGCAGGCTGTTTGGCGACCTCAGATATGTTATAATTGATGAGGTTCATGCCTTTATGGGCAGCGACAGAGGAATACAGATTCTCTGTCAGCTTGAGAGACTAAAAAAGTATATTAGGACAACTCCCAGAAGAATCGGGCTGTCTGCAACACTCGGCGACTACGAACAGGCTGAACGTTGGCTTTCATCGGGAACGGATATTCATGTCATAACCGTCAGCGGTTCTGATACTCACCGCAAAATTAAGCTGTCGGTTGAGCATTTTACAGAACCTGTGCTTGAAACAGAGATGAGCCCGTTCAACGATCCTGCGTGGCCATATCTTTATGAAAAGAGCCTTGGTAAGCGTTGTATCATCTTTTCAAACGGCAGAGAAACAGCTGACGCAGTTATAACAAACATGAAGTTCATGTCAAAGATGAACGGTGACCCCGATATATATCATGTACACCACGGCAGCATCTCAGCTTCGCTTCGTGAATATGCCGAAACCGAAATGAAGGAAAGCAGTGAGCCTGTTGTAATCGGCGCGACCGTAACACTTGAAATGGGCATTGATATCGGCAAGCTCGAACGGGTTATCCAGATAGGTCCACCAATATCGGTGAAAAGCTTAGTGCAAAGATTAGGGCGGTCGGGCAGACGCGGAACCATACCCGAGATGTTGTTTGTTGACTGGGAGAATTCACAAGAAAAGCGTATGCCGCTGCCCTATCAGATACCCTGGCGGATGATACAGATAATCGCAATGCTGCAGCTATACCTTGAGGAACGCTGGATTGAGCCGGCAAAGATACTAAAATATCCACTCAGCATGCTATATCAGCAGATAATGAGCAATGTTGCGCAGTCGGGTGAGCTTTCACCACAGGCACTTGCTGATATTATACTGTCGATGGACAGCTTTAGCTATATCGAAGTTGACGATTTCCGCGACTTGATTATGCAGTTGATCGAGCTTGACCATCTTGAAATGACCGAGGAACGGGGGCTTATCATCGGACTTGAGGGCGAAAAAATCATCAATAACTATAAATTTTATGCCGTGTTCCCCGATGTTGAAGAGGAATGGGCGGTTATGAACGGCTCAAAGAAGTTAGGCACGATCGAATACCCTGTCAAGCCCTCACAGCTGTTCACCATCGCCGGACAATGCTGGATTGTTACCGGAGTTGACAGCAACAAACGCTTAGTTTTTGTCGAGGAAACCAAGCGGAAGATAGAGCTTTTGTGGAAGGGCGACAGAGCGTTGACCCACAACCGAATCCTTGAACGCATGAAGCAGGTGCTGTTTGAAGACACTGAATATCCTTATCTGCAGGAAGCCGCAAGGGATTGTTTGAAAAGTGCAAGAAGGATTGCGAGAGAGCAAGAATGGGATAAAATAAACTTGTTCGATATCGGCAGCAATACTCTCTGCCTGCTGCCCTGGATGGGACACATTAGCTATTATACATTGCTAAAATTAGTTGGCAAATATATGACCAAGGGCGAGAGCGACGACTTCCGTATAAAAAAAATAGGCGGTCTGCGCCCTTATTTTATAACCTTCAAGCTTGAGAATCCGAACACTGGAATCATACTCGAAAAGCTGAAATCGCTGATCAATTCCGAAATCCCCGAGGAATTTGTGGTTGATGAGCATGACATCAGACAGCTCAAAAAGCAATTCGAATACAAGGAGCCTAAATACGACCGCTACCTGACACCGACACTGCTGAAAAAGCAGGTAATCGAGGACTATATCGACCTCGATTATCTAAAAAACGAGATAAATAAGTGGAGCTGCGGATAACAAGGAACAGCGAATTCGATAGTAAACGTTAAGAGTCGCCCTTAAAATTTATTATTTGAATATTAAATTATCACCGGTGATTTTATGCAGGCCTGTCCGCCCTGTTTGGGTGTTTTATCAGCCAGTGCCATGATATCATCTGCTCTCTCAGACAGCAGAAACTGCTTCTGTGCAATAAGCGGCAGCTTTTTGTAATGAGCAGGCTTTGCAAGTACAGGCATAGCTTGTGTGTTCAGCTCGTTTAATATATTCAGCTTTACCCGATTTGCCGCAAGCAGCATTGTGTATCTTGGTAGCCGCTTTGCCATACGCATATCGGCACCGATGAAACTGTGCAGAACCGCTCGCCTGATTTTTGCATGTGTGTCGGTAAGTGCTGATGCGGATTTATATAACTCTTCAAGGTTGGTCGCTTTTACAGCGGCCTTTTTTATTCTGACCGCAAAATCGTCGGTCATATCGTAAATTCTAAGATAGTCCTTTATTTCCATCATCCTCAGCTTTGCGATTATCGCAAGCTCAAGGTTTTTCATTGCTCTCATTTCCGCATTGCCAAACTGCTCCGCGGAATACAGCGGCAGCTCAGAGAGCATCTCTTCCCTGCTCATGGCTCTGATAACCGATGCCGATAAAAATTCATGGTTGCGTTTTATCGGAAAATAGCTGATTTTGTCACCGCCGGCAATCATATATTCGATGCCGAGGATGTTATTCGGTTTTATCAGAAGCTCTGCTTTGTCGCTGCCCAGCAGCTGTCTTACATACTCCTGTCTTGCTTGCGGATATGAAAGACTGCCTTTCTCATTGAGCATTATTCTTATTTCATCTTGAGTTGATGGTTTTATTAACAATCTCACCAGCTCCTCAAGTCCATCATTCTCAGCTCCGAATACAAGGGTTGGTATTCCAAGCATAGTTGCAATATGTACCCCCGATGCTGCAAAATCCCTTGCGCCAAGCGATGAATAAGGGTATGGCAGCTCAAGCACAATATCTGCGCCCTCTCTGACCGCCGCCTCCGCACGGATGTATTTGTCAGCAATAGCACACTCACCACGCTGTACGGTTGTACCCGACATAATACAGATGACAGTATCGAAGCTTTGCTTCATTATTTCCATCTGATATTTATGTCCCTTGTGGAACGGATTGTATTCGCAGATTACTGCGCAGGTTGTTTTGTCTTGCATAAATTATTGCATGATTCTGCACAACATTCCATATATGGGCATTTGGAACCGTTTAAACAGAATCCGCTTACCTCCGTTATTAAATTCTTAGTTTATATAATGCAAAAAGTCTTGCAAATCAAAAAGAAAAGTGATATATTATATATGCTGTATTTTTAACACAGCTAATTTTTTATGAATAATAATATCCTCCACACCCTACCGAGTAAAATTAGTAATAACAATTTTGTGGAGGCACGCGCGAATATATTACGATTTCTTATTTTTTCACGCTACAAAATTATTATATACAAAATATCAAAAAAGGTCAAGTAATGGAGGACAAATTCTAATGTATGTATTGGTCATCAATGCAGGCAGCTCATCACTGAAGTATCAGCTGTTTGATATGGCAACCGAAGAGGTGTTTGCCAAAGGATTATGCGACAGAATCGCTATTGACGGTATCTTAACACACCAAACCAAAGGTAAAGAAAAATATATTAAATCAATCGCTATGCCGAACCATTCCAAAGCTATCGAAGCAGTTCTTAAGATACTTTGTGACAAGGAGTTCGGCTGTATTGATGATTTGTCGCAAATAATTGCGTGCGGACACAGAATCGTGCATGGCGGTGAGTGGCTGACACAGTCGGTGCTTGTAAATGACAGAGTTATCGAAGACCTCGAAAAATGCCGTTCGATTGCACCGCTTCACACCGGTCCGCATCTTATGGGACTTCGCGGATGTATGGAAAATATGCCGACAACTCCACAGGTGCTTGTCATTGATACAGCATATCATCAGTCAATGCCTGCGCACGCATATATGTATCCGATCCCGTATGCGCTTTATGAAAAATACAAAATCCGTCGCTACGGATTCCACGGCACCTCGCACAGATATGTTGCCACAAAAGCAATCGAATATCTTGGTAAACCTGCGGAAGATACAAAAATTATCACCTGCCATCTTGGCAACGGTTCATCAATAAGCGCCATACTCGGTGGTAAAGTTATAGATACAAGTATGGGATTTACACCACTCGAAGGCGTCATAATGGGTTCAAGATCGGGTGATATCGATCCTGCAATCGTTCCATTCATCATGGAGAAGGAAAACATACCGGCATCTGAAATGGGTGAATGGTTAAACAAGAAATGTGGATTACTTGGGGTTTCGGGTGTTTCAAGCGATCTTCGTGATATTGATGCTGCAATCAAAGCCGGAAACGAGCGTGCTAAGCTTGCATTTGATATCCTCTGTTATGATATCAAAAAATACATCGGTGCATATACAGCTGCACTTAATGGACTTGATGCAATTGTATTTACAGCCGGTATCGGTGAAAATAATGTTTCGGTACGTTATGACTCATTAAAAGACCTTGAATTCTTCGGTATAAAGATTGACAAAGAAAAGAATGAAAATTTCCGCTCAATGTCTGATCCAGTCGACATCTCTACAGCAGATTCCAAGGTCCGCATCTATGTTATACCCACCAACGAAGAGCTTGTTATCGCAAGAGATACAATGGCTATCGTCAGCAAATAATACTAATCTCTCATAAAACACACATCGGGAGCAGAAAATCTGCTCCCGATGTGTGTTTTTGATGCTTCATCCCAATCCTTTTCAACAATTTTATTACCGAAATTAAATGAGAAGAAATAAAAATCTGTTCCTGTTATGTATTTTTCCATATCAGGCGTCGATATATCTATATGCCGGACAACAAAGGAATAAAGCACAGCATTGTACTGCACTGTTCCGCCGTCAGCTAACATTTTTGTGGGTATAGGTGTTAGTAAAACAACCAACAGTATTATAATAATTATAATCCTCTCTCGCATTTTCTTTTTCATGCCTATATTCATTCCTTATACTAATTCGAATTATAATAAACAACAAACGAATTCAACCCAGCGTTGTATTTTAATAATACATGCTATCTAATATGAATTTCTGATTAGCTGCATCAATATCAGAGTATTGTTGCAAATCATTTCCGTCATTCATTCCACTTCCCGGACTCATTTCTATATCCAATACATAATTATAATTACTGCATTTTGAAAGAAGACTATATGTACCATCTGTATTTTTACGATATCGGAATATTTGGCCGCTTGTTCCGTCATCATGCCAAATCCACGCGTCTGTCCCTGAACTTGTAGAACTGCCGATAATACTCAATAATTTACCGCTATTTACATCTTGAATTTTATAATTTCCGTTGCCTATATAGATGAATAACCAATCTTGAGCCGCAGTATTATTATAAGGAAATTGTTGTATAATAGTGCCGTCTCCCGTTGCGGAATTTTCAACATCCAAATATTTTCCGCTGAGATATGATTTTATATTATATGTTCGTTCCGGAATTTTTGTATTTGCAGCAAGTTGCAAAACAAATTTTTGATCATCCGTACCATTGTCATAATATTGTTGAAGGTTATTGGTATCCGTTATGTCTAAAACATAGTTGTATAAACTGGCTTTTGTTAGAAAACTAAACGTTCCATCATCATTTTCGCGTATGTGAAATTTCTGACCTGTTGAGCCATCGTATTGTCATATCCAGGCATTAGCCCCTGCAGCTGAAGAGTTAGCATCAATACTCAAATATTTGCCACTGTTTATATCTTTTATAATATACTCACCATTTCCTATATGAACAATTAACCATTCTTGATATGCTGTATTTGTATCATAAGTTGCTTGTATTACATTTGTTGTATTTCCAGTTGCACCACCCGATACAGTAAGATACTTTCCGCTTTGAACACATCTAATATTATATACTTTCCCACTGACGAGTTTATTTACAGTAACAGAAGTAAAGATATTAACTATACCAGTAGTTGGATTATTGTATGCAGAATTATTATAGTAATAATGAATAATATATTGCCATGAATATCCAAGGTCAGCAAGATATTTTGCATTATATTGTCTTAAAATACCGCTGTTCTGAGTATCCGACGCTGGATATGAATATGTACCTTGATACCATGGCATATAAAAATATCCGTAAGTACTTTTGACACCAATATTGCGAATTGTATTTACATAATTTCTTATTGTTTGTGGAATATTATCTTCAGAATCATTAGGATCATAAGCTACATCATGATTAGCAAGTATATCACAGCCTTGAGCGTCACGAAAATTACCAAGGTAACACCACCATGAAGTCATTTTAGCAGCCATTGCTTGAGCAATAATTACATCAGAGTCCCAAAAAACTCCACCTGCGTCAGGTTGTCCTACTTCATTAAAAGTAACATTTTCATAAAATAGACTGAAGTCAACATCATAATATGCAGATGCTTCAGGAATTAAATCTGATTTATTGGGATCGTATCCAGCTAAAATATGGAAAGGCTCAATATTACTTCCGTTTATAAATCCTGTCACTTGTACAGTTTTAGTATTATTAATTTTTATATTTGTATTATTATCCAATAAACTTAAAGATCTATCTGAATAATCAGATATTGCATCTTCAACTGGATATGTTCCTTTAAAATCTTCTAAAAGTTCTATTGGACAACCACAAGTGACTCCAACTCCCCAATTTCCATTATCATTAACTAATAAAACGAGCTTGTAATTTATGCCATCAAAGTAATATTTACTCTTTTCGTGTACATTAATATCATATCCGATCATGTAGCACTCATAACTGGTATCATTATTTTGATAATTTTCAAGCTCTCGATATTTAGGAGCGTAACAATTATCTACTTTATCAATTGATATAATTTTTAGTGATGAAATGTTTAATATTCCTCTATGATTTTTTTGATTATCTTCATTTGTAACAAAACTTAAATAGGTTTCTCTTAAGCTAGGAATATAATATGAAGCCCAAGAACTCCAATCTCCTTTATCTATACTCTTGCAGTAATTATAAATCATTTTTTTGCTATCAGTAAGGATATTATAATTTAATGCCGGAAGTTCTACTTTTTGTGTGTCTGAGTTTTCAATGGGGTCAAAAGAATTTGTAAAAGAATTTTTGTATTCTTGAGATACTGTATTAAATGCCTGTACGCTAATGGTTTGTAAAACTATAATTAATAATAAAGTAAGTATTAAATATAACCTTAAATAATGATTTTTAAATTTTAACATGATTTTCTCCTTTAATTTTTATTTTGATTTCTTATTTTAAAGTGATTATGGAGGAATAGAATAAAGCAACATCAATCAAAATACCACAGAAAATACCGCCTTATATTTCACATTAATACAATGTGTCTCATATAATGTACCATTATATTCTATTATTGTCAATAAATATTATTAAAAAATATATAAAAAAGAATATACTATGTAAGTATACTCTCTTTATAAAGGATTATTGTCATTGAATGTAGTAGTAAGGTTTAAAAATCCTATTGTTGTGTTGTTTTAATTAGAATAGATTTAGTTATTTTATTGATGTTTCTGGAATACTTTTTTCTGACACATTAGATTCAAACGGACCTTTTAATATAATAACTTCTCCTTGCCCATAGATAACATTATCAGTAATCCATGAGCCATAATCTGCGTACTCCTTGGATAAATTATATAGTAAAACATTAAATACTTGTTTTTTCAAATTAAAATCAATAATTACCTCCACAGTATGTTTTGTATCAAAAACACCTAAGCCTTCCCAAATGTTCACTAGTCCGAATTTTCCGTCAGGACTTGTTTTCATTGTTACTGAATAGTATATATCCGGTGTTGACGGTTGGTGATTTAAAGTGAATACTATTTCTCCTGTCATTAAATCTATTATATTATTTGAATCAATATAATATCTGATACCATTTTCGCCAAAATCCTTTTCGCTTCTATAACTGAATGCACTGACATCAGATGATAATATGAACTCTTCACCAGTAAAAATGTTCTTTCGTATAAGATCATAAGTCGATTCTGAACTATATGCTTTGTAATTATCGTCTCCTGTTTCCCAAAATACTCCAGTGTGTATTTTGGAATAAAGAATATTCTCATTATCTATCCACTTTATAAATCCGCAATTTTGTGCAAACGAATCCATTCCAAATGGATATCTCTCAATATGAGTAGAGATAATTTCTTTTTTATCTAAATCATAATAATATTCTATGGTTTTGCTTATATCCTCCTTATTTGAAGAAAAATATATTTTGCTACCATCAGGACTGATAAATTTATTTGCTAATTCCTCATTTGTATAGTATGAAGTTATTTTATCTTTAAATGAATTGTCAGCTTCATTCAACCAATCATAAACCGTATCGGTATTTATATCATAAAAAACAATATTTGTTGTTTTGTCAAGGTATAATTGAACTAACATTAAACCTTCGTGATTTGGTATTGCTGATATTACACAGTGTTCGTATGAACTGTTTTCAGAAAGATAATATGGGAAAGTATTAACATAATATTTGTTATCATCAATAATGTAATCTGTCTCTATCTTAAAGGTTTTCTCGTTATATTTAATTAATTTATAAACCTTTCGACATTCCATCATTCTAAATTTATCATCATATAGAGAGTAATAATAACTATTATTGTCTTTTATAGTTATTATATAATTATCATGCACAGAATAGCTATCGAAATATTTTTCAAAATCATAACTTCCTTTATAAATTCCTTGTTTTATCTGTTCAATTTGATTTATATTAAATGAATCAGGTATAGTTTCAGATGTATTTAAAGATTCTGTCTCTGATATATCTAATGATTCCGTATCTGATGTTAATTGTGAATTTGCTTGATAATTATTAGCTCCAAAGTTAAAGGAGAGTGGAATTACGATACCTAAGCATAGAAGTACACATGCTGCATATAATGCGATTTGCCCAAATAGCTGTTTATTATTTGGGAAAAAAGCGTTTCTACGTGCTTCCATTTTTTTTATAGTCTTCTTTTTTAAATCATCAGTGGGGATGAAGTTATTATATAATTGTTTCATAATGATATATGATTAAAGAAAATTTAATCATATTATCCTCCCTTCGCTATTAGTAATCTGAATTCTTAACTTTTCGCGCCCTCTTTTTAAGCGCTGACAAACTGACGGTACGCTTATTTTTAAAGTTTTTGCGATTTCATTAGCAGACTGTTCCTCGATATAATATAAGTGCATAACATCTTTATATTTATTAGGCAAGGCCCATAATTTACTCAGTAAATCACTATCTGACTCTGATACTATATTGTATGTAAGGTTGTTTTCAATTTTTGATAAAGGAATATAGCTATGTCTTTTACGTTCACGATAAATATTGATACATTCGTTTATGGCACATCTTATAAACCACGCTTTTTCGCTATTAAAATCTTTAAATTTTGGTGAATATTTAACGTATTTTAGAAATGTATTTTGAAACGCATCATCAACAGCCGAAGCATCAATGCTTATTAGGTGAGATATGCAAATTTTATATACCATATCTGCATGTCGATTAACTAATTCTTCATCTGTTATTTCCCTATAAATCTCCATGGTTCTCATACAAATTTCATTCATTATTACTGAAACAAAACTTGTTTTCCTTTTCTACAATAAAACATAAAATTTCATTGCCTCTATATATAAAACGGATTTTGAAGGTGTTATATGACAAAATATAAATATTTTTATAAAAAATATTTTAGGGCAGATTTTTTATCCGCCCCTTTGAAACTATATTCTTGTTGCTTTGAATATAAGGCAGGAATGGCCTTCAACTCTGAGCGTTGCTCCGCATTTGAACTCGCCTAAGTCCTTGTGGGCGATTACATCATACAGCTTAACTCTGTCGGTTACTTCCCAGCCGCAATAGTCCCATGACAGTGCCATGTACTTCCAGTTTGGCTCGCGGTTGAATAGACCGAGTGCCATGGAGCCGTCCGCAAGCGGTTTTGCAAGTACATCGGAATAACCCGGGATTTTATATGCAGGAATTCCTGCATCATCCTGGTCTATGGCAATCAATTCTTTATTTTGAAGTATTTCTTTGACTTCAGGTGTGGTTTTTCTGACATCGTGTCCCATGAGGAGTGGTGCCGAAAGCATACACCAGAGTGCAAAGTGCGCCTGATATTCATTTGTTGTACATCCGCCGCCGATGTGACCGACATACCCTTGGCCGTTGAGCCCGACAACCATCATATCAGGATCGTTCCAGCCGGAAGGTCCTGCATATGCTTCAAGTCCCAACGCTCCGAAGCCAACCTTTTCGATCGATTCCCAGCTGTCAAAAATGTCGCCGGTCAGTCGCCACATATGAGCACCACAGCTGCGCATCCATTTCCAGACGCCGTCGTTGCCCCAACAACCTGAAAAAATTATATCCCTACCGGTTTCACGAAGCGCCTGTCCCATTCTGCGATACAGGTTGACATCGCTGCAGCCGGGTGTGCTGTAACAGAAGTCGTATTTGAGCAGGTCAATGCCCCACTCTGCGAACTGCTTCGCATCCTGTCTTTCATGACCGAAGCTGCCCGGGAAGCCCGCACAGGTCATTGTTCCTGCATCCTCATATATACCGAACTTCAAGCCCTTTGAATGCACATAATCTGCAAGAGCTTTTATTCCATTCGGGAACTTTTCGGGATCGGGAACTAAGTTTCCGTTCTCATCTCTGTCTCTGAGCATCCAGCAGTCGTCAATTGATACTATATCGTAGCCTGCATCAAGGAAGCCGTTTTCAACTATGTAATCTGCGGTTTCTCTGATCAGCGTATCGCTGACATTACCTGAAAAGGTGTTCCAGGAATTCCAGCCCATCGGTGGTTTTAATGCTATCATTGCCATGAAAAGTTTCTCCTATATTTGAATTTGCATAAAGTATTAAAGAATGCTTTTGTTTTAAACAACATAATCGGCGCCAAGCTCTATCATGCGTTCTCTGACCTTGACACCGTCAACCTCACGAAGAGCGATATTCTTGTTTATTGCCATTGCTGCAGCGATACCTGCCGCTTCACCGGAAGCACGCATTGTGGGCATAATACGCATTGATGACTGTGCAAGGAACTCCGCACCGAGACAGCGACCTGCAACAAGCAGGTTATCAAAGCCCTTAACAACCAGCGAACGATACGGAATCTCATAGTATGGTTTGTCATCAACAGGCTTTATTTCATGGTCGAAATGCAGTTTTCTGCCATGAATATCGACCGGATAATTGGACTGAACGAATTTGTCATCAAATTTTTTTCTTGTCAGGCAGTCTTCTCCGGTGAGAACATATTCACAGACAACATTTCTGCTCTCACGGATACCGACCATAGAAGCAAATTCGGCAATATAAGCGTTTTCATAGCCGCGGAAATATTTTTTATAAAATTTAAGCTGTCTGAATATTGCCTGTTTGCCCTTAAGCTGAGTAAAGTTCAGATGCTCGGGATTGGTTGCATCGACATAATCGAAAAACTCTGGGTTGTTGAACGCAAGCGAATCTGCGCGTCCTGGAAGCGAAAACATCTGCCAGTAAAGCATATCATTCTCGATCAGATCGCCTGCGGCGATTGCTTCCTTGAATACGGTTGTCATCGTGTATTCTATGAGCCCTGTTACTGCCGCATAACAGTCCTTCGGAACAATACCGCAGTTTACTCCGGTTCTGTCAATCTGCTCCTGAAGGTATTTGCTGAACTCATTGCAGTCAATTCCTGCAATTATATATCTGAGTGATATAGGTTGATTCTTGCCTGTTTCCGGGTTGCCCTTTGTATATTCCGCGCCTGCGCGGACACAAAGGTCTGCGTCACCCGAACAGTCGATGAAAATCTTGCCTTCAACAACCGTGCGTCCGGTTTTGTTCTCAACAATAACACCTGCAAGATTGCCCTTTTTGTCTTTAACAGCATCGCAGAAATATGTGTGATACAAAATTTTTACTCCTGCTTCCTCGCACATTTCTTCAAGTACGATGCTCATTATTCTGGGATCAAATGCTGCTGGATTGGGTGTTCCGTTGGATTTTGTTGCACCATATTCCATCAGCTTTGCAAAAATACGTCTTGCGATAGATGAACATGCCGGATTGCCGGGGATGCCGACACCCATGTTCGGACAAACAAGTCCGTTTGTCGAGCTGCCGCCAAGTGAGCCGAACTGCTCAACTATTATAACGCTTTTACCTTCCTCAGCTGCCGCAATGGCTGCAACAGCACCTGCTGTACCGCCGCCGACAACAATTACATCGGCTGTGTATGAAACCGATAATTCTTTTTGGGGTTCAATATATGTTTTGCTCATATATACTCCGTTTCTCCGATGATAAAAGATAGAATTGATGCCATCCTCACCGGTCAAATGGCGTTAGTAAAATTTCCAACCTATCTCGAATGATAACATAATATAACTTTGAATTCAATAGAAATACGAAAAATGTTCTGATTTATTATTTATTTTATTAACTCCAAAAGCTCCGCTTCAGAAATGATTTTTACATTCAATTCTCTCGCCTTGTCAAGCTTTGAGCCTGCATCCTCACCGCAGACTAAATAGCTTGATTTCTTTGATACAGATGATGAAACTGTACCTCCGTTTTGCTTTATCAGTGCTTCAACCTCTGCTCTTCCCATTATCGGAAGCTTGCCTGTAACAACAAAGGTCAACCCGTTCAGAACATCACTTCGATTTGCAGCCTGTGCCGCTGACATATTTATTCCCGCTGAGCGTAGTTTATCGATTGTAACTCTTGTTTCAGGCAGACTGAAGAACTGTACAATACTCTTTGCACTCTCGCTACCAATATCATCTACAGAAGTAAGTTGAACTTCATCCGCCGCCATCAGGTTGTCGATACTTCCGAAATACTCTGCAAGTTTCTCACCTGCAACCGAACCGATATGTCTGATTCCCAGCGCATATATCAGGTTAGCAAGCTCACGGGATTTTGAAGCTTCAATTGATTGCAATAATTTGTCTGAGCTTTTATCAACCTTTTTGCCGAGTGTTAAAAGCTGTTCTTTCGTAATATAATAGATATCGGAGACATCGTGAATAAACCCTTTTTCAACTATCTGTTTTACGATCGCTTCACCCATGCCCTCAATATTCATTGCATCTCTTGAAACAAAATGCTCGATATTCCTGAGTAGCTGTGCCGGACATGCCGGGTTAACACAGCGTGTTGCAGCCTCTCCCTCTTCGCGGATAACCTTCTCACCGCAGGATGGACAGCTGTCGGGCATAACGAATTCTTCTGTTCCGGGTTTACGCTTTGAAAACACAGCCGAAACTACCTCCGGAATAATATCTCCTGCCTTCTGCATATATACGAAGTCGCCAACACGGACATCCTTTGACCTTATAAAATCGATATTGTGAAGTGTCGCTCTGGAAACGGTTGTGCCTGCAAGCCTGACCGGTTCAAGCTCAGCCTGGGGAGTGAGCACTCCGGTTCTGCCGACATTGACAAAGATGTTTTTTATCCTTGTCAATGCCTTTTCGGGTGGATACTTGAATGCCGCCGCCCACTTCGGAACGGACGAGGTTTCGCCGAGCAATTGTCTGTATTCGAGATTGTCGACCTTGATAACCGCACCGTCAATATCATGTGCAAGGCTGTTTCTCATCTCTCCGATTTCTTTGATTTGATCTATTGCTTCATCTATTGTTCTGCATAGTTTCCCGGTCGGCGAAACCTTAAAGCCAAGTTCGGATAACTTTACAAGACTCTCGCTATGAGATGTAAAGACAAAATCTTCACTTGCCTTCTGTACGTTAAACACAAAGATATCAAGCTTGCGTTCCGCACAAAGCCTTGAGTCAAGCTGACGAAGTGAGCCTGCCGCTGCGTTACGGGGATTTGCAAACGCCGCTTTACCGCTCTCTTCCTGTCTGTTGTTCAGCTCAAAAAATGCCTGCTTGGGCATAAAGATTTCACCGCGGACGATAAGCTGCCTGATCGGTTTATTAAGGCGAAGCGGAACGGTTGCGATTGTTCTGACGTTGATTGTTACATCCTCGCCGACCAGTCCGTCGCCTCTGGTCGCTGCTCTGACAAGAACGCCGTTTTCATATTCGATTGAAACCGACAGCCCGTCAATTTTACGCTCAACAGCATACTTGAAATCCGAAATCCCATTTTCGCCAAGCGTCGTTCTGACACGATCGTCAAACTGTCTCAGCTCCTGCTCTGAAAAAACATCGTTGAGGCTTCCCATCGGGATGACATGATGAACCTTCTCAAACTTAGAAAGGATTGCTCCGCCGACGCGTTTTGTCGGTGAATTTTGATCCGCAAGCTCCGGATTTTTTTCTTCAAGCTCCTTCAATTCTTTGAAAAGCATATCATATTCGTAATCGCTGATTTCGGGAGCGTCAAGAACATTATAACGATATGAGTGGTATTCAAGCTGTTTTGCTATTTGTTCCATTCTATCTTTGATTTCATTGTTCATATTCAGGTTATCCTTATAAAAATTTTCATATAATATGAATTATTATTTTATCAAATATTTTGGATATATAAAACCTATTATATTTTATATTCAATAAAAGAGATAGGATAATAAGGCTATTCATACTTTTTATGGCTTTTTTCGTGTATTTAGTTTAATATAGTATATATGTTGCAATTCCCTATTAGATGTGATATACTATATTAAGTATTAAACCCTGTTAATTTTCAACGGAGGTGCATTAGTTGAAAAATATACTTTTTATCGGCATCGATATGCGTTGCGCTGGTACTGAAAAAAGCTTTCTGTCTTATCTTAAAAGATACGATAAAACACAATACAATATTACACTTCTTCTTGCAAAAAAGCAAGGAGAACTGCTTGATAAATTACCCGATTATATCAACATAATTGAGATGCCCAAGCCATACGGCAATTTATTTCTGCTCAATAAAGACGATGCTACTACGGTAATATTCAGAGATATTTTACCTCATCATCCGCTGGTTGTATTCAAATTATTATCGGAAATATACGATATAAAAGTGAAAAAGCAGGGATCAAGAAAGATGGAGCTTTGGTATAAGCTGATGCAGCTGATACCGCCGCTCGAAGGACATTATGATGAAGCCTTTGCATACTGGGGCGAAAAAACAATGTTCTATATGCTCGAAAAAGTCAGTGCGGATTACAAAATAAACCGCCAGCATTTTTCATACGAAGGTACACCATATGCACAACCGCTTTATTATGATGCTTATAAAAAATGCGACAGGATTGAACATGTCGCAAAGGTTATAAATGATGAATTTCAAAGGTTGTTCCCCGATATTGCCGATAAGGCTGTTTTTGTACCTAACACAGTTGACAATAATGAAATAAAATGTCTGTCTGAAAAAGACGGTGGATTCACCGATACCGATTTTCATGGTAGGCGAATACTGACAATTGCAAGACTTTGCCCGCAGAAAGGGCTTGATGCCGCCGCAAAAGCAATCAAGCTGCTGACACGCTGTGTCAATGTCAGATGGTATATCATTGGTGAAGGTATCGACAAGGAAAAGCTTGCTGAATATGCCGTTGAAAACGAGATTGAAGATAAAATCATCTTTCTCGGACAGATTGAAAATCCGTATCCATATATAAAGCAATGCAACCTGTACCTACAACCATCCAGATATGAAGGTATGCCGATCACTGTCGAAGAAGCAAAAATACTTGAAAAGCCCATTGTTGCCTGTGATTATCTATCTGCAGAAGAACAGCTAAAGGATTATGATAATTCTATTATCTGCAAGCTGAATGAAATAAGCCTTTGTGATGGAATTCTAACATTGTTTAATATCTGATTTCAATGCTTTCTGATACAGTCTTTTCATTTCGAGTGCGTCCTCAGTCATTGTGCCGTCCGATTCACAGATTATCGTCGGTGTAACACCAAGCGATACAATCGCTTCTGCAAGCGGTTCGAATTCAGGTCCGTAGGTGCTGTCTTCAAAGGTCAGATGCTTTTTCTCTCCCATTTTTGTGAATTCGATTTTTGAGAAATGGCAATGCAGCTTCATTGCATACTCAGCATCCAGACCTTTGGAAATTCTGTCAAAGACATATTTATAATCATCGGCGTTGAAAAAGCGTCCCTGCTCTCTGGCATTCATATGTCCGAAATCAACCACGGGTTCAAGTCTTTTATCGACTTTACATAGCTCAATCACCTCGTCAAGTGTACCGAGTTGGTTGAGCTTTCCCATTGTTTCAAGCCCGATTTTAACCTTGTAATCGTGATTATCGAGTGCAAACACAGCATACTCTATTGTTTTTCGTGCGAACTTCATTGCTCGTTCGCGTGATATTTTTGCACATGAACCTGTATGAACAACCATAACTCTTGCGCCGAGTGCTTCTGCTGCTTCGGCGCTTTTTAATATATATTGAACACTCTTAATTCGAATTCCCTCGTCCTCTGAAGATAGTGATATAAAATACGGCGTATGCAATGACATAGCTATCCCATATTTTTTTGCTTCTTCGCCGATTGCTTCAAGTGTTGCTGTTGATGCGGTTATACCGTTGCCTCCTTCGTACTCATATACATCAAGTCCAAGGTCATTAAGCCATTTAGGTGCCTGCTGTGTTTTTTTGAATCCCTGATCATAAAACAGTTGTGCATTACCTCCCGGCCCGAATTTTGCGTTCATATATTCACTACCTTCTTTTATTCTTGTATATCGTTATAAAAGGCTTCTCGAGTGTTCTTTTGAAATTAAAAAATAAGTTTTCTTTTGGTTGTATGGGTTTAACAATGATACACCTAACTCCTGCACGATGTGCTGAAAGGCAGTCGGTGAAAATCTGATCGCCGACAAACAGCACCTCTTCTCTATTAAGCTTCATATGCGTTATACAACCCCTGACACATCTGCTTGAGGGTTTACCTGCGTTATGCTGTGCGTAATAACCAAAACAATCGTTGAATTTTTTTACGCGTTCAAGGTTATTATTTGACACCAGCGTAATTTGTATTCCGCTGCTTTCAATTTTACGCAGATGTTCGGTCAGCTTCCGGTTTGCTATAGGTTCGGAATATGGGACAAGCGTATTATCAATATCAAGCACCAACCCCCTGATACCTATGTCCTTAAGAAGCTCAGGTGTCACATCATATATATTGTCAAACATTATATCGGGTACAAGGTTGTTCTTCAATTTGATTTTACTCCCTATATATTTTTAGGGCAGATAATATCCACCCCATGTTTATTTCGAATATTTCTCAGCCGCTGCAACTGCAAGCATATCACAACGCTCGTTGTATTGATGGCCGTTATGTCCTCTCACCCAAATGAACTTTACCTGGTGTACTTCAAGCATGCGCAGCAGTCGTTCCCAGAGGTCAACATTAAGCGCAGGCTTCTTATCAGCCTTTATCCAGCCTTTATTCTTCCAGGCGTAAACCCATTTTTTTGTTATCGAGTCAACAAGATATTTTGAATCGCTGTACAGGTTCACATTGCAGGACTCTGTCAGTGCTTCAAGCCCGGCGATCGCAGCCATCAGCTCCATGCGGTTATTTGTCGTCTGTTTTTCACCGCCTGACAGCTCTTTTTCTTTGCCGTTATATTCTAATATTGCACCGTACCCGCCTGCACCCGGATTTCCCTTGCAAGCACCGTCAGTATATAAATTGATTTCCTTCATTTTTGCTCCGAATCTTTTTTAAGCCTTCTTACATCATTACCATATAATCTTAAAATTTTAAATTCACCGAATAACCTTGAGCATATTCGATCGTCATATCTTTTCCGTATCTCATCGCTGCTTAAGTTTGTATTCAACAGAAGCGATCTTCCGTTTATTAGCCGCGTATTTAATAAATTGTATATTACGGAAATCCTGAATTCATTCAGGTATTCGCTCCCAAAATCATCACATATTAAAAGCTCACATTCCATTATCTGATCGATTGCATGGGTGTCATATCTTTGGAACTTGTCCAATATATTGACCATAGCATAATATAAAACATTGCAGCCGCCTTCAATTGCCGCTTTTGCAATTGCAGAAGACAGATGAGTTTTACCAAGACCGGTTCCGCCGGCGATCATTAAATTTTCTGTTGTTTTGCAAACCTTTCTTGAATATTCCTTGCAATATTTCACGCAATTTTCTAAATTTTCTCGGGGAGTGGTACCGTTTTCACTTTTTCCTGAAGCAAAGTTTATATTAAAATTTTCGAAGGTTTTATCTTCAAAGGCTTTGCCTAACCCTGCTGACATATAGTTTTCTCTGTTAAGTTCACGCTTGAAGCATTCGCACATATTCAATCCGACATAACCGCTGTCATTGCATTTATTGCATTCGTATCGAATATCCGAATAATCAAGAGAAAATCCGTTTTTTGCAAGTATTTCATTCCGCTTTTTCTGTAATTCCAGATTTCTGATTTTCAATTCTTCAATAAGCTTATCAAGCTCTTCATTGTTGGATAGTGCTGCATCCATTATCCTGATACCGGTTGATGCAAGCTCGAAATCGATTTCTTTTATTTCAGGGAATTTTTCGTGTAAAAGATAACGGCGTGCGTCTGCAACGCGTTCAGCATTTTCGCGCTTCAGAGAAAATTTTTCGGATATAACCGAATAACAGTCATTTGCCATCTGTGATACCTCACTGCTTAAACTTAAAACTTAACGACCGCGGAATTAAAGAAATCGTCGAAATCAAATGTATTATTTTCGAAATGCTTATGCTTTTCTTTATAGCTTTCAACATCTGTCTTTGCCTGTTGATATGTTGTTACTCCTTCGCTATACCAGCGCTCAAGGATAGCGTTTATGTAATTCATATTATACTTCTGCAGCTTGTCTACTGTGATATCATATGCAAGTTCAACCATTTCGAATTGATACTGTCTTTCTTCAAACCATGTTGAAAAGGTTGTCTTTTCTTTCGAGGACAGTCCTCTGTCTGCAATTCCGGCAAGCTTTCGGAATTTGGTTACATTATCATTCAAGCTTCTGCGAACAGCCATATAGTTTTCGAGCTTTTCGTAAGTATCGATTCCCTGATCCTCAAACATACTTATTGCTGTTTTAACAAGATAGTTCATTGCTTTTCTGTCATTCTCGACACAATATTCAACAATCCCATACAAAAGCTCAACAGATATACCTATATAATCATATAGATAGAAAAGTGAATTTATTTCATTCTTATTCAATGCTGCTTTTTCAAAACGTTCGGCAACATAGTTGCCCAATAATTTGAACTTGTTATCCTCGTTAACCTTTTTTGCAAGCAGGTCAGGCTCATAAGTCTGGATTGTATTAACCTTTGTTGTCGAAACCTTTTTCGGTGTTTCAAGCTGTTCTCCGTCAAGAGCGATCAGCTTTGCACCGCGCCAATAGCTGAGTGCAGCTTCAAATTCCTCACGCTTGATTTTAAGCTCGTTACACACCTCATCATTGTCGAAGCCACAGCTGTTTGCACATAGATATATAATAACACGAAGTTCGACAGCACTCGCTGAATTAATGTAGCTCAAAACCTGTTTGGGAAGCAGTATACAGTTGTCGATTGCGCTTGTAAACTTGCGTTTGCCATCAAATTCCTGTTCCATTTATCTATACATCCTTTAATTATTAATTATGAGGCTATATTGCCCTCCTCCGGGATTACGGTGTAGGTTACTCTGTTTCTCTCGAACATAGTGCCTCCGTAAGAAATACTATAATCTATGAGAAAACAACCGCCCTGTTCGGTAAGCTTGCTCTCAAGGTGTTTTGTTATTGTATTCATCTGTATCGTGTTGATGTTGTCGCTAAAGGTGCCAAAATAGCTTCTGCCCTCTTCAAAGACAAGCTGCGAGCTTATCTGTCCGGAACGATTTACGGTTATCATTTTTTCAAAGACAGCAATTGTGTTATCGGTGAAATTGCTTCTATACTGTATTATATAACCGTTGTCGACCTTCTGAAGATCACCCTTGAAGCTTAGATCTGAGGTTTCGGTATTACCATCATCGGCACTGTACATTGATATACTTTCGGTTTTCAATCTGATATCAACCGGTATTTTCATTATTAGTATTACGTCCTTTCCTTGAGTCTTGCGTTCCCATATAGGGACACAAAAACACATTAAAAAAGTGCGGTTGTGCATAGCCCAATACGGATCCTGCAGTATGCTCCATAAGCAGTTTTTTATTTTAAAAGTTTTACTTTCAAATTATCTCCTATACTAATTCTATTTAGAAACAGTGATAAAATTAGAGAAAAAGTCTTTACTGTATGGACTTTTTCGAGAAATTTTTTCTACTGTTTATTATAGAAATAGTATTATTAAGCAAAGAATCAATTAATTATAATTCTCAATATCAATAAGCTCAACGCTCTTTATATCGTCTTGCATGAATACCGATGCCTTGCCGAGAAACTCTTCGCTTCCGTCGCTGACATAATACTCGGTTTTGCCTTCTGTCGGCGAAATCAATCCATCGGTTTCGAGCGTTTTTTTCATCCGTTTTGCTGCTTCTTCACCGCTGTCGATAAGAACACTGCGATAAAACAGCTCCTTCAGAACGTCAGCAAGCAGGATATAATGCGTGCAACCAAGAATAACCGCATCAGGTTTCTGAGCTGCAATTTCGAGCAGATATTCCGCAGCAATCATACGCTTGATTGAATAACCGCAGCGCAGCTTATTCTCAACAAGAGGCACAAACATCGGACACGCTTTTGATATTATTTCTATCCCTCTATATTTTGAGTTTATATATTCCTCGTATTTTTTACTGCCGACAGTCGCGCTTGTACCGATAAGCAGAACCTTACCATTGCCGCTCATTGCAACTTCGCATGCTCTATCTGCCGATGCTTCAACAACCCCGACGATCGGAATATCGGTCGAAGCCTGAAGCTCGTTTATTGCGTTTGATGATACTGTACCGCAAGCTACAAGAACCGCCTTGACCCCCTTTGATACCAGAAAAGCAAGATCGCTTTTTGCATATCTAACAATTGTCTGCCTTGAACGGGTTCCATACGGCAGTCTTGCGGTATCACCGAAATATATTATATTTTCCTCCGGCAGCAGCTCATGCAACTTTGATACAGCCGTCAGCCCACCGAGTCCGGAATCAAAAACACCGATTGCATTGTTTTTCATAATTTTGACCATTTCTTATTTCAATGCGATTTCGATAAGCTTATCGATAATCGAAGAAAAAGAATAACCTGCAAGTATGAGTAATTTCCCATACATACTGATTTGAGTAAAACCGGGAATGTTGTTTATTTCGTTGAACAAGACTTCTCCGTTGTCATTGACAAAGAAATCACATCTTGATAACCCACTGCAGCCGCAAGCCTTGAAAACTGTTCTCGCCTGCTTTCTGACCTCATCCGAAATCTTAGCGTCAAGCCTTGCGGGAGCAAAGTACTGCGCAGTATCTTCTTTATATTTATTATCATAATCGTAAAATTCGTTGCCGGGTATAATTTCGCCGCAAGGTGAAGCGAAAACCTCATCAGGTGTACCGAAAAGTGCAACTTCAATTTCCTTGCCTGTTACCCCTTCTTCTATAATAACACAGTCATCATGTATAAATGCAATATCAAGCGCAGCGTCAAGCTTATCTTCTGTTTTAACCTTTGTTATGCCAACCGATGAACCGCCGCTCTGGGGTTTTACGAATACGGGATATTTGATTCCCGCTTCTTTGATAAACTCATTCGCTTTGCTTCTGCTTGCTTTGAAAACAGGAATAAAGGGAGTGCTTTTTATACCGAATTTTTCCGAGAGTATTTTTGACGCGGTTTTATTCATGCAGATTGCTGATGAATATGTATCACAGCCTACAAATGGGATACCTGCGATTGTCAGAAGTCCCTGCATTGTACCGTCTTCGCCGTTCTTGCCGTGAAGCACCGGGAAAACCACATCAATATATGTAATTTCATATGTATGAGCTGCTTTATTGAAGGTTATGAATCCATGATGAACCGTACAGGGTGAAATAACTGCCGGAACAAGGTTTTGCTTGTCGTCTATCCAGCTTCCGTTGCGAATGCTTTCTGTGCTTCCGTTGTACAGCCACCAGATACCGTCTTTTGTAATTCCTATTTTATAAAGGTTATATTTTTCTATATCAACGTTTTCACAGACATTAGCTGCACTTATGCAGGAAACCTCATGCTCATTGGATTTACCGCCGTATAAAACCAAAAGATTTTTCAAAAACACTACCTCAATTTCTTTAATTTAATGATGAAAATGCCGACAAAAAAAGCACCGAATTGTATTCCCATATGTCGGCAGTTAAAATTATATATTATAGTGTATGCAGCTTATCTGCACATTGCCTTAGCTTTTTCAATAATGTTCTGAGCATTCAGTCCATAAAGGTCAAGCAACTCACTTGCCTTGCCGCTTCTACCAAACTCGTCGTGCATACCGATTCTGTAAAGCTTTGCATACTGTCTCTCCGCCAACACTTCAGCAACCGCACTTCCGAGACCGCCGATAATGCTGTGTTCCTCGGCAGTAATTATTTTACCGCACTTACTTGCATAATGAACAATCGAATCACAATCTATCGGTTTGATTGTGCTGATATTTATGACAGCCGCATCGATCCCATTAAGCATAAGTTGTTTTCTTGCATCAAGTGCTGCCGCAACCATAACTCCGGTTGTAAATATTGCGATATCCTTACCGTCAGCTAGTGTAATTGCTTTGCCGAACTCGAATTTATAATTATCTTTATCGAATATAACAGGGACATTATATCTGCCAAGTCTGATATAGACCGGACCGTTTATTTTTAATGCTTCCTCAACACATGAATATGCTTCTGTGTAATCTGCAGGGCAAAATATTTTTATATTTGGTATAGCACGCATCAGAGCAATGTCCTCGCAGCATTGATGGGTTGCTCCATCTTCACCGACAGTTATTCCTGCGTGTGTTGCACCAATTTTAACATTAAGATTCGGATATGCTATTGCATTACGAACTTGTTCAAATGCTCTTCCAGCCGCAAACATTGCAAAGGTTGAAGCAAAAACAGGTATGCCGAGAGTCGATAAACCTGCCGCAGAGGACATCATGTTTGCTTCCGCTATACCGCAGTTGATAAAGCGGTCAGGATATTTCTGTTTAAACAAATCAGTCATTGTTGACTTTGAGAGGTCTGCATCCATAACATAGAAGTTGTATTTATCACCCAAATCGGCAAGCGCTGATCCGTAACCAAGCCGGGTTGCTTTCTTTTCTGTTTCCATTATTTTACCCCTTTTAAGTCATTCATTGCCTGCTCATATAATTCTTTGTTTGGAGCCTGACCATGCCATTTATAATTGTTCTCCATATATGAAACACCCTTGCCTTTAACTGTTTTACAAACAATAGCAGAAGGTCTGTCATCTTGTTCGGCAGCTGTAACTGCTTCATCTATCTCGTCAAAGCGGTGTCCGTCAATAACCTGTACATGCCAGTTAAACGCTTCGAATTTTTTGTCAATGGGTGTCGGGTTCATAACATCGCATATATTTCCGTCTATCTGGAGTCCGTTGAAGTCAACAAATATACAAAGGTTTCTCAGCTTGTAGTGCGCAGCAAACATTGCCGCTTCCCAAACCTGCCCCTCCTCAAGCTCACCATCGCCGAGTATGCAATATACCTTAGAAGGCAGGTTTTGTTTCAGACAACCGATTGCCATACCACAGGATGCTGAAAAGCCCTGTCCGAGTGAGCCTGTTGTCATATCAACACCGGGTACCTTGTTCATTACAGGATGTCCCTGAAGGTAGCTGTCCTTCCTACGAAAGCCTTTTAAATCTTCGGTCGGAAAAAATCCTCTTAATGCAAGCGTTGAATACAACGCCGGACTTGCGTGTCCCTTTGACAGTACAAATCTGTCTCGCTCCAGCATCTTGGGGTTATTTTCGTCAACATTCATTTTATAAAAATATAAATAGCTCATAATATCGGCTATAGATAAAGAACCGCCCGGATGTCCCGACTGAGCATTGTAAACTGCTTTGATAGATAAAATCCTGATATCATTCGCAGTCTTTTTAAGTTTTTCAACGAGTTGAATATTCATATTTATGGTCATTCCTTTTTCTGGTATTTATACAGTAAAATTTTATTTTTCAAATTTAAATTTCTTTGAACTTTTCGATTTTATGGAGCAAATCAACAAAAAACTTCGGTATTTCTGCTTCAAACTCCAACCATTCGTCGCTCACCGGATGTTTGAACCCAATATGTTTGGCAAACAGACACTGTCCGTTCAATCCGAGCATATCTCTGCCCTTTGCATAAACTCTGTCACCGACAACCGGATGTCCTATATGTAACATATGCACTCTTATCTGATGGGTTCTTCCGGTCTCAAGAGTAAGTTCAACATAAGTATACCCTTGGTATCTTTGCAATACTTTATAATGTGTGATTGCTTCCTTTGAACCTGTATTTGTTACCACCATTCGTTTGCGGTCGTTTTTATTTCTGCCGACAGGTTCGTTTATTGTACCACTGTCTTCTTTCAGTCTGCCATATACAACCGCAACATATCTTCTTGTAAAGCTATGCTCTGCAATCTGTGCGGCAAGCGCATTGTGTGATTCATCAGTTTTAGCAACTATAAGAAGACCTGCAGTGTCCTTGTCTATTCTGTGCACAATACCGGGGCGGATCTTACCGTTTATCGACGACAGCCTGCTTTTGCAATAATACATCAATGCATTGACCAATGTACCATCGGGATTACCGACGGCAGGATGGACAACCATTCCCTGCGGTTTATTTACAACGAGCAAATAATCGTCCTCGTAAATTATATTAACAGGCAGCTCCTGTGGTTTTGAATCAATCAATTCGGGTTCGGGTATACTTACGACAATAGTTTCGCCGCTGCGGATACGGTAATTTTTCGCAACCGTTTTATTTTCACAAAATGCCTCAAGCATCTGCGCAGCATTCCTGCTGATGTTCAGCTGTTCGGCAATATAAACATCTGCTCTTTTACCGCTGTCTTCAGCTTTGGGTGTCAGTATTGTCTGTTTCATTCTCTCCCTGCTCTGATTCTATTTCATCTGCCTGTTCAATTGATATTTCGGATAATTTCTTTTCGAAAACCGGATACTTCTTTTCAAAGAACAATACAAACACAACAAGAAGTATTGCTCCGAAGGTTATAAAACAATCGGCAACATTGAAGATTGCAAAATCCACAAACTTGAATTCAAAGAAGTCGACAACAAATTTAGTTCCGTCAACATCGGCTCTGAACAAACGATCAATCATGTTGCCCAGCCCGCCGCCTGCAAGAAATGCAATTGAAATCAACAGTAATTTATGCTTATCGCGATACTTTATCAGAAATGCAATCATTACAGCAAGCATTATTGCTGTAAATACCATGTACAGTATCCGTTGGTTTGACAGCATACTGAAAGCAACACCGGTGTTCTTCTTGTATGTGAAGTCCATAATACCATTAATAAAGGTTACCGACTGATGCTCGGTCATAGTGCTGATAATCATATATTTTGTAAATTGATCTAAAGCTATAATTCCGGATATTATTAGGATTATATACATATTAAACTAACTTTCAGAATTGATAATCTGTTGCTTGAATAGCTATATTTAAACAACAGATTTCTCAGCTCAATTATATATTTATTCTTTTATAACTTCTCTGCATCTCGGGCAAAGGGTCTGACCGTCAGCATCGCAAGTAGTCGATGTTGAATGTATCCAACATCTGACGCACTTCTCACCATCGGCGTGAAAAATCTTTACTTTGATATTGTTATCAACATCATCGAATACTTTCCCGGCGGGTTGATCATAACTCAGTTCAAGCTGAGATACGATAAATACGGTTTCGAGTATGTTTTTATCAAGCTCGAACAGCCTCATGGCATTATTATCTTTGTCACCATATATTATAACTTTAGCTTCGAGTGATTTACCGATTACCTTTTCAGCTCTTTCGACTTCGAGAGCCTTCATAACACCATCACGTACCTCAAATAATTTATTATAATGCTCTTCGATTTCAATAAAGTCATATTCAACTTCGAAGTCAGGCATATCATTATAAAATACGCTTTCGGGGTTGTCTCCCTTGACATGAGCCATGAACTGCCATGTTTCTTCGCTTGTGAATGACAGTATTGGAGTTAGCAATCTGACGAGTGAATTCAGTATGATGTACATGACCGTCTGAACACTGCGTCTTGACAGCGAATCCTTCTTGTCTGCGTAAAGTCTGTCTTTAGTTATATCAATATAGAGCTTTGACATATCAATAGCACAGAAATTGTGAATATCGTGATATATATTATGGAACTGGTAGCTGTCATATGCAGCTCTGACTTTCTTGACCAATCCATTTACTCTTGATAATGCCCACTTATCTATAGGTAAAAGCTTATCAAGCTCAACCATGTCATGATTAGGATCAAAGTCGCCGCTGTCTCCAAGATTGGCAAGCAGTATTCTCTGAGTGTTGCGGATTTTTCTGTATATTTCGGAAAGTTGTTTTAATATATCCTGTGATATTCTAACATCGTTTGTGAATTCAACCGATGAAACCCAGAGTCTTAATACATCAGCACCATAGACCTTGATTACATCCTGAGGTTCAATACCATTCTCAAGTGACTTCGACATCTTTTTGCCTTCGCCGTCAACAACCATACCGTGAGTAATAACACCTTTGTAAGGTGCTGTGCCTCTGGTTGCAACTGCTGTCAGCAACGAGGATTGGAACCAGCCTCTGTACTGGTCATTGCCTTCAAGATACAGGTCTGCCGGGAATGAGTGTCCTTCGAAATCATCAAGTACATATGCATAGGATGAGCCCGAATCAAACCATACGTCCATTATGTCTTGTTCAGTCTTCATTTTATGCGATCCGCATTTGGCGCAGACACAGACATCACCGAGAATTTGTTCAGGAGTATATATATACCATGCATTTGAGCCTTCTTTTTCAAATAAATCCGAAACTTTTGCAATTGTTGCTTCATTAAGCAGCGGTTCACCGCAATCCTCACAATAAAATATCGGAATCGGCACACCCCATTTACGCTGGCGTGAAATACACCAGTCGCTGCGATCTCCAACCATATTTTCAATGCGGATTTCGCCCCATGCAGGATACCAGGTAACATCCTTTATTGCCTTAAGCGCTTCATCCTTGAACCCCCCGACCGAACAGAACCATTGCTCTGTAGCACGGAATATTATCGGATGCTTGCAACGCCAGCAGTGTGGATACTGATGGATTATCTTCTCGGTAGCCAACAGCACTCCGCTTTCCTTCAGGTCGGCAAGTATCGCTTTGTTTGCTTCCTCTGTTGTAAGTCTATAGTATTTGCCAGCGTTTTCATCCATTCTGCCCTTGTTGTCGACAGGTACAACTATACCGATTTCGGGATAATGTCTGCAAACCTCAAAGTCCTCGACACCATGACCGGGGGCTGTGTGAACACAGCCGGTACCGCTTTCAAGCGTTACATGATCACCAACGATTATCTTGCTGTCGCGGTCAAAGAACGGATGCGCTGCTGCCATATGTTCAAGCTCTGAACCCTTGAACTCAGCAATGCGTTCAACACTGCCGAGCTTGGTTGCCTGAACAACCGTCTCGATAAGGTCTGTTGCAAAGATATAGTAATCATTGTTATGTTTACAGAGAGTATATTTGAATTCAGGGTTAAGGCTTATCGCCAGATTGCCCGGAAGTGTCCAGGTTGTTGTTGTCCAGATTACAAAATAGACATTGTCAAGGTTGCCGGTGAAAGGAGTGAAAAGTCCCTTGTCGTCGGTTACTCTGAACTTGACATAGATTGAATCGCAGGAATCTTCTGAATATTCGATCTCAGCCTCAGCAAGTGCGGTTTCATCGTGTGGGCACCAATAGACGGGCTTCATGCCCTTGTAGATATATCCCTTCTTCGCCATTTCACCAAATATCTTTATCTGTTTTGCTTCGAATTTCGGGTATAGTGTGAGGTATGAATTGTCCCAGTCACCGATTGCACCAAGACGCTGCTGCTGTGCTTTCTGTATCTCAACATTCTCGAGCGCAAATTGTTCGCACAGCTTACGGAACTCGACTGTACCTACATCACCGAATTTAATTTTATGCTTTTTCAGCATCTGATTTTCAATAGGAAGACCGTGAGTGTCCCAGCCGTGAATATACGGTGTTTTATAACCGGACATGTTTTTACTCTTTACAATAAAGTCCTTCAGGATTTTATTAAGTGCATGACCGATATGAATGTTTCCGTTTGCATATGGAGGACCATCATGGAAAACGAACGGCTTTTTACCCTCGTTGTTCTTCATGATACCTTCATATAATTTTTTCTCTTCCCATTCTTTCAATATCTCAGGTTCTCTTTGTGGTAGATTAGCACGCATCGGGAACTCGGTTTTGGGCAGATTCAGTGTTTTTGCATAATCAAATTCCATACTTATTGTCCCTTCAAAACTTTTTAAATTCACGATTATGACCATCCCTTCTTTAATGTGTGGGAATTGTACCGTATTCGATATTATCAAATTTGCGTCTCACTTTATGGCGCAAAGGCACAAAACCTTAGTTTGAAAGATTTATCTTTCAAACTTTATATCCGACAAATAGTTTGATGATCTGTAATTATCAGATTAATAGGGAAATACGCCGGTCGATATTCTATACTAATTCGATTTGGAAACAGTGATAAATTCGAGGAAAAATCCTTGATATGTAGACTTTTTCTTATTTTCTGCTGTTTCTTATGCGAAATAGTATTACCGCCGGCGATTTCATTATTTTATAAATAACTTTACCGTAAATAATTATTTTGCTGTGTCCTCAAGTGCTTTAATAAAAGCATCCTCAGAAGAATTTGCTGAAACCTTTTTTTCGGTTACAGTCTTGTCTATTTCGATTTTTACGTTTTCAGTTGTCTGGGTTTTTACGAATGCTGACTGATCAGGGATAATTTTTTCCTGAGCAGGTTCTTTCTTATCAATCTCCTCCTGGATTGCTTTCTTTACCTCACCGAGTATATTTTCAGCAAGTTTGTCTTCATCCGGAAGTACAATTTCCTCAATATCGTTCACAGAAATTGACTGTAAGCTTTGGATATGCTCACGGTAAGTATCGAACAGCCTCTTTTTAAAATCCAGAACAAAGGTGCGGATTCGCCACATCTCATCCTTCTCTTCTTTGGTTTGCTCCTTGAAGTCAGCAATTATACTGTCACATCTATCTTTTATCGAGGCTGTAATGTTATCGGCACGGTTAGAGGCATCAGAAATAATCTGTTCACCCATTTTCTGAGCCTTCAGCAATGTGCTTCTGATAGATTCTTCTTCGTCTTTAATTTCTTCAAGCTTAGCGGCAACAATTCTAAGTTTTCTTTCAAGCTCATTATTTTCACGGTATATTTCTGTATATTTTTCAATAATAAACTCAATATACTCGTTCACTTCTGCCGGATTGTAGCCCCTAACTATTTTAGAAAATGACTTATTCTTAAGTTCATGTGGTGCCAACATCATTAACTACCTCCGTTTTATATTTGAAATATCGCTAAAATCATGTATACAAACATAAGCACAATAAGAGTAAACTGAACTGAAAAATCTGCTGGGATTGATGAGAAAAACTCGCTTTTTGCCAGTTTGTTTCTCACTGGAGAAACAACCGGTTCCGTGAATACATATAAAAATTGTTCAATCGGCGAGCCCTCAAGCATAAGAAAATTGACAAAAACCCTTACAAACAGGAATACCCCTAATATAAATAATGCAGCCAAAACTGTATTTGAAATCATATTCGCAATGATCATCTAAACAACTCCTTGATCTGACGTGTGCTATTCACTGCATAGCACAAGCGAAAAACAGTAAAAACTTCAAAGCTGTTTTGTTTCAACAGCTTTTGATGAATTTATATATTTATTTAAAACAATTCTTTCTGATTGGTTCTGTCATCACGAGCTTGCGGTTGATCACCTGAGACTTCAACATTTCTCGGAGTAATGACATATGTAGAATTCGCAACACGTTTGATAGAGCCGTCAATTGCAAATGCAACACCGCTTAAAAAGTCTATGATTCTTCTGATTGTTTCTTTGTTTGTTTCTTCAAGATTGAGAACAACAGTGCGTCTTGCAAGAAGATGTTCGCCTATTTGTGTTACCGCTTCGAATTTATCAGGTTTTACAACCTTCATTTCAAGCGATACTCCGCTCATCGATACTCCGCCGCTCGTTCTTGTATCTCTCGGTTGCTCTTTGGCTGACTGACGCTGACTGGGAGTATTTGCTTCCTCTTCCTCAGCATCGTAATTGCCTTCATAATCGTCAACGTATTCTTCTTCGGCTCCGCCGTTGATTACACCTTTGAATTTGTCGAAAAAACTCATTTTTATACCCTCCGTAATATTAATTGTTACTTTCTATTTTAACCGGATATATCCGCTGTCCGAATATTGTGCTACCAAGTCTGATTATATTGGCACCGCATTTCAAAGCTTCTCTGTAATCAGAAGACATACCCATAGACAAAATCTCCATATTAGTATTATCTACATTTTTATGTGATATGTCAATAAATATTTTATTAATTTCACTAAAAAAATAATATTTTTTTTCATCATCGCCACATATTGGTGGTATTGACATTAATCCACATATCTTGATATTAGATAATTTTGAAATATACTTTATATAATCTAATACCAATTCAGGCTTAACGCCGCCCTTGTTTTCTTCGTCTCCGATATTTACTTCGACCAGTATGTTCATAACAAGGTCATGCTTTTTTGCCTGCTTGTCGATTTCTTCGGCAAGAGAGACGTTATCAACCGAGTGAATCATCGAAACCTTATCTATAATATATTTTACTTTGTTTTTTTGGAGCTGACCTATAAAGTGAATTCTTGATTTTTCAACTTGTATACTGTCGAACTTTTCCCGAAGCTCGTTTACCCTGTTTTCAGCTATAAGATCGACTCCGCACTCAAGTGCAAAGTTGATTTTTTCTGCATCAACAGTTTTTGTTGCTGCAAGAAGTCTGACAGATGAAGGATACGGGCTATATGTCAAAATATCCTGTTTGACTTTTTTTATATTGTCTGAAATAAACTTTCTGTCGGGCTCAGAAATACTCATTATTTCAGCACCTTCCCATCGTAAATATTTTTGCCGCCTATTATCATCAAGTCATATAACGAAAGCTTTGTCTCCGATAGATAAGCTTTATTATTACTATCCGGTAGTGCGACAATAAAATAATCCTTCTGTTCAAAAAGGATTTCAACCTCTCTGAATTGAACAACATTTCCTTGTATAATATAAACTCCGTTTTTACCGTCTTTCTTCCTTAATGCCGTAGTTGGTACTTCTAATCCTTCGTATTTTTTTAATTGTATTTTTACAGGCTGTTCCCGCTTGAAAGAAAAATCGTTCGGCATCTCCTGTGATGAGAATACAGCAACAACATTCTCGTTATCTGTTTGTGACACGAATTTTTCAAGTTTCATTTTTATTGCAGTGTTATTAGAATAAATATACGAGAAATCATAAATGCCCCCAGTCGTAAGGGTGCTTGCTGTACGCTTGTCCACTGTGCAGAGAAAATACCATTTACTATCGTAAACTATTTTACCAATTGCAGCATTTATTGATATAAGGCTGGGATCCGAAGCAATTAGATTATAATAACTGTCAACCGAAAGTTGATTTAGTGCTGAGATTGTAAAAATTGATTCATAACCATCAACATTCGAATAAAAATATCCTGATTTATCTGCATAGAATGTTGTTTTATTGCCTTTGATCGAATTTTCAAGCCTGGAAACCTCGTTATTCAATGCCGAGATCTGAAGCTCATAATTTTCGCCCTGACTTTTCAAAGCGTTTTTTCTGTTCATCAGAATAAGCAGCTCATCCTCTGAATATAATGCCCCTGTAAAATTATTGTTGTTGATTTTCCTGATAGAGTCTGTAAGTGATTGATGAATAGAATTCTCGATATTTATTATGTTAGTAGTGCTAACAGCAGTTGATGATGATTTTTTAAGAATATCAATCTTTCTTTTACACTCAATAATTTGTTTTTGTATTAAAGCATCATTTGAGTCGGAATATACCATAACAACATTCATGCCGGCATAAACCTTTTCATTGTCATCAGCGAGGTAACTTATTGTTCCTTGAGTAGTCGAGCTTATTATTTTTTCATTTCGCAGTATATAACCGGTTACATCTAGTGTATCTTCATATGAAGCAAGTTCAACCGTTTCAGCCGTAACTAAATCTCCGACAGACAAAGTCAGTTGTAATACCATATATGCAATTACCATTATTGCGATTCCACCAATCAGAATCTGATGCAAAATACCTTTTTGCGTCATATGCTCACTTCCCCACGAAAACTGACAACTAAAAGTCTAATACAGCTTATCTTATATTATATCACAGAAACCTTCTGTTTTTAATAGTTTTTCTACATTATTTACTTTTACTTCATATCTTTTTTCTTCACCGTCAAGTTCTATGTCAAATTTCATCCTGTTAAAATAGGTTTCCTGTCTTTTTGCGAAATTTCTTGTTGCTTTTTTTATCTGATCAAATACTTCCTCAAGGCTGCAAAGTCCTTCGAAATACGGGAAGAATTCTTTATATCCGATCGATTGGGAAGCTGTGATCGTATCCTCCAGACCTATATCATACAATGCCTTTACTTCATCAACCAATCCCTGTTCAATAAACTTGTCAACCCGCAGATTGATTCGGTTGTACAACCATTCCCTGCTGCCTTTGATATATACCATGAATGGTCTGAAGTCGGAAGGTATTATATGTGACTGTTCGTTCCATTCTCCTATTGTTTTTCCTGTTGTATGATATACCTCAAGTGCGCGTACAACACGTTTTACATTGTTAGGGTGAAGCTTTTCAGCAGAAGCTTCATCAACACTCCGCAAGATTTCATGCAGCTTGTTGTTGCCAAGAGTTTGGGCAAGCGTCATATATACCTCGCGCAGTGAAGCTGTGCTTTCGGTTTCCGGCAGCAAAGTTGCATTCAACAGCATTTCTATATATAAACCTGTACCGCCGGCAAGTATCGGTATTTTCTCTCTTGAAACAATATCTTCTGCCGCTTTTTTCGCAAGTTCGGTAAATTGTCTTACTGAAAAAGGTTCGTTTATATCAAGCGAATCTATTAAATGGTGCTTTACACCGGTTTGTTCTGCTTTCGAAGGTTTAGCCGTTCCGATATCCATTCCTTTGTAAACCTGCATCGAATCTCCGGATATAATTTCACCGTCAATCCTTTTTGCAAGCTCAAAGGCAACCTCGCTTTTCCCAACCGCAGTCGCTCCGGCAATCACAACAATCGGTATTTTATGATTCATAAATATGACCATTCCTTTCGATTGTGAGCGGGAATTGTGCTTGATTTTACTTTGTAAAATCTTTTTGCTATACGCAAAACTTTCGCCACTCTGTATAACCGTATAGCAAGCTATACGGATAGAAAAGGCACAAAACCTAAATTTGAAAGATTTATCTTTCAAATTTTATTACTTCCTTTTTACTCGAGCGAACATAGTTATCCATTTTTCGCTGATCATTTTTATCTTTTTATTTGCTTCAATAAATAAACATCGCATCTCCGAAGCTGAAGAAACGGTATTTCTGTTCAACAGCGGTTTTATATGCGTTCATTATGTTTTCATAACCTCCAAATGCTGAAACCAGCATCAGCAGTGTACTTTCGGGAAGGTGAAAGTTTGTAATCAATGCATCAATTGCCTTGAATTTATATGATGGGTAAATAAATATCCCTGTATCTCCGGAAAACGGTCTGATTATACCATTCTCATCGGTAACACTTTCAAGTGTTCTGCAAGAGGTTGTTCCGACGCAGATAATTCTACCACCGTTTTTCTTTGCAGTATTGATTTTATCTGCTGTTTCCTGTGTCACTTCAATATGCTCTGTGTGCATATGATGTTCTTTTATATTTTCAACCTTAACAGGGCGGAAAGTGCCGATGCCAACATGGAGCAAAACTTCAGCAAAAATTACACCTGATTCCTTCAGCTGTCCTATCAGCTCTTTTGTAAAATGCAGACCTGCGGTGGGTGCGGCAGCACTGCCATCGTATTTTGCGTACACAGTCTGGTATCTGTTTTTATCGCTCAGCTTTTCGGTTATATACGGCGGTAATGGCATAAGCCCTATTTTATCAAGAATTTCATTGAAAATTCCATCATAATCAAATTTAATCAGACGTAATCCGCCTTCAAGGATATCAATGACAGTTCCCGTCATCAGAGTTTCGGATTCGCTACAAAAAGTAATTTTTTCGTTCAGCTTTGTCTTTTTCCCCGGTCTGGTCATACAGCTCCAAACCTCGCCGCCTTTTTTATTGTCTCTTGCAATCAAGACTACCTCAATCTTGCCGGTATGAGTCGTACTTTTACCGTATAATCTTGCGGGGATTACCTTTGTGTCATTTATAATAACACAATCGCTCGGTTTTAAGTATTCGCAGATATCGCAGAAATGTTTATGTTCAATTGCTCCGTTTTGTTTGTCAAGTACGAGAAGTCTTGACTTATCGCGTTTTTCGGATGGGGTTTGTGCAATTAGTTTTTCGTCAAGTCCATAGAAATATGATTTGGTCTTCATTAAATCAGGCATATAAAAAATAGTTTCCTCTCAGCAATGCAATGTGTGGCAAAAGCTTTTGTCAAATAATAAAATGATACAAAGAACAAAAAATCAAAGCCAACACATAAAAGTATTATAACAAAACAATATGTAAATTTCAACTACTTTAATGTACAAAAAATAATATCAACTAAGATCAATTTTGAATAATTTATAAGGATGGACATATTAATGAATAAACCGATTGTGTTCCAGGGAACAGCGACTGCAATGGTCACTCCCTTTCGGAACGATGAAATAGATTTTATCAGCTTCGGTCATCTTCTCGAACGCCAGACCGAAAACGGAATAGATGCACTTGTTATTTGTGGGACAACAGGTGAAGCCGCAACAATGAGCGACTGTGAGCGACTACGCGTCATTGAATTTGCTGTCAGACACTCAGGTGCCTATGTCCCGATTATAGCCGGTACCGGCAGCAACAGCACAGCACACGCAGTTGAGCTTACAAAGGAAGCAGTAGAGGTCGGGTGTGATGCAGCTCTGGTGGTAACCCCGTATTACAACAAGGCCACCCAGATCGGTCTTGTAAGTCATTACACAACTATCGCAGACGCTTCCGAGGTGCCGATAATTATATACAATGTCCCGACACGAACCGGAGTGAATGTCGAACCCAAAACCTATGCCGAGCTTGCGGAACACCCGAATATTGTTGCTGTCAAGGAATCGGGAACAAACATAGTCAAAATTCAAGAAATGCTGCGTCTTTGCGGCGACAAGCTGACCTTGTATTCAGGCAACGACAATCAGATTCTGCCTCTGCTTGCACTCGGCGGAATGGGAGTTGTGTCAGTGCTGTCAAATCTGCTCCCTGCCAGTGTCAGTGAGATATGTAAGGAATATTTCAACGGTAACAACGAGAAGGCATTGAAAAAGCAGCTTGAGCTGCTGCCATTAATGGAGGAAATATTTGTAGAGGTCAATCCGATACCTATTAAAACATTGATGGCGCAGAAAGGGCTTTGTACCAATGAGGTTAGGTTACCGTTGACTGAAATGGAGCCAAAAAACAAAGAAAAAATAATCGCACTTGTCGAAAAGTACAGTAATTTGTAATTATAAAATTATCCAATCAATATTAAAAAATTTTTATTTTTCTCTTATATTTTTAATAATATATTGACATCATGAGTATAAATATGATATCATTACCTTATAATATTTCAATTAAGCTTAAGAAAGGTAGTATATCATGAAAAAAATTGCATCATTATTTCTCGTCCTAATGCTGATGATTGTTTTATCAGCAAGTGCAATTGCCGTCGATGATCCGCCTGTAATTCATGTCAGCAAAATCGACAATGCGCTTGCATTTGAATCCGACTGCCTTATTATGACTCCTGCTTTCGGCGATAATATTTTAAAGGCAGTAAAAACAATTACTAAAGAAGACGAAACCGAAGCCCAGATCGGTACAATATCACACAGCTTCAAATGGTGGGCTGTTGCGGTATGTGAATGGGATGATACCGAAGGAGCATATGTTGTTACACAGCTTAAGGGCGTTGACGGCATTGAAGCAAGCTACGACATTCCGGATAACGGATTTGTAGTAGCTATCCATATCACAGACCAGACTAACGACTCAACCGCATTTGCTCAGAGCAATGTCGACGGTAAAAATGCTCTTGCAGTAGGCGCAAAGCTATACCTTTATAATATCAATATAGCAAACGCAACAATCGACACAACAGGTGTTTTCGCAAGTCTGTTTGAAGAAGCCGGAATCGATGCCGGTGTTGAGTCGGGAAGTGCTGTTGCTGATAAAGACGGTGAACCATATGCCGGTGAGCTTGTATTTGATAATTTCGTAACAAATTCGTTTATCGCCGTCGGCACTTCGTCAAACGATACCTCACTCACAGCTTACGATCCGACAGCAGTAGTTGAAGAATCCGAAGCTGATGAAAGCGAAGCCTCAACAGAAGAGCCTCCGATAACCGGTGATTCTATTGTTATATTTGCAATAATCGCAGTTATATCCCTTGCAGGTGCAGCTGTTATCTCTAAAGCAAGAAGATAAGTAACCAGAATAAAAAATTACGGGTATCGGATTTTTCCGATACCCTTTTTCGTTTCCCTAATTTATTATTGAATCAATATTTCTTTCAACTATAACGATTATAACATAATCGGGCTTATAGGTATTCAACTCCTGAGTGCGTATACCGTAATCCCACATTCCTCTCATTACTGTCTGATTCATACGTTCGGGTATTATATCCATGATTTGTGTTCCATATGAATCACGCATTACAATACAATTCGGTAGATCGTTGTTGCCTGTATTGATTATATGCTGATTCTGTGCAAAGCTGGGTGTATAGGTCAGCTTTTTAGCCGATACATAACGCTTTTCCGAAATTTCCTGCAGCTGTGTTGACATTGAGAATTTTGGAACCCTACGGGCGTTATATTCTTTTATTGTAGATTCACTGTATCCAAGATAAACTGACATATCGCCGCTATAATAATAATCTTCAACAAAATCGAATTCATCAAATTCGCGTGGTGCTGCTTCGGGGAAACGCTGTTTGATATAATCGAACAACTCTGTATATGCCAGAAATGCACCGTAATCAGTCCAATGTGTATCGGTCTTCCAATACATCTTAAGATCATCGTTCTTATGCTCATTAAACAGTGAAATTAAATCGATAAGAACCGCATCACTGTCTTCGATAACACCGTAAATCTGTTCAATTCTACTCTTTTTATCCAAAGGTTCAAAATACGAAGGCATCCGTTCGGGATATATTGTCGCTGCGGCCGGAACAACCATATATATAAGCTCGGCATCCGGATTATACTGCTTGATTGCAGCAACCTTTTTATTGATATTGCTTTTCGCCTGGTCAAGCTGACTTTGACTGTATGTATTTGTTCTCATAAAATCCAAATAACCATTATGGTCATACAAGAAGAAGCTAGAATCCGAACCTCCGATTATTCTCCAATAATTACTGCTTTGAATATACATAGGATCAACATAAGCCGCCTCGTATGTAACAGGGTCTGACTCAGCCATTCCTTCATTCTTTGCTGTTAAGGTTACCTTAGTTTTAGTATCTTCTTTTTTTACCGTTATATTAAATATACCATGATCAGCTTTTGTTGTAATAACCTGTCCTTTTGTTGTTTTTGCGGTTATTGTAGCATCACCATCACAGGTTCCGAATATAACAAAATAATTGGGATCGGTGAAAACATGGCCGACAAAGCTTTTTGTTTGTCCATCAAAAGCATCCTTGTAGGTATGTGGTGCGAATAATTGCGGAGCTTTTGACTCGGAATCATCGACAGTTATTGTAATAGATGCTTTCCTGCTATTCACACCGGCAGCTGTGATTACTGTTATTCCCTTTGCCACCGCTGTAACAACGCCGGTGGTTGATACGGTTGCGACAGCTTTATTGCTCGAGGAGAAGGTAACACGCTTATCGTCTGCGTTATTCGGGCTGACAGTTGCTTTCAGAGTTAATGTGTTGCCTACATATATTGTAGTGTTACCCTTATCAAGTGTAACCGATGTAACCTCAACAACCTTAGGTGTTTCGGTAACGGTTACAGTACATTCGGTTTTTATACTGCCTGCTGCTGCTGTGATTTTTGTTGTTCCGACAGCCTTTCCGGTTATAACACCGTTCGCGTCGACGATCGCAATCGCTTTATCTTCACTTGTGAAGGTAACTATAGTATCGATTGAATCTTCGGGGTTTATGACAGCTGTAAGAGTTGCGTTTGCATCCACCTTAAGCTCGATTTCTATTTTATCAAGAGTTATGCTCTCGGCATGTGGCAAAACTGTTACGGTACACTGTGCACTTTTTTCATTGATTGTATACGCTTCGATAACCGCTTCGCCTTTTGCAACCGCAGTGATATTGCCATCTTCATCAACTGTTGCGATATCTTCATTGAGTGAACGGTAGAATACATCGCTGTTGAATAAATCATCGGGCAAAAGCGAAACTTCAAGCAAAACGGTGTCACCTACCCCAAGTGTACATTTATCAAATGTAAGAACTACATCCGTTGCACCGCGCTTAACGGTAAGCTTAATTTCGGCAGTTACAGTTCCAACCGTAACCGATATCACACTATCTCCGACAGTTATTGCTGTTATAACACCGTCTTCGCTGACTTCGGCAACGCTTTCACGTGAGGATTCATATGTAATCTCAGTATCATCAGCGTTGAGTATTTCCGGTTCGAGTGTATATGTCTGGCCAACACCCAATGTAAGATTTTCAAACGGAAGAGTTATTTGAGGATTTGCATTTGAAACTGTCTCAGAAGATGTGTTTTCACTTTCTGTTGATTTGGGATTTTTGCATGCAAATAATGTTGTAGCAATCATCATGATTGCAAGGAAAGCTGCAATTTTTTTCATAGGTTATTCCATCCTTAAAATCGGTTGCGAATTATAAATTCGGATTTTTATATTGTCTGTGTTAATAATATTTTAATATAATTTAACCTTTTTGTTATTATACTAATCTCGATTAAAAACATAGATAAAATTCAAGGAAAAACCTTTGCTATATGGGTTTTTTCGCAGGATTTTATCGTAATGTTTTATGAGAGAGCAGTATTACACTCGACAGCAATGACTGAATATATTGTTTATTCTATCACATATAATTTATAATTGCAACCGATTTTTATTGTATTTTGACTAAATAAATCAATGGTATTTATTGGCATGGGCTATTGACTAAATCATAAAAAAGTGTTATAATACAATATCATTTTAGAAGAGGTGGATTCGAATTGAGAGATAATGATATCGCACATAACTGTGAGCTATGTGAATTTTCAACAGAGGTTCCTGGTTGTGATGCATTGATTTGCAAAAAACACGGTCTCATTAAACGTGATTCGCTCTGCCGCAAATTCCGGCTTGATCCTCTGAGACTGACACCTATGGTAAAGAAGCTGCGAAAAAACGAGTTTAAGCCAAGTGATTTTTTAACATAAACGGGAAGGATGCCCTGTAATGAAAAGACTGCTGCCTAAAATTTTTAGCTTTATTCTCATTTTGTGTCTGTTGTTTATCTCAGGTTGTACCAAAAATTACGAAACAAGCGAAGAAAGTTATACTTATAACTCAAGGACATACACTGTTGTAATAAATATAGCGTTCAGTACAAACAAAAGCATTGAATATACTCAAGATGATTTGACTGAACCACAAAAGCAAAAGCTGACCGATGCTTTTGGCGATATCAATATAAAAGATGGTGAATTATTTGATTATTCTGAAAACCATGATCAACCACCGTATTATTTAACTCAAAGTGATGACGAGTTTCTAACACAAGCGAAAAAATACCTTATTGATCTTGGTCTTATGCCAAAGCCCGAATACATAACCAGAACAAATAAAACCACAGTATCGACTTTAATAAGCTCATCATCACCATTGACATCAGTAACAAGTGAATTTTCGCTTGGAATAGCAAAATCCGTTGACGGAATCCCGCTTCTTAATGAAAATCTCGGAATAAATATCACGTTCGATACCAAAGGTATAACAAGACTTATTTATGGCTGGGGTGATGTTAAAGTTAAAACAGTAAGCTCAGACAAGGAACTGTTGTCTTACCAAGAGATAATAAAAATATATGATGCATATATAACCGAAAATGTATTTTCAGCAAATTTACTTGACAATCTGCATTGCTCACAGGTGTATTTTTACCACGAAAATACATTTTACCCTGCTTGGCAAATTGTTGAGGGAAATGGTGATGCAAATCCGATATACATCAATGCTGTTACAGGTGAAATAATTTATTCTATGATTTAAGTATATAAACACAAACTGCCCGGGAAACCGAGCAGTTTTGAAATTTGTCTATTCAACTGAATATGTTCTCGCTGTTATTTATCCTGAACATCAAATTTACCTCGTCAGCAAGCTCGGCATATTTTTCGTTGCCGAACAGTCCTTCGGTGCAAATTTTTTCTGCCTCTTCCTTTGTTGCATTGACCATATCCATATCGGCAATATCGGCTATTTTGAACCTGATTTCCCCGTGTTGCCTTTCACCGATTAACTCACCCGGCCCACGGATTTCAAGATCGACTCTTGCAATCTCGAAGCCGTCGTTGGTACTGCTCATGATGTTCAGCCTTTGTTTTGCTTTTTCGCTCTCCTTTTCATAGATAAGTACACAATAGGATTTTTCTTTTCCTCTGCCGACACGCCCTCTCAGCTGATGCAACTGCGACAGTCCAAAGCGTTCAGCATTCTCGACGACCATAACCGTTGCGTTAGGCACATCAACTCCAACCTCAACGACTGTCGTCGAAACAAGAACATCAATTTCACCGTTCGAAAATTTGTTCATTATCTCATCTTTTTTCCTGCCCGACAGTTTACCGTGAAGCACTGCTATTTTCAATGTCGGAAGCATTGCGGCAAGGTCTGCTCCATGCTGTTCGGCTGATTTCAGGTTGTTATCTTCATTATCTTCAACAAGCGGACAGATTATATATGCCTGACGACCTGCCTCAACCTGATTTTTGATGAAGTTATACACACGATTCCGATAGCTGTCGTCTACTGCATAGGTTTCGATTATCTGCCTTCCAGGCGGCAGCTCATCAATTACACTCAGGTCAAGATCACCGTACATAATCAGTGAAAGTGTTCTCGGAATAGGCGTCGCTGACATAACCAATACATGCGGTGAGTATTCGCCGCTCTTATCGGCAAGCATCGCGCGTTGAGAAACACCGAACCGGTGTTGTTCATCGGCAACTATAAGTCCAAGCTTTGAAAAACGTACACTCTGTTGAATTAACGCATGAGTTCCAATTATAAGATCAATTTCACCGTTTTCAAGCTGTTCACGCAGCTTTTTTTTGTTTGCGGCGGTAACGCTTCCTGTCAGGTATTCTATCTTAATTTCGAATTTTTCGAATAATTTCGAGAAGGTTTCGAAATGCTGTCTTGCGAGAATTTCGGTCGGCGCCATCATAGCTGCCTGACAGCCGTTCCTGATTGCAAGATATATCGCCGCTGCCGCGACAACAGTTTTACCGCTGCCGACATCACCCTGAACTAAACGTATCATCGGCTGCGATTTTTCCATATCATCGTAAATCTCTTTGATTACCCGCTCCTGAGCTGCTGTTAGTGCGAATGGGAGTGACGATAAAAATTTGCCTGCATTCGTACCCTTCAGCGGCATAGCTATTGCGTTCTCTTTTTTTATTTTTGCCCGCATATTCTGGATGCCGAGCTGAAAGGTCAGAAGCTCCTCGAACGCAAGCCTGCGTCTTGCAAGCTCAAGCTTTTCCATGTTTTCGGGTAAATGAATTTGTTCAACTGCTTCAGCCTTATTCATCAGCGAATATTTTTCGATTACCTCGGCAGGAACCGGATCTTTGATAGATTTTATATATGGGGTTATTTGATTTATCGCATTATAAATGTTCCGCTGTGCAAAGCCTTTGGTCAGCGGATAGATCGGGAAAATTGCTCTCAGCGGTTTCCCTTCAATCACTGCTTCAATCTCAGGCGACTGCATTGTTTTTGCAAACATCGAATAAACCATCTTGCCGTAAAAGCGGTATTTTGCTCCTTGAACAAGCGATTTTTCAAGCCATTGTTGATTAAAGAAGGTAACCGAAACACTGCCTGTGTCATCGGACGCAAGCAGTGTTATATAGTTCAATCCATTCCTCGATATTGCCGTTTTCGACTTGGTATCGATTCTCATAATCAGAGAACATAGCTCTCCGTTTTCGGTATCAGCAACCTTTTTTATATCACCCTTATTTACATATCTTCTCGGATAAAAAGAGACAAGGTCGCCCACCGTCGAGATTCCGAGCTTTTCAAAAAGTGCGCTCCGTTTCTCGCCGACCGTCTTCAGATAGCGTATCGGTGTTGCTCTTTCCATCATACTGTTGTCCTTCTAAATCGATAAAATTTTTACATTTCCAAGGTTGATATCATTAAGCTCGACGCCTTTTCCAAGCAGGTAATCGCGTTCTCTATTGACACAGCTGAAGATAAACACTTGTGAATCGACTGATGCAAGTATATCAAGCATCGCTGCAAGCCTGTCGTGATCAAGTCTGCCGAACACATCATCAAGTATTACAGGTGGTATTGCATCACGGTACAAGACTTTGATCAATGCAAGGCGAAGGCAAAGATATGCCGAATCCCGTGTGCCGGCACTCATAAAGTCTGCGCTCTTTGTATATGCTCGTGCTGAGTATGACAGGTTGAGCTTGTTGTCAACCTCAAGCAGTCTGTATCTGCCGCAGCTGGCATTGTCGAAGTACTCCGAAGCATATTGTGTCAGCTTGGGTGAAATTGTGCTTCTCATAAAGTTACTTGCTGTATCAAGCAATTCAATTGCAGTATCCAGCGCTGTTGCTTTTTTATCAAGATCATTTATTATTTTTGCAACCGAATCACGCTTCCCGGCAAGCTCAGCGGGGTTCTTTGCCCTTGCGGTATGTGTTATCAGAATCTGTTCGTTCTCTCTTTCCTTTGCAATCAATGCATTCAATGCCGCCTTATGGAAATGGACTTCTCTGTCAACTTCATCCACATTCCTTTTAGGTAAAACTGCATCTTTGCTGTATTCGGTTAATTTTTCGATATCCGCATTGGCATGGATGATCTCCTGAGTTTTCCTCTTGGATTCATAAAGTGCAAGCTTTGTTCTTGCATCAGCTGAAAGCGAATCAAGCTTTTCTATACCGGTTGTTATATTGGTTTGTTCAAATTCGCCCTGCATATGCTGAGAAATTCTTATAATAATGCTTTGGACTAATTCATTGCATTTTTCTTTTCTCTCATCAATTCTTTTCTTTGCATCATTGATATCACTGTTTAATGTTTTAATTCTGACTTCAAGCATTGGATATTCAGCGACCATGTTCTTTGTTTCACCTATACCCATAATACCATATTTCTTCCCGAAATTTAACCACATGAAAAACGAAACAATAAACAATATTCCGAAACTCCCTGACAATCCCATCAATGAATATACTATAATCGGCGCATAATCGCCAATCAGCGTATGAAAATAATAAGCTATTCCTGATGCAATACCTAAAACAGCAGCTATTATAAAGAAAATGATTTGTCGAGTTTTAACTCCTGAATACTTATCAGAAAGCTCTGCAGATTCAACATCAGCTTCAGCAAGTGGACTTTCATCACATAAAATATTATATTTATCAATATTATCCTGCATGTATTGTTCTTGTTCTTTTATTGCTTGAGTTTCACCGTTAAGCTTCAGATTATCATTGATAAGCTGCTGTATAAATTCACGATCAGGAATAACACCACCGACAAAATTATTTTTTGCAGTATTATATTCATTAAGAGCTTTGTCAATAAGCTTGTCCTGCTCCTCAAAATTCACAAGCTTTAGCTTGGTTTCATATTTATCAATGTTTTCTCTCTCAGCGACAATAATATCTACTTCCCTCTGCTTTTCGGCGATGTCCTGTTGAACCTTTTTCAATTGCTTCTGAGCAATGAAAACCATAGAATTTTGTTTTTCAGCTTCAGTAAACTCAAGAACCAATTCATCATATTGTTTTCTGAGTTTTGGGAGTTGCCCATTTGTACGTGAAGTAAGTGAATTTCTAGCATCCTTAAGCCTTTTCATGGCCTTTGACAGCGATGTCTGTTCATCGGCTGAGAAAATTAGATTTTGCAGTTGTTCTGCAAGTTCATCATCTCCGCTTTGCGGTACAAACAACTGTCTGAAAAAAGTACTCTTAGCAAAAACTTCTTCGCCAACACCGAAAAATTGGTTACCTGGACATATCCCATTAAAAACCTGTTTACCTGTTGTAGTATCAAGTATTAATACATTCTCTTTTGCCGGGAGCGAAAAGCTTCTTTCGACTCTATATCTACCTTTTGGAGTTTTGATTATTATCGCTCCGGCAGCATGCTGTAAATCCCACGGGATATATTTCTTCTTTTCGTTATCAGCAATAGTTTGGAGTCGAATCCCTGAAAATCCATAAAATATAAATTTAATGAATGCAGCTATAGTCGATTTTCCGCTTTCATTTGGAGCAACAATTACATTTAATCCACTTTTCGGTTCAATCAAAACTTCCTTAAGCGCACCAAAAGCCGATATTTCGATTCTGTCAATAATAATGCTTTTACTGTTCATAAATATAACCATTCCTTTTCATAGTGTGCGATGTTTCGTACGGTTCCGACTTGTTGGGATTGCCGCCCCTTAGTGGCAAAGTCACAAAACTCGCTGTCTGAAAGAAAATTTGTTTTCTTTCAGATTTTACACCTGCCTTTCGTCAAAATCGAGTATATTTCTGTCAGCAAGCGCACAAAGACCGTATTTCATTGCCTGCAGCAATATCTCCTTCTTGTCAGGCGTTGTGTCTTCCTGTTCGAGATAGTCGCAAACTGTACGATAAAAGACTCCTCTTAATGTATTTTCTCTCTCAAGGTCTGTAAAATCGACATTTGGCACAGTATTGTCAATAATTTCGATAAAATAAGGAACAAGCGGTCCCTCTCCGAACTGAGTAGGATTTATTATGATACCTTCGGGAACACTGCCTTCGAGGATTATCCTGAGTGCAGTATCATCTCTGTATTCTTTTATACGCTGTCTTATGTAGTCGACACATTCTTTAGTTGTTCCGAGTCCATCAAGCGACAGACTGATAACCTCATATCTTCTTCTTGAAAAGCGGATTCCTTTGAGCGTGACTCCATCCTTACGAATGTCGCCGAAAATCGCACCCTTATATCCGGTCTCGCCGAAGTCTCTGCCTTCAATGCAGCCCGAATATGCATAATAAGTCTTACCGATTGAAAGAATACCGTCACTTGCATGAATATGACCGAGTGCAATATAATCAAATCCACTCGCTTCGATATCAGCCTTCGATACCGGTCCCGACTGTGACAGTGGGGAGGTCAGGTCACCGTGGCAAACAAGTATATTGATTCTGTTCTCTCTCAGCTTAGGATAGCCTTTAATTGGGCTGTCCGTCATTGTCGCCGAGGTAAACCCAACACCATAAACATCTACACCAAGCTCATCAATTTCGACCCTTTCCTTCTCCTTGAATATATGTACATTTTCAGGCCATTCAAGAAGTGTATAGGGTGAAACATCGGTATAAGGATCATGATTGCCGGGGGTAATGAAAAATCTGCAATCAGGAGCCTTTTTTATCTCATCAAACAAAAGCTCAATAGTTTCTTTTGTTATATATTCAGCGTCAAATAAATCTCCTGCAATAAAAAACAGCTGCGTCTTCCCCTCTTTTGCATAGTTCATCGCAGACAGCATCGCGTTCTGAAGTTCGAGCCGCCTTTTATATGCGTGAGAGGGTGCCAGCAGCGAAAATGGTGAATCCAAATGGATATCAGCACAATGGAATATCTTTACTGCGTTCATGATTATAACCATCCTTTCCGATCTACATTAAACTAACAAATGAATCTTGATTTTATTATTCGTTAATACATTTCTCGCCCGCAACCTTTGCGGTTGAAAACGCAATCTGAAGATTGAAGCCTCCGGTATAAGCATCGCTGTCAATTACCTCACCTGCGAAAAACAAGTTCTTCTGCAGCTTAGACTGCATTGTCGACGGATCTATTTCCTTTACCGATACGCCGCCTGAGGTAATGATTGCTTCATTCAACGGTCTTGTTCCGGTGATTTTGATTTCCAACCCTTTGAGCAGTGAAACTAACTTCTGGCGCTCCTCACGGGTTATTTCATTAACTCTTTTTTCGGTATTTATTCCTGATAATTTTATAATCGGTGCAATTAGCTTGTTTGGCAGTAACATCGAAAGCGAATTGCGGAATTCCTTGTTCTTCTGCTCCTCAAAATCACGAAGCACTCTGCGGTCAAGCTGAGCTGTATCAAGTGCGGGTTTCAAATCAATCTTTGCAATAACCGGAAACTTTTTTAAATGAGCCGATGCCGACAATGCAATCGGTCCGGTAATACCGAAATGAGCAAACAGCATTTCACCCTGTTCATAATAAAGCTCTTTCCCCGAATTTACATCGTAAAATCCACAACCTACATTTTTCAACGACAATCCCATGCATTCTCTGCAAAGCTTGTCCTGTGAAACTAACGGAACAAGCGAGGGCTTCAGTGGAATTATTGTATGCCCGAATTTTCTCGCCAACTCGTATCCGTCACCGGTCGAACCGCATGCTGTATATGATGCACCACCTGTACAGATTATAACCCTGTCGCAGTCGATACTATTATTCTCGCATTTTACAGCTGTGATAAATCCATTCTCGGTTTCGATTTCGGAAACTCTGCCGCGGATAATATTAACTCTCAACTCATGTAATTTCTTTTCGAGTGCATCAACAATATCCTTTGCCTTGTCGCTGACCGGAAAAACCCTGTTTCCCCTTTCAACCTTAAGCGGAATACCGAGGGATTCGAAAAATTCCATTGTATCCTTCGATTTCAGTGTCGAAAACGCTTTGTATAAAAATTTGGGATTGGTAGGCACATTGCTCAAAAACTCGTCCAGTTCGCAAAGATTGGTCAGATTACACCTTCCTTTGCCTGTTATTCTGAGCTTCTTACCCATTATATTATTACGTTCGATTATAATAACATCAGCACCTGACTGAGCAGCGAAGATTGCAGCTGTCATGCCGGCCGCACCGCCGCCGATAACAGCGACACGGACTCTATCAGGAGTGTTTTTCGAATACATCATATTGATCCCAGATTCCCTCAAGCTCTTCAAAGGTTTTTGCTATCTCTTTATCCTTCGCTCTGCCAACCGAAACTATCAATGCATTTATTATTGACATCGGTGCGACAAGTGAGTCGACAAATGATGTTATATCATTCTTTGCAACAAGCACATGGTCACCGAACATTGCAATAGGTGATTCGTCGCTGTCAGTTATAGCAACACATGTAGCTTTTCTGAGTGATGCAAAACGCATAGCATCAACAGTTCTCTTTGAATATCTGGGAAAGCTGATCCCGATGATAACATCTTCGCTCCCAATCCATAAAAGCTGTTCAATTACCTCACCAGTATTGGTGTTAATCAGCTTGACATTTGGGAAGATAAGCGAAAAATAGAATGCTAAGAAGGATGCAAGCGAGCTTGAGCTGCGTACACCGATAATATAAATATTTTTTGCGGTCAATAAGCTTTCAACTGTTTTTTTAAATGCAGCATTATTTAAATTTTGCATTGTCGATTTCAGATTGGCTATATCCGATTCCATAACTGAAGTCAGAATATCGTTATCGGATATTCTTTCATCACCAATGGTTATTCTTTGAAGTGATGTAAGCTTACGTTTTGCGAAGCTGCGGATTGCTTCCTGCAATTCCGGGTAACCTTCAAAACCAAGCTCAAGCGCAAAACGGACAACTGTCGATTCAGAAACGCCGACTACCTTGCCCAGCCTTGTTGCAGTCATGTATGCTGCGCGGTCATAATTAACAAGAATATATGCCGCTATCCGGCGCTGCCCTTTTGAATAGCTTTCCATATTATCGCCAATAATCTGAAGTATTGAAGATGAATTTGTATAATCAACAGTATTCATAGTTATAACCATTCTTTCCTCGGTTTTTTAGCCGAAAGCTGGATGTTTTGGACAGTTCACCCCTTATTATTTGGTGTAAAAGGCACAAAACTCCTCGTTTGAAAGCATCATCTTTCAAACTTTTCTCTCTCTGATTTTCTCTCTGATTTTAATAAATGCTGCCATGGTGCCGCGTACAGTTCCCATTCTGCGGTGCGAAAAAAATAAATCCGGATTGCATATGGTGCATAAAGAACATTGCGAAATATTCTGCTCCGGAACACCGAGCTTTATCAATTGTATTACATTGATTTCGGGAACAGAAAGATATAATTTGTCTTGCTTTAAAATGAAAGCCTGGTCATATTCGGAGCTGACGGCATGAAAGCTTTCATATAATTCTTTGCCAACCTCATAACAGCAGACCTGTGCTGCCGGTCCGATTGCTGCAATCATCCGTCGGGGATCACTGCCATATTGTTTCTGCATTTTTTGCACGGCTTCAATGATTATTCCGTTCAATGCTCCCCGCCAGCCGGAATGTACCGCTGCACAGGCGTTGTTTTCGGTATCAAAGATCAGAATCGGTGTACAATCAGCTGTCCTGATTGACAGAAGTATATGTTCTTCATTGGTTATCAAACCATCAACACCGTATTCGAAGCCTATTCCGCAATTTTTGTGTTGTGCAAACTCAACATTAGTGCTGTGAGTCTGGTATGTCCTGCATATATCGCCGGCTTCAGAGCCGAGCTGCTTTGCGGCAAGCATATGATTATGCTCAACATTTTCACGACTGTCCTTGACATTACCCTGGCCTACCGAAAAATTTAATGATTCAAAAACACCCTTGCTGACTCCACCAGCTCTTGTCGAAAAGAGATGCGGAATATGGTATTTTTCAAAAAGCGGTGATACAAGATATTTAATAAGTCCTTGTTTTACGGTATATGCTTCAACCATTCAACCGATTTTTATCTTACTGAAACCGTAAAATAAATCCTTTCAATACTTTTTATACCTATTAGATTATAACACAAACCTTTCCGGATTTTCAAGGCAAAAAGAACTTTTAATTAAATATTTTTGCATTATTTTTATGCAAGTCCTGCAATTTAATAAATTGATCATAAAACTTGACATAGCAGACTTTTTTTGTTATCATAATTGTAAATATACACTTATAAAGGAATGAATCTATATGAAAAGAATAGCCAGTTTTTCTGTTGACCATACAAAGCTGATGCCCGGTATGTATGTTTCCAGGATTGACGGTGATATAACCACATATGACCTGCGTCAGAGACGTCCCAACTGCGGCGATTATCTTGACAATGCAACACTGCACACCTTTGAGCATCTGTTTGCAACATTTATAAGAAACTCCGAAATTTCCGACTGCATAATTTACTTCGGACCAATGGGCTGCCAGACCGGTGCATATCTGCTTGTCCGCAACGCCGACAACAATAAGGTGTTCGAGGTTGTCAAACAGGTACTGCGTCAGATTATTGACCACGAAGGCGAAATTTACGGAGCCGCCGCAGCTGAATGCGGCAATTACAAATCACACGACCTCGCTAAGGCGAAGGAAGAGAGCAAACGCTATCTTGCGGTCCTCGAAAACATCAAGAACCCGACATTCCAATACTGAATAAATTTATAACAAAAATTCCTGTTCTTCTTTCTATAGAGCAGGGATTTTTAATATTTTAGATGTATTTAAAAGTTCTACCGGCATTCGACACGGTATTTTATAGATTTTATTGATTTTTTCACATTTGCATATATAATATTATTAAACCGATATAAATGAAAGGGCGTAATGATGGATAAATATGCAACCGCAAATCTGTTATATGAGCTTAGGATAAAACACAATTATACTCAAAACGAGCTTGCTTCTATAATCGGAGTATCAAACAAAGCTGTTTCAAAATGGGAAACCGGAGCTTCAAAGCCTAAAATTGATACTTTGTATAAGCTGGCAGCACTATATAAAACAACAATTGATGAATTGCTTTCGAGCAATCAAAACGATATAACCTTCAACGAACAGCGAATTATCGAGCCTGATTTCAGCAAGTTTGAAACTATCACAGCCGAACAGAAAGATAATGCTTTTCAAAAATACGAAGACCGTCAGGAAAAACTATATGGCAAAGGCAGAATTTATGCCCGGATATTTGCAGTGTATTATATTACGAATATCGTATTGTATGCAATAAGTATAATGCCAAATTCCAGACTCGATCTTCTCAAATTGATTATATTAGCATCAAGAATTCTGCTTATCTTCTTCTTTTTGAAGGGAAGGTTCTGGGCAAGAATTACAATGATATGTTTATTCTCTTTTAGCTTTTTTATTGATCTTTTATATTGCTTGGGACTTATGAATTTACCTTTTTATATTAACATTAATGATCCCCTCGGATATGCCTTTTTCATTATTTATAATATTTCAATCTCAGTTGAATTTATAATGTTTATTATCCTCATTAAAAGCAAAGCACTTCGAACATATCTCGAATACCAGGATGTATAATTTAATTCACACTATTGTTCAATTTATATTAAACAGTAGTGTATTTTTTATCTATAGTCCCATCTAAAATTTCGACAAAAATGCGTTTTATATAATGTTTATTAATAGAATTCTTTAATAATATACCTTATTTTAAGGTCAAAATATAGTTAAACTGTCAATTGAATATTATGCTTATAATAAATCTATAATGAGAATAAGAGCAAAAATAGCATTATTCATATAAAAGAATAAAATAGTAGTAGGAGTATATAGGGTTTATAATCCAAAAAGTGAGGTATTGATATGAAAAACGATATCAGAACAGAAAAAGTAATTATATTTGTTCTCTCTGTTCTTTTCGCAATAACATTAATTACCGGCGTATTTCAAATAAAACAGTTAAACGTTCTCAGCGAACAAACCAAAGTTAAACTTTCTGAATTAAATAATGAGCTTGAAAAAACACAAACAGAAGCTTCTGCCGCTCAAGAACAGTTTCAATTAAATAACAGCAAATATTTATTATTAATAAAAAAATTGAATCAAAAAAGCACAGATGCTTCAGAACAGCTTTCAGATAAGACAGATACAATAAATTCATTGACAGAAGAAAACTCAACATTACAGCAACAAATATTAATCCTGAAAAATGAAATCATCAAGCTTCAATCAGAGATTGAAAAACAAGCTTCGATGAAATCCTATTCGACCGTCAAATATACGTCCGAGGAACGCGAGATGCTATATTGTTTAGTGCAGAATGAATGCGGTAGTTCTGAAATTGAACACAAAAGAATAATCGCAAACATCGTTCTTAACCGAGTTAAAAGTAATCGATTCCCGAATACAATATCTGAGGTTATAGCACAAGAAGGACAATTTGCAAAGATAACCGCCTGGCAGACAGAGAATAAAAATTATGATGAAGATACTGTAAAAGCTGTGGATGAGGTTTTGACCGATTCTGCGATAGATGAAAGCCACGGCGCATTGTATTTTTATTCGACAAATTATTTAAGTGATCACAATGCAATACAATGGTTTGAGCATAAAAGTTTTCTATTTGAAGCCTATGGACATAGGTTCTTTAAATAAAATAGTGAATTAATATAATTAATGCTTCCGATGTAGTTTTTTCAGAAGCATTTTTATTGCAATTCAAAAATTATTGTTCTTATCTCTTTACAATATTTATCTGTAATGTTATACTGCTTAAAAGAAGTATTGAGGGAGTGAATATTTTGAGCGAAATCGTTATAAACAACCTTACGAAAAATTACGGAAGCGGAAAAGGTATTTTTGATGTAACGCTCTCTGTTAAAAAAGGCGAGGTATTCGGATTTCTCGGGCCAAACGGTGCCGGCAAGACAACAACAATCCGTCATCTGATGGGATTTATCAATGCCGACAAGGGCAGCTGCACAATCGGCGGTCTTGACTGCCGTACTAAATCTGCCGAGATACAGAAAACACTCGGCTATCTCCCCGGAGAAATTGCTTTCATGGATGATATGAAGGGCATGGATTTTATCAGATTCATTGCAAAAATGAAGGATGTTGCCGATCTCACCAGAGCAAACGAGCTGATGGAGCTGCTTGAACTGAATCCTCAGGGACTGCTAAAGAAAATGTCCAAAGGTATGAAGCAGAAGATTGGGCTTGTATGCGTATTTTTATCCAATCCGAAGGTATTATTACTCGACGAACCGTCAAGCGGACTTGATCCGCTGATGCAGAATCGTTTTATTGAGCTTATTCTTGCCGAGAAGAAGAAAGGTACAACCATTTTTCTCTCATCACATATATTCGAAGAGATTGAACGCACCTGTGACAGAACTGCAATAATCAGAAATGGCAAGCTTGCAACCATTACTGATATGCAGACGCTCCGTGCTTCAAAACAGAAGACCTATCTTATTACATTTGAGACCGATGAGCAAGCGACAGCATTTGCAAAAGAAGGTTTCAAGCTCTCATCTGTTACAAGCAACACAGTTGCGGTTTCAGTCAAAGGTGATGTGATGCCATTGATTAATGCAATGAATAAATATAAAATCACTGCTCTTGATGTTAAAACACAAACACTTGAAGAACTATTCCTGAACTTTTACGGGAAAGGAGAGAACGGTAATGCTTAACTTCACTCTTTTCAAACGCGAGCTTCGTGCCAATTATGTTGTATTCTTAATTTTTGTCGGTGTACTTGCGCTGTACGAATCGATGATTGTTATGATGTTTGATCCCCAGCTTGGCGAAATGCTCGATCAATTCGCAAAAGTTATGCCACAAATTATGGCTGCCTTTGGTATGGTCAGTGTGGGAAGTACATTAATTGAATTTGTTTCATCATATCTTTATGGTTTCCTTCTCCTGATGTTCCCCATGATATTTGAAATAATCGTCGCAAACCGTTTGGTTTCACGCTATGTTGACCGCGGTTCGATGGCATGCTTACTAGCAACCCCAAATAAACGCAGTAAAATCATCCTCACTCAAGCTACATTTATGTTTCTCAGTTTGCTTTCATTAATTATTATATCAACTGCCATGACAATTGCATTCAGTGAAATGATGTTCCCGTCAGCGCTTGATATACCAAAGTTCCTTGTTCTGAATGTCAACCTTCTTGGATTGCATTTTGCTATTTCAGGAATCTGCTTCTTCGGTTCTGCAGTTGCTAACTCAAGCAAGCTTTCTTATTCTATCGGTGCAGGTATTCCTATTGCCTTCTACCTGATACAGATGCTTGCCAACATGGGCGGCAAACTCGAAGATTTAAAATACGCAACCATATTCTCGCTGTTTGACCCAGCAAGCATATTAAAAGAACCAGGCAATTTGATGCCTTTGTTTATTCTGTGTGCGATAGGCATTATACTGTACTCATCGGGAATACTGATATTCAACAAGAAGGATTTATCGTTGTAAATTTTATAACTTAAATATAGACAAAACAATGTGAATATGATAAAATAATTTATCCATTATTATGAATAGAGAATTATCCGAGCACGGGAGCATAAAAAAGCGGGCGAGAACATGAAATTCATCACCCGTGGTTGGATAATTCCATAGCACGAAACTGCGGACTGTTTTCGCGGAGCTATGGGGATA